>WNFU01002406.1_pt1 | contig 25564 bp, 26 predicted proteins | sample 5400121 | NCBI WGS metagenome assembly WNFU01 (sample SAMN13153360, study PRJNA577476) | soil metagenome | isolation source: 100 cm soil or saprolite under grassland replicate 1 | place: USA:California | collected 2016-06-15 | reverse complement strand
AGATCCGCGAGCTCCGCCGCGACCGTGAAGCGCACCTCCACCGCCCGCCCGCTCCACATCCCGAACCTCGCCCTGAGGAGCGGCTCCGCGTCGAAGCTCGCCGGGCCAGCGAACCTGGCGGCCGTCGCGCACACTCCGTCGAAGCGATCGACGAGGAAGAGCTTCACCTCGTCGCTGCGGTGGCAGCGCGCGACGAGGTAGAGACCCTCCTCCGCCGCGCGCAGGTGATACGGGTCGAGCAACCGCTCCTCGCCGCGCGTTCGGCCCTTCGACGCCCGCGAACGGTAGCGAGCGGCGATGGTCAGCCGCTCCTCCATGGCCTCGACGAGCCGCCGCACGATCTCACCGCGCGCGTGGTAGTCGCGCCCTCCCTCCGGCGCGCTCACGAGTCGCTCCGCAGCCCGGAACCGCTCGGCGAGCGCCTTGGGCAGCGTGGCCCGGATCTTCTCGAGGGCGCTCACGGCACCGTCGTGCAGCATGGTCCCGGCGAGCCCGGCCAGCATCTGCCGGGAGCTCATGAGCGCGACGAGCTCGTCCCAGCTCAGCGACAGCTGGAGGCGGTGCCGATACCCCGGCATGATGCGCCACCGCGCACGCCGGCCCTCCAGCGCAGACGTCAGCGGGACACCCGCATCCTCCAGGACGCGGAAGTCCCGGTAGACCGTCCGGCGCCGCGCTCCGAGCTCCGCCGCAGCCTCCTCGAGCTCGACGCCGTCCGAACGTGCCTCGAGCAGCGCGAGCAACTTGAGCTGCCGGGCCATGGCCTCGCCGCGCATGAGGCATACTCATACCGCAAGCGAACGCCGACGCGCGTGCCGTCCTCCTTGACGCGCGGGGACACGGCGGCGCCGCGAAACGCCACGGGCGTTCGTCCGTCGGGCGAGACCCCACATTGCGGCGGCGAAGAAGTAGCGGTCCTCAGTCGCGGTCGCCGTCGTCCGCCCGCAGCCCGAGGCTCTCGAGCCGCGAGTAGAGGCGGCGGCGGGTGATCCCGAGGAGGCGGGCGGCGGCGGCCTTGTTACCTCCGGCGCGCTCGAGCGCCGCGGCGACGAGGTCGCGCTCGAACGCGTCGAGGTCGAACCCCGGGACGAGCACGTCCCCCACCCGCGGCCCACGCCCCGGCGCGGCCAAGGCGCCGTGCGCCGGCGCCGGCGCCGCGAGGTGCTCCTCCCGGACGTCTCCGTCGCCGGCGAGGATGAGCGCGCGCTCGAGCGCGTTCTCGAGCTCGCGGACGTTGCCCGGCCACGGGTGCGCGCGCAGGCGCGCGCGGGCCCCGGGGGTGAGCCGCCCCGCGGCGCCGCGCGCCTCGAGGAACCGCTCGGAGATGGGCAGCACGTCCTCGGGCCGCTCGCGCAGCGCCGGCACGCGGATCGCGAACACGTTGAGCCGGTAGTAGAAGTCCTCGCGAAACGCCCCCGCCCTCACCGCCGCCTCGAGGTCGCGGTTCGTCGCGGCGACGACGCGCGCGTCCACGCGGCGCTCCTCGGTGCTGCCGAGCGGCACGAACCGGCGCTCCTGAAGGAACCGGAGCAGCTTCACCTGCGTCGCGGGCGGGATCTCGCCGATCTCGTCGAGGAAGAGCGTCCCCTGGTCGGCGGCGGCGAGGTGGCCCCCGCTGCGTCGCGTGGCGCCGGTGAAGGCTCCCTTCTCGTACCCGAACAGCTCGCCCTCGAGCAGCGTATCCGGCAGCGCGGCGCAGTGCACCTCGACGAGCGGCCCCGCCGCGCGGCGCGAGTGATAGTGGACGAACCGGGCGACCTGCGACTTCCCGGTCCCGCTCTCGCCGAGCAGCAGCACCGTCGCGTCGGTGGGGCCGACCCGGCGCGCCGCCGCGAGGACCTCGCGCATCGCGGCGCTCTGCGCGACGAGCGCGGGGGTGAGCCGCGCGAGGAGGGCGTCGCTCCGGCGCTCCGCCTCGCGCTGGGCGGCGAGCCGGCGCACGCGGAGCCTCAGCTCGTCGTTCGCGAACGGCTTCATGACGTAGTCGGCCGCGCCCGCCTTCATCGCCTCGACCGCGCTCTCTGCCGAGGCGTGCGCGGTCATGAGGACCACCTCGGGCGGCGCGGGGTGGGCGCGCGCCGCGCGGAGCACCGCGAGCCCGTCCACGTCCGGCATCCGGAGATCCGTGACGACCACCTCGAAGGGCTCCGCGCCGAGCCGGGCGATCGCCTCCCGCCCGCCCGTGGCGCGCGCCACCTCATGACCGTCGAGCTCGAGCGCCTCGGCGAGGAGCGCCCCGAGCTTCGGCTCGTCGTCGACGATGAGGACCCGGGCCATGCTCACCCCTCTCGGACCGCGCGCGGCAGCGTGATCTCGAACGCGGCGCCCGTGCCCGTGACGGACGCGAGCGCGAGCGTGCCGCCGTGCCGCTCGACGATGCGGCGCGACACGGCGAGCCCGAGGCCGGTCCCGCCGGCGCGCCCGGTCGCGAACGGCTCGAAGAGCCGCGCGCGAAGCGCCGGATCGACCCCCGGGCCGTCGTCCTCGACCACGATCCGCACCGCCGGCCCGTCCGCCGCGCCGCGGATCCGGACGCGCCGCGCGCCCGCCTCGCTCGCGTTCGCGAGCAGGTTCGCGAGCACGCGCCGCAGGCGCGCCGCGTCGGCCCGCACCTCCGGGACGCCGTCCAGCTCGAGCGCGACCGACAGCTCGGGGTGGAGCGCGGCGCTCGCCCGCTCGGCGTCCGCCGCGAGCGCGGCGAGATCGGTCGGCGCCGGCGCGAGGGCCGGCTCGGCGCCGTGCTTTCCGGTGCGCGGCCCCGGCGGCCGCGAAGGATGGTGCGCTTCATGGCGGTTCTCCTTGTGCCGCGTCGTCGCGGCTCGTCCGCCCGGAGAGCAACCGTCGTGCCGACCGGATATTCCTTGGGTTTTCCCGCGCGCCCCGGAGGCGCGCCCGTCCCTCCCCGTACGCTCGACCGTACGGGATGGTACAGGCGGGCTCCCGGGCGACGGCGCGCTCCGGCGGGGCACACCTTCGGCGCGGGTGTCGCCGACATCCCACATCGCGGCCTCGCGGAGCGGCGGGTAGGCTCCGCGCGTGTACGCACCGAAGTTCGTCCCCGTCCTCGCCGCGCTGCTGCTGTCCGTCCCCCCCGGGGCGAGCGCCGCGCCCGCCTCTTGCCCGTCTGGCATGAAGCGGCTCCCCGCCGGCTCGTACAGGATGGCGGACGGCACCCCCGCGGCGCTCGGCGCGTTCTGCATGGACGTGACGGAGGTGACGGTCGCCGCGTACGCGCGCTGCGTGGACGCGGGCGCCTGCCGGGCCGACGACCTCGAGTGCGGCAACGCCGCGACATGGGGCAAGCCCGGCGCCGCGTCGAACCCGGTGAACTGCGTGTCGTGGTTCGAGGCGGACGGGTTCTGCCGGGCCCACGGCAAGCGGCTCCCGAGCGAGGCCGAGTGGGAGTGGGCGGCGCGCGGCGGCCGTCGCGCGCAGAGCTTCCCCTGGGGCCAGGATCCGCCCGCCAACCGCGTCTGCTGGGACGGAGACGGGAACTCGAAGGGCAAGGGCGAGCGGAAGACGACGTGCCCGGTGGGCTCGAGCCCCCGCGGCACGAGCCCCGACGGTTTGCAGGACCTCGGCGGCAACGTCCGCGAGTGGACCGCGTCCGCGGCCGAGCGCTTCCGCGTGCTGCGGGGCGGCTCGTGGGGCGACAGCCTTCCCGAGTTCCTCTCCGCGGGGTTCCGCGGCTGGAACGCGCCGGACGAGCGGATGGAGCTCACAGGGTTCCGCTGCGTCGCCGCCGTCGGCGCGAAGCTCGTGACGCCGCACCGGCAGGTCGCGAAGGCGAAGGCGGAGCTGCGGGACGACGGCGTCCTCGTGATGCCGTTCGAGGTGAATCCCTCGCACCGGAAGAACTGACGCCCGCGTCGGTCGTCGCTCCGGCGCGCCGTCCTCTCCCCCATTCGGGCCATCCATCCGTGCGTGCGCGGATGGCACCGTGCGGGGCCCACCGGAAGGGGACCGCATGCCAGCGTGGCACCTCACTGTGATCGCGGCGGCCCTCATGGGCCACGCGGCGTCCGAGATCGTCGTGCCGTCCGCGAGCGCCGCGTGCGCGGAGTGCCACGCGCGCGTGTCCCCCGGGATCGTCCAGGACTGGCGCCTCTCGCGCCACGCGGGCGTCGAGGTCGCGTGCGTCGACTGTCACGGCCGCGAGCACACGAGCGCGAACGACGCGGCGCGCGCGTCCCTGCCGACGCCCGCGACCTGCGCCGGTTGCCACCCGACGCAGGTCGCGCAGTTCGAGCGCGGCAAGCACGCCCGCGCCTGGGCCGCCATCAAGGCCATCCCCACGTTCCACAACGTGCAAGGCGGCGCGACGAACGGCCCGACGGGCTGCCCCAGCTGTCACCGGATCGGGCTGAAGCCGCAGGCGGACACCGAGGCGCTCGGCAAGGCGGGCGCGATGCACGGGCAGGCCTCGTGCGATGCGTGCCACACGCGCCACCTGTTCTCGGTCGCGGAGGCGCAGCGGCCCGAAGCGTGCCGGAACTGTCACTCGGGCGGCGAACACATGCAGTGGGAGGCGTGGACCGGGTCGAAGCACGGGATCCGGAACCAGCTCGTCAGCTCCGGGGTGCTCCCCGCCGGTGCCGCCGCACCGAAGTGCCAGGGCTGCCACATGCCGCAAGGCGACCACGCCGTACGCGCGCCCTGGGGCAGCCTCGGGATGCGGCTGCCGCTCCCAGAGGAGCCCGAGTGGGCGAGGGATCGGGCGACGCTCTTCCGCGCGCTCGGGGTGCTCGACGCCAACCGCGGCCCAGGCCCGCGCCTGCGCGCCGTGATGGACGCCGAGATGGCCCAGATCGACAAGATCGACTACGACATCGAGCGGGGGCGGCTGGAGGCCGTCTGCCGGGGCTGCCACGCGCAGCCGTTCGTCCGCGAGCAGCTCGACCAGCGCGACGCGCTCCTGCGCGATGCGGACCACACGGTCGCCGAGGCAGTGCGGTTGGTGGCCCCGCTCTTCGAGCGGGGGACGCTTCCTCCGACCGCGAACGGCCGGTTCCCCGACCTCGTCGTGACGGGGAAGGCGAGCCCCATCGAGCGCGTGCTGGCGGAGATGTTCTTCGATCTGCGCGCGCGAGTCATCGCGAACGGATTCCACATGAGCCCGGCGTACGTCGAGGCGCGCGTCCAGCTCCGCCGGAGCCTCGAGGAGATCCGGAGCGCCGCGGAGCTCGCGCGCCGGGGCAGCCGCGCCGGCACTTCGGCCGCGAGCGACGCTCAGCGCAGCGCCGCGAGGAAGCTCGTCCCGACGTCCGGGCGCAGCCCGTAGAACTCGGAGACCGTCGCGCCGAGGTCCGCGAACGACGGCCGCGTCCCGAGCTTTCCGCCCCCTCGCCCCGCCGCGTGGACGAGGAGAGGCACGTACTCGCGCGAGTGGTCGGTGGACGGGGTCGTCGGATCGCACCCGTGGTCGGCGGTGATGGCGCAGATCTCGCCCGGCGCGAGCTTGCCGAGCACCCGCGGGAGCGCCCGGTCGAGCTCCTCGAGCGCGCGCGCGTACCCCTTCGCGTCGTTCCGGTGGCCGTAGAGCATGTCGAAGTCGACGAGGTTCACGAAGATGAGCCCGTGGTCCACGCGGTCGAGGAGCGCCTCGGTCTTCGCGAGGCCGTCCGCGTTTCCCTCGGTGTGCACCTCGTCGGTGATCCCGCGCCGATCGAACACGTCCGGGATCTTGCCGACCCCGAAGACCGGGACGCGGTGGTCGACGAGGCGCTCGAGCACGGTCCTGCCTGGCGTCGCTATGGAGAAGTCCTTGCGGTGATACGTGCGGACGTACGCGCCGGGGGGCCCGACGAACGGCCGCGCGATGACGCGCGCCACGCGGTGCGGATCGAGCTGCCGTCGCGCGATCGCGCACCAGCGATAGAGCTCCTCGAGCGGCACCGTCTCCTCGTGCGCCGCGATCTGGAAGACCGAGTCGGCCGACGTGTAGACGATCGGCCTGCCCGTGCGCTGGTGCTCCTCCCCGAGCTCCTCGATGATCACCGTCCCGCTCACGGCTCGGTTCCCGAGGATCCCGGGGACGCCGGTCTCCTTCACGAATGGCTCCACGATCTCGGGGGGGAAGCCGCGCGGAAAGGTCGCGAGCCCCTCCTTCAGGACGATGCCCATCATCTCCCAGTGGCCGGTGATCGTGTCCTTGCCGTGGGAGCGCTCGGCCATGCGGCCGTGGAACGCGGTCGGGAACGGCTCGGGCGGCACGCCCGCAACGGCGGTCAGGTGCCCGAGCCCCATCCGCCCGAGGACCGGGACCGAGAGGCCGCCGACGGCGCGGCTCGTGTTCCCGATGGTGTCGGAGCCCTCGTCGCCGTATTCGCGCGCGTCGGGAAGCGCACCGCAGCCCGCGCTGTCGGCGACCAGGATGACGAAGCGTCGGCGGTCCATGGCGCTATCCTAGCCGTGAGTCGCCGCGGCGACACGCCCCGCGTCCACGGGAGCGCACGCGCCCGCACCTCGCGTGAGGAGGCGCGCGGGCGTCGTCAGAAGGTCCCCGTCACGATCTGGACGGACGCGGAAGCGCCGAGGCGGCTCGCCCCCGCGCGGATCATCGCGAGCGCGTCCGCGGCGGTCCGGATCCCGCCCGACGCCTTGACGCCCATGTCGTCCCCGACCACCGCACGCAGGAGCGCCACGTCCTCCACGGTCGCGCCGCCGCCAGCGAACCCGGTGGAGGTCTTCACGAAGGCGGCGCCGGCGCACTTCGCGAGCGCCGCGGCGACGACCTTCTGCTCGCGGGAGAGGCGGGAGGTCTCGAGGATCACCTTCACCGGCACCGGGACGCCGCGCACGATCGCGCGCAGGTCGTCGAGCGCCGCCTCGAAGCGCCCGGCGAGCAGCGACGGCAGCGGGGCGACGAGGTCGACCTCGTCGGCGCCGAGCCGGACCGCCTCGAAGGCCTCGAGGACGCGCGCGCCGGTCGCGCCCTCTCCCTTCGGGAAGTCCACGACGGCGATCGCCTTGACCGCGCTGCCGGCGAGGAGCCGCCGCGCGTCCGGGATCGCGTTCCGGTGCACGCAGACCGCGCCCATCGCGTGCTCCCGCGCCTCGGCGCACAGCCGCGCGACGTCGTCGCGCGTCGCTCCCGGCGCGAGGAGCGTGTGGTCGATGTACGGGGCGAGGTCACGCGGCGACCGGAGCAGCTCTTCCAGGAGGGGCGCGGGCATGGGCGAGCCTACGCTCAGAACACCGCGGAGAGCGAGAGTGGCATCGCGACGTCCACGGGCTCGCCCTCGAACGCGGGGAAGACCATCCGGCGCGCGGTGTCGGTGAGGCACGCGCCGAGGTCGGTCCGGTCCACCTCCTCCTCGGCGAGGTAGGCCTTCGCGACCGTGCCGCTCGGCTGGATCGTGACGACGAGCGTCGTCCGCCTCACGAGCTTGAGCGATGGGTTGAGGCGGAGCGACCGCGAGATGCACGCGTCGAACGCCTTGCGATTCGAGGCCATCACCTTGCCCGCCGCGGCCGGGTCGAGGGTGCTCTTCTCGCTCTCCGCGCCGGCGTCCTCCTCGAGGGGGATCACCGCGACGTCCTGCTTCCTCGCGAGCAGGTCGAGCAGGCGGCGGTCGTCCTGCGCGAGGCGGGGCCTCTTGCGCTGCAGCGGGAGCGGCCCGGGCGCGGGCTCCGGCGCCTGGGGCGGCGGCTCGGGCTCGGCCCTCCACGCGAGCCCGCCGACGTCCTGCACCGGCGCGGCGCCGCCCTCGGCGAAGGTGCGCGTGCGCGTCCGGGCCGGCGCGTCGGGGAGCTTCGCCCGCACGGTCATCCAGATCGCGATGCCCGCGACCGCCGCGGCCACCACGGCGACGCCGGCGGCGAGCGCGAGGGCGCTGCCGCGGCGCGAGCGCCGCACGGTGAGGAGGACGATCTCGTCCGCGGCGGCCGCGTCGGCCTCCTTCGCAGCGTCCTCGAGCCAGCCGAGATCGGTGTCGGCGAGGTCGGCGGCGAGATCGGGGATGGCCGAGGCGGACGTCGCGCGGAGGTCGTCGGGGGGCGGCGCGTCCTTCTTCTTCCCGCGGGCGCGCGCCGGCACCTCCACCGAAAAGGCGTGGCCGCACCCGCTGCACTTCGCACGAAACGTGCGGGCCTGGGCGAGGTCGTCCGGGACGAAGTAGGAGCGGCGGCACCGCCCGCAGGTGATGTCCACGCGGGCGCATCCTACCGGCGCGGAGGGGCGAAGGGCCAGCGCCGGATTCCGCCGCGCGGCGGGTCAGCCGCGGGTGTCCAGCTTCACCACGTCTTCGGCGCCGCAGTCCTCGTCGCTCGCGTCGGCGTCGAGCCAGGGGTCCTCGCCGGTCGCCTGGGCGACGGCGCGCTGGAGCTCGCGGTCGAGCAGGTGCGACGGGACGACGTGGGCGAGGGCGTGGAGCAGGTTTCCCTTCACGGCGCGGTGCTCCGAGGTGAGCTCGGCGAGGAGCGCCTTCACGCGGCGGCGGCGCAGGTTCGGCTGCGACCCGCAGAGGTCGCACGGCACGATGGGGAAGCGCATCGCAGCCGAGAACGCGGCGATGTCCTCCTCGGCAGCGTAGCAGAGCGGCCGGACGACGACGTTCTTCCCGTCCTTCGCGAGGAGCTTCGCCGGCATGCTCTTCAGCCTGCCGGAGTAGAGCGCCGACAGGAGCAGCGTCTCGACGAGATCGTCGCGGTGGTGGCCGAGCGCGATCTTCGTGCAGCGCATCTCGATCGCGGCACGGTAGAGGACGCCGCGGCGGAGCCGCGAGCAGACCGCGCAGGTGGTCTTGCCCTCCGGCACGAGCCGGCGGACGACCGAGTAGGTGTCGCGCGCGATCATCCGGTACGGGACGCCGACCGCGCGGAGGTGCCCCTCGACGACCTCGGCCGGGTAGCCGGGCTGCCCCTGGTCGAGGTTCACGGCGACGAGGTCGAAGTCGATCGGCGCGCGCTCGCGCAGCCGCATGAGGACGTGGAGGAGGGTGTAGCTGTCCTTCCCACCCGAGACCGCGACCATGATCTTGTCGCCGTGCTCGACGAGCCCGAAGTCCGTTATCGCCTGCGCGGCGGCGCGGAGGATCCGTTTCTCGAGTCGGGCGACATCGTCCATGCGAGGGGCCCATTTACCAGAGCGCGGGCGGCGGCGCACGGGAGGGGCCACCGCCACGGTTTTCCTTTGACGCGCCCGCCCCCCCTGCCATAAATGGCGCCGTCTCGCTCGGGGACTCGAGGACGCGCATGCCTGCCACGAAGGAACTCGGGAACAAGCACGTCTGCTTCAAGTGCGGAACGCGCTTCTACGATCTCAAGAAGCCGGAGCCGATCTGCCCGAAGTGCGGCGCCGATCAGCGCCAGAGCCCCGTCACGAAGCCCGCCACCGAGAAGCGCGTCCGCGCGCCCGCCCGGCCGGTCGCCCCCGTGGAGCCCGCCGAGGCGGCGGACGCCCCGGAGGCCGACGCGGACGAGGACGGCGAGGACGACGACGACGACGAGGACGAGGCGGAGGAGGACGAGCCGTAGCCCCGCGGTCACGCGTGACGGCGGGGCCCCGAACGGCTCGTTGACCCCCGGGCGAGCCGCCGCTATCGAACCTGCACATGCGCGAGTACCGCCTGGCCGTCCTGACCGTAGCCTTCGCACTCGCACTCGCGGTGATTGGAGGGCTCGTCGACCCGGCGGGGGTCGCCTTCTTCGCGGTCGTGGTCCACCTCGCCGCGCGGCTGCTTCCCGCGACGGCGGCGTCTCCGGTGCCCGCGCATCCATGAACGTCGCGACCGCGCACCCCCGCGCCGAGACGTCGGCGCTCCAGTACGCGAAGGACCTCGTCCTCCTCGCGAAGCCGCGCCTGTCCGGGCTCGTCGTCCTCACCACCGCGGGCGGCGTCGCGCTCGCGCCGGGGCGGATCGGCGGCGCCCGTGCCGCGGTCGCGATCCTCGGGACCGCCGCGGTGGTCGGCGCGGCGAACGCCCTCAACTGCTGGCTCGAGCGGGACGTGGACGCGCGGATGCGACGCACGCGCGACCGCCCGCTGCCGGCGGGGCGGATCGAGCCGTTCGTCGCGCTCGCGCTCGGGGTGGTCGTCCCCGCGTTCGCCCTGCCCCTGCTCGCGTTCGTCGCGAATCCGCTCACCGCGCTGCTCGCCTTCGTCGCCCTCGCGGTCTACGTCGCCGTCTACACGCCGATGAAGAAGCGCTCGACGCTCGCGCTCTTCGTCGGCGCGGTGCCCGGGGCGATCCCGCCGCTCATGGGCTGGACGGCGGTGACCGGCCGGCTCGACACGGGCGGGCTCGCGCTGTTCGCGCTCCTCTTCGCGTGGCAGCTGCCGCACTTCCTCGCGATCTCGATCTACCTCGCCGAGGACTACGCCCGCGGCGGGCTGCGCGTGTTCGCGCTCGTCCATGGCGAGCGGGCGACGCGCGGGTGGATCGCCGCCGCGACGCTGCTCCTGCTCGTGGTGTCCCTCGCGCTCGTGCCGCTCCGCGTCGCGGGCCCCGCCTACGGCGTCGTCGCGGCGACGCTCGGGATCGCGCTCCTCGCGCTCGCGCTCTCCGGCCTCGGGCGGACGGGCGGGCGCTGGGCGAGGACCCTCTTCCTCGCGACGCTCGTCGACCTGACGCTGCTTTTCGCGGCGCTCGTCGCGCTGCCGAGGTAGGAGGCTTCCCGTGCCGTCTGCCGCCGCGGCGTCCGCTTCGGGCGACGCGCCCCGCCTCGTCGTCGAGGACGTCGCGCTCCGCCGCGGCGGGCGCGAGGTGCTGCGCGGGGTGTCGCTCGAGGTCCGGCGTGGCGAGATCTTCGGCCTCCTCGGACCGAATGGCGCGGGCAAGTCCACGCTCTTCGCGATCCTCGCAGGGCTCCTGCGCCCGGACGGCGGCCGCTTCCTCCTCGACGGCCGCGAGATCGCGCCGGGCGCGCGCGCCCTCCGCGCCCGCGCCGGCTTCGTGTTCCAGGAGCCGGGCCTCGACGGAAAGCTCTCCGCGGAGGAGAACCTCCGGCTCGCCGCCGCCCTCCACCGCGTCCGCCGCGCCGAGGCGCGCAGCCGCATCGCGCGGCTCCTCGAGAGCGCCGGGCTCGCGGCGCGCGCGCAGGAGCGGGTGGAGCGGCTCTCCGGCGGCATGCGCCGCCGGCTCGAGCTCGCGCGCTCGCTCGTGCACGCGCCGGAGCTGCTCGTGATGGACGAGCCGACGGTGGGGCTCGACGCGGCGGCGTTCCGTGCGTTCTGGGACGGGATCGAGACGCTCCGGCGCGCCGACGGCCTCACGGTCGTCCTCACGACGCACCGGCCCGACGAGGCGGAGCACTGCGATCGGCTCGCGGTGCTCGCGCGCGGCGCCGTCGTCGCCTGCGAGGAGCCCGACGCGCTGCGGGCGCGCGTCTCGGGCGACCTCCTCTTCGTGGAGGCGGACGAGCCGGAGGCGGTCGCGCGCGCTCTCTCCGAGAAGCTCGGGCTCGCGGCGCGGGTGCAGCCGGACGGCGTGACGGTGGAGCGCGAGGCGGGCCACACGCTCGTTCCACGCATCGTGGAGATCTTCCCCCCGGGGCGGCTCCGCGCCGTCTCGCTCCGCCGGCCGACGCTCGCGGACGCCTACCTCGCCGTCACGGGCGAGAGGCTCGAGGAGGAGGTGCGCCCGTGAACGTTCGGACGCCGACCGCGACCCCGGCCGCGACGTCCGCTCACCCTGAGCGTAGCGCCGGCGAAGGCGGCGCGAAGTCCAAGGCGACCGCTCCCCCGCGTCCCCTCCCGCATTCCGCGCTCGCGTACGACCTCGCGACCGCGGTCGTCCTCGCCCGGCGCGATCTCGTCCGCTTCTTCCGGCAGCCGTCGCGGCTCATCGGTGCGGTCGGGCAGCCGGTCATCTTCTGGCTCGTCATCGGCGGCGGGTTCGCGGGCACCTTCCGGATGCCGGGCTCGGACGTGCCCTACCTCTCGTTCTTCTACCCGGGTGTCGTCCTGATGGTCGTCCTGTTCGCCTCCATCTTCACGACGGCGTCGGTCATCGAGGACCGCCACCGCGGGTTCCTCCAGACGGTGCAGGCGGCGCCGGGCTCGCGGGTGGCGCTCGTCGTCGGCAAGTCCTTCGGATCCGCCGCGGTGGCGCTCACGCAGGCCGCGCTCTTCCTCGCGCTCGCGCCGGCGGCCGGGTTCTCCTTCGCTTCCATCGACTGGCCGCTCCTCGTCGGCGCGCTCGCGCTCGCCGCCTTCGCCCTCGCCGCGCTCGGCTTCGCCGTCGCATGGGGGCTCGATCACGTGGCGGGTTACCATGCGATCCAGATGACGGTGCTCGTACCGCTCTGGGTCATCTCGGGAGCGATGTTCCCCGCCCCCGACGGCCACCCCGCCCTCGCCGCCGCGCTGCGGGTGAACCCGCTCGCGCACGCGGTCTCGGCGGCGCGGCGCGCGCTCGCCGGCCCCTCGGCTCCAGGGGTCCTCCCCGGCTCCGCCGCGCGCGACCTCGCCTTCTGCGCGCTGTTCGCGGCCTCGGCGCTCGCCCTCGCCATCTTCGTCGCTCGGAGGCCCGCCCGCACATGACCGTCGCCGACGTCCTCCCCTCGGTGAACGCGACGCTCAACGGGACGAGCGCCGTCCTCCTCGTGCTCGGCTTCCGCGCCATCCGCGCCGGACGCCGCGAGCGCCACCGCGCGCTCATGCTCGCGGCGTTCGGGTCGTCGCTCCTGTTCCTCGCCGGCTACCTGACGCGGATCGCGCTCACAGGGACGCACGCGTTCCCGGGGAGCGGCGCGATGAGGGTGGTCTATCTCTCGATCCTCGCGAGCCACACCGTGCTTGCCGTCGTCGCCGCGCCCCTCATCCTGCGCACGCTCTTCCTCGCCTTCCGGGCTCGCTTCCCCGATCACCGGCGGCTCGCGCGCGCAACCCTTCCCGTCTGGCTCTACGTCTCCGTGACCGGCGTGGCGGTGTACGTGCTGCTGTACCGCATCCCGCACTGACGTGGACGTGGTCGTGGACCTCGACCTCGACCCCGACCTCGTGGCCCTGAATGGGCGCTCGCGCTCGACCGTCGCCCCGCACCCCGCGAGCGCAGTACCATGCGCCGCATGACCTCCCGCCCCTTCGCCCTCCTCGCCCTCCTCGCCCTCGTCGCCTGCGACAAAGCCGTCCGCGTCGACCTTCAGCCGACCTCGCTTCGCTTCGGGATCCGCGGCCAGACCGCGAAGGTGCACGCCGCGCCCATCGCGAGGAGCGGCAAGTCGGTCCCTGACCAGATCTGCAAGTGGTCGACCTCGGACGAGAAGGTCGCGACCGTCGCGGGTCCTGCGAACGACGTCGTCGTCACGGCGGTCGGACCGGGCAGCGCCCGCATCGCCTGCGCGGTGGGCGATCTCACGTCCGAGCTCTCCGTCCTCGTCCGCGTCGTCGCAAAGGTGACCGTCGCGCCGGAGAAGGTGGAGCTCAGGATGCTCGACGAGCCCGCGCCCCTCGCGCTGCAGGTCGCTGCCTTCGACGACACCGGGGCGCCGGTGCTCGGCCGCACGATGCTTTCCCGCTGCGCGAAGGAGGAGATCTGCCGCGGCGACGGGCGCGGGCAGCTCTGGGCTGCGGGGCCCGGCGACACGACAGCGGTCGTCGAGGTCGAGGGCGCGCGGAGCATCGAGGTCGCCGTGCACGTCGTGGATGCCCGGAGCGCCGAGGGGAAGCCCAAGGCGGTGAAGGGCAACCCCATGGAGGCGGTCGAGCGGGAGTACCTCAAGAAGCAGGCGGAGGAGCGGAAGAAGGCCGGCGCAAGGTAATCGCGGCGACGCCCCGCGACCGCGCCCGCCTACCTCGCCGCGAGCTTCGCCGCCTCGGGCGCCCGCGGGTCGCGCGGGCAGAGCTTCGTGAACGCCTCGAGCCGGCGCTTTCCGTCCTCGGAGAGCTTGCCCTGGTCGACCTCGATCTTCGAGGCGCCCCAGAGCGCGTCGCAGTTCACCGGATCGGCCTTGAGCGCCTCGAGGAAGAGGGCCTTCAGGTCGTCGGGCTTCGCGCCGCGCGCGCGGTTCGCCTCCGCCTTCTCGACGAAGGCGGTGGCCGCGCCGCCGCCGCTCGCCTGGCCGTACTCGCTGATGGCCTGTTCGAGCTCGGTGAGCGCGCCGGGGATGTTGTTCCTCGCGCGGAAGAGCCTCGCGAGCGCGACGCGCGCGTCGGGGAACGGGTGGCCGAGCTGGATGGCCTTCTCGTACTGCCCCTGCGCGAGATCGGCGTCGCCGGCGGCGCGGTAGGCGTCGCCGAGCATGAGCGCGAGGCGCGGGTGCTCCCCGAGCCGGGTGATGGTCCGCTTCACCGTCTCGATCGCGAGCTTCGCGCCGCCCTCCTTCGCGAGCATCGCGCGGACGAGGTCGGCGTAGAGCGAGACGCGCTTCGAGTCGATCGCGACCGCCCGCTGAAGGGCGTCGACCGCGCCCGCGGCGTCGCCGCCGCGCAGCCTGCGCAGGCCGACGAGGGCCGGGATGTCCGCGCTCGCCGGGTCGAGCTTCGCCGCATCCTGCTCCGCCGCCGCCGCCTCGTCGCGCTTGCCCTGCACCGCGAGGACGCCGCCGCGGATCGCGTACGCGAGCGCCTGCTGAGGCTTCGAGGCCCCCGCCTGCGGCGCGAGCGCGAACTGCGCGCCCTTGCCCGCCTCGTCCACCTGCCCGCGTGCGAGCAGCACGAGCGACTTGCCGAGGATCGAGCCGAGGTGGTCCTTGTTGATGCGGAGCGCGTAATCGTAGAAGGCCATCGCCTGCGACTCGTACCCCTCGCCGCGGCGCCGGAACTGCTCGGCGAGGAGCCAGGCAATCCGCACGTCGCCGGCGCTCGCCTTCTGCGCCTTGCCGAGCACGTCGCGGGCGCCGTCGAGATCGCCCTCGCGCAGGAGGACCGCCCCGAGCGCGCCCTGCAGGAACGGGCTCTGCGCCGCGTCGTCCCCCTCGAGGACCGCCTTGAGCGTCTCCCTCGCGCCGGCGGGATCTCCGCCGTGCAGCTTGAGGTACGCCTCGGCGGCGACGAGGTGCGAGTGGCGCTGCACGAGCTTGCGCGCCTCCTCGACGTGCTTCACCGCCTCCGCCTTCACCGCGTCCCCATCGCCGTGCTCGCCGGCGCGGATCGCGTCCACGTAGGCGAGGAACGCGTGGCCCGCGATGGAGGCGTCGTCGAGGTCCAGGATCTCCTTCGTCTTGCCCGCGGCGGCGACGTAGGAGGCGTAGGTGTCCTTCTCGACGAGCGGCACCGTCTCCTTGAGGAGCCGGTCGATCCCCTCGATCGTCGCCTTGCGCGACTTGTTGAAGAGGAACCAGCCGCCGAGCGCCGCGACGAGCACGGCCGCGAGCCCGATGGTGAAGAGAAGCTTGTGACCCTTGCCGGGCCGCTTGCCGCGCTTGCCCGCGGGGGTGGAGAGCGTGAACTCGCGCGTCGCGTACTTCTCGGCGAGCTCCTCCGAGTAGGCGACGTTCTTGCCCGGGACGGGCGTCGGGATTGGCGCGTCCTCGGTGATCCGGATCTCGCCGGTGATGCCGGTCGGGTCGACGGGGGCAGCCGCGACGGCCCGGGCCGCGCCCGGCCTCGGGGGGACGCGCTGCGCGACCGGGATGGCGGGCGGCGTGGCCTTCGGGGCGGGGCCGACGCCGTACTTCGCGAGCGCGGCGCGCACCTCGGGATCGTCGGGCGCGGCGTCGGCGGCGCGGCGCAGCGCCGCCTCGCCCTGCTCCCTCTCCCCGATGCGCATGTGCAGCACGCCCGCCATCCGGTTCGCCGCGGCGAAGGTCGGGTACGCGGCGAGGATCGCCTGAAGCTCGTCGAGCGCCTTCCGGTCCTTCCCCTGGTCCGCGTAGACGCGAGCGAGGAGGACGCGCGCGGACGGGTCGTCGGGGTGCGCCTTCACCCCCTTCTTGCAGACGACCATCGCCTCCATGTAGCGGCCCATCGCGAGGTACGCCTCGGTCAGCGGGCGGTACGCCTCCGACACGGGATCGGCCGCGAAGGCGTGCTCGAGGGCGGACAGTTCGGCGGCGCTGAGCGGTCTCGCGGGAGTCGGCATGGGGGAAGGTCCGGTCTAGCAAGGGGTCCGGGGCGAGTCAAACGGCTCTTGACACGTCGTGGCTCAAACCGTTAAGGAAGCGTCCCTCAGCGTTTCCATCTGGACCTCGTGGGGCTGTAGCTCAGCTGGGAGAGCGCTAGAATCGCACTCTAGAGGTCATCGGTTCGATCCCGATCAGCTCCACCAGTTCGACGGGCCCGGTTCGCCGGGCCCGTCTTTTTTTGTCAGCGCCGCTCAGGCTCGCTCACCACGTGCACGGTCCGCGTCGGGAAGGCGAACGACGTCCCCGCCTCCTCGACGATCCCGATGAAGCGCAGGAACAGCTCCTGCCGCTCGCGCGTGAACTCGCCCCAGTCGGTGTACTGGAACCAGGCCATCACCTCGACGTTGAGCGCCGACTCCTTGAGCTCGGTGAGCCGGACGCTGACGCCGTCGGGCCAGATTCGCGGGTGGGCGCGCAGCGCCGCCTCGACGTTCGCGAGGACGCTCCGCAGCTGCGCCGACGTCGTCGCGTAGGACAGCCCGAGGTTCACGGCGAGCCGGAGCCGGTCGCGCGGCGCGAACGTCTCCGCCTTCGTGTCCGCGAGCTTGCCATTCGGGAACGTCACGAGGGTCCGGTCGAGCGTCCGGATCCGGGTGGATCGCATCCCGATCGTCTCGACGGTGCCGAGCACGTCCTCGATCTTCACGAAGTCGCCGACGCGGAAGGGCTGGTCCACCCCGATCGCCACCGAGCCGAACAGGTTCTCGACCGTCTTCTGCGCCGCGAGCGCGAGCGCGATGCCGCCGATTCCGAGGCCGGCGAGGAGGCTTGCCACCTGGAACCCGAGCTCGTTCAGCACCGACACGAGCCCGAGGGCGAGGAGGACGATCTTCGCCATCTTCCGGCCGAGCGGGAGCAGGCCGGCGAGGCTCGCGTTCACCTTCGTCCAGGGGGCGGCGCCGGCCGCGTCGAACCCCACGTCGAGGGAGCGGAACCCGGCCCAGAAGACGACGAAGTAGGTCGCCGCCCGCAGCAGGTGGTGGAGGACGAGCGCGGCGCCCTGGTCGAGATCGAGCCACGGCTCGAGCGCCGTGAAGACCGCGATCGTCCAGAGCGCGCCGAGCGGGCGCGCGGTCCGCGCGAGGAGCGCGTCGTCCCAGGTCGTCTCAGTCCGGGCGGCCAGGTGGCCGAGGACGCGGCGGGTCAGCCAGCCGAGGATGCCGCCCGCGACGAGCGCCAGCCCGAGGAAGACGGGGATCGCGAGCCACTGCCACCACAGGAGCCCGCGCGGCCCCTGGGCGAGCAGCGGCGCGGGCAGGTGCCGCTCGAAGAACGGGTGCGCGGCGGCCGCCAGAGCGGGGCCTGCCGCGAGGGTCGCAAGGAGCGTCATCGCCGCGAAGGATAGCGCAGCGGCGCCGTCCGGCGGGTTAGATTGAGCGCGGAGGCACCGTGGCCCAGGTCGAGATGGAGTCGTTCGAGGAGGGGACCGAGATCGTCCGCGTCTACCTCGCCGCGGCGCTCGCGGAGGCGAAGGCGATCGAGGACGCGCTCACGGCGGCGGGGGTGGACTTCGCCGTCGAGGTGGAGGAGTTCGCGGCGCGGACGGCGCTCGGGATCGCCGCGCGCCGCGGCGCCGGGTTCTGGATCCGGGAGGCCGACGTCGACCGCGCGGCCGGCGCCCTCGAGCGCGGCGGCCACGTCGCCGGGCTCGTCGACCGCTCCGGCTGAGCGCTAGCCCTTCGTCTTGGGCGGCGGCTTGCCCATCTCGAAGGCCGCGTTCGGCCCGTACTTCGCGACGATCTTCTTCTTCGTGTCGAGGCCGGTCGCCTCGATGACGAAGTTCGGGACGCGGCGCGCCCGGACGTCGGCGACCCAGCGCGTGATCGCGCCGCGGGGGCGGCGCCGCCGGCCGGCGGGAGCGCGGCGCGGGCCGGCGCCGTTCGCGAGCTCGGCCTGCAGCCGCGCCTGCACAATGTCGCCGACCTGGCGGGCGATGGCTGCGGAGACGCGCGAGGCGACCTTCTGCGCGGCTTCACGGAGGATCTCGTCGATGGAGGCGGTGCGGGCGGGGCGGGGCATCGGATTGCTCCTTGTCGGGGTTTGCGAATGATAGTGTATCTCGGGCCATTGTCCACGCGTTTCTGGGGGGGAACGCGAGATTGGCAATCGCCGGACGGCCGAGCGGCGTCCTCAGCGGCCCCGCGGCGCGGCCGGCGCGGCGCCGGTCCGGAGGAGGCCGCGCAGGCGCGCCACCGCGGCGAGCAGGTCCGGCGCCAGCGAGAGCACCGGGAGGAGCGGATCCACTCGCAGCCTCCGCGCGCGCGCCGGCACGGTGCGGATGGTGAAGCGTGCGGGGTCGAGCCGGCCGTCCACCTCGCTCCAGCGCAGCGGCGTCGAGACCGGCGCGCCCGGGCGCGGCCGCACCGCGTATGGCGCAGCGATGGTCTTCCCCGCGCCATTCTGCATGAAGTCGAGGTAGACGCGGCCGCCCCGCGCGCCGATCGCCCGCGTCGTCGTCGCGAGCTGCGGGTGCTCCCGCTCGACGGCGCGCGCGAGCAGCTCCCCGAGCGTCCGCGCCTGGGCGTTCGTGAGCTGTCCGCCGAGCGGGACGAGCACGTGGAGCCCCTGCTGCCCGGTCGTCTTCGGGTAGCTCGGGAGCCCCACCTCCTCGCAGAGCTCGTGGAGCGCCCGCGCGAGCCGCACCACGTCGCGGAACGGCGCCTCCTTGGGATCGAGGTCGACCACGCACCAGTCCGGCCGGTCGAGCGCCCCGGCCCGGCTCGCGTGCACGTGGATGGGAATGACCCCGAGGTTCGCGATCCACGCGAGCCCGTCCTCGTCGTCCACGAGGAAGTGGTCGAGGTCGCGACCATCTTCGTTGCGGAGCTTCACCGTGCGGAGCCAGGCCGGTCGCCAGTCGGGCGCGTCCTTCTGGTAGAAGCTCTTCCCCTCGATCCCGTCGGGGAAGCGCGTGAGCACGATCGGCCGGTCCTTCAGCCACGGCAGCATGAACGGCGCGATCTCCCGGTAGTAGACGACGACGTCGCCTTTCGTGATCCCGTCGCCGGGGAAGAAGACCTTCTCCGCGTTGGTCACCTCGACGCGCGGCGGCTCGGCGGCGCGGGACGGCACGCGCGGCGGCGGCGCGGATCCCTCGGACCGGCGCGCGCCGGCCGCGCGGATCGTCCGCCAGTCCGGCGACCGCCCGGCAGCGTACGGCGAATCGGCCCGCTTCACGACCACGCCGGGCAGCCCGCGCGCCTCCACCTCGCGGAGCAGCTCCTCCCCGAGCCCCTCGACATGGTCCGCATAGCGCAGCGCGCCGAGCCGCGGCACGACCATCGCGAGGAGCCGCTTGCGGTCGCGGAGCGGGAGCGGGCGCAGGTCGAGCCCTCCGAGCGCGAGGAGATCGAAGGCGAAGAGCGTCGCGGGTCGCTCGAACGACGCGCGCTCGACGTCGGCGCGTCGCGCGAGCGCCGCCCGGTCGCGGAGCGCGGCCGCGGACGGGCGGCCGTCCGGGTCGAGGACGACGAGCTCCCCGTCCACGAGCGCACCGTCGTCGAGCTTCTCGAGGGCGCGCGCGACCTCGGGAAAGATCGGCGTCGCATCGCCGCCGCCCGCGTACCGCAGCTCCGCGCGCCCGCCGCCCTGCCGCGCGAGGACCCTGTACCCGTCGTAGCGCGGCTCGAAGAGCCATCCCGCACCAGCGGGCGGCCCGGCGGCGTCGGTCGCGGCCATGGGCCGGCCCCATCCGACATGCCGGGCGCGCGCGCCGAGCCGCCGCGCCTCCCCGGCGGCGCGCGCCGCGCGGTCCTCGCCGGCGGCAAGCTGCTCGAGCAGGAGGCCCGAGAGGACCGACTCCTCGGGGATCTCCCGCCCAGGCCCGGCGTACGCGTCCCGGTGCTTGATGAGGAGCCAGCCTTGCTTTCCGCCCTGGTCGCGGCGAGTCCGCACGAGCGTCCACTCCCCGCGCAGCTTCTGGCCGGCAAGCTCGAACACGAGCTTCCCGCGCGCGAGGCCCTCGCGCGGATCGGACCGCGGGGTCCACGCGCCCCTGTCCCACACGATGACGGCGCCCGCCCCGTAGTTGCCCGCCGGGATGAGCCCCTCGAAGTCCGCGTACTCGATCGGATGGTCCTCGACCTCGACGGCCATCCGCTTGTCGGCTGGGTCGTAGGACGGGCCCTTCGGCACCGCCCAGCTCCGGAGCGTGCCGTCGAGCTCGAGACGGAAGTCCCAGTGGAGCCGCCGCGCGGCGTGCTTCTGCACGACGAACAGCCGCGGCGCGAGCGGGTCGTCGGGGCGAACACGAGCGCCACCGAATGGCTCGGGGGTGCGCCCCGGGTCGCGCTTCTCGCGGTAACGATCGAGCCGGTCGGCCACGCAACGGAAATGTCGGCACGGCCGCCCGACTTGGACCGGGCCTTCGAACCAGGTCCAGGTCCAGGTCGAACACGGCCGGCCTCGGTCGTCCCGCGCCTGACGGAGGGGTGCGGTAGGCTCCCGCCGCCGTGTGGGGCTACCGGTCGCGCGACGTCTCGAGGATGCTCGACCTCCCTCTCGCGGAGGTGCGCCGCCTCGCGCGCGCGGGGTTCGTGGCGCCGCGCCGAGGGCCCGGGAACGAGCTCCGCTTCTCGTTCCAGGATCTCGTGCTGCTCCGCGCCGCCGCCGGGCTCGTCCACGCACACGTCCCGAAGGCACGCGTCCGGCGCGCGCTCCGATCGCTCCGGCGGCAGCTCCCGGAAGGGCGGCCGCTCGCGGCGGTGCGGGTCTCGGCGGACGGCGCCCAGGTCGTCGTGCAGGACGGCGGTGCGCGCTGGCACCCGGAGACGGGTCAGGTCCTGCTCGACTTCGACGTCGGCGATCTCGCGCAGCGCGTCGCGCCGGTCATCCGGGCCGCGGTCCACGCGCGCCGCGGCGCACCGCTCGACTCGGACGCGTGGTACCGGTGGGGCTGCGACCTCGACGACGCAGCTCCGCGCGAGGCGGAGGACGCCTACCGGCGAGCGCTCGAGATCGACCCCGCCCACGCCGGCGCGCACCTGAACCTCGGACGCCTGCTGCACGAGCGCGGCGACCGGCGCGGCGCCGAGGTCCACTACCGGCTCGCCGCGGGGTCGCCCGGCCACCGGGCCGTCGCGGCCTTCAACCTCGGCGTCGCGCTCGAGGACGAGGGGCTCCTCGACGAGGCGCTCCTCGCCTACGCCCGCGCGCTCGAGGCGGACCCCGCCCTCGCCGACGCGCACTTCAACGCGTCGCGCATCCTCGCGCGGATCGGCCGCGAGGACGATGCGCGGCGGCACCGCGCCGAGTTCGAGCGGCTCTCGCCGTCGCGCTAGCTCGCGCGCTACGGCTCGAGCGGCCGCGCCGGAGGGCGCGCCGGGAGGACGGCGGGGCGCCCCGGCGGCGAAACGACGGTGTTCCGGACCGGCTCCGGATCCTTTCCGGCGCGCAGCACGCTCGTCGCGAGCGCGATCATCGAGCCGATGTCGGAGAGGTTCGCGGGCAGGATCACCGTGTTGTTGGTCTTCGCGAGCCGGCCGAACTCGTGGACGTACTGCTCGGCGACGCGCAGCTGCACCGCCTCGGGGCCGCCGGGCTCGCTGATCGCGTTCGCCACGCGACGGAGCCCCTCCCCCGTCGCCGCGGCGACGGCGAGGATCGCCTGGGCCTGGCCCTCGGCCTCGTTGATCTGCCGCTGCCGCGCCGCCTCGGACTCCTTGATCACCTGCTGCTTCTTGCCCTCGGCGCTGTTGATGGCGGCGTCGCGCTCGCCCTCGGAGGTGAGCACCACCGCGCGCTTCTCGCGCTCGGCGCGCATCTGCTTCTCCATCGCGGCGAGGACGTCCTTCGGCGGCGTGATGTTCTTGATCTCGTAGCGCAGGACCTTGATGCCCCACGGGCCGGTCGCCTTGTCGAGCTCGGCGATGACCATGCCGTTGATGTGCGTCCGCTCCTCGAAGGTGCGGTCGAGGTCGATCTTGCCGATCTCCGAGCGGAGCGCCGTCTGCGCGAGCTGGCTGATCGCGTAGTAGTAGTCCGAGATCCCGTAGGAGGCGCGCTGCGGGTCGAGCACCTTGAGATAGAGGATGCCGTCCACCGCGACCTGCACGTTGTCCTTCGTGATGCAGATCTGCTCGGGGATCTCGACCGCCTGCTCCTTCAGCGTGTGCCGGTAGCGGATGACGTCGATGAACGGCAGGAGCACGTGGAACCCGGCGTCGAGCACGGCGTGGAACTTCCCGAGCCGCTCCACGACGAACGCGTTCTGCTGGGGGACCACGACCGCCGTCTTGACGACGACGAAGATGGCGAAGACCGCGACGACGACCGCGATCACGAGCGCGGCGCTGATGGGTTCCATGTCGTTCTCCCGGTGGACGTGACCGGCCCGCTCACTCCGCGCGGACCCACAGCGTGAGCCCCTCGATCCGCTCTACGCGGCAGCGCTGACCCTTGCGCAGGGGGGTCCCCGACGCGACCCGAGCGCTCCAGGGGGCGCCCCGCAGCTCGGCCTTCCCCTCGCCGCCCTCGGGCACGTCGCCGAGGAGCAGCACCTCCTCGCCGATGAGCGTGTCCACCGGAGGGCCGTCCCGGCGGAAGAGCTTCTCCCGCAGCGTCCGGCGCACCGTCGCGAGCAGGATGAGCGACACGAGCGTGAAGGCGAGCCACTGGACGGTGTCCGGCGCGCCGAGCGCGGAGATCACCGCAACGCAGAGAGCGCCGACGCCGAAGAAGAGCGCGAACAGGCCTCCCGGCGTCACCATCTCTGCGAAGAGGAGCCCGATCCCGAAGAGGACCCAGAGCCACCAGGACATGCGCCGGATGGTAGCACGCGCCCGGGCGGCGGCGCGCCGTCAGACGGCCGGCGGGATCTTGCCGCCGCCCTCCGCGGCGCGGAGCGCGGCGTACGCGACGGCGGGGAAGACGAGCGGCAGCGTGGAGACGAGGAGCGAGAGGACGAGCCCTACGAGCGCGAGCGCGTCCGACGCCGCGGCGGGAAGGAGCGCCCGCGAGGCGAGCGCGCCGACGAGGACGGCCAGCGCGGCGAGCTCGAGCCCGGTGGCCGCGAGCGCCACGACGAGCCCGGCGCCGAGCAGGGCGAGCCTGCTGCCGCGCGTCAGCGCGAGGCTCCTCCGGAGCGCGGCCGTCGCGCCGAGCGGCTCCGCCGCCGCGGCCGGCAACGCGACTGCGAGCGCCGCCGCGAGGAGGAGCCCCGGCACGACGAGGAGGAGGAGCGCCGCGGCGACCGCGGCGCTCGAGAGGAGCGCCGTGACGGCGAGCGCGCCGGCGCGCGGCACTGCGGCGCGGAGCATCGCCCACACGCCGGCGCGCCGGCCCGCCGCGGCGGCCAGCGCGGCGTGGGTGATCGCCCCCTGCGCGACCGCGGCGAGCGCGGCCGCGACGACGAGCCCGGCGAGGACGATGCTCGCGCCGGGCAGGTACGCCGCGCGCCCGAACGCCGTCACGTCGGCGGGCGACACGGGCGCGAGCGCGTCCGCGAGCCCGGCCGCGACGAGGAGCGGCAGGACGGCGAGAAGGGCGAGGACGCCGAACCGGCCGAGCTCCCGCCACCACAGGGCAAAGGTGCGGGAGAGGAGCTGCATCCTGGCTACAGCTTGACCTGGACCTCGTAGCGCCGGTTCTTCGCCTTCTTCGCGGGCGTGTCGTCGGGCTTCTCGATCGGCTGATCCGACCCCATCCCGATCGACTCGATGTCTGCCGCGGGGACCCCCTTCGTGACGAGCTGCTTCACCATCACCGCCGCGCGGTCGGCCGAGAGCGCCTTGTTCTTCTCGGCGGACCCGGACGAGTCGGTATGGCCCGAGACGACGAACTTGAAGTTCTGGACGCCCGAGGCGTTCAGCTTCTTCTTCGCGTCGATGAGCGACTTCGCGAGCCGCTGGCTCTTCGCGTCGCAGCCCTTCTCGAGCTCGGCCGTCCCGCTCTTGAACGAGCACTGGTTCTTGCGCCCCTCCTCGAGGAGCCGCTTGTTGACCTCCTTCTCGACCTTGCTGGTGGCAGAGGTGCCGGCGGCCTTCTTGGCGACGTCCCAGGGATTCGCGGCGCGGCCGGTGACGGGGAAGAGAGCGACGAGCGCGACGGCGAGCAGGGTGCGGTGCATGCGGTGACCTCCCGTAAAAGGTGCGCGGATATTCCGTCACCCCCGCCGCGGGGGCAAGCGTTCCCGTGCAGCCGCCGCCCTGGGGGACATCGGGTCCCGGCCGATCGGGCGGGCGCCGCGCACGCCCACCCTGGTCTGCACGATCGCGGGCCCCCGCGGCGCGCGGCGCGGGGCCAGGCGCCCTCCCGCAGGCCGCCGTGCGTGCGCACCGTTCACGCGTTCAGGAGGACGACCGACATGGCGCAGATGGTGTCAAAGACGACGACTGATCACGAGACGATCCGCAGGTGGGCGGAGGAGCGCGGCGGCTGGCCCGCCGAGGTGGAAGCGACCGCCCGCGAGGGGCAGACCGGCATCATCCGGATCGACTTCCCGGGGTACGCGGGCGAGGGCTCGCTGCGGCGGATCTCCTGGGACGACTGGTTCGAGAAGTTCGACGAGGCCGGCCTCGCACTCGTGTACGAGGACGAGACCGCGGGCGGGCAGCGCTCCAACTTCAACAAGCTCGTCGCGCGCGAGACCGCCGCGGCGCGCGCCCAGGGGCGGCGGACGTCTCGGCGGGCGGAGCGGGGCGGCCGCGCGGCCGCTCGCGGCGGCGGCCGGAGCGCCGCGTCGCGCGGGGCGGGCACCGGCTCTCGGAGCGGCGCGCGCGCGTCGCGGGGCGGCACGCGCGGGAAGTCCCGCACCTCGCGCACGTCCGGCACGTCTCGGACCTCGGGGACCACCGCACGCGGAGCTGCGCGCGCGACGTCTCGCGGCGGGGGGCGCCGTCAGGCGGCGCCGGCCCAGGCCGCGCGCACCACCGGCGGGCGCGGCGCGTCCACACGCGGCCCGTCCGCACGCGGCGCGTCCGCACGCGGCGCGTCCGCACGCGGGGGCCGCAAGGCGGGCGCGAAGGGGCGCTCGGGCGGGTCCTCGTCGCGCCGCGGCGGCCGCGGGTCGCGGTAGGAGCCTTTCCGACTGATGGCCGCGACCGCGACTCGGCGGTCGGGGTCGCGGTCGCGCAGACCCGCAGCGAAGCCGGCCGGGGCGCTGCGGCGCCGCATCGCGGAGGCGCCCGGCGCTCCGCGATCCTACGCGCGCGGCTGTCGCTGCCGCGTTTGCGCCGCGAGGATGTTCGAACGCGCGCAGGCGCTTTAGCGCTCTGCGCGCGGAGTTCGCAGCGGCGCCGTGGCTGCTCTCGTCGCGCGCGACGATCGCAGCGCTGGCGCCGGAGCGCCTGCGGCGATGCGGCGTCTCCGGCCGGCGGCAGCGGCTCAGTCCCGCCCCCTCTCCCCGGCCCTCTCCCCCGCTTCGCGGGGGCGAGGGAGAAATGCTGCCCCGTCTCACGCCCTGAGCGCGACGCGGGGTCTCCGGCCGGCGGCAGCGGCTCGTTCGAGCGAAGCGACGCGAAGCCCGAGCCGTCGAGGTCGAAATCGAAGTCGAGGTCGAGGTCGAGGTCCACGTCCACGTCCACGACCACGTCCACGACCACGTCCACGACCACGACCA
>WNFU01002521.1_pt1 | contig 25567 bp, 27 predicted proteins | sample 5400121 | NCBI WGS metagenome assembly WNFU01 (sample SAMN13153360, study PRJNA577476) | soil metagenome | isolation source: 100 cm soil or saprolite under grassland replicate 1 | place: USA:California | collected 2016-06-15 | reverse complement strand
AATGCCGACGCCAGGGACGACCGTCACCTCGACGCCGGAAGCGAAGGGCACGAAGACCGCGGCTACCACCGCGAGGGCAGTTGTGGGAACGAATCTGCCCACGCCGGCCTCCTTTCCTCTTAGTACGCGGGTTGCACCGTCGGCGTCCCGACAACTCGGGCCCGGGGATCCAGCGCCGCGTACAACAGGTCGACGAGCAAGTTAAGGACGATGATCGCGAACGCGATCGTGAACACGACCCCGGCGAGGATCGGCAGATCGAAGCGATCTCCTTCGCCGCCGACGCCGAAGCCGAGCGCGCCGATCGCCAGCCGGCCGACGCCGCCGAGGCTGAAGATCGTCTCCAGGTAGATCGAAACCGTGATCGCGAGGCCGATCTCCATTCCGATCATCGTGATCGGCTGCAGCAGCGCGTTGCGCAGGACGTGTGAGCGCATCACTCGCAGCGTCGAGGCTCCCTTCGCTCGCGCTGCGGTGACGTACTGCTCGTCGAGGACGGTGATCACCTGCGCGCGGATGATCCGCAGGTAGAGCGGCAGGAAGATCACCGCGAACACGATCCACGGCAGCGTGAGATGCGCCGCCCAGTCCGCCGGCCCCCCGCACGGCTTCGGCGCCAGCGACGAGACCTGCGGCGGCGCATGCAGCGGGCAGTAGTAGCCCTTCGGCAGCCAATGCAGCTTCGACGAGAACAGTCCTTGCAGCCCGATTCCGATGATGAACGGGTGCAACGCAACGCCGAGGATCGACACCGTGAGGATCGTCCGATCGACCCACGTGTTCTCGCGTAACGCAGAAAGCGTGCCGAGCGGCACGGCGAGCAGGAAAAGCAACACCGCGCCGCCGAGCACGATCGAACCGGTGACCGGCAGCGCCGTCTTCAGGTACTGCGTGACGTCGTAGCCGTAGTAGGACTTGCCGAAGTCGAGGTGCCGTGCGAGGTGCCAGACGTACTTGCCGTACTGGACGATCACCGGCCTGTCGACGCCGAGCTTGTGGTTCGCCGCCTGGATCTGCGCGGGCGTCGGATTCGGGTACTGGTAGCTCGGCAGCAGCGCGCGCCAGGGCTGGGCGGGGACGAGCCAGAACAGCGCGAACGTGATCCACGTCAGCGCGAACACGAGCACGAGACCCGAGAGGAAGCGGCGGACGATGTAGCCGATCATCGCGCGCGCGACCCCGGCTCGAACGCCTCGCGGATCCCCTCCCCGACCAACGCGAACGCGAGCACCGTCACGAGAATCGCGGTCGCGGGCCAGAAAGTGGTCCAGAAGGACGTGATCGCACCGACCTCCGTGTGCCCGGGCTGCTCGATGATGAAGAAGTGCCCCCAGTTCGTCGAGAGCATGTTGCCCCAGGTGGCAACGGGCAGCGGAATACCGAGGTTGAGGAACGACAGCGCCGATTCCAGCACGATGTTCGTCGCGACGATGATCGACCCGTAGACCGCGATCGGCCCGACGAGGTGAGGCAGCACGTGCGAGCGGACGATCCGGACCGGCCCGGCGCCGACCATCCGCGCGGCCTCGATGTAGGTGGCGCTGCGGATCCGCAACACCTCGGCGCGCACGATCCGCGCGGGATAGAACCAGCTGAACATCCCGATGATCACGGCGAGCGCGACGACGCCCGGCTCGAACAGCCCGTGGAACGTGATGCCCTCGATCCGGCCGCGGATCGACCAGCCAAGCGCGATCAAGAGCAGCAGCACCGGGAAGCCCATGAAGAACTCCGTCAGGCGCGAGACGAGGGCGTCCGTCCAGCCGCCGAGCAGGCCGGCGAGCGCGCCGAGCGGCACGCCGACGACGAGGGCGATCAGTGAGCTGCCGAGGCCGACCTCGAGCGACGACTGCCCACCTTTGAGCAGCCGCAGGAACTCGTCGCGCCCCAACGAGCTGTCACCGCCCAGTACGAGCAGCGTCGTCTTGGTCGTCGTCTCCGCGGAGTTCGTGGTGTCCGGCACGTGCGTCCACGGGCCGACCGGCTTCAGAGACGACTCCGAGCCGTTCGGGAAGATGTCGTTCGGCCCGTGCCCGAGCAGCCGCTCGAGGATCGGCTCGCCGAGGTACACGAGCAGGAAGAGCAGGATCACGAAGATCAGGCCGCCGAGCGCGAACTTGTCACGGCGGAAGCGGCGCCAGGCAAGCTTCCAGTAGCCGCCCGGCCGGATCGGAGGCGAGCCGGCGGCGGTCGCGACCTCGACGGCCTCGGCATGGGCGTCGAAAGGCTGCGCAATCGAGCTCATCGCTTGAACCCGTGTTGCGTGACCCAGTCGAATCTGACCTTCGCAGAGGCGAAGAAATAGCCGAAGCCCACGTAGATCAACTTCCCGCGTGGCGGCAGGCCCGGTCCGCCGAACGTCCCCGTCCACGTCCTACCGCGCCCGAGGGTGTTGAGGGAGGGCTTGAAGGACGTCGCGCGCAGCTCCTCGAGGCGGCACGAGTTGGCGGGCGGCGGACAATCCGAATCCCACAGGAGGGAGAACGCGTAATGCGACGGCGTGTCGTTGACGACGGGCGGCACGATCTTGTACGTGTAGAGCGAGCGATTCACAAGCGTCGCACGCACCGACCACGCGTTCTTTCCCAACATCACGGACTTGACCTTGAACGTCATGGGCTGGTAGCCGTAGTCGCTTCCGGTTCGCTCGACCCAGTTGAGCGTGATCGTGCGAGCCTGGGCACTCGGCACCGAGATCAGCGCCAGCAGAACCACGACTAGGAGCGCGCGCATCACAGCCTGAACGAGTTGGTCGTGTTCCAGCTGACGTGCTTCGTCTGGGAGACGACGAAGAAGCCGAACGTCACGTTGATGATCCGCTGCCGCGGCAACTTTCCAGGGCCGCCGAAGACACCTTTCCACGTCTGACCGGGTGCAAGTTGCTTCGGAAGGGCCGGCTTAGCGTACGTCTGTGTGACTTCATCGGTGCCGCACCTCGCATTTCGCGGGCAGCTCGTGTTCGCCCGGGCCAGCCCGAAGCCGTACTGCGTCGGATACGTGCGCGTGTCGGGTGCGACGATGCCGATCGTCTGTTTCGACCGGTTCGTCACCGACCCGTGAACTGCCCATGCCTTGCCGGTAACGACGACGTCAGCGACTTTGAAGGTCATCGCCGGGAAGCCATACGCCGGCGACGTGCGCTCAAGCCAGCCGAGCTTGATCGTCCGAGGCGGAGCCGCCGCCGCGGAGGAGGCGACGAGTGCAACAGCCAGCGCGACCACCAGCGCGCGCACGGCGCGATCGTAGCGAGGCGTCTCGAACCGCGCCAGCGCGGTTCAGGCGACCCAGCGGAAGGTCACGAACTCGAGCGTCAGCACGACCGCCAGTGCAATGCTCGCAGCGAACCAGACCACTGCGAAGACACGGCTCCGTACCAGGCCGATCCCGAGAACAACGAACAGCGGCAGCACGGCGAGCGCATACCGCGGCAGGCCGACCAGCGGCAGGACGGGATTCGGCAGCGACATCGGCGCGAGCGCAGAAGCAAGCGAATAGAGCACGAGCCCGACGGGGAGACCGCGGATCGCCGCACCGAGCAGGACGAGCAACACGACCGCGATCGCGAAGCCGACCGTGTTCGAGACCCAGAACGGCGGGTTGAGCGACGTCGTCCCGAACAGCCGCCCCGGGTGGACGAGATACTGCAGCCCGTCGTCCGCGTGCCGGAAGCCACGCACGAGCCCGGTCACGGGATCTTCGCGCGAGCGCCCCCACCGCTCGTAGGCGATGTTGAAGAGCAGCGGCTGACGCGCGACGCGCCACAAATAGAAGGAGTACGTCGCCAGGCCGACGACCGGCGCCGCGACCCCGACCAGGCCGCCCCAGCCGTACTCGCGCCGGTGCCGTAGCCACTCCCAGCCGACTGCGAGGACGAGCAGAACGCCGAAGCTCCGCGTCAGCGCGGCGAAGTAGCCGAGCAGGCCGGCGTTCAGTGGATCGCCCTTGACGTACAGCGCCCAGAGGCAGCCGCCGCTCAACGCGAGGAACAACGCCTCGCTGTAGACCGCGTTGAGAAACAGCGCGGTCGGGAAGAGCGCGAGCGCGATCGTCCCGCACCGCGCCACGCGCTCGCCGCGGAGCGACCGTGCAAGCTCGTAGAAGAACAAGAATGCGAAGAACGACGCGACGAGCGAGAGCAGCATCCCGGCCGTCGTCGCGCTGAGGCCGAGCCACGTCAGCGGGCGCACCAGCAGCGGGTAGAGCGGGAAGAACGACGTCTGCTGCTCGTTGGCGTAGCCGTGCTGTGCGATCCGCACGAAGTGCACGCCGTCCCAGTTGGCCCAGTAGCTCAGAGTTCCCTGGGGCGGCCGCTCGACGGTCACGTCCGCCTGGCGGATCCAGGCGTGCCCCGCGGCGCCGACGGGGAAGAAGAACGCGCGCGAGATCAGCCAGACGGCGAGAACAAAAAGCCACGAGCGCCGGGGCGGCACCGACCGAGGCTAACTACTCGTGCCCGAGCGTCCAGCCGAAGCGAGTGAGCGTCCGCTCCGCTGCGAGGCTGCCCGGACGGAAGCCGCCCCGCACGAACAGGACGGGGACGGTCGCCTGCTCGGCGAGCGTCCGTCTCGTCGGGTCGAGCTCGACGCCGGGCAGCGACGTCACGATCACCGAGCCGGCCTCCCCCAGGATGCCCTCCGCCCCACGCGGCACCAGCACCGGCTCCGCCGCGGCGCCGGTGAAGCGCTGCAGCGCGAGCGAGGCGCTCGCGAGCAGCTTGCTCGCATCCCGTCGGCCGGCGCTCGCCTCGGCGCCGAGGAGGCGCAGCGCGACCCCGTGCGCCCGCGCGAGCGATGCGCCGAACTCGAGCGCCGGCCATTCGTCCGCGTCACCGGCGAACGGAACGAGAACGGACCCGGCCGACGAGAACGCGCGCGCATTCCCAGCGAGAACGAGCGTGCACGACACCTCCGCGACGAGGGCTTCGAGCTCGGCGCGCGGCAGGGACTGCGCGACGACGAGCACCTCGGCGCCCTGCTCGGCAGCCAGGCGTGCGACATCGACGCCCGGCGTCGAAGACGTGAATGCAGCCGTACGCGCACCGAACGTCGTTCCCGCGGCGGCGAGCGCCCCGGCACGCCCGCCAAGAGCGTTCGGTTCGGCGATCTCGACGACGACGAGCTCGCGGTCGTCCGCGCGCAGCGGCGCGACCAGCTCGAGCAGGGCCGTGCCGAGGCACAGCACGCACCCGTGCACCGCGCCCATGGATCGCTCGAGCTCTTCGCCGTGCTGCAGGATCGTCCGCTCCAGCTGCTGCAGCGCCGGGCCGGGCTCGATCCCGAGCTCGTCGATCAGCTTCCGCCGTCCGGCGCGATAGCGTGCGAGCGCTTCCGCCTGGCGTCCGCAGCGGTAGAGCGCGAGCATCAGCTGGCGCAGCGGCCGTTCGCGCAGCGGCTCAGCGGCGACGAGGCTCTCCAGCTCGGCGACGACCCGTGCGTGCTCGCCGAGCTCGAGTTGCGCTTCGATCCGTTCCTCGAGCGCGGCGAGGCAAAGATCCGCGAGTCGGCGCGCGGCGGCGACGGCAAACGGCTCCTCGCGGAACTCCGCGAGCGGCGAGCCTCGCCAGAGCGCCAGGGCAGCCGCCAGCAGGTCCACGCGCCGCCGCGCGTCCCGTTCCGCGTGCGCGTGCTCGACCCGATCCTCGAACCGGCCGAGGTCGACCTGCTCACGCGTCGCGCGGAGGCGGTAACCGGGGCGCGCCGTCTCGATCGCCTCGCCGCCGAGCGCCTTGCGGAGCTGGGAGACGTACACCTGCACGAGCTTCGGCGCCGAGGCCGGCGGCTCGTCCCACAACGCTTCGACGAGTGCAGCGACGGCGACCACGCGACCCGGCTCGAGTGCCAACCGGGCCAGGAGCGCGCGCGGCTTGCTCGCGGGCAGCGCGAGCAACACGCCGTCATGCTCCACCTCGACGGGACCGAGAACGCGGTAGTCGATCACGGGCGGGCGGGATAATCGCACCGATGACCGCCGTCCCCGGACCCGGCAGCGAGCTTGGGCCGTACCGTCTCGAAACGCCGCTCGGCGAGGGAGCGATGGGGCTCGTCTTCACCGCCACCGACGCGAACGGCGGGCGGGTCGCCGTCAAGGTGCTGCGCCCCGATCTCGCCGCCGATGCGGTCGCGCTCGCGCGGTTCGTACGCGAGGCACGACTGTCGGAACGGAGCGGAGGCGCGCACGTCGTCCCCATCCTCGCCGCCGGTGAAGCGGACGGGCTGGCCTATCTGGCGATGCCGTACTACCGCGGCGGCTCGCTCGCGGTGCGCGTGCGCGCGCTCGGTCGCCTCTCCGTCGACGAGACCGCGGACCTCGCCGCGCAGCTCGGACGCGGACTCGACGCGCTGCACGACGCCGGAATCGTCCACCGCGACGTCAAGCCGTCGAACGTCCTGCTCGACGGCGAGGGGAGCGTCGCGCTCGGAGACTTCGGGCTCGCGCGCGCGGCAGACTCGACGCGCGTGACGCAGGACGGTCAGCTGCTGGGCACCCCGCACTACCTCGCGCCCGAGCTGATCGAAGGAGCCGGTGCTACCGCTGCGAGCGACGTCTATGCCCTCGGCTGCGTCCTGTACGAATGCCTCGCCGGCGCGCCGCCGTTCGCGAACCGAAGCGGAGCCGCGATCGGCTTCGCCCATCTCGCCGAGTCCCCTCCGGATCCGCGCGCGGCACGTCCGGAGCTCTCCGCCGCCGTGGTCGAGAGCCTGCTGCTCGCGTTGGAGAAGGATCCCGCGGCGCGACCGACCAGCGCTACGGCTTTGGCTCGGATGCTCGACCTTGGACGCACCGCTCCGCGTTCTTGATCTGCGGACGAATGTACTTGCGAAGCGGCTTCGGCTCGATCTTGAGCGCACGCCGCAGGTAGGTCAGACCCTCGGCGCACTTCCCCGACTCGAGCAGCGCATAACCGAGGTTGAACGTCGCATAGCCGCGGGTGACGGTGCCCGTCGCAGTCCTCTTGACGGCCTTCCGCGCGAACGGCACGGCACGCGCGTACCGATGCGCGTTGATCAAGGCGTACGCGACGTCGTTCAGCGTCCGACCGTCGTCGCTGCGCAGGAGCAGTCCGTCCAAGGTCTCCAGCACCGAGCGTCGCGGTAGCGGCGTCGGCGGCGCCGCGCGAGGACCATCGGCGACGAGCGCCCGGATCCCGAGCGCCGCGACTGCGCCCACGCCCGCCGCGAGGACGAGCAGCAACAGCGAGACTGCGAGTCGGCGGCGATGGACGCGACGTTCGGAGGCGGCAGCCTTCGCCGCAGCGACAAGCTCGCCGCAGCTCCCGTAGCGATCGAGCGGGGACTTCGAGAGCGCCTTGCCGAGCACGGGCTCGAGCGAGGCCGGCAGCTCGGGGGCGATGCGACTCAGCTTCGGCGGCGGCGCGTGCAGGTGCGCGTTCAGCACGGCAATCTCCGAGGGCCGGTGGAAAGGCGACTCGCCGGCCAGGCATTCGTAGAGGACGCACGCGAGCGCGTACACGTCGGCGCGCGCGTCGACCTCCCGCCCTTCGATCTGCTCAGGCGCCGAGTACTCGATCGTCCCGACGAAGGAGCCGGTGCGCGTCGTCCCGCCGGAGGTCAGCTCCTTCACGACGCCGAAGTCGGTCAGGTAGGCCCGATCGTCGGGCGCGACGAGGATGTTCGCCGGCTTCACGTCACGGTGCACGAGGCCGCGCGCGTGCGCCGCGTCGAGCGCCGCCGCGATCTGGCCGACGACCCGCAGGGCGCGGCGAAGCGGAAGTCGTCCCTCCTCCTCGAGCAGGGTCTTCAGGTCGCTTCCGTCCACGCACGCCATTGCGATGTACAGGAGCCCGCCCGCCTCGCCCGCGTCGTAGACCGGAACGATCGCCGGATGGTCGATCGACGCCGCGAGCCGGGATTCGCGCAGGAACCGGTCCGCGAAGTTCGCCTCGCCGACCGCCGGCGTCAGCAGCTTCAGCGCGGCGGGACGGCCGAGCCGGACGTGCTCGGCGAGGTAGACGACGCTCGTGCCGCCTTCTCCGAGCTGCTCGAGGATGCGATAGCCGCCGATCTCGCTGCCGATGCGCCCGTTGCCCGCCACCGGAACGAGTTGTAGCGGGTGTTCCACGTCAGCGCTTCACGGCAAAGGTCGCCTGGACGACCGCGGTGACGTCTTTCTCGCGGCTCGACGTGTCGTTGATCCCGTAGTCGCTGACCTCGGTCGAGTTCCGGGGCGTCACCTGGTAGACGCCGAGCGAGCTGCTCCGCATCCCGCCCAGCTTTCCGCCCAGCCCGTGGACGAGGATCTCGGCGCGCCGCCGAGCGTCGTCTGTCGCCGACGTGAGGGCAGCGAGCTTCGCCTGCGTCAGCTCGGTCGAGATGTACGCCAGTGGTTCCGCGGAGACTTCGATCCCGCGCTCGAGCAGATCCCCGAGGCGGACGGCGACGCTCTCGACCACGTCGATCTGCCGGGTGCTCACGTCGAGCCGCTGCCCGGCGGTGAAGTACGTGCGCGTCCGCTTCTTCGAGAGCCGCTCGACGACCTTCTCGCTGGTCACGACCGAGGGCGTGATCGCCGCGGCCGGCACGCCCGCCTGCCGCAGGAAGGCGCGGACGGCGACCGCCTCACGGCGCAACCGCCGGGCCGCGACCGCCCGCGTCTTCGCCTCACCGGTGATCGAGAGCGACCAGTTGACGAGGTTGGCGCTGATCGGCTTGCGCGCCGAGCCGGTGACGCTCAGCGTGTCGCGCGTGTGCCGAACGTCGCGGACGGTGCCGGAGATCACGAGCGCCGTCAGTACGACAGCGGCGCCGATCGCGAGGAGTCCGAGGAAAAGCTCGGGGATCGCCGTCCGGCGCATGCGCCGGACGATGCCCGGCGCCGGTTGAGGAGCGGTTTAGCTCCGGTAAACCGGCGCCGGCACGCGGGCGACGCCGCGCTGCGGAAGAACGAGGTCGTCGCCAACCTCGATGTCGCGGCGCGAGCATTCTCCGGCGGCGAGCTCGACGACAGCCTTCGCTCCTTTGCACGCGACTGCGCGCCAGGGTCGAACGCTGCGGGCGATGTCGAGCACGCGCCCGTTCCGGTCGACGAAGACGACGTCGATCGGGAAGCGCATGAACGCAGTGTGCACGCTCGCCGCCGGCCGGAGGAGCATCCCCTCGCCCCTGGGGAGCTCCTTCCGGCCTAGCAGCCCGCGCATGCGCGCCAACGGCGTGTTCGCTGCGACACAGCGTTCGCAGAGGACGGCGCCGTCGGCTCTGTGGAGTTCGAACTCCACTCCGCTTAATAGCCCACGTGGATGTGGTCGTAATGGTTCGCGAGCGGGAACGACGGTCCGCCCAACCCGATCAGCGAGATGACCTGCTGCGGCTGCAGCTCGGACGGGAGCAGGAGGATGTCGCGGATCGCGCTCTCCGTCACGCTCTTCGTCTGCTGGTGACCGAGGATGGTCGTCCCGCCGAGCGACGCGATGTCGAGTGCGCGCCCGTAGATGTGCGCGGAGATCACGCCGGGACGGGCGTACAGACGATGTCCGCTGATCAGGCAGGAGACGGTGACCTGGCCGAACGACTCGCGCAGGTACGCGATCAGCGCCACGACACGCACGTCGACCCGCCCCTGGGCGAGATCGCTGCGGCCGCCTGCGTAGATCGAGATCTGCGGGTCGTGGAGGATCCGCTCGGTCATCGGCTCCTTCGCCGCCTCGAGACCGTGCACGAGTGCCCAGAGGCCGACCGCGCGGTTGTAGTGCGCCAGTGCGATCGCCTGGTCGGCGAAGTCGGTGTGTCCGTCGAGCGCGAGCACCGCTTGCCAGTCGTCCTTCGCGGCGCCGAGCTGGGACAGGCGCGCCATCAGCCGGTGCAACTCGGCCGGCGTCGCCGGCTTCGAGCCGGCCTCGCCGCTCGCGCGCAGGACGCCGAGCGCCAGCGCCCAGTCCACGCCGGCCCGCTTCGAGTTGGAAGCGAGTGCTGCCGCGAAGTTGCCCGTGAGACGCTTCGCCGGCGGCGTCGGATCCGGAAGCGCGCGGTTCAGCCACACCGTCGGGATTCCGTCGCCCCTTTCGATCTCGGGCGGAGGTGCGGCGCGACCCTTCGTCGGCGCCTGCCACTGACGCGTCGGCACCGCGGGCGGTGGCGCGGTCTTCAGGACCGGCTGGGCGTTGTCCACCACCTTGGCGCGAGACACGGCGCTCCTCGACGGCGCGCCCGCGGGCTCCCCGGCGATGTTGCCACCATTACCTGCGGGCGCAGCCGTCGGAGCTGCCGCAGACGAAGACTTCGCACGCGCGGTCGAGCCGAGGTTCGCGGCCTGCGGCTCATCATCAGCAGCCGGGGCCGCGCTGGGCGCTGCGGACGCGTCCGGAGCAGGAGCGGGGTCGGCCGGAGCAGCAGCCGGGTCGGCCGGAGCAGCAGCCGGGTCGGCCGGAGCAGCAGCCGGGTCGGCCGGAGCGGCAGCCGGGTCGGCCGGCGCCGCGTCCGCCGGAGCGGCCGCTTCAGGTTCCGCCGCGACGTCACACGCCGCGCCTTCGGCGCTGGGATCCGGCGCGTTCACCTGCTGCGCGCATTCGTCGCCGCCCTGCAGCGTCTTCGAAGTCAGATCGCCCGCGCCTGCGGTGAACGCAGCGCCCGCGAAGAACAGCAGCACGACACTCGAGCTCAGCGCGACACGCTTGCGGGCGCGCTGACGCTCGAGGGGGAAGTCCCATGTTTCCGTTGTGGGGTCGAGCTCATCCGGCTCGAACCAATTCTCTGGGCGTGTCCTTGGCATTCCCTGGCTCCAGTGGAGTCGGGCGCCGAGGCCGCGTTTCGGCGCGATTGACGTTTTCACGTCCGCGGCCGCGCGGACTTTGTGTTCACGACCATTCGCGCACGCCCGAGTTCATGCGTCCCCCCGAAGGGTGAACGTCGTCGCAGATCACGCGGAAGGGTGATTGCCGTTCGCGCGCTGCCGACGATTCTCCGACACGTCAGACATCGGAGCGTGCGGCCACGTTCCACCAACGTCACCGGAGGAACGTCTTGCCGTTCAGGGCCGCACCAGCACCGAAGTCGAACACCAACTCACGTTTCTCCCCCGCCGCGCCTCTCTCGTGCACGCCGCCGGGCGACGCGCCCGACCTTTCTGAAGGAGGTGAACTGCGCATGTTCCGCGATTTCTTCCGCCGGCTGCACATCCAGAGCCAGCTGCTCAAGGAGGAGCACGGGCAGACGATGGCTGAGTACGCACTCGTCCTGGCCGTGATCACGCTCGTCGCCGCGACTGCTTTCGTGACTCTCGGAGGCAAGATCGGCCCCGCCGTCGACAAGGTCTCGGCATTCATCAAGTAACGCGCTTTACAGGTCTACAGGAAGGTGAACTACGAATGATCGTCGATTTCTTCCGCCGGCTTCACATTCAGAGCGAGCTGCTCAAAGAGGAGCGCGGGCAGACGATGGCCGAGTACGCACTCGTCCTGGCCGTGATCACGCTCGTCGCCGCAACTGCTTTCGTCACCCTCGGAGGCAAGATCGGCCCCGCCGTAGACAAGGTCTCGGCATTCATCCAGTAACGGGCTTCACATCTCTAAAGGAAAGGTGAGCTAAGCATGATCGTCGATTTCTTCCGCCGGCTTCACATCCAGAGCCAGCTGCTCAAAGAGGACCGCGGGCAGACGATGGCCGAGTACGCACTCGTCCTGGCCGTGATCACGCTGGTCGCCGCCACTGCTTTCGTCACCCTCGGAGGCAAGATTGCTCCCGCCGTCGATCGCGTGTCGGGATACATCAAGTAGTAGTGGATCGAGCTGGAGAGTGGGCTCCTTCGGGGCCCACTCCACCGCTCCCGAAAGCCGCAACGAGACCTCAGCCTCAAACCAACAACATGCGCCGCCAACTCGATATCCGCAGCAACAACGGTCAGACGATCGTGGAGTTCGCCCTCATTCTCCCGATCCTCTGCGTGCTTCTGTTCGGAGTCATCCAGTTCGGGATCCTGTTCAACAACTACGTCACGCTGACGGACGCAGTTCGCGCGGGTGCGCGTAAGGCAGCCGTCAGTCGCCCGCTCGGTGCCTCCGGCGCAATTTCTGCAGCCCAGCAGGCAGTGCGCGACGCCGCCACCGACCTCGATCCCTCGAAGCTTCCGGACGCAACGGTTACGTCGTCGTGGGACCACGGCGAACCCGTCACCGTCTGCGCCAAGTACCCATATGAAATCACGATCGCGCTCTTGGGCATTACCGCCGCCTCCGGGAACCTCACGAGCTGCACGAAGGAGCGTGTCGAATGAAGCGCTGCAGCGACCAGCGAGGGCAAGTCCTGGTCCTGACGGTGATCTCTCTCACCGTCCTGATCGGCATGGCGGCACTCGTGTTGGACGTCGGCCACTGGTACCGCGCGAAGCGAGACCTGCAGGCGGTCGCGGACGCCGCCGCGCTGGCGGGAGCACAGGCACTGCCGGAGAGCCCCGGTCAGGCGACGGCGATCGCGATTCAGTACGCGAAGGACAACGGCGGCCCGACGCCGGCGGTGACGTTCTCGTCGAAGTACATCCCGAACGACACGATCTTCGTCGAGGTCACTCGGCAGGAGCCCGGGTTCTTCGCGAAGCTCTTCAACGTCGATTCGGTCGACGTCGGCGCGCGCGCGAAGGCGCGTAACGGCGTCCTCGCCGCTGCCCAATACGCGGCGCCGTTCGGAGTCGACGAACGGCACGAGAAGCTGCAGTGCAAGCCCGATCCGTGCGAGGGCGAGACGACGCTCGACCTGGAGAAGGTCGGCCCCGGCGCCTTCCGCATCCTCAACCTCGACGGGTCCAAGGGCGGTACCGGCCAGCAGATCCTCGCCGACTGGATCTACAAGGGCTACGCCGGCCTGATGCCAATCGACACGGACTACAACTCCGACGGGGGTGCGAAGTTCAACTCCTCCGAGGTCACGGCGGCGATGGAGGATGCCCTCGAGACCGGCAGGGAACTCCTGTTCCCGGTCTATTCAGCGGTCGACGGGCAGGGCGCCGGCCTCAACTACACGGTGATCGGCTGGGCCGGCTTCATCGTCACCGATTTCAAAGGCAACGGAAACACCGGCACGATCACCGGCCATTTCACGCGCTTTCTCGCCCAGGGCATCCAGGGAATCCCGCCGCAGAACGGCTTCGGCACCTGGAACGTCCAGCTCATCGAATAGCAACCACAGAAAGGGAATCGCCCCATGACCGAACGTGCACGCAACATCGTCATCGCCGTTGTCCTGGCGGGCGTTGCCGCGCTGCTCGTCGGGCTGTACGTGTCGAACTACCAGCGCCACGTACGGACCGGCGAGGAGCACGTCACCGTCTTCACCGCGACTCGTGACATCCCCGCCGGCACCTCGGGCGCCGATGCGCTGTCGCACGGGATGATCTCCAAGGCCGAGGTAGTTCGCCGCGCCGTCGTTCCAGGCGCCATCACGTCGACGGATCAGATCGCCGAGCTGACGGCTGCGCAGCAGATCTTCAGCGGCGAACAGATCACGCTCAGGCGCTTCTCGCAGCAGGCGACGCTCGGTATCCACGGCGAGATCAAAGGTCCGCTCCGCGCCATGCAGGTTCAGGGGAACTCGAACCAGCTCCTTGCCGGGACGATTCGCCACGGCGACCGCGTCGATCTCGTTGCGACGTTCAACTACGAGATCAACGACGACACCTACGCCGCGACCCGCACCGTGCTCCGCAACGTCCTCGTGCTCCGCGCCCCGAGCGGCGCCGGCAGCGGCGGAAAGGTCACGAACGGGTTCAACAGCAACACGACTGTGATCCTCGGCATGACCGACGCACAGGTGCAGAAGTTCAACTTCACCGAGAACACGACGGGCTCGAGCGATGCGTCGAAGCCTGGCTGGACGCTCACGCTTCGGCCGCCGCTCAAGGCGCAGGACAGCCCGGAGAGCCTGACGACCCTCGATTCGATCCTCATGGACGGGCTCAGCGCACAGCAGCGCTCCCGGCTCAACGGCAAGTACCAGGGAGGCAACTGATGGAAGAGCGGCCGCGCATTTACCTCACCGGGTCTTGCGAAGGCTTCGACCGCCTCCGCGAGAGCCTCTCGAGCCACGGCGACCTCGATGTCGTCGGCTGGAGCGAGAACGTCGCCGACGGCTCGGCGCCACTGGCCGGCGGCCACCTCGAAGTGGTCGTCCATGCGACGAGCTCGAGCGAGCTACCCGCCGACGAGCTCGCCCAGATCCGCGAGCACACTCAGGCGCCGATCGTCATCGTCGCGTCGGGCGAGTCGCCCCGGATGCTCGAGGACGCCCTTGACGCCGACATCACCGACGTGCTGCTGCTTCCGCAGCTCACCGAGAACGCCGTCTTCGCGATCCGCAAGGCCTGTCACGCCGGGCGCCGCCTGGCGATGGAGACGAGCGGCGCCGCGAAGCGGGGACGGATCGTGACGGTCTTCTCCCCGAAGGGCGGCACCGGGAAAACGGTGACCGCGACGAATCTCGCCACCGCGGTGGCGAAGCACGGGCAGAAGCGGACGCTCCTGCTCGACCTCGACCTCCAGTTCGGCGACGCAGCGATCATGCTGGGGCTGGAGCCGGAAAAGACGATCCACGACCTCGTCGTCGCTCCCGGTGAGCTCGACTCGGAGAAGCTTGCCGGTTACACGACCCGGCACTCCTCCGGGCTGGACGTCCTGCCGGCGCCGCTGCGCCCGGAGGACGCCGAGCTGGTCACCGAGTCGAAGCTCTCCCGCCTGCTCGAGGTCGCCCGCTCCAGTTACGAAGTGATCGTCGTCGACACGTCGCCGTTCTTCCACGGCCCGATGCTCGCGACGCTCGACCGGACGGACGACCTGCTGATGCTGTGCGGGCTCGACGTTCCGACGCTGAAGAACGTGCGCATCTCGCTCCAGACGCTGGAGCTCCTCTCCTTCCCCGCCGGCCGGATCAAGTTCCTGCTCAACCGTGCGAACTCGAAGGTCGGCATGAAGAAGAAGGAGGTGGAAGGCGCGCTGGGCGTGAAGATCGATTTCGAGGTCCCGTCGGACCGCGCTGTTCCACTCGCGGTCAACCGCGGCGTCCCCGCGGTGATCGGCGACGCAGGCGCCGAGTTCTCGAAGGCGATCCGCACGATGACGAAGCAGCTGCTCGCCCCGCCGCAGAGTGCGAAGAAGGGCAAGCGGCTCCTACCGAGCCTCTCGCGGGCGTGAGCTGAATGGGTCTTCACGATCGCCTCAAGACCCAGAACGAGAACGGCAACGGGTTCGGCCCCGCAACAGCGGTGGCCGCGGCCGCGCCTGCACAGGTGGTGGAGACGCCCTCCGATCCCTATGCGGAGCTCAAGACGCGCATCCACCACGAAGTGATCGGGAAGCTCGGGCCCGAGCTGTTCAAGAAGGAGTCGGCGGAGGATCTCTCCGACCGTGTCTACCACGCAGTAACAGAACGGCTCGCGCTCGACCGGACGCCGCTCACGCGCGAGGAGCGACGCGAGATCGTCAAGCAGATCACGGACGACATCCTCGGCTATGGCCCGCTGGAGCCGTTCCTGCGCGAAGACTCGATCACGGAAGTCATGGTCAACGCACACGACCGGATCTACATCGAGCGCTCGGGCAAGATCGAGCGGACGACCGCAACCTTCCTCGACAACGCGCATTTGCTGCGCATCATCGACAAGATCGTCTCGCGGGTCGGCCGACGCATCGACGAGGCCTCGCCGATGGTGGACGCACGCCTGCCCGACGGCTCGCGCGTCAACGCGATCATCCCGCCGCTCTCCCTCAGAGGGCCGACGCTGACGATCCGCAAGTTCTCGCGCGACCCGTACACGATGGACGACCTGATCAACTTCGGGACGATCACGCCCAAGGCTGCACAGTTTCTCGCCGCCTGCGTGAAGGGCAAGCTCAACGTCCTCATCTCTGGTGGTACCGGCACCGGTAAGACGACAACGCTGAACGCCGTATCCGCGTTCATCCCGCACGACGAGCGCATCGTCACGATCGAGGACGCGGCCGAGCTCCAGCTCCAGCAGGAGCACGTGATCACGCTCGAGTCGCGCCCGCCGAACATCGAAGGCTCGGGCGAGGTCAAGATCCGCGAGCTCGTGCGCAACGCGCTGCGTATGCGCCCGGACCGGATCATCGTCGGCGAGGTCCGCGGCGCTGAGACGGTCGACATGCTGCAGGCGATGAACACGGGCCACGAAGGCTCGCTGACGACGATCCACGCGAACACTCCCCGCGACGCCCTGTCGCGCCTCGAGACGCTCGTCCTTACGGCCGGCGTCGATCTGCCGCTGCGCGCGATCCGCGAGCAGATCTCGAGCGCGTTCGACGTGCTCGTGCAGATCTCGCGCCTGGTCGACGGCACTCGTCGCGCGACGCACATCACCGAGGTGCTTCGGATGGAGTCGGACGTGATCACGATGCAGGATCTGTTCGTCGCGCGGCCGCCGGACGAGGAATCGGCGGCGCAGTCGCACGCGACGAAGCTCTTGCTGCCCCTCGCCTGCTCAGGGCTGAAGCCCCACTTCCTGGAGAAGATGGCGGGGAACGGCGTCTTGCTGCCTCCGAATTTCTTCGAGCACGAGACGCCGGGTCTCCGCACGGCACTGGCAGGTGCCAGATGACGAAGCGCATCGTCATCCTCCTCTGCGCACTCGCGCTGACGCTCCCGGCGGTTGCCGCCGGCAGCGTGAAGATCGCGAGCGTCGACCGCAACGCCTACCCGACGCTCCGGGTCACGGTCGTGACCTCTGAGCCGTCGGCCCGCGAACCGCTCCTGCGGGAGAACGGAAGGCCTGTGCAGGCGCTCGACGCGGAGAACCTCGGCCGATGCGCAAACGTCGTGCTCGCGATCGACCGCTCGCAGTCGATGCGCGGCAAGGCACTGGCCGCTGCGTCGGACGCCGCGCGTCGCTTCACACGGGCGAAGCCGGCGTGCACGCGCGTCGAGATCGTCGCGTTCGGAAGCGGCGCGACCGAGCTGACAGGCATGTCGTCGGCGACGATCGACGCGGACTACGCGCTGAAGACGATCGAGGTCGACAGCAAGCAGGGCACCGCGCTCTGGGACGCCGTTGGCCTGGCAGCGAAGGCGCTGCACGCCCAACCGTCCGGCGGGAAGGTGCTGATCCTGCTCACCGACGGCGCCGACACCTCCTCGGAGTACAGCGAGCAGCAGGCGGTCGCCGCTGCACGCGACGCGGGTGTGGCCGTCTATCCGATCGGGGTCGAAGGCGACCAGTTCACTCCCGCTGCGCTTCAGCGTGTCGCCGCCTCGACGGGCGGCACGTATCACGGTGCGTCCGGCACAGCATCGCTCGCAGCGATTTACGTGCAGATTCAGCGTGAGCTAGAGCGCACGTGGCGCCTCTCGTTTCCGACGGCTGCCCGCCCAGGCGAGACGCCGAAGCTCGATGCGAGCGTTGCCGGACTCGGCGCGGCCCAGAAGTCGGTGTTCCTACCGCCCTCTCTCGGTTCGTCGTTCGCGCCGGAACAGCCAGATCCGATCGTGCCCGCGGCGCTGTACGAGCACGGCATCGGCACGCTCGCGCTGATGATGCTGGTCGCGCTGACGACGCTCGTTGCGTGCGCGCTCCTGTTGAGCGCGCCGAAGTCGAAACGGCTTCGCCGCAGGCTCGAGCCACACGTCGGCGAGAGAAAGCAACGGGAGAAACGAGCGAAGGCCCGGTTCGGCGCAACGCGCACGATGATGCGCTCTACGGAGAAAGCATTCTCTGGCTTCGCGTTCTGGGCGAAGCTGCAAGCGCTGCTCGAGCGGGCGGATCTGCCGCTGCGCGCGATCGAGCTCTTGTATCTGTGCGCAGCGTGCGGCTTCGTGCCGGCCTTCATGTTCGCATTCGCCGGCGCGCCGTCGCTGCTCCTGCTGGCGGTAATGGCAGGCGGTTTCGCCGCGCCGATCGGCTTCGTCTGGTTCAAGGCGAGGCAGCGACTCCGGAAGATCGACGAGAGCCTCCCCGATCTGCTGATCACACTCGCGGCGTCGCTGAAGGCGGGCCACTCGTTCCGCCAGGGCATCGCCGCGGCGGCGGAAGAGGAGCAGGGTCCGCTGACGAAGGAGCTGAAGCGCGTGCTGACGGAGACAAGCCTCGGCCGTCCGATGGACGCAGCGCTCAACGAGATGTCCGACCGCGTCGGGTCGACAGACCTCGCATTCGTGATCACCGCGGTGACGATCCAGCGCCAGGTCGGAGGCTCGCTTGCGGGCATTTTCGATCTCGTCGCCGACACGATCCGGCAACGCCAGCAGTTCGCGCGCAAGGTGCGCGGGCTGACGGCAATGGGGCGAATGTCCATGTGGACGCTGGTCGCTCTGCCGCTTGGTCTCGCGGTGATGGTCACGACGATCAACGCCGAATACATGCACCCGCTCTGGCACACGCACAGCGGCCACGTTCTGCTCGAGGCGATGGCCGCCGGAACGGCACTGGGCTGGTACTTCCTCAATCGCATCGTCAACTTCAAAGGCTGATCCCACATGCTGCTCTTCTTCGCTGTACTCCTTCTCGCAGTTGCCGCCTATCTCGTCGGCGAGGTCGCGACCGCACCCTCGCGCGAGCGGCGACGGGCTCTTGATCGTGCCAAGGTCTACGGCCACGTCCACGTCCGTGGCGTGCAGGCCCCGCAGTTCCGCGAGCGTGTTGTCCTCCCGGGCATGCGTAAGCTCGCGATGATCGCGTTGCGTCTGAACCCACGCGTCACGCACGAGATCATCACCGCGCGACTGCTTTCGGCTGGATTGAACCAACGGATCTCGGCCACCGGTTTCCTTGCCACGAAGGGATTGCTGGGAGTCATCGGCGGTGTCTTCGGGGTCATGTTCGGCACCGCAGCCCGCGGTCCGATCGGAGGTCTCGCGCTCGCGATCGGCGGAGGCGTGCTGGGATTCGTCGCGCCGGGCATCGTCGTGACCTACAAGACGCGATCGAGGCGAGAGGAGCTGCGTCGCCAGCTCCCGGACTCGCTCGATCTGCTCGCGGTCAGCGTCGAAGCCGGGCTCGGCTTCGACGGCGCGATCACGAAGCTGACGGAGCACACTGAAGGCGCGCTCCCGGACGAGTTCGCCCTGACGCTGAACGAGATCCGGATCGGCGAGTCCCGACACGAGGCGCTCAAGAAGCTGGCCGAGCGGTCGGCCGCGCCCGAGATCGCGCAGTTCTCGCGCGCGATCATCCAGGCCGACCAGCTGGGCATCTCGCTCGGACGCATCCTCAAGGTGCAGGCTGTCGACCAGCGGAACCGCCGTCAGGCGGCGGCCGAGGAACGCGCAATGAAGGCGCCGATCAAGATGCTCTTCCCGCTGGTCACGTTCATCTTTCCGTCGATGTTCGTCGTCATCCTCGGGCCGGCGTTCCTCAACCTGTCGAAGATTTTCTAAGGAGGCGTCGTGAGCGACAGCGAGCAGGAATTCGTGGAGACCGAGTCCGGCTTCGGCACCGGTCTGCGCCGCCAGCTGCAGAAGCGGCAGGACACCGAGGCGCCCGAGCAGGCTCCGGAGGAGCTGCCCCAGCCGCAGATCCGCGCCGTCAACGTCGAGGTGCGCGCCGCCGACGGAGCGACGCTCGCCGAGCTCGAGTCGCTCCGGACGGAGCTCACGCTGGCGCTGGGGCGCGAGCGCGACCTACGCTCGACGATCGAGCACGCCTCGTCGTCTGCGCAGTCGGCGACGCTGCAATCGCACGACCTCACGCAGCGGGCAGCTCGGCTGGCCGCGCTCGAAGCCGGCCTCGAGGTCCGCGAGCGCGAGCTCAACGACCAAAGCGACACGCTCCAGTCGGAGCTGCGCCGCCTGAACGAGCTCAAGACCGAGACCGCATCGAGCGAGACACGGCTCGCCGAGCGCGAGCGGCAAATCCAGTCGAAGTTCCGCGAGCTCTCGTCTGCGGACCGCGATCGCACGGAAGCTATTGCCACGCTCGCGAAACAGGAGGCAGCGCTCGCGCAGCGAGAGCGCTCGCTCGAGCGGCTCCAGTCCGAGCTCTCTGCACGCGAGCAGGAGGCGGGTGCGCGGGCCGAGGCGCGCGAATCCGCGCTCGCCGCACGCGAGACGGCTCTGCACGAACGCGAGGACGCCCTCTCGAACCGTGACCGAACCCTCGCCGACCGCGAGCGGGACATCGCCAAGATCGAGGGGAAAGTCATGGCACTCGAAGAGAGCCTGGTCGCCCGCGAAGCCGACGTGCAGGCGCAAGAGCGAAGGCTCGTCGCCGACGGGCAGAAGCTCGAGCTCGAGCGCGGCAGGAGCGGCGAAACGGAGCAGCAGGTGCTGGCGCGCCTCGCCGAGCTCGACGAGCGCGACGGACGGCTTGCCGCTCGCGAGGCAGAGCTCAACCGCCTGGCGGCCGAAGTCCGCCGTGAGCAGCGGGAGCACGTCGACGTCGCCACGATGGACGAGCGCGCGACGCAGCTCGAGGAACGAGAGCGGGAGCTCGCGCGACGTGAGGCCGAGCTCGTCTCGAGCGAGTCGCTCCACGACTCCCAGCGTTCACGGTTCGACCGCCTCGAGGCACGGCTCAACAAATCACAGGACGAGGTGTCCGCCCGGATTCGCGACCTCGACGAGCGGGAGGCCGACGTCGAGGCGCGCGAAGCGCGCGCCGAGGCCGACGTCGAGCTCAAGCTGGAGAAGCTGGAGCGCCGCGAGCAGATCGTCGCGGAGACCGAGGAGCGGCTGGCGAAGAAGGAACGCGACCTCTCGCAATACGTCGGCGAGGTCCAGGCCGAGCTCGACCGCCGCGAGAGCGACTGGTGGACCAAGCAGCTCGGCAGTCGGCCGACCGCGTTGAGCGGCTGAGCGTTACTTCCGCTTGAAGGTCGCCCCGACCGACGCGTTCGCCGCCAGAGCGACGACACACGCGCCGCGGCTCTTGCAGGCTCCCGTCCAGCCGGCGAACTTGTAGCCCTTCGCCGGCTTGGCGCTCAGGCGCAGGCTTGTCCCGGAGTCGAAGCTGCCCGAGCACTTGCCCGGGCACGAGATGCCGAGCGGCGAAGAGATCACGCGGCCCTTCCCTTTGATCGACGCACGAAGGGTGAAGCGCGCGAGCTTCGAGGCGAACGTCGCGGTCACCGCCTTCTGTGCATCCATCGTGAGCGCGCAGTCGCCGGTGCCGGTGCATGCTCCACTCCAGCCGACGAAGCGCTCGCCGTCTCCGGGCGTCGCGGTGAGCGTGAACGCCGTTCCCGCGTCCCAGGTCGCAGCGCACGTCGACCTGCAGCCGACGCCCGGGAGGTCGCTCTCGACGCGACCCGCTCCGGCCAGCGCGACGGTCGACGCGAAGCGCGGCGTGTCGAGGTGCGAGAGAAAGGGCGAGTTGCGGATGTCGTCGGGGCGACCGGTGCCGTAGTAGTCGTCATGGTTGAAATCGAGGAAGTCGCTCTCGATCGCGACACCGGCGTTGAAGGGGTACATGAGGTCGTTGGGCGAATCGCAGACGTGGTGGTTGTTGGGAGCCACGCACTCGTGCGGTGCGCCCGAGGGAACGGCGCCGAACCCGTGCACGAGCTCGTGCACCGCGGTGATCGTCGCCGCTCTTCCGTCGCCCACCGCCTGCCCGCAGGTCTGCACGAAGACGATCGTGAACGGCGGGAGGCCGAAGGGCTGACCTCCCTCGCCGCAGACCCGCGGCTCCTCGACCGCCGCATCGAGGTAGACGAGGTAGACCTTGTATCGATTATGAAAGCCGAACGGCTCGGCTGCGAGGTCCGACGTCACGCGGTCATAGCGGTTGCCGAGTCCGAAGTAGTACGCGGTGTTGTGCGGGAGCGCCACGTCGGAGAGATCGAGCCGCCCGAGCGCGGTCGCGCAGCTCGGGAAGCCGAAGACATCGAAACGGAGAGTCCGCGTCGGGTCCTCGCGCCTCCACCACGCGTCGGCCGTGGCCATGTCCGTGGTGATCCCGTCGGCGAGCTGGGCGAAACGATCCGGCGCGTCGGACGGGTGGGCGTAGATGACCTGGATCAGCTCGCCGGCGTCGAAGTCCGGCAGCCGGTCGGTCTGCACGCTTGGGGTCCCGGTGCCGCACCACGTGGTCGGCACTGCGGCGTGCGCGACGGAGGGAGCCGCGAGGGAGGCGGCGGCGACGCAGACGAGACGGAGGACGGCTCTCAGAGCCGAAGCCTAGCCGTCACCGCCCGTGGCGAGGCCGTCGCAGAGGACGCGCACCACGCCGCGCTCTGCCTCGGTGACGTCGTCCGGCGCGTCCGGGAGCTGGCCCATCACCCAGCCCGTGAGGATCTCCTCGAGCGCCCCGTAGACGATCCACGCCGCGAAGCGGGGATTCACGTCCGTTCGAAAGACGCCCTGCCCTTGGCCGCGCTCGACGATCCGCTGCAGGGCCTCGAACGCGTGCTGGATCTCCCCCACCTCACGCTGCAGCTGCTCGCCGCTGCGCGTCACCTCGCGGACGAGTACGCGCACGAGATCGGGCTGGTCGCGCCACGTCCGCAGCACGATCGCGGCCGTCTTCCGCAGCTGCTCCCGCGGCGACGGCTCGGAGTCCTCGACCGCCTGGATCGCCTCGAGCATCATCCCCCACGTATCGCGGAAGACCGCCTCGAGCACGGCCTCCTTCGACTCGAAGTAGTGGTACACGAGGCCGTAGGCGACGCCGGCTTCCTCGGCGATGTCGGAGACGCGGCAGGCGTGGTAGCCCTTCTGTGCGAAGGCACGCACGGCAGCGTCGAGAATCTGACGCCTTCGTTCTTCTTGGACGACACCGCGAGTGGCCACTGGGCGCGCGACGAGTCTAATCACCTCCCGATGGTCGTGTCGACTCGCGAGTCAACGTGATTTGAAAAGCGGACGCCCGGGTAGCGCCGAGCGGACGCATTCCAACTTCGGGGGGAGTTCCCGAGTCTCGGGCTTCAACGACGCGACGGGTGCGGCGACGTGGGCCAGCGTCGGCTCGACGATCACGTCGACCGCGTCACTGGATCCGATCCTCTTCACGGACCACACGACGGGCCGCACGTTCGTCTCGCAGCTGTCGGCCGACTGCAGCCTGATGGCCTTCACCGACAACGACGGGGCGAGCTGGTTCCAGAATCCCGTCGGCTGCGGGATCGCGTCGGGCGCCGACCACCAGACGGTCGGCGGCGGGGCGTTCGCCCCAGGGCTCAGCGGCATCGGCTATCCCGACACGGTCTACTAGGACGAGAGCGACCCCTCGGTCGCAGTCGGCGCCGCGAACGCCGTCTACCTCGGCTGGCAGGAGGGCGTAAGCAACGCCACCGGCTCGAAGCCGTACGTGGCGGTGTCGCGCAACCGGGGCCAGACGTGGACGAACGTCACGAACGTCGGCGCGTCGCTCGGGATCAACAACGTGCAGTTCCCGGCGATGATCACCGGCGACGACGATCGCGCCGCATTCGCCTTCCTGGGCACGACGACGGCGGGTGACGACCAGAAGGCCGCGTTTGCCGGAGCCTGGCACCTGTACGTAGCGACGACCTACGACGGCGGCGCGACCTGGACGACCGTCGATGCGACCCCGACCGATCCCGTACAGCGCGGCTGCATCTGGCTGGCCGGCGGCTCGAACGCGTGCCGCAACCTGCTCGACTTCTTCGACATCACAGTCGGCAAGCAGGGGCGCATCTACGTTGCGTATGCGGACGGCTGCGTCAGCACCTGCGTGAGCGGCGGCACGAACACCCGCGCCGCCAAGGCGACGATCGCGCGCCAGACCCGCGGCACCGGCCTCTTCGCGGCATACGACGCGATCGGGCTCGGCTCCTAGCTCGGCCCACGGAGGGGCGCGCTAGGCGACGCTGAAGCGGTGCCCGGAGCGCTTCGCCGCGTACATCGCCTCGTCGGCAAGGCGGAAGAGCTCCTCGGGTGTCGCGCCCGCCTCGTACACCGCGACCCCGAAGCTCGCGGACAGCTCGCCCGATCCGGAGACGCGGTTGGCGACGCGGCGCGCGTCCAACACGCCGGCCTCGACGAGGATCAGCGCGAACTCGTCGCCGCCCACGCGATAGGCACCGTCTTCGCGGCGGATGGAGGCCCCGAGCCGCAGCGCGAAGTCGGCGAGCTCCTCGTCGCCCGCGAGATGGCCACGTTTGTCGTTCAAGTCCTTGAAGCCGTCCAGGTCGGCGAGCACGAGCGCGAACGACTCGGCGTAGCGCTCAGCGCGTGCGGTCTCGGCCTCCAGCCTGCGCACGAACGCCCGGCGGTTGCCCAGCCGCGTCAGCGGATCGTGCTCGGCCAGGAACTGCATGTCCTCGAAACGGGTGGCAGCTTCGAGCGCAGTGATCGCCTGGTCTGCGAAGAGACGCAGCGCCTGCAGGCGCTCCCGCGCCGGCAGCAGCCGATCCGTCGGATCGTCCACCCAGATGAAGCCCTTCGTCTGTCCGTCGCGATCGTTCAGCGGGACGATCAGCCAGTGTCGCTGCCAGGCGTGCGGGCCGGTGCCGTTCCGGGTCGAGGCGAAGGAGCGTTGCCGCTCGCGGACGCGCGCCTGGGCAGCCTCGATCGGGATCAGATAACAGCCTTCGATCTCGTACTCGTCGTCGAGCAGCGACATCAGCGACGTTCTCGTCAGCTCGCTGCTCACCGGACCGAGCGCCCCAGCCCGCCGATGCCCGAGGCCTGAACAACTCGCGCTCCTGGCCGAGCAGCTCGATCGAGACCTTTTCGAAGCCGAGGGCGGTGCGGATCGCCTGACAAACTGCGTGCAGCAACGCGTCGACGTTCAGCGTCTCCCCCAGCCGCGCCGAAACCTGCAGCAGCTGTTGGAGGGCCGCGTGGTGGCGCTCGGCGCTCGTGCGCTCGACGACGCTCTCGACGGCGAGCGCGACGTGTTCGGCGAGAGTCTCGACGGCGAGCGCGACGTGTTCGGCGAGAGTCACGAGGAGGTCGAGCTCCTTGTCGGTCGGTCGACCCACACTCGATCGTCCGTGCACGGAGAGCATCCCCAGCGGCTCGCCTCCCCGATCCTCGAGCGGGACGACCAATGCGTCCTCGGCAGAGAGCGCATAGGCGCCGCGACGCTCGGCGGACGGTGTCAACAGACCGGCGTAGTCGCTACGCGGGCGCGTGTCGCCGACCGAGCCGTTGCGCGATCCCGCGCTTCCGCCCACGGCCGCAACGCGGAAGTCGTCCCACGCCCGCCGGTAGAGGGCGATCGCGACGCGGTCGTAGCCGAGCAGGTCGGCGATCGCGTCGGCCAGATGACCGAGACGGGTCTCCAGGTTGCCGCCGGATCGCGTCAGACGCGTCACCTCGATGACGCAGCGCAAGGCTCGCGTTGACGTGAGCTGCGGCACGCTCACGCTAACTCCTCGATCATCTCAGGAGTCTTATCGGCGAAAGAACCTTGTTTCATGAGGCACGAGTTGCAAGGAGAGACAACGACCCAGGACCCGCAATCGCGTCTGGCACGCCTTCGTCCCAGCTCGCCGCTGGGCGTCGGCCTGCTCGGCCTCGCGCTGCTCGGGCTTCTGGCCCTGGTGGCGGCGGTCGCACGCGCCCACCACACTCCGGGCGGACAACCCGGGATCCATGAGCCGCCTGCGGGCGTCGGTGACTACGTCTTCTCGATCGGCGCCGTGGTCTTCGTCTCGTTCTTCCTCTTCATGATCTATCTCTGGTTCTCCGAGCGGGACATGCTCGCGCAGCGGCGC
>WNFU01002895.1_pt1 | contig 25581 bp, 24 predicted proteins | sample 5400121 | NCBI WGS metagenome assembly WNFU01 (sample SAMN13153360, study PRJNA577476) | soil metagenome | isolation source: 100 cm soil or saprolite under grassland replicate 1 | place: USA:California | collected 2016-06-15 | reverse complement strand
CCCTGTCAACGCTTCGCCACGCCCTCACGGGTCGTCGACGCATGACTCGGGGCCGCCGTGGGTCGCTAGCCCTTCGACGTAGAGCTCTTCCATCTCCTCCTTCATGCCGGTTTATCCCGGCGCTTTCCCAACCACCCCGCCCACCCACCCAACGACCGCCAAAGCAACCACCACCCTGCAGGACACCGACACCCCAACCCAACCCCTCAAGCCGGGCACCGGACCAACTCGCCATTCATGCATTTCACCCGGTGGCAAGCCTGCCGCCGAGCGCCAGCGAGGCGGTAGGCGCGGCAGTAGCTCAAAACGCAACCACCCACCCAACCGACACACCGACGGCACCCAACGCCCCGGATAAAGGGCCAGAGAATGGCGCTTACCGTGCCCTCGGTCGGAGGGTGCGGCTGGCGCGGGCGGCGGACTCGACGGTGACGTAGTCGCCGGCGGCCAGGGCGGCGGGCGGGGTGAGCCAGGAGCCGCCGACGCAGCCGACGTTGGGGAGGGCGAGGTAGTCGGGGGCGGTGGCCGGGGTGATCCCCCCGGTGGGGCAGAACGCCAGGCTCGGCAGCGGGCCGGCGATCGAGCGCAGGTACGCAACGCCGCCGGCGGCCTCGGCGGGGAAGAACTTCAGAGCGGCATATCCCCGCTCGGCCAGCCGCATCGCCTCCGACACCGTCGCGGCGCCCGGCAGCACCGGCAGCCCGGTGTCCTCGGCTGCGGCCAGTACCGCGTCGGTCGTGCCGGGAGTCACCAGGAAGCGGGCACCGGCGTCGGCCGCCTCCCGGGCCAGCGCGGGGGTGGTGACCGTGCCGGCGCCCACGAGCGTCTCCGGCACCTCGGCGGCAATTCGCCGCACCGCCTCCAGCGCGGCCGGGGTCCGCAGGGTGATCTCCACGATGCCCACCCCGCCGGCGGCCAGCGCCCGGGTCAGCGGCACCGCCTGCGCGGCGTCGTCCAGCACCACGACAGGGATGACCGGCGAGACGGCCAGCAGGTTCATGCCGCGCGCTCGGCAGCATTCGCCGTCGGTGGCGCGGCCGGCGACGCGTCGGCAGCCCGGCCACTGGCCGGCGGAGCGCCGCTCGCCGGAGAATCCCCCGCCAGCGCATCCACCGGCGCATCGCTCACCATGGCATCAGCCACCGGCGCACCGGCCACCAGCGCACCGGCCACCGGCGCATCGCCCACCAGCGCATCAGCCACCGGCGCACCGGTCGCACCGGCATCGGTCGCACCGGCATCGGTCGCACGGGGGTCGGCGAACAGCGAGGCACCGTGGTCGGCCCGCCCCACCAGGTGCCGCAGCGCGGCGAACAGCTCCCGCCCGCTGCCGACCCACTCCGCGTCGGTGGCCGGCGCGTCCAGCGGCTCCCGGGCGGCCAGTTCGGCGGCGTCCACCAGCGCATCCAGGGTGCCGCGGTCGCAGTCCAGCCGGAGCATGTCGCCGTCCCGTACCCGCGCCAGCGGGCCACCGGCGGCGGCCTCGGGGGTGACGTGGATCGCGGCCGGGATCTTGCCGGACGCGCCGGACATCCGGCCGTCGGTGACCAGCGCGACGCGGTGCCCACGGGCCATCAGCACCGACAGCGCCGGGGTGAGGCCGTGCAACTCCGGCATGCCGTTGGCGCGCGGCCCCTGCTGGCGCAGCACCACCACCACGTCCCGGTACAGCTCGCCGGCCTTGAACGCCGCGCCGAACGCCTCCTGGCTGGTGAACACCCGGGCGGGTGCCTGGACCACCCGGTCGGCCGGCTTCACCGCCGACACCTTGATCACCGCGTGGCCGAGGTTTCCGGCCAGCATGCGCAGCCCCCCGTCCGGCTCGAACGGGTCGGCCACCGGGCGCAGTACCTTCGGGTCGCCTGACTCGGCCAACCCGTCCCGCCAGACCAGCGCGCCGTCAACCAGTGCCGGCTCCTGGCGGTACCGGTCCAGCCCCGGACCGGCCACCGTGGCCACGTCCCGGTGCAGCAGGCCCGCGTCGAGAAGCTCCCCCACCAGGAACTGCACGCCGCCGGCCGCCGCGAAGTGGTTGATGTCGGCGTGCCCGTTCGGGTAGATGCGGGCCAGCAGCGGCACCACCTCCGACAGCGCGGAGAAGTCGTCCCAGGTGAGCCGGATGCCGGCCGCGGCGGCGATCGCCACCAGGTGCATGGTGTGGTTCGTGGAGCCCCCGGTGGCCAGCAGCGCGACCACACCGTTCACCACCGAACGCTCGTCCACCACGTGCCCGACCGGGGTGTACTCCGGCCCCTGCGCGGTCAGCTCCAGCACCCGCCGCCCGGCGTGCTCGGTCAGCGCGCGCCGCAGCGCCGTGCCCGGCGGAACGAAGCTCGCGCCCGGCAGGTGCAGCCCCATCACCTCGACCACGAGCTGGTTGGAGTTGGCGGTGCCGTAGAAGGTGCAGGTGCCGGGCGAGTGGTACGACGCGGACTCGGCGGCCAGCAGGTCCTCGCGGCTCTTGCGGCCCTCGGCGTAGAGCTGGCGGACCAGCGCCTTCTCCTCGTTGGACATCCCGGACGGCATCGGCCCGGCCGGCACCAGGATCGCCGGCAGGTGCCCGAACGACAGCGCCCCGATGAGCAGCCCCGGCACGATCTTGTCGCACACCCCGAGCAGCAGCGCCGCGTCGTGCAGGTCGTGCGTCAGCGCCACCGCGGTGGACATCGCGATGACCTCGCGGCTGAACAGCGACAGCTCCATCCCGGGCCGGCCCTGGGTGATCCCGTCGCACATGGCCGGCACACCGCCGGCGAACTGGGCGACCCCGCCGGACTCGCGGACCGCGGCCTTGATCCAGGCCGGGTACTCGGCCAGCGGCTGGTGCGCGGACAGCAGGTCGTTGTACGCCGAGACGATGGCCACGGCGGGTACGGCCACGCCCCGCACCGCGTCCCGATCCGTGCCGCCGCAGCCGGCGAACCCGTGCGCCAGGTTGCTGCAGCCCAGGCCGGCGCGCACCGGCCGTTCCGAGGTCGCGGCTTCAACCCGGGCAAGGTACGCCGTCCGGGTGGCCGCGCTCCGCGACCGAATACGCGCGGTCACCTCGGCCACCACGCTATTCACCGGAGCAGTATCGCCGCGGTGACCTGAGTAATGCTGGAATCTACCCACCTCGTTCCAGATCGCGGGACGGCCGTCGCCCGGACAGCACCGGGTGGAACGCCCCGACGGCACCGGGTGGAACGGCCCGTTCGGCATGTTCCACGGCATGGGGGCCTCCTGGTCGGCGGACACACGTCATGGTCCGGCAACGCGCTGACGGCTCCCTGACGCGGCGCCCTAGCCCTAACCGCCGTCGCGGTTGCCGTCCTCCCCGGATCCGTGCTTGTTCGATCCGTGGCGCTCCTTGCCGGGCCCGCCACCGGTCGCAGTCGGCCTGACGCTGGTCCGTACCGTGACCGCCTCCGTGGTCGTCCCGGCCGCCGGTGACGTGCTCGTCCGCGGGGCGGGCGCGGGCGCCGTCGTCGGCGCCGGCTGGCCAACCTTGACGGGCGGTGCGGGCGGCGCCGGCTCCACATCGGGCCAGGCGGTGGCGAGCACGGCCAGGCCCAGGGCGGCCGTGCCCACCGCCAGCGTGGCCAGCCGGCGGCGGCGGCGCCGCGGGGGCGGCACGATCCGGAGGTCGCGGATGGTCGGCTCCTCGACCAGCCGTTCGGCCACCTGGCGCGCGGTCGGCCGGGCCGCCGGCCGGAGCGCGGTGAGCTCAGCCAGCAGTCGTCGCCAGTACGCGGGCAGCCCGGCGGGGATGACCGGCTGCCGGGACAGCCGGGCCATGGCCGCCTCAACGGGCGTGCCCTGGTACTCGCGCCGGCCGGTGAAGCACTCCAGCAGCACCAGGCCGAGCGCGTACAGGTCGCAGGCCGGGCCCACCGTCCGGCCGGCGACCTGCTCGGGCGCGAGGTACGCAGGTGTGCCGACCACCAGCCCGGTGTCGGTCAGCCCGGCGGTGTCACGGGCCCGGGCGATGCCCAGGTCGGCCAGGTACACCTCGCCGTCGTCGGAGATGAGCACGTTGGCCGGCTTGATGTCCCGGTGCACGATGCCGTCCGCGTGCAGGTGGTCCAACGCGCCGGCAAGCGCCGCGCCGATCCGGCGGACCTCCTCGGCCGCCGGCAGTCCGTCACGCAGCCGCGCGGCCAGCGTCACGCCCGCCACGTACTGCATGACCAGGTACGGGGCGCCGTCGTCGGCGGTGCCGGCGTCGTACAGCGTGACCAGGCCGGGGTGGCGCAGCCCGGCCAGCACCCGCATCTCGTTGGCGAACCGCTCCGGCTCGAAGCCGGACGAGCCGGATCGGGCGATCTTCACCGCGACCGTCCGGCCCAGTTGCTCGTCGATCGCCCGGTACACCTCCGCGTCGGTACCGCCGAGGAGCTCCTCGAGCCGGTACCGCCCGGCGAGCAGCCGGGTCTGTAACTGTCCGACCACCGCGCACCTCCGCCGGGTCAGTACCCGCGGAAGCGGGCCGCCGAACGTGTCCGTTCGGCCCAGCCGGCGGCGGTTAGGCCGGCGCCGGCTAGACGGTGCAGAGCAGCTCGCCGTGCAGCAGCGAGAGCCAGCCGTCCCCGGCCGCGGCCCAGGCGCGCCACGCGGCCGCGATGCGGTGCAGGTCCGCCTCGGCGGTGCCGGTGGCGACCGCGCGCCGGGCGAGGTCCGAGGCGACGACCCGGTCCGCCCACATGCCGCCCCACCAGGCCCGGTCCTCGGGCGTCGCGAAGCACCAGGTGCTCGACGTCGCGGTCACCTCGGCGAAGCCCGCCGCCCTGGCCCACGACAGCAGCCGCCGGCCGGCGTCCGGCTCGCCGCCGTTGCTCCGGGCGATCCGCCGGTACAGCGACAGCCACTCCTCCAGCTCGGGCACCGCCGGGAACCAGGCGAACGCCGCGTAGTCGCTGTCCCGTACCGCGACGGTCCCGCCCGGCCGGCAGACCCGGCGCATCTCCCGCAGCGCCGCCACCGGGTCGGCCACATGCTGCAGCACCTGATGGGCGTGCACCACGTCGAAACGGTCGGCGGCGAGGCCGAGGGCATGCACGTCCCCCACGACGAAGTCGACGTTCGACCGCCCGCGCGCGGCCGCCTCCGCCCTGGCCAACTCGAGCGCCCCGGCGGCGAGCTCCACCGCGGTGACGCGGCCGGGTGCCACCCGGGCGGCCAGGTCGGCGGTGATGGTGCCGGGGCCGCAGCCCACGTCCAGCAGCGTCATACCGGGCCGCAGGTGCGGCAGCAGGTACGCGGCCGAGTTCTCCGCGGTGCGCCACCGGTGCGAGCGCAGCACCGACTCGTGGTGGCCGTGGGTGTAGATGGCTGGCACTCCCCGAAGCTAACAGCACATCTCAGCACACGAGAAGAACATCCCACATGGTGGACTCACCTGTCCGGGCTATACCTTCTATCCCGAATGGATCTCCCACACATACCGACTGGTCGGTATGCTGCTCTCGTCGATGGCGCGGAAGGGGACACGATGACCATTGTCGAGGGCTACTGCGACGAGGCCTTCGCCGGGGTGCGCGAGCTGTTCGAGCACCAGGTGGCGACCGGCGTCGAGCTGGGTGCGGCGGTGGCCGCTCAGCAGGGGGACCGGCTGGTGGTGGACCTGTGGGGTGGCCACACCGACGCCGAGCGACAGCGGCCGTGGCAGCGGGACACGCTGGTCAACGTGTGGTCCACCACCAAGGGCGCCGTCGCGCTGGTCGCCCACATGCTGGCCGACCGCGGGCTGCTGGATCTGGACGCGCCGGTCGCGCGGTACTGGCCGGAGTTCGCCGCCGCCGGCAAGCAGGACATCCCGGTGCGGTACCTGTTGTCGCACCGGGCAGGGCTGGCCGGCCTGCGCGAACCCACGACCGTCGAGGACCTCTGCGACTGGAAGGTTATCGTCGAACGGCTGGCCGCAACCGAGCCGTGGTGGGAGCCGGGCAGCGTGTCGGGCTACCATGCGTTGACGTTCGGGTACCTGGTCGGCGAGGTGGTCCGCCGGGTCACCGGCACCACCGTGGGCGAGTTGCTGCGCACCGAACTGGCCGGACCGCTCGGGGCCGACTTCCACGTCGGCCTGCCAGACGGCGAGCACCACCGGGTCGCCACCCTGGTGCAGCCGCCGCCGGAGAACCTCAGCGAGCGGGCGTTGCTGTTCGCCCAGCTCGCCCCCGTCGCCATCGCCGCCCTGGCCAACCCGCAGATCACCGACGCCGCGGCGAACGAGCCGGCCTGGCGGCGGGCGGAGATCCCGGCCGCCAACGGCCACGCCACCGCCCGCGGCATCGCCGCCTTGTACGGGGTGTACGCCCAGCGCGGCACGTTCGGCGGCCGCCGCTACCTCGGTGCCGACCAGGTCGATATCGCCCGCGAGGGGCAGGGCGCGTGCACCGACCTGATCCTCGGTCCGGCCATCGGCGGCCGCCAGACCGAGATCGCGCTCGGCGTGTGGCTGTCCGGTCCCAACCACAGCTACGGCCCGAACGAGCGCGCCTTCGGCCACGACGGGTACGGCGGCTCGTTCGGGATCGCCGACCCCGAGGCGGGGCTGTCCATGGGGTACGGGATGAACCTGATGGGTCACCACGTCGTCGACGACCCCCGCAAGATGGCCCTGATCGAGGCGGTGTATGCCGCGCTCTGACTCAGGCGCCCGCCGCCACGCCGGCCGCTTCACTCGGGGCGGCCGCTGCCACCGTGGCCCGCTGTCACTCAGGCGGCCGCTGCCAGGGCGGCGAGTCCGGCGAGCGCGGTGGGTCAGCCGTCCTGCCAGCGCACCCCGTACGCCAGCCCGGGGGTGAGGTGGCGGAAGGTGAGGTGCACCTCGCCGGCGGCGTCCACGGACACCGGCTCGCCGCTCGGTATCGGGTCGTCGACGTCCCGCTGGAACACGCTGTCCAGCTTCCAGATCTGGCGCGGCGGGCGCGCCGGGTCGAAGCGGACCCGCAGGTCGAAATGGTCGTGCTGGAGCTTCGAGACGCAGGTGTAGTGCGGCCGGACGGGCCGCCCCGCCGGCGCCCGGAAGCGCAACCCGAATTCGTAGGTCTCCCGCCGCTCGAGCGCGCGCGGCAGGTCCAGCGCGAATCCGACGCGTTCGCTGGACTCGGCCATCCGGCGTATAAGCGTACCGCCGAATAGAACGTCGATGACCAGTTCCCGGGACGAATCAGGGTCGGTCGGGTCGCGGGGCAGCGTGAACGCCAGGTCCAGCCGATCCAGGCCGTCGCGTTCCGCCACGATCCGGCGCAGCTCGATCGCCTCCTGAACGGGCTGGTCGAGCAGCACAATGGACCGCAGCTCCTCCACCCGCCAGCTTTGCGACGACGGCTCGCCACTCGGCTCTGCGCCATTCACGGCGCCGGCCATCAGCTCGGCCAACTGCCCGATGCCGTCGTCCACCCGGCGCCGCGCCGTCCGCTCGTCGCGGTTCAGGTACCGCGCCACCCACCTGATCCGGTCCTGGTAGAACGGCAGCCGCGCGTCCGGGTGGATCGCGAGCGCGGCCAGCACGGAAATCTGTAGATCCTGGGGCAGACCGGCCGCGTGTTCTTCCAGCCGGGCGGTCACTTTCCGCCGCATATCGCCCGCACTGTCCCCCGCGACGACTCCGCAGGCGGCGCGGAGCATCGGCCCCACCCGTTCACCGATCTGTGGGACGAAGATTCCCCGACCCTTGCGCAGGGTCTTCAATTCCGCAGCTAGCTCGTCCGAATGGACGACCATTAACAACTCCGTGTCAGGCCGGAGGGGTGGGACGTCGGCTGCGGCCGGTCGCTGGCCACCCGCACTCGACGCTGTTCAGGCGGCTCATTTTGGACCATGGTTGTCAATTAGCGCACGAGTTCCGGCGGATTCACACTCGGGTGGGTGATCATGCCGCCACCCGTCCGGCGAGGCGGCCGGAGTGTCCGGCGTAGCGGCCGGGGCACGGTCGCCGGACGTTAGTGGCCTATTTTTGGCCAGAATCTGTTCCACGTTCCAACGGCTGTACGGGGTCGCATCGCGCAGGCACGGAGGGCCCCCGCCCGAGTGGTCCGGCGCGCCGAGGGCCACCGAGACCACCTGGTCCCGAGGCAGTCGGAGTCGAGGCCTTCGAATGGCGTTTCGCCGCGGGCAGTAATGCGGGATCGGATGTCAAAGGCTGCGGCCTTACAGAGGATGCTGGCCGAGCCTGCGCCGACACGGGTGGCCGGCGCGCACGGGCTTTCCGCGCGGCTGGCCGAGGGCGTGGGTTTCGACGTGGTCCGGGCGTCCAGCTCTCGCGGTCCCGGCAGCGCGCGGGCGGCCGGACCTGCTGCTCGCCAGGACCGACCACCCGGACAGCGCCAGCCACATGAGCGAGACGTGCGGCGTTCGGGTCATCGCCGACCGCGACATGAGATTCGCCGGCAATCCCTCGAGTTGGCGTAGCGGCGTTACCGAGGCGGCCGGCGGCGGCGAACGTCAACCTCGAGGACAAGGTCTTCCCGAAGCGAACCAGTTTCGCGTCCAGCCAGGCCCTTGGAAGATGCCGACAGGTTCGCCCGGAAAATCGAGACTGCCCAGAGCGCGCAGCGTAGCAGCGACTTCGTGGTGGTGGCACGGACCGGGGGCGTGATCGCCGCCTCGGGTGGAGGAGGTGCTGCGGCGCTGCCACTGCGGTGTGGACGCCGGGGCCGACGCGGTGCTGATGCACTCGAAGTCGAACAGGCCACAGCGGGCGGCCGGTCGGTCGGTCGATGAGGACGTATTGCGGGTAACTCTCGACGTCGTGTCAAGCAGCTCGACGAGTCGGAGACAGCACCGATGCCGGAGCCGCTCAAACGTCCGAGGTCGAGGAGTGGATGACGCTGGACCGGCGATCGGCGCCGGGGGAGTTCTGCGTCGCGCTGGCCGGGCCGGCGTCGTGGTGGCCGGGCGTTTCCTGCTCGTTCCGCGGCCACTTCGGCGCGGGCGCCCATCCAGTTACCGGAACGGCAACCGGCGGGCATACGTGCCGGCTGCGAACGAGGACGCCGCCGTGGCCATCGCCGCCGGCGCGAGGTCACCGGTGGCCGCGCCGCGGTGGCTACAGGACACTGGGGGCGGCAACCCCGGGGTTCACCGCCGTGGCCCGGCTCACCCTGGGCCGCCGCCGCGATCCCGCCCGACGGCCAGCACAGCCAGCAGCCGGCGAGGTCGGCTGCCAGGTGGGTGAGGAGGCAGCTCGCCTCAGTCGTCGAGCAGACCGGCGTCGTGGGCCAGGATCGCGGCCTGGGTCCGGTTGGACAGACCCAGCTTGGTGAGCATCCGGGAGACGTAGGTCTTGATCGTCGCCTCACTCATGTGCAGCGCCCGCGCGGCGTCGGCGTTGGACAGGCCGCGGGCGAGCAGGACGAGCACCTCGCGTTCGCGTTCGGACAGCGTGTCCAGCCGCTGGCGGGCCTGGCCGCGGCGGGGGGCGACGCGGCGGTTGACGTACTCGGCGATGAGCCGGCGGGTGACTGCGGGGGAGAGCATCTGTGAACCGTCGGCGACCGCACGGACGGCGGCGACGATCTGCCGGGGTGGGGTGTCCTTGAGCAGGAAGCCGCTTGCGCCGGCCTCGAGCGCGGCGAAGACGTACTCATCGAGATGGAAGGTGGTCAGCACAGCGACCTTCGGCGGGTCGGGGCGGGCGAGGATGGACCGGGTCGCGGCCAGGCCGTCGACGCGGGGCATCCGGATGTCGATGAGCACGACGTCCGGACGCAGCTGGTTGGCCGCGGCGAGGGCGGCCGCTCCGTCCGACGCCTCCCCGACGACTTCGATGTCGCCGGCCGACTCCAGCACGGTGCGCAGCCCGAAGCGGATGAGTTCCTCGTCGTCGACGAGCAGCACCCGGATGGTCATGCCGGCAACACCGCCTCCACGGCGAACCCGCCGTCGAGCCGCGGTTCGGCGTGCAGGTCGCCGCCGACCGCACGGACCCGTTCGCGCAGGCCGACCAGTCCGTGCCCGCCACTGGACACGTCGGCAACGGGCCGGGTCGCGCGCCGGTTGACGACGGCGACGGCCAGCTCGGCCGGCCGGTAGTCCAGGGTGATGGCCACGGCAGCGCCGGGGGCGTGCTTGCCGGCGTTGGTCAGCGCCTCCTGGACCACCCGGTAGGCGGTCCGCTCGACGGTGGGGTCGAGGGGGCGGGGGACGCCGCGCCGGTTCAGGACCAGCTCGACGCCGGCGTCGGTGGAGCTGGCGAGGAGGTCGTCGAGGTCGTCCAGGGTGGGCTGGGGTGCCAGCGGCACCGGCTGGCCCTCCTCCTCGGTCCGCAGCAGCCCGACGACCTGCCGCAGCTCCTCCAGCGCGCGCCGGCCGGCCTGCTGCACCTGGTCGGCGAGCAGCTGCACCTTGGGCGGGTCGGTGCTTGCCATCTCGATCGCGCCGGCCTGCAGGACCATGAGGCTGACCCGGTGGCCGACGACGTCGTGCATCTCCTGGGCGATGCGGGCGCGTTCCTCCAGCACCGCCTTGCCGGCCAGCAACTGCTGCTCGCTCTCGGCGCGCTCGGCCCGCTCGAGCAGGGCGGACATCAGTTCGGCCCGGGTCCGCACCCAGGCGCCGACCGCCGCGGGAAGCCCCACCATGACGCCGGCGCCGGCAAGGTGGCCGGGCAGGGCAGCGACCGAGGTGAGGGTCCACGGCTGCAACCCGGCCAGCGCGGTCAGCGCGACGGCGGTCCAACGCAGCCGGCCGGGAGGCTGGTAGCGACCGAGCGCGTAGCCGGCGAACGGCAGCGCGACGGACCCCTGGGTGCGGACCAGCGCGTCGAGCGACGCCGCCGCCGCGAACACCAGCGGCAGCCGCCGGCGAACCAGCGCCGCAGCGCCCAGCGCCACCGCGGCGACGACCCCCAGCACGCGCAACACGACCGGGGCCGGTGGCACCAGGGACGCGCCGAGCTCGACCCCGAAAAGCACCACCGCGATGGCCGCGTTGACGATCGCGCTGCGGTGCCCGCGCCACCAACTCCGCCAGGTCACCACAGCAGCGTACGGATCCCGGCCGCGGCAGCAGGTCCGCCGAACGGCGACCCGGCAGTCCACTTTCGATGACGGAGCTGACCGCGTTCGGCCGACCCGGCGCACGCCCGCGGGGAGGACTGTCGTGGTGTCAACGCACGCCACCCCGGAAAGGCACAGCATGATCGCCGTCAGCGGCCTCACCAAACGCTACGACCGCCGCACGGTCGTGGACAACCTCACCTTCACTCTCGAGCCGGGCACGGTCACCGGCTTCCTCGGCCCCAACGGCGCCGGCAAGACCACCACGATGCGGATGATCACCGGTCTGGTCCCGGCCACCGCAGGTGAGGCGCTCCTCGACGGCCGCCGGTACGCCGACCTGCCGAACCCGGGGGCGATGATGGGCACCCTGCTCGACGCCTCGGCCGTGCATCCGGGCCGGACCGGCCGGGCGCACCTGCGCATCCTCGCCGACACCATCGGCGTGCCGGCCGGGCGGGTGGACGAGGTGCTCGAACTCGTCGACCTCACCGGCGCGGCGCGGCGGCGGATCGGCGGCTACTCCCTTGGCATGCGGCAGCGGCTGGGCATCGCCGGCGCGCTGCTGGCCGACCCGCCGGTGCTGATGTTCGACGAGCCGGCCAACGGGCTGGACCCCGAGGGGATCCGGTGGATGCGGGACCTGCTACGCGGGCATGCCGCCCGCGGTGGCACCGTACTGCTGTCCAGCCACCTGCTCAGCGAGGTCGAACACACCGTCGACCGGCTGCTGGTGATCGGCGGCGGCCGCATCGTGGCCGACGCGCCGATCGCCGACCTGCTCGCCGGCGACGACGTGTTCGTCGCCGCCCGCGACCTGCCGGCCCTGGCCGATGACCTGCAGGCGGCCGGCTACCGCACGCACACCGAACCCGGCGCCGCCAGCCGGTCGACGCTGCGGGTCACCGGAGCCACCCCCGAGCAGATCGGCCTGATCGCCGCCGAGCGCGGCCACGCCCTGACCGAACTGCGACCCGCCGACCACCGCCTGGAGGACCTGTTCTTCCAACTGACCGCAGCCTGACGAGCGCACCCGCAACTACACCGCACCCACAACCACAACGGGAGAACACACACCATGTCCGCCACCACCCTCGCCCGTCGCCCCGCACCGGCCGGGCCGCCCGCCTCCGCGGCGGCCCTCGCCGAGCGGCGACCTCCGACCGCCCGGCTGGTCGGCCTGGAGATCCGCAAGTCGCTGTCCACCCGATCCGGCCGGCTGATGGCCACGGCCGCCGTCGTGCTGCCGGCCGCCGGCGTCGGGCTCTCGATCGCGCTGAACAACCCGCCCGCCTCGGTGACCGACATGCTCACCGTGATGGGCACTCTCGTGGCCATGCTGACGCTGGCCGTCGGCGTACTGTCCACCGCCGGTGAATGGACCCACCGGACCGTCCAGACCACGTTCCTCACCGTCCCCCGTCGGCACCGGGTGCTGATCGCCAAGTACGCCGGCATGACCCTGTTCGGCGCGGCGATATCGACCCTCGTCGCCGCCAGCACCGCGGCCGTCGCGGCCGTCGCGGCCGGCTCCGGGTTCTCCTGGGACGGTGCCGGCGCCGCCGTGGCTACCACCATCGGCGTCGGCGCCGCGATGACGGTCATCGGTGCCGGCATCGGCGCCGCCGTCGCCAACGCGCCCGCCGCCCTGACCGGGACCTACCTCACGCTGCTGGTCGGCATGAACCTGCTGCGTGTCGCCGAGCCGGCCTGGGCATCGCACCTCGACCCGCTGCAGGCGATGGCCGAGCTGATCAGCCGGCAAGGCTCCGCCCCCAGCCACGCCGCCACCCTCGCCGGCTGGCTCGTCGCCGCCACCGTCGCCGGCGCGGTGGTGACCCGCCGCCGGGCGCTGGCCTGACATACCGGCCGCGCCGGCCCCCTGATCGGGGTTCAGAACGGCAGGACGCGGCCGGAAGGGGTGCGCAGATCCAGCTCACGCGGAGCCGTCTTCCTGGCGGGCTTGCGGAGCTGGATCTGGCGCATCTCGGGACTCCTTCCGGTACTCACGCCGCCACGAGCGGTCGGTGGTGGGTCGGATGCCTCACCTGTACTGACCTGGTGGGGGACGCAAACTCATCGGTGGAACCACCTCGATGCTCCACCCCCGAACGGCGCCGGGTCGTCCTGCGGCGGGCGGCTGTGGGCCTACCACCGTGGGCGCACGACCGCCGGCCGCGGGTACGCCGGGCGCGGCACTGGAGCCTAGGCCAGGCGGCGCGGCCCGATCTGGCCCTGTCGTAATAGGAGGTTTCGATGGCAACGAATCTCCCCCGTTCGTACGCCGGCAGACCTTCGAGAACTCCCCGATCGCGTGGCGCATCGGGCCGGTGCCGGTGCTGACGATCGTGGGCGCCATCGGCACCGTGTTCGTCATCCCGCTGATGTACCGGCTGACGCGAGACACCGCGTACTCCCCCAACCTGACCTCGACCGCCGGTACGCGCAGATCCCGATCGAGTAGGAGTGGGCCCCGCGGGCACCAGTACCCGCCGGTCGGCCGGGGCGGCGAGGGCCGGGTCAGCCGGCAGCGGTCGGGTGCTGGCGGGGGCTACGTAGGTGGGCCGCGACGGCGCCCACGGCTCGGACCCGGTCGCCGCGCGACGGGTCCGGCAGGTGGCATGCTGGCGGGCGTTGAGTGGACGGTTCATGGCGAGGTGACCGCTTCGTGAGCTCGGAGAGGTTGGCGGTACCCGACGGGAAGAGGGGCGCCCCGGCGCTTTCTGTCCGTAGTCTGAGTAAGCGGTTCGGTGACCGGGTCGCGTTCCAAGACGTCTCCTTTGAGATCGGCTACGGCGAGGTGTTCGGTTTCCTCGGGCCGAACGGTGCCGGGAAGACGACGACCGTGCGGACGCTCGGCACCCTCATTGCACCGACCTCGGGCTCGGCAACGGTCGCGGGTATCCCGCTCACGCCTGAGAAGGGAGTGGAGATCCGCCGGCGGATCTCGATCATGCCCGAGTCACCGGGTCTCTATCTCCGCCTGAGCGTGATCGAGAACCTCGAATGTTTCGCCGACCTCTACGAGGTGCCCGACGCGAACGATCGCATTGACCGCGCCCTGCATGCCGTCAACCTGGCCGACCGGGCCCTCGATGCCTGCGGCACCCTGTCCAAAGGTCTACGCCAGCGGGCCGCCCTGGCGAGGGCGCTGCTCAGCGACCCGGAGATACTGTTCCTCGACGAGCCGACCTCCGGCCTGGATCCGCTCGCCACTCGAGACGTCCATGAGTTGATCGCCGCGCTCGGCCAGCGTGGCGTGACGATCTTTCTCACCACCCACCGCCTCGAGGAGGCCGAACGCCTCTGCGACCGCGTCGCGATCTTGAACACGGCTCTGCGCACGATCGGCCGACCCGACGAGCTGCGTGAGCAGCTGTTCGCCAAGACCCTCACGGTCAGGACCCTCGTCCCGCTCCCCGAGCCGGGCCGCGTTTTTGCCGGCCTCCCGGCCGTCGACGGCTGGCGCCAGGACGGCCCCGCCACCTACGTCCTCGCCGTGTCCGAATCGGCTGCGGCCGCACCAGCCGTCACCCGGGCTCTGGTGGCGGCCGGCGCCGACGTGCTGTCGATCAGCGAGTCACACCATTCACTCGAGGACGTCTACCTCGAGCTGATCGACGAGGACGAGGAGGCGGACCAGAGGTGAGCGTAAGCACGAGGCGCGTCCGGGCCATCTTCCGGAAGGAGCTCCGCGAGTACCGGCGCAACGGCTCCATCGTCTCGACGATGGCAATCATCCCGCTTATCTTCATCCTCTACCCGATGATTGATGTCTTCGCCCTGCCCACGTCGGCGTCGATCCCGCTCGAGCATCGGGATTTTCTGCTGTACCTGCTGGGCATCCCGGCGATCGTGCCCGCAGTGGTCGCCGCCTACTCGGTCGTCGGCGAGCGCCAGCAGGGCACCCTCGAGCCGCTGCTCACGACGCCGATTCGCCGCGAGGAGTTCCTGCTGGGCAAGGCCCTGGCGGCCCTCGTCCCATCGCTTGTCATGTCCTATGCGGTCTACGTCTTCTTCCTCGCCTGCGTCGAGCTCTTCGCACGGCCGGGCATAGCGTCGACGCTCCTGCGAGGGCCGGAGCTGTTCGCCCAGCTGCTCTTCACGCCGCTCCTCGCCGGCTGGTCCATCTGGGTCGGCATCGCCATCTCGGCCCGATCGAGCGACTTCCGCGTCGCACAGCAGCTCGGCATGCTCGCGAGTCTCCCGTCGGTCGCGGTGACATCGCTCATCGCGCTCAACGTGATCCACGCGACGCTCGGCCTTGCCCTCGGCCTCGCGGCGGCGCTGCTGGTCCTCGACGGACTCGGCTGGCGGGTCGTGTCCGCGATGTTCGACCGCGAGCGGCTCATGACGGGGACCAGGTGATGAGGTACGCGCACCTCGGCCCTCACAGGCCATCAGGTCGGCCAGGCAGAAGGCTGTTTGCGGGAGTTAGCGTGTGTGGCCAGGGGCGGGGTCGAACCGCCGACCTTCCGCTTTTCAGGCGGACGCTCGTACCAACTGAGCTACCTGGCCGGACGCGGCCGGCCAAGCCGGCCGCTGGTGTGCGGCGACCCCGACGGGACTCGAACCCGCGACCTCCGCCGTGACAGGGCGGCGCGCTAACCAGCTGCGCTACGGGGCCATGCGTGGTGCATGGATGGTGCGTGCCCCCAACGGGATTCGAACCCGTGCTACCGCCTTGAAAGGGCGGCGTCCTGGGCCTCTAGACGATGGGGGCGGTGGGCCGAAGCAAACCCGGTGCATGGTCCCACATCGCTGCTTGACCCTGCCAACCGTATCCGATCCAGCGCGCACCCTTCGCCTCCGCTGGGCGCTGCGCAAGCATACGCGACCGGCTGGAAACCGCCAAAGCCGCCTCAGGGCGGGCGCGATCCGGAGAGCCGGTGCCGCCCCGGGACGCGTCCCAGCCGGGAGCCGTGGACCAGCAGGATGACGCCGACCACCAGCAACAGCAACCCAGCCAAGATGTACATCGCACCATCCCGAGGCCGGCCCCGCGCGTCCCCAGTGTAGGAGCGGTAGGTGGCTAAGTCACCACACATTGTTACGGCGGCACGGTGAAACGGTAGCCGCGCGCGGCCAGCCGCTCGAGGATCACCCGCAGCGCTGCGACGCTCTGGATACGGTCGCCGTACCCGTCGTGCATCAGCACCACAGCGCCGGGCGCCGCGCCGGACAGCACCCGTTCGACGATCGTCTCGGTGCCGGGACGGGCCCAGTCGCCCGGATCCACCGCCCAGCCGAGTGGCGCGAGGCCGTGCGCACGGGCGACCGCGATCACGTTGGCGCCCCAGTTGCCGGCCGGCGCGCGGTAGTACCGGGGCACGACGCCGGCGGTACGCGTCAGCAGGGTCGCCGTACGCCCGATCTCGTCCTCGATCACCGCGGGGGCGCGGTGTCGCAGGTGCTCGTCGTGGCTCCAGGTGTGGTCGCACAACTGGTGGCCTTCGCGGACCACGCGGCGCACCAGATCCGGGTGGGCGGCCACGTGCAGGCCCACCATGCAGAAGATCGCGTGCGCGTGGTACCGCCGGAGGAGGTCGAGCACGGTCGGCGTCCACCGCGGGTCGGGACCGTCGTCGAAGGTCAGCGTGATGGTGCGGCCACGGGCGGGGAACGCCTTGATCGGCTCCTGCGCGACGGGGTGCGCCGCGGCCGTCGCGGCCCCGCGCCGGGCGGCCGGATTCGTCGCCAGGGGCCGGACGGTACGAGCGGCGGGTCGACCGGTGGGATCGGTGCCGGGCCGGATGGGAAGGGCCGCGGTCGCGCCGGTCTGGGCGGGCGCCGCACCCGGGCCGACCAGAACACCAGGCAGGCAACCGACGGCGAACGCGCTGACCAGCGCGAGCACAGCAGTGCGCGGCATGGACGGGCCCTTCGGTGACAGCCGACCCCGGGAACCCGGCGATATCGGATGTCGGCAGCATCCCAGACGCGGACGGGCACACATCGGTTGACCCGCCGAACCACCCGGATGCGCAGCGTCAGCGGGTTCGCAACCCGTCGAACGCCAGGCGGACGATCTGCTCGGTCAGCAGCGACGGCGACTCGCGCTCCGGCAGCCACCACTCGGTGAGCGAGTTGACGAGGCCGAACAGCAGTCGGGTGGCGAGCCCCGGGGAGATGTCGTCGCGCAGGTCACCCTCGGCGACGGCCTGCCGCACCATGCGGGCGATCTGCCGGTCGAAGGCGCGGCGCTGCTGAAGCGCCCACTGCTCGGCCCCGGTGTGGCCGCGGGCGCGGATCAGCAGCGTCACGTACGACAGGTCGGCGGCCAGGATCTCGATCGACCTCCGGATCACGTACTCCAGTCGGTCGATCGCCGGCCCGTCGCGTCCGCCGGGTTCGTCGAGTAGGAGCAGCAGCGCGTCCAGCGCGCGTTCCAGGGCGATCCGGAGCAGGTCCTCCTTGCCGCGGACGTGGTGGTAGATCGACGACTTGGTGATCCCACTGGCGGCGGCGATGTCCTCCATGCTGGTGCCGTCGTAGCCACGCGCGGTGAAGACGTCGACGGCGACGCCCACCAGCGTGTCAGCGTTGTACCGGTCCCTTCGGGTGCCGCGAGGGCTCGCCGTCATCAACCGATCCTACCGACCGAACGTTCGGCAAGTCGCCACCCCTGCGCCGACCGGCCCTGGCACACGCGTGGGATGTCGAGGACACAGCTTGGTTGACATGTGACCTTCTGGTCACCTATCTTCGGGTCGTGAACGACGACGACCTCGTCTTCAAGGCACTCGCCGACCCGACGCGGCGATTCCTGCTCGACCGGCTCTTCGAGCGTGACGGCCGCACGCTCACCGAGCTCGAGTCGGAGTTGGAGATGACCCGCTTCGGGGTCATGAAGCACCTGCGCGTGCTCGAAGACGCGGGCCTCGTCATCACACGGCGGTCCGGCCGGGAGAAGCTGCACTTCCTGAACCCTGTGCCTATCCGCCTGATCCACGACCGTTGGATCGACAAGTACACCGAGCGCCAGGTGTCGGCGCTTGCAGATCTCAAGGCAGAACTGGAGAGCGACGCATGACCATCCCTACGCAGACCTCGACGACCACCCAGGTCTACCGCGTCTACATCAAGGCCACGCCCGAGGCGATCTGGGACGCCATTACCAAGCCGGAATGGACCGAACGCTACGGCTACACCGGTCTGGCCGACTACGACCTGCGCCCCGGCGGCGCCTACAAGGTACGCGCGACCGAGCAGTTCAAGGCGGTCAGCGCCGCACGGGGATTCCAGATCCCGGATGTGGTCATCGAGGGCGAGGTCCTGGAAGCCGACCCACCCCGCAAGCTCGTCACCACGTTCCACATGCTGATGGACCCGGAGATCGCGTCCGAACGGTTCACCCGCGTCACCCATGAGATCAAGGAGGGTCAGAACGGCGTCTGCTCCCTGACCCTCACCCACGAACTGGACGGCGCACCCCGGCTGGCGGCGATTGTCGGCGGCACATTCGAGGACCAGGGCGCCGGCGGCGGCCACGCCTGGGTGCTCAGCGACCTCAAGACCCTACTCGAGACCGGCAAGTCGTTCGCGAACTGACTCGACACGGCGGAGGCCCTGCACGGCAGGGCCTCCGCACCAGCATCGGGTTCTCCCCTCGAGGGGTCGCCGTCATGCCGTAGCGTGCGGGGCGAGGGTTCGCCGACGTCCAGGTCGCGCGGGCTACGGGGGAAGGGATCGGCATGTTCATTCAGGTCATCCAGGGGCGGGTGTCGGACGCGGAGGAGATGCGGGCGGCGTTGGACCGGTGGGTCGAGCAGGAGGCGCCCGGTGCGGTCGGCTGGCTCGGCTCCACGGCGGGTGTCAGCGAGGACGGGACCTTCATCGCGCTGGTCCGCTTCGAGTCCGAGGAGGCGGCGCGCCGCAACGGCAACCGGCCCGAGCAGCACCAGTGGTGGATGGAGACCGCCAAGCTCTTCAGCGGCGATGTCACCTTCCATGACTGCCCTGAGGTCGTGACGTTCGGGCGTGGCGGCTCCGACGACGCCGGCTTCGTCCAGGTGATGCAGGGCCGGGTACGCGACATGGAGCGCATGCGGGAACTCAACGAGCAGTTCGAGGCTGTCGCGGGCGACTTCCGGCCGGACGTCATCGGGGGCGTCGTCGCGCTGCACGGCGACGGCGGCTACACCAACGCGGTGTACTTCACCTCCGAGAAGGCAGCGCGCGAAGGCGAGCGGCAGGAGCCACCGGCGCAGTTGAAGGAACTCATGGACGAGGAGATGGCCTTGCACGAAGGCCAGCCGACCTTCATCGATCTACCGGACCCCTGGCTCACCTCGCCGCGCTGACAACCGCCCACGGCGCGTACAACGACTCGGCGACCAGACCCGCCGGTCCAGCGGGCGCGGGGGGTCGGGTCGACGGGCGTTGTCGAATTGCACCGCCCGCCTCCGGCCGCCCCGGCGCCAATGCGGGCGCGCGTCCAGGCTGCCTGCCGGCCGCACCGATCGAGCCTGTCTCGGCGGACAGGTTCGGCCAGGGCTGACGGAGAACGCCCGCCGTAGTGTCTTGGCGGCCTGCAGCGGAGTCCGGCTGTGGTGTCTGGCGGCGTGCAACAGACTCCGGTCGGCTCGGGTCGTCGGGGACCCGAGCGGCTCAGCTGGATCCCCAGACGCCAGCGCGCCGGTAGCCGGCAAGCATGACCAGCGCAATCGCGAACTGGACCAGGCCGATGGCACCTTGCAGGACGGCGTACCAGGTCGGACCGCTCTCCTGCAGGGTCCCGGTCAGCTGCAGGACGGCCACCGGCGCGCGCACCAGACCAAACATGAAGGCGACCAGGATCAGCCAGAAGGTCCACCGCCATCGCCTGAACACACCGATCGACAACAGCGCCAGGAATCCGGACAGCGCGACCACGAAGACGATCTTCACGGCCCAGTGGTGGCCCAGGGCGGGCGGCAGCATCTCGTCGTAGACCTCCGGTGCCGCCGCCAGGATGACGATCAGGCTGAGCCACGCCAGCAGGCAGAACCCCAGCACCAACGCCTGCGTCCGGTTCAACGTGGGCCACCGGCCTGACGATCGGAGCGCCCGCCGCCGCGGACCTATCGACGCCATGACCTCACGATCCCGCACGAGCGGCGATGTGGGCGGGGTCCGCCGCACCGTTGCTGGCAGGGGCGTGTCCCGCTACCTCGGGCCGCCGGTGTGGAAAGCCCTCCGGCGAGCCGGGGCGCTCGGCCGCGCCGACCTCCTCGCGGCTGTCCTTGACACGCAATGCATCGTCTCGATGTGTACGCGGATCCCAGCCATACTGCGCAACACCGCGGAACGCGCCGCCGACAGAGGACGAGTTGACAGTCCTATCGACCGGTGCCAAGATGCGCGGAGGAATCCCTGCGCTGTCATGGTCAAGCATCGCGGCGCACTCCGGACAGGTCACGCACAGGCGATAGGAGTCTGCCGGTGAATTCCGTACGACGCCGTGTTCGGTGGCTGCCGATCGTGATTCTTTCCGCCATGTTCCTCACGCTCCTCCAGGTCGAGGGGGCGGCCGCCGCCACGGTCCTGCGTGTTCCCCAGGATTATCTTACAATTCAGGCGGCGGTCGACGCGTCTATACCGGGCGACACCGTTCTGGTGTCCCCAGGGACATTTACGGAACTGGTCGACTTCCACGGCAAAGGGATCACGGTCGAGAGCACCGACGGGCCGGCGACCACCATCATCGACGGGAACCAGGCCGGGACGGTGGTCACGATCAGCCCCGGCCCGGATCAGGCACCGGTCCTGCGCGGGTTCACGATTCGAAACGGCTCGGGCACGTTCGGCGCCGGCATCGAGACGGCGGGTGGCCCAGCCCTCGTCGAAGGCAACCGCGTGACCGGCAACTCCACCTGCTTCGGCGCGGTCGAGGCGACGTCCTCCACTGCGACGATTCGGGACAACGTCATTTCCGGCAACCGGCCCAACTGCAGCGGCGGGCCCGGCGGCGGCGGAGTTCTGCTCAGGGGAGACGGGACCGCGACCGTGTCGGACAACGTCATCACCGGCAATGTGTCCAGCGCGGACGGCGGCGGCATCGCGCTTTTCGCGGCCGGCTCCCCGACCATCACCGGCAATGTGATCAGCAATAACTCGGCCGCCAGTTTCGGTGCCGGCGGTGGGATCTCGCTCGTCAACGCGTCGAACGCGCTGATCACGAACAACGTCATCGTCGGTAACACCTCGGCCGAGGGCGGCGGGATCTACTGGCTCGTTCCGTCCGGCTACTCAGGTCCGACCGTGATGAACAACACTGTTGCCGATAACAGCGGCGCCGCGGTGTTCGCAGACGGCTACGATGTCGCGTCACGGCTGGTGAACAACATCCTTGTGGGATCCGGTGCGCAGGCCGTACTCGAATGCGGGAGCTTCAACGACCCGAATCCGCCGGTGATCGAGTACAACGACGTCTTCAACGCCGGCTCCGGGCCCCGCTATGGCGGGATCTGCACCGACCAGACCGGGCTGAACGGAAACATCTCGGCCGACCCGCTGTTCGTCGACCCCGCCACGGGGAACTACCACCTTCGGGCCAGCTCACCTGCCGTCGACTCCGGCCTGAACGCCGGTGCGCCGGCCACAGACATCGACGGCGATCCCAGGCCGCAGGACGGGAACGGCGACGGGGTCTCCGTGGTGGACATGGGAGCGGACGAGGTCGGCGGCCCCGACAGCACACCCCCGACGATCAGTTGTACGGCGACCCCGGCCACGCTCTCGCCCGCGAACCACAGGCTGCGGCCGGTGCACGTGGACCTCTCAGCCAGCGACAACTCCGGCTCCGTGACCGTGATCCTCGTTTCGGTCACCAGCAGCCAACCAGACAGCGGGCTCGGCGGAGGCGACATGCCGAACGACATCCAGGGATGGACCCCTGGCACCGACGACCGGGACGGTCTACTTCGGGCCGAACGGTTCGGGACGACCCGCGTCTACACGCTGACGTACCGGGCCACGGACCCATCGGGCAACACCGGAACCTGTCAGACGACGGTCAGTGTGCTGCAGGGCTGAGCCGGGTACCCAGAGCAAGCCCGCGGGTTCCGTGCGTCATGAAATGCTCGGGTCGCTGTGCGTGGCGGGCGTCAGCTTCCGCTGCCGTACGGGCGTGTGATGATCTCGAGGAAGTGGCCGCTCGGATCTTCCCAGTAGACGCCCCGTCCTCCGTCGTTCGTGTTGTAGTCGCCAGGCCGTTGCCGCCCCGGGTCGGCCCAGTACGGCAGCCCGCGATCCCGTATCCGGCCGAAGATCTCGTCGAAGTCGGCTTCGCTGACCAGGAACGCATAGTGCTGCGGATAGACCGGGCCGTGATCATCGGCGAAGTCGAGGGACACCTCGTTGTCGACCTGCACGATGAGGAAGGGGCCGTAGGTCGTCGGCTCACCGACGCCGAGAATCTCGGCGAGGAACGTCGCCGATTCGCGCTTGTCGCGGACCGACACGATCGTGTGGTTCAGCTGGACGCTCATGCGAACTCCTCTCACAACGCCGATCTGTCACTGACCGGCCCCATCCGCGGTCGACAACGTGTTCTAAGCGGTGATCGACGCGCTCCCCGCGGAGCCCTGACGATCGGGGCCGCAACGCGAGTCGACGCCGCGGGGCTACGCCTGCCGGGTGATGGACGCGCGCACCTGGTCCATGTCGACGTCCTGGACCTTGCCGATCAGTTCGGCCAGCGTTTGCGCGGGCAGCGCGCCGGGCTGGGCGTAGAGCACCACGCCGTCGCGTACCGCCATCAGTGTCGGGATCGAGGAGATCCCGAACGCCTGTGCCAACTCCGTCTGCGCCTCCGTGTCCACCTTGGCGAAGACGATGTCGCCGTGCTCCTGCGACGCCCGTTCGAAGACCGGACCGAACATGCGGCAGGGACCGCACCACGAGGTCAGCACCGTGCCAGGCTGGCTCACGATGTCGTTGAAGTTGTCCCCGGTCAGTTCCACAGTGGCCACTCGAACCTCCTCGCCGCGTATACCCCCCTGCGGTATGCGCAACGACGGCTGCCGCGCCGCTGTTCCCGCCCCCACACATAGCCCCGCCGGTATCGTCAGCGGTAGCGGCCACCCGCGGACACACCTGACCGGCTTCCCTCCGGGACCGCCGGGAAGCTCAGCCCCCGATCGCCTTCGCCTGGACCAGCAGGGACTGCGCCAACTGCCGCGCCTCGGCGACGGTCAAGCTCACCCACGCCGACCCTTGGCCGTCACGGTCGGGGCCCACCCGCAGTGTTACCCGCCCGATCGCCGCCGTCCCGGCAAGCCGCAACCGTCCGGCGACTATCAGCCGCCCGCAACTCGTCGCGACCGCGTTCGTCTGCCGTGCTCCCGTTCCGTCCATGGCGCCCACCCTCATCGCATACGCCACCGGGTATGCGTAACAGCGTTGGAGCCCGACCGACTATTCCCCGCCGCACCAGGGCCGGGCCGCGCCCACGGGGGTGCCGGGGACCTGCCGCGGCCACCGCGGCCCGCGTCCTGGGCATCGCTGCTGTGGGTGACCTGCGCCGGACCACTCCCTGGGCGACAGGCGACCACCCGCCCAGGTCCCGCGGCGCGATACAGCGAGGCGGTTCAGAGCATCGGGGAGGCGGCGCGCCACGGCGTCTCGATATGGGGCCATGGCGGTCGGGCCGGCGGACTGTGGCGGCAATGGCGGCGGCGGTCATCGCCGTGCCGCTCGGTGCGGGGACTCCGCCGGCCTCGGCGCAGGTGGGGACGCCGAGTTCGCACACCGTCGTGGACGGGCCGGTCCGCTTCCAGGTGCTGACCCCGACGCTGATCCGGATGGAGTACGCCGCGGACGGTCAGTTCGAGGACCGGCCGACGTTCAACGTCGTCGGTCGCGACCTGCCGGTGCCCAGCTACGCCACCGCGACGGGCGACGGCTTCCTGGTGATCACAACCGACCGGCTGACCCTGCGGTACCGCGAGGGCTCAGGTCCGTTCAGCCCGGCCAACACCTCGGTCACGCTGTCCGTTGCGGGCCAGCAGGTCACCGCCCACCCGTCCTGGCCGCCGCCGCCGGGCCAGTGCGACTTCGGTACCGCGTGCCAGGCCGAGGACGGCCGCATCAACGGTGGCGAGAGCGTCAACTACGACCACACCGGTTACACCGGGCGGGGCTTTACCGCCGACTACGGCCAGGTCAGCGCCTCGGACAGCTGGACGGTGACCGGCGTGCCGAGCGAGGGTGAGTACACCCTGCAGGTGCGGTACGCCAACGGCGGATCGCAGGCCCGTACGCTCAGCGCGTCGGTGAACGGCTCCTCCGCCGGCAGGCTGACCTTCCCGCAGACCGGCGGCTGGGACACGTGGGGCAGCGCGTCGATTCCCGTGCACCTGAGCGCCGGCACCAACACCGTCACCACCAACTGCGCCTCGGAGGACGGCTGCAACGTCAACCTCGACAGCGTCGCGGTCACCATTTCCGGCGCCGGCTACCCGACGACCAGCACGACGAGCCCACCGCCGGCCGACGAGCCCGGACAGCTCGGCGGCTGGACGCGGGGTCTGGACGCCTACACCAACCAGGCCGGCACGGATGTCAGCGCCTACCAGCTGCACCCCGGGATCCTCAACCGCCGCGGCTGGTCGCTGCTCGACGACACCTACACCGCGCTCGGCACCGGCGACGGATGGGTGCAGCCCCGACCTCCGCACGCCGGCGCCTACCAGGACGGGTACTTCTTCGGCTATGGCCACGACTACCGGCAGGCGCTGAAGGACCTGCGCGCGATCACCGGTCCGGCGGACATGCTGCCGAAGTGGGCGTTCGGCGTGTGGTTCTCCGCGTTCATGGCCTTCACGACCAGCGACTATGAGAACCTGCTCATCCCCGCCTTCCGCGAGCACAATGTGCCGCTGGACAACCTGGTCATCGACACCGACTGGAAGTACCCGCAGCAGTGGGACGGATGGAACTGGAACCCCAACCTGTTCCCCGACCCGCAGGCGTTCCTCGACTGGGCCAGGCAGCAGCACCTGAACGTCGCGCTGAACGTGCACGCGGGTATCGACGCGAGCGACCCCAGGTTCGCGCAGACGCAGCAGACGGCGGGTGGCGCGCTGCAGCGGGCGGCCCAGTGCTTCTCGCCGCAGTGCTACCGCTTCGACTGGAGCGACCGCAACCAGGCGCGGGCGTGGTTCGACCTGCACCAGCCCTTCGAGCAGCAGGGCGTGCGGCAATGGTGGCTCGACTGGTGCTGCACCGACAGCTTCGTCAGCATGGCCGGCCTGACGCCGGACAGCTGGATCAACCAGCTGTACGCCGTCGATGCCAACGCCCGGGGCCTGCGCGGGTTCATCCTGGCCCGCCTCGGCTCCTCCTTCGAGGACTACCGCGGGGATCCCGCGTCCGGGCCATGGGGTGAGCACCGCAGCACGGTGCATTTCACCGGCGACACCGACCCGACCTGGCAGGCGCTCGCGTACGCCACCCGGCTCGGCCCGGCGGAGGCAAGTGTCGGCCTGCCCTACCTCAGCAACGACATCGGCAGCTTCAAGGGCAGGCACCTGCCCGACGACCGCTACCAGCGCTGGGTGCAGCTCGGCACGTTCTCACCGATCCTGCGGCTGCACTCCGACCACGGGGACCGGCT
>WNFU01002401.1_pt1 | contig 25584 bp, 22 predicted proteins | sample 5400121 | NCBI WGS metagenome assembly WNFU01 (sample SAMN13153360, study PRJNA577476) | soil metagenome | isolation source: 100 cm soil or saprolite under grassland replicate 1 | place: USA:California | collected 2016-06-15 | reverse complement strand
GCCGCTCGCGCCATCCACCAGCCGCGTGGGATCGAGTTGCCTGGTCAGGTTCAAAATCCGCGCAGTATCGAACTGGCCCCAGCCTTCGTTGAACGGCACCCAGACCGCGATGCTCGGGTGGTTGTAACGGCTATCGATCAGAGCTCTGAGTTCCCGTTCGTAGATTTCGGCGGATTCGGGCGTGCGCGTCATCTCCTTGCCGTCCACCCCACTGGGGCCGCGCCATTCCGCGCTCTTGTCGCCGCTGGGCATGTCCTGCCAGACCAGCAGGCCGAGTTTGTCGCACCAGTAATACCAGCGGTCCGGTTCCACCTTCACGTGCTTGCGGGCCAGGTTGAACCCGAGCTTCTTCAACACCTCGATGTCCGAACGCAACGCCTCATCCGTCGGCGCGGTGTAAAGGCCATCGGGCCAGAACCCCTGGTCCAGCGGGCCAAGCATGAAACACGGTTTGTTGTTCAAGTGGATTCGGAGTCGGCCTTTCTCATCGCGCGCGAGGGACATTTTGCGCATGCCGAAGTAGCTCTCGACCTGATCAACCGTTTTTCGACCGTCGAGCAACGTCAGTTTGAGCCCGTAAAGAAAGGGCGAATCCGGCGACCACAATTTCGCGTCGCGCACCGGCAACCGCGTATGTACTCGGGTTGCCGTTTGCTTACCCACAAGATTTGCCGATTCCTCTACCACACCGATCGTTTTGCCGCCCTCCAATACTTCCACCCGAAGCCTTGCCGTCCCTTCCGGAATCCCCGATCGGGGATCCGACGACACGTTCGCTTCAATTTTGACCAACCCCTGATCCACGTCAGGGATAATCCTGAGCGAATCAATCACCGTCGCGCCGACCGGCTCCAGCCACACTGTCTGCCAGATCCCGCTCGTGGGTGTGTACCATATGCCGCCCGGTTTGCGCACTTGTTTGCCGCGCGGTTGCGGCCCGGCGTCGGTGGGGTCCCAGACCGCAACCAGGATTTCCTGCGGGCCGGCTGGCTTCAACGCCTGGGTGATGTCGAGGCGGAATCCGTCATAACCGCCGCGGTGAGTGCCGACGTCCTTGCCATTGACCCAAACAATCGCCTCCCAATCGACGGCGCCGAAATGCAGCAGCACCCGCTTTTTTGACCAGCCCTTGGGCACCGTGAAGGTGCGACGGTACCAAAGGCGATTCTGCTCGCCTACCGGCTTCATGACGCCCGATAGCGCCGACTCAACCGGGAACGGCACCAGGATTTTGCCGTCGAAAACCGAGGGTGCGTCCTGATCCTTCGGCCGGATGGCATAGTCCCAGAGCCCGTTCAGATTCTGCCATTCCTTGCGCACCATTTGCGGGCGCGGATATTCCGGGTGCGCATTTTTCGGTGAAACATCCCTGGCCCAGCGCGTCATCAGCGGCCCCTTGGCCGGCTGCCAGTCCTCTTCTGCAGCCGGACATCGACCGCTCTCGACGACTAAAATAACGAGAATTGCCAGCCGGACAGGTTTCGTCATTGATTCAAATTGGGTAAGCGACGGCATCTTCATCCGGTATCACGTCGAAATTCAACCCTAACGTTGCATAAAATTCCCGTGACAACCTTTTGTTGCATGTGCAACAAAAGGTCACGGTCGGGAACATTCGCGGGAATTCGCGAAATTCGCGTAAAGCCGTTCCTATACTCATTCGTGTCCATTCGTGTCGATTCGTGGTTAAAGAAAATCCTCAGGGGACGAACTTCGGCTCGTACACAGGTCCCAGATCGTGTTTGCGCAATAATTCGATGAACTTCGCCAGACCCCGCTTCTCGTCGGCGCCGAGGTGATAGTGAATGTGCCAGCCCAGATAATCCTTGCGGAAATCGTAATCGTATTCGGCGCGGCTGCTGATGATGGAATCGAGCGTGTCCAGGCCGAAACTTTTCGCTTCGCGCAGTTGCCGGCGCAACCGGCCGTTCTCGACCCCGCGACGCAACGCCCAGACCGCATAGACAAACGGCAGCCCGGTCCGTTCATACCAGGCGGCGCCCAGGTCCCAGATTTCGTGCTGGCGCGTCGCGCGCAGAAAATCCAGCGCCCGATCTCCGATCAACATGGCGTAGTCGGGCAAGGCGGCGAATTCGTAGCTCTCCAGCGGCTTGAATTCCGGCCGCAGCCCCCGTTCGGCGAGCAGGACGCGCAACAAATTCACGCTGGTCAGCGACGCCGTATCGCAAAAGACCTCCGTCACTTCCTCGATCGGCCGTCGATGCGCCAGGAAAACGCTTTTCACTTCACCCAACGACGCCACCGCGATGCCGTCCAGGATGTCATAACGATCATTGAACAAAACCTCGGTCACGCTGACGAGCGCGGCGTCGAGTTCGTCCTTTTGGAGCATTTCCGCCAGCTTCGACGGCGTGACGAAAAGGATCTGTTCCTCGATCCCGCGCGTCAACGGCACGGCGTTGAGATAGGGCACGGACCCGACGCGGAACGGCGCCAGCGATTCGCTGAGATTATCCTCGCGCTGCAACTGCACCACCCGCTTTTCGCGCGCGAACCGATGAGCCAGTTCCTCCGGCGATTTGGGCGGGGCCATGCGCAATTTGGGTGTGTCGTCAGGCTGGCTCATTGCCTGGAATGTCGTGCGGTGTGCCATACGCGCGGTTCACGATACGCGCTGGCGGGATTCCGTCGCAAGAACTTCAAACGCCGCGTTTGTTTTGGTCCATATTGAAAGACGTGGAAAGGCGCCATTTCTCGTGCAAATGACCGGCATCCCGAACCACGACACTCAGAATTTTGGACAGGATCAACTGGATTAACAGGATTGGATTTCGGCCGCCGTGAGTTGGAATCCTGATAATCCTGATAACCCTGTCCGAGATCTCCGGGATACCGTTACCCCGTCGCCAGATTATCTTCCAACACCTTGGATTTGTTCGCCGGCGGTTCGGCCTCCGCGACCGGCGCGCCGTCCCAGACCTTGATCGGTTCGTAAAAGGTGTCCCGCTGCACCGGCGTGCGGCCGGTCTCGCGAATGGCCTTCACCATCTCCGCCTCGGTCTGCAACTGCGGCGATTTCGCGCCGGCCATGTGGAAAATGTGTTCCTCGAAGATCGTCCCGTGCAAATCGTCCGCGCCGTAGTTCAACGCGACCTGCGCCAGCTTCAATCCCATGCCGACCCAGTAAGCCGTGACGTGCTCGAAATTATCGAGGTAAATCCGGCTCACCGCGACGGTGCGCAGCGCGTCGAAACCCGTCGGCGGTGTCTTCACCGGGATGTCGTTGTTCTCCGGCTGATAGGGCAGCGGAACAAAACCGACAAAACCGTGCGTCTCATCTTGCAATGCGCGCAACTGCCGCAGATGATCCACCCGGTCCGAGAGCGACTCGACATGGCCGTAGAGCATCGTGCAGGTGCTGCGACCGCCCATCTGATGCCACGTCCGGTGAACATCCAGATATTCCTCGGCCGATTCCTTGCCCCGGGCGATGGCCGAGCGGACTTCCTTGCGAAAAATTTCCGCGCCACCGCCGGTCAAAGAATTCAAACCGGCCTCACGCAGTTCCCGGAGCGTTTCCTTGACCGACTTTTTGGCCAGCCACGCCAGGTGCAGAATTTCAATGGCCGTGAAACATTTGAGATGCAACCTCGTGGCAGGGACGGCGAGCTGCGCTGGTGGCGCGGGCGTCTCGCCCGTGCGGCCCGAGCGCGAACTCACGGGCGAGACGCCCGTGCCACTACTGCGGTCATTGCGGCGCGATGATCCCACCCCCGCGTTGAGCGCGCTCAGCGCCTTGAGCATGTCCACGTAATAACTGAACGGTAGCGACGGATGCAGTCCGCCGACGATGTGCAACTCAGTGATCCCGACGGCCAGCGCCTCGCGCGCTTTCTCGACCATCTGCGGAATCGTCAACTCGAAGCCGTCCTGGTCGCGTTTCTTGCGGGCGAACGAGCAGAACTGGCAGCTCAGGATGCAGTAGTTCGAATAGTTGATGTAGCGGTTGATGATGTAGCTGGCGCGACGGCCGTTCTTGCGCTGGTTGACAAAATCCGCAATGGCGCCGACGGCGTTCAGGTCTTTGCTCTCGAAAAGCCGCAGGGCGTCGGCCTCGGAAATCCGGTCGCCGGCGGCGGCTTTGTCGCAGATATCGCGCAGCTCGCTGCGTTGCAGAAAAAAGTTCATCGCATAAATCGGAACCACGGAAACACGATCTCCGTTGTCACGGCGATCAAAAATACGCTGCTGATCAGCGCGTTGAGCCGGAAGAACGCCGTGTTGATCCATTTCAAACTTCGCTTCCGGGCCAGCCAGTGTTCCAAGAGCAGGCTTCCCAGGATGATGACCAAGCCGACCAAGTATGCCACGCGGAACCTGGAAAGCAATCCGAAGAGGGCCAGCAGGGCCCACATGAGCAGGTGCGACAGGAAGGCAGCCTTGAGCGCGTTGTCCGGCCCCCAGCGAACGACCAGTGAGTGCAGGCCGTGGGTCCGGTCGAATTCATAATCCTGCAGCGCGTAAATGATGTCGAAACCGACGAGCCAGAAGACCACCGCGGCCGCCAGCAACAGCGGCAGGATGGCGCTTTCGCGCATCGGCCAGAAGACAAACCCGCCCTTGACCGCCAGCCACGCGCCGATCGGCGCCAGAGCCAGCGCGACGCCCAGGAAGATGTGGGTGAAATCAGTGAAGCGTTTGGTGAGTGAATAAAAGCCGACGGCAAACAACGCGACAGGCGACAGGTAAAAACAGATTTTATTGAGGAAGCAACTGGCGACGACCAGGCCCAGGCCGCTCAAGACACAGAGCAGCCAGGCGCTCGCCAGCGGGATCCGGCCGGCAGGCAAATCACGATTTGCCGTGCGCGGATTTTGCGCGTCGAACTCGCGGTCCGCGATCCGGTTGAAGGCCATCGCGCAGGTGCGGGCGCTAACCATCGCGGCCAACACCAGGCCGAACGTGCGCCAACCCGGCCAGCCGCCCTGGTCGCGCGCGGCGACCACCATGGAGGCCAGGGCGAACGGGAGAGCGAAGAGGGTGTGGGAGAGTTTGACGAACGAGGCCCACTTTTTAAAAAAGGAAAACATCGAACATCCAACATCGAACGCCCAACATCGAAGGACTAGCCCGCTGTCGCGGACGGATAACGAGCCGCGTCTGGGACGCGGTGTTTCTGCGCCAGAGCGTTTTTCCGCGCGGTCTGAATACTTGAACAAAAAATGCGGATCAATACATCGCACTCGCTCAAAACGTAAAGAAGGGCTGAGTCATTTTTTGCCCGGCCTTTGCGTTGAATCAAACGTGCCCAGCGCCGTGTTTCGCGAAGTTCCTTGAGACAAATCTTCAGTTTGTGGACGAAACCGTCGTGAAACGTCCAACTTCCGGCTGCCACCACCGCTTTCGGCGTTCGATGTTCGATGTTCGATGTTCGATGTTTTCTCATCTCACTCCTTTTCCGCCTGCCACCGGGGCATCAGTTTCTGCGGCACGCCCAAGTGATCGAGCACCCGCGCCACCACCGTGTCCACGACCTGTTCGATCGTCTGCGGGTTGGTGTAAAAACAGGGATTGGCCGGCAGGACCGTCGCGCCGGCCTGCAGCAGCAGTTCAAAGTTTTTCACGTGCACCAGATTCAGCGGGGTTTCCCGCGGCACGAGGACCAGTTTACGGCGCTCCTTGAGCATGACATCAGCGGCGCGCAACAACACGTCTTCGCTGGTGCCGTGCGCGATGCGGCCCAGCGTTCCCATGCTGCATGGGATGACGACCATGGCGTCAAACGCGTTGGAACCGCTGGCAAACGGAGCGTTCATGCTCTTGAGGCTGTGCGTCTTGGTTCCCGGCGGCAACCGCAGACCGTCCGGCAGTTCCTGCGCAACGACCGCGTGGGCATAATTGCTGAGGACAACATGCAGTTCGTGCTGACGCGGATCGAGGTTGTCAAGCAAACGCTGGGTATAAATCGCCCCGCTGGCTCCGGTGATGGCAACGATAATTTTCAACGCGCGAATTCCGCGCGCACTATGGCGGGGTGAACTTCCTTGGGCAAGCCCGCTTTGCCGGGCCGCCGTCGGTCGCGCCCCGTGACCTGAGGCCGCAACCGGCGCGGCGCACGGTACAAAAATGTGTTATAGCTATGACAAAAATTGTACCCGTTTTCCGATAACCATTGGGGGCATCGCCCGAATTCCTGCGCCACTATTGCGAATCTGGCTTGAGTCGGCCTCTGCCTTCCGCACAATGATCGCGTGTTGTGCGGCTGCAAATCGGTTGTCACCCTGCCACTGCTCCTGGCGTTGGCAGGTTGTTCTTCGGCGGCGCGGCTGTCCCCCCACTTGACCCGCGTCCCGGGCGTTAATGATTCGGCCGTCTCCACAGCAGCAGCGGCACCGGCACGATCGGCGAACAGCGAAGGATCGAACCGGGCCCTGGTGCCGGGGCAGGAAGACCCGCCGCCGGTTTCAGTTGCCGCGGTTACAAATGCGTTGATCACCCCGCACCCGACCGACGATTGGATTCCCCTGGAGACCTGGAGCGAAGCGAATCACGTCGGCACAGCGCAGGGGTTGAATTCAGCCACCGCTGCGGGATGCTCGTTGCGCACCCTGGGAGGCGTCATCACCCTGATCGCCGGCAGCCAGGTCGCGCGCCTGGACGGGATCAATTATTGGCTCGGCTACGCGCCGCGTTTCGCCGAGGGCCGTTTGCTGATCCACGCGCTCGACGCGCGGAAAAATCTCCTGCCGCTGGCAAACCGGCCGACCCCCGCGAGCGTTCCGGACGGCGTCCTGGTCATCGACCCGGGACACGGCGGCGAGAACACAGGCACCCGTAGTGTTTCGGACAATCATTTCGAGAAAGAATTCACGCTCGACTGGGCGTTGCGGCTGCGACCGTTGCTGGCGAGCAACGGGTGGAAAGTGGTTCTGACCCGCACGAACGATATGGATGTGTCGTTGTCGGAGCGCGTGGCGCTGGCCGGCCGGATGAATGCCGATCTCTTCATCAGTCTGCATTTCAACTCCGGCGCGCACCCCGATCAGGCGGGTATTGAAACGTATTGTTTGACGCCGAGCGGGATGCCGTCCACGTTGACGCGCGATTACGAAGACGACACGGCGCGGGTGTTTGCCAACAACAGATTTGACAGCCAGAATTTGCAATACGCGATCCGGCTGCACCAGGCGTTGCTCGAAGAAAGCCGCACCGCGGACCGCGGAGTGCGTCGCGCGCGGTTCATGGTGGTCTTGCGCGACCAAAATCGACCGGCGGTCCTGGTCGAGGGCGGTTATTTGTCCAATTACCGGGAAGCCCGTCTGATTGCCGATCCGGAATATCGGCAAAAACTCGCCGAAGCGGTGGCGAAAGCCCTGCGATTGACGCCCGCGGCTCCCGACTCATTACCGGGGCGGGCAACGAACCAAGCCTTTCCATGACCTCCAGCGGACATGTTCTGGTCACGGGCGGATCGGGTTTCATTGGCTCCCATCTTGTGGAGCGGTTGCTGGCCGAGGGCAAAACAGTAACGGTCATCGACGACTGTTCCACCGGCTCGCTGGAAAATCTCCGCCCGGTGATTTCCCAGCCGCGCTTGCGCGTCATCGAAAGCAAGGTTTCCCAATGCGGCGAATTGGCCGACCTTGCCTCCCAATGCCAGTCCATCTATCACCTGGCTGCGGCCGTGGGAGTGGATCTGGTGGTGAATTCGCCCATCCGGACCATTCAAACCAATTTGCGGGAAACCGAAGCCGTTTTGGAGGCCGCCAGCAAAAAGGGCGTGCGGGTCCTGTTGGCTTCCACCTCCGAAGTTTACGGAAAAAGCCAAAAAATTGCTTTTTCGGAAGAGGACGATTTGCTGATCGGCCCGCCGCACCTGGGCCGCTGGAGCTACGCGTGTTCGAAATTGATGGATGAATTCCTTGCCCTGGCCTACGCGCGCGAGCGAAAACTGCCGGTCATCATCGCGCGGTTGTTCAACACCGTCGGTCCCCGGCAAACGGGCCGCTACGGCATGGTGCTGCCGCGGTTCATTGCGGCCGCGAAGTCAGGCCGGCCGCTGAACGTTTACGGTGACGGCCGGCAGTCACGCTGTTTTTGCTTTGTCAGCGACACGGTCGAGGCGCTGGTGCGATTGCAAAACTGTCCTGCGGCCCGTGGCGAGATCGTTAATGTCGGCAGCGTCGAGGAAATCAGCATTGGCGCCCTGGCCGAACTGGTGATTCGGACAGTGAATTCGTCCTCGGCGGTCGAATATGTTCCCTACGCCAAGGCCTACGCGCCCGGATTTGAAGACATGCTCAGACGCAAACCGATCATTGAAAAGCTCGCGCGGCTGACCGGTTTTCGCCCGTCAGTCACGTTGGCCGGGATTATTGAGCTGACGGCCAATGCCGCGTGAAACAGAAAAGGCACCCTTGCGGGTGCCTTGGATGGTAGATGGCGAAACAACTCTCTCAGTCACCAATGGCAATCAGGTTATCGTCGTTGCCGGAGGTCCTGAACTGCTCGCGCACTTTTGAGGTGGTCATGGGCTGAACGCTGCCGTCGCCCAGCAAGGCATTTGCAGCGCTTTGATGAACATTCTTGTCGTAGCCCGCGCCTGGCCCGGGAACATTCGCGTGATTGGTATAAAACCGGATCAGCAATCCACCGCCCGGAATACCGACGGGCGGAATCGTGCTCGAGGGAGCCGGCGCATTGTTCGTGAAGTTCCGGTCGCCCGAAAGAATCATCTGCGGGAAGGTATCCGCCGCGTCGTAACCGACCACATAACTGACCGACTTGTTGCCCGTCTGATTCACGCCCGCAGCATTGGCATTAATAATCATGTGATTGAAATTCGTCGCCTGATTGCGTCCGGTGTCACTGGGACAAATCAGGATCTTCGGCGTGCTCAACTCATTCGACATGACGGCAAAATGCATGTAATTGGTCCTGACTTGCGCACCGGCGGTCGGCTGCCGGTAATCCGACGACCCGCCCTGGCTGACCGCCACATTCATCGGATAAGTATCGCCATTGTCATTTGCCCAGATGCGGAAGGCCAAACCGATCTGCTTCAAATTATTCGTGCAGTTGATCTTCTGCGCTTTCGCCTTCGCCTTGGCCAAGGCGGGCAGGAGCAGGCCTGCCAAAATGGCGATAATGGCAATAACGACTAACAGCTCGATGAGCGTGAAAGCCCCGATTGTTTTACATTTGCTGAAAACTCGCTTCATAACAATATTTAGGTTATCTGTTGGGTTAACGGTTGCCCCACTCTAAACAAACGCGCCAGAGTGTCAACGCAATTTCTGAGTACACTCAGCAGCGTCGGTGCCAGCGCGATTTTCCCAAAAAAACGGGCCGTTGACCCGCTTCATTTTCAAAGGGCGGTAAATTCTCACGCAAAACGCGTGAATTTCACGCATCCGACCTCTAATTCGATGCAACGCTTTGATCCCGGGAGTCGCCTGAGCGCCGCCGCGAATTGACAGGATATTCAAATTATTTTGACTTGCTCCCTCCGGAAACGATGGCGTAATAGGTCCGTAGTTATGTCGCGGATTTTTGCGCAGGCTCCGGCGCAGTCAATGGTGTGCCCGCGTGGCGGAATTGGCAGACGCGCTAGATTCAGGTTCTAGTGAGTAACATCGTACAGGTTCAAGTCCTGTCGCGGGCACCACATTGTTTTGGGCCGATTTGAAACGCCTCCGCTTCAACATGCCATTCGAGGGATTTTCATGGGTGTCGTGATTCGCCAGCTCAATGGAAGCGACGCGGCGCAATGGCAGGACTTGCTACAGGCGTCCGTGGGGGGCGACTATCCTGATCGGCAGGTTTACGAGCCGGCCTGGGCCGCCGCGCAGCTCGACCTCGCCACCGGTCATGAGACCTGGGCCGCCGAGGCAAACGGGCGTTTGCAGGCCAGCGTTTCTTTTCTTCAGCCCGCTTCCCAGACGAAAAACCCCGTTCTGAATCTGGGCCGCCAGTTGTTTCGCCCGGAAAGCTTCCAGGACGGTTCGGCGGAAACGCTCCTGCGGCGAATCAACGAATTGGGCGCCGAACGTCGCCAGATGATCGTCGCGCGGGTTCTGACCTCGGATATTTCGCAACAGTCATTGCACGAAAAAATCGGCTATATGTGCGCCGGTTTTCAACCCTTCAAACATCTGTTCCACGTGCGCCATGGGGTGCTGTTTTATGTCTGGTTCGCCAAACCGGACATGGTTCCACGCCTGCCCATCTCGGAATCCCTTTCGCAGGTGAGCGAGTTGGCCGGGACCGTTCTGCACAATCTCAACATTCCCGACCCGCTGCCGGTTCGCGATGGCGTCACCGGCTATCCGTTGCACACCGACCTCCAAATCCACGAGGCCGGCTACAATGATTTCGCGCTCTGGCGCATGCACGCCCAGTCCTCCAGTCCGCCCACCGAAGTCTCCAGCGGCTACAACCTCGGCCTGGGACTGCTCCGCACCTCCGGCGACGCACAGGTCCGCGCGTTTCTAGGCAGCCACCACGACCAGGTGGTCGCCGGCCTCGCCTATTTGTTCGATGACCGCGACCGTTGCGTCCGCCTCGTGGACAGCTTCAGCACCGATGATGTTTCCCTGGGCACGCTGTTCGACTACGCGGTGCGAACCGCCCAGGATCAACTGAACGCGGTTTACCTCGAAGCAGACCTCCTCATGACCGCGCCGCGCCTGCTGAAAACGGCCGAACAACTCGGCTTTGTGCCCGTCGCCTATCTGCCTGCCTTTTATTTCAAAACGGACAGTCACACGGATGTCGTCAAAGTGGTGAAATTGAACATGGCCTATTCGCTCGAGGACACCGAACTGACCGGGCAAGCGAAAGCGGTCGTCCAAATCGTTGACCGGAATTTCCAGGACCAGAAAATCGGCGTCGCCATCATCAACCTGCTCCGCGGCCTGCCCGTTTTTGACGGCCTGGGTGACGGCGAGTTGCGCAAGATCGCCCGTCTGTTCACCCAAAAACTCTATCGGCCCGGCGAAAAGGTCTTCAACAAAGGCGATTTGGGCAACGAAGCCTATGTCGTGATGCGCGGTCAGATCGAGATTCACCTCGAGGAAAAATCATTGCCAATCGCCACGGTCGGCAATGGCCAGATCTTCGGAGAACTCGCCTTCCTCGACGGCTCGCCCCGCGTCGCGTCGGCCATCGCCCATCAGGCCAGCATTCTCCTCGTCATCCAACGGCCCGCATTCCACGATCTGATCCAGCGCGAACCGCACCTGGGCATGATGGTCATGCGCAACATCGCCCTCGAGCTTTCCAGCCGCTTGCGCCGGACCAACGTCGCCGTCGCCGCGATCAGGGAATGACCTCCGGCGACGCGCTACCAGCGGACCGGAACGGACAACTTGCTGCCCGATCGGTTCCGGTAAAAAAGCTGCCGGTGCGCCGCTCCATACTCATGGAGCAGCCGCGTGATCTTCACATCGTAACAGCAATACTCGGCAATCTCGACCAGCTTCCCTTCCTTGAACCAGCGGATGGCTTGCATGCCCTCGGATGTCTTTTCCACGCCCAGCGTCGCCGCCGCGAGGACATCGAGCGACAGCCGGTGCTGCAGCGTTTTCTGCAGGTCCACCAGCAGGTCGAGCGTCGGAATCTGCCGCAGGTCCAGCGCCGTGTAGCCGTGCAACACTTCGTAATCGAATCGCAGATTGTTAAACCCGACGACCAGGTCGGCCCGCTGCAATTCCGTGATCAGAGCGTTGACCTGTTTCTCGCCGTAAATGCGGTAGTCGCCGCGCGCCATGCTGTAGGTCACGCCGACGCTCATGCGCATCCGGCTGATCTTGTCCCAACCGCCGACTTCGTCCGCCGACAATTGCGTTTCCAAATCGAAATAGACCGTGTTCTTCATGCGGGTGAATTGCGCGAACCGATGCGCGCGTCCGACTCTATCGCGCGGAACGCCGGCAGCAAAAGAAAAACGTGATGCCGAATGCGTAATGCGTAATGCGTAACGGTCGACGAATCACGCATCACGCATTACAAATCACGCATTACGAGTTACGAGTTACGCATCACGCAACACACATTATTCCACTCTGTCCCTGCCTTTGACAAATATCCTCTTTCCACTCTGCGTCGCGGCCGATTAGGATGAGGGTCATGAAACACAAAGGCAAAGCCACCCAGGCCGCGCTGAAGTTGATTCTCTGGACGCTCGTCGCGTTGATCCTGATCGTGATCATCGGCATTGCTTCTATTTTTGTCGGGGCATTCCTGACCGGCATCGCGAGCTCTTTGTTCGGTGTTTGGGTCCTGTTTTCCTTGTTTTGTTTTTGGTTTTTCCGCGACCCTGATCCCAGCGTGCCACCGGATGCCGATGTCATTGTCGCCCCCGCCCACGGCAAGGTGGATGTGATCGATGAATCGACCGAACCGGAGTTTCTGGGAGGCCCCTGCCGGCGTCTCTCGATTTTTCTCTCCGTCGTCGAAGTGCACGTGCAAAAGGCGCCGGTCGCCGGGAAAATTGCGCATTTCCGGCACGCGCCAGGCCAGTTTCTCAGCGCGTTGAAACAGGAATCCGCCGCCCACAACGAAAACGTGTTGATCGGCTTTGAATCGAGCGAGAAACCCGGGGAAAAGATCGCCGTCCGCCTGATCGCGGGCGTCCTGGCGCGGCGCATCATTCCGTGGATTGAGCCGGGCGATGAAGTGGCGCGGGGCGAACGCATCAGCCTGATTCAATTCGGCTCGCGGGTGGACATTTACCTGCCCCTGACCACCCGCATTCGCATCCAACTGGGCGAACGGGTGCGCGGCGGCGAGACGGTGATCGCCGCGAGAACGTGAAGGACCTGTGACAATGCAACCCGCTGACCACCCGGCAGCCGAAGGCGTGGCCGCAGAGCTGAAAATTTATCTGCTGCCGAACCTGCTGACGGCAGGCAATCTTTTTTGCGGCTTCCTGGCATTGACGCGGATCGTCGAAGCGGACGTAGCCGCCGCCAATTTCAGCGCCGCCATTCGCAACGCAATTTTTTTCATCCTCCTGGCCTGCATCTTCGACCTGTTGGACGGTCGCGTGGCCCGTTTTGGCGGACAGGACAGCCCCTTCGGCCGGGAATTCGATTCGCTGGCCGACATAATTTCCTTTGGCGCGGCTCCCGCCTTTCTGGTTCACCGGGTCGTGCTGCGGGACGTTTTTTCCAACCATCATCCTGAATTTGGCTGGTTCCTGGCCTCGGTTTACCTGATTTGCGGGGCCTTTCGCCTGGCCCGCTTCAATTGTCTGGCGGCACAGGGCGGAGGCGGCGGAAAAAGTTTTCTGGGCTTCCCGATCCCGGCGGCCGCCGGCACGGTGGCGTCCATCACGTTGTTTCTGCTCTGGCTGGATGACCGGCAATGGTTGGACGAACGGTTCGCCCGCACGCCCTGGCGCTATGTTCTGCCGGTCATCATGGTCTTCCTCTCCTTCATGATGATCAGCGAGGTGAAATATCCTTCGTTCAAATCGCTCGACTGGCGGGCCAAACGCACCTTCCCCAAGATGATTGCCATCACGCTTCTGGCCGGCATTTTACTGATTGCCTGGCGCCATGTTCTGCCGGTCGTGCTCCCGCTCGCGTTCACCGCCTACCTGCTTTACGGTTTTGTCCGCCCGCGCCTGTCGCGCAAGATGGTTCACGAGATTGAAGATGAGGACGACGACGAAGAAGAGCCCACGGTCTGACGCCGCATGCCCGACTTCTCCCCATACCTGGTGCCCGCGTTCTGGGGTTTTGCCTTCGGCTTCCTCGCCTCGATCCCCGTCGGCCCGATCAACATTTCCATCGTCAACGAAGGCGCCTGCCGCGGTTTCGGCTGGGCCTTTCTCATCGGACTGGGCGCCACGACGATGGAAGTGATTTATTGCGCCATCGCGTTCGCCGGCTTCACGCAACTGTTTGACTCGCGTTGGATCAAAGCGACGATGGAACTCGTCAGTTTTCTGTTGATGCTTTTTCTCGGCATCAAATATCTGCTGGCGCACTCCCTGCCGGCAACGACCCGGAGCATCGAGTCGGTCGAACACCGCCTGCACCCGCATACGGCATTTTGGACCGGCTTCGTCCGTTGTCTCGGCAATCCCGGCGTGCTGCTCTGGTGGATCACGATCTCGGCCACGTTCATTTCCCACGAATGGATGGAGGACGCCTGGCAAAGCAAGGGCGCCTGCGTGGCCGGCGTGGCGTTGGGTTGCTTTTTGTGGTTCACCCTCCTCAGCTACCTCGTCTCGCGCGGCCACGGGAGGTTTTCCACCAACACCCTGCTGCGCATGTCCCAGTTTTCCGGCGCCAGTGTGCTGGCGGTCGCCCTCGTGATCGGCGTGCGGCTGGTTCGTATGCTGGCGCACCATTGACCCGACCTGACGCGTCAACCCCCCGGCGGCGTAGCGGCGCAGGTATTTTGCCGCCACCGGCAGATCGTTCGGCCAGGGGGCGGCAATGGCTCGACCTTTACCTGGACCCGGATTTTTTCTGCGACGACCCCGGGGTGAAGTGGGCCAGTTCAAATTCCTTGCTCAGCCACTCATTGACCGCCACGCGTCGTCGCTCTTCGCGCAGGCTGGCGGTGAACGCCGGCAATTCGGCCTTCAATTTGGCCTCCTCCGCCGGCTGCCGCGACAGCAAATGCACGATCACTCCCCCCTCCCGCGTCAACTCGAATCGGCTGGTTTCACCCGTCAACAGCCTGGAAGCGACGCCCTTGAGCACGTTCAGGCTGATGCGTTCCTCCCATTCGTTGGGCAATGAACGCGTGCTGAGCGAAAACGGCGGCGGCTTTTGCAATATCACGTTGGCCTCGAGGCAGACCGCCTGAAACGATTTATTTTGCGCCAATCCGTTGGTCAGCCCGCGGTAAAAGTCCTGCCCCGCCTTGCGCGCCGCTTCGGCCGCTTCCCGCTGGCGAAATTCCACCGTCACTTTGTCGCGCACGGCGTCCAATGACAGCACTTCGCTCGGAATTTTCTTTTTCAATGCGATGACGTAAGCGCCGTCCTCGCCGTTGATCGGCTCGCTGGCCATCGGCTCCTCGGGCGTCAACGCAAATGCGGCCTGGGCAAACGATTCGAACACCTTCAAACCTTTGGGCGTCTCCCGGCTGGTGAAGGGTTCGGTCACGGCCGACTGGTTACCGGTCGCGGCCGCCAGTTTTTCCAGATTGTCCGGCTGCTTTGGCTGTTTCTGATACAGCTCATACAACTGTTCCATGAATTCGCCCGCTTTCTTGCGGGCCGAAGTCAGGGCGAGGATCTGCCGCTGTTCTTCTTTGATCTTTTGAATGGCGGCGTCCTGCGGCATCGTCTTGCCGTCGGCGTCCTTGTAGAAGTCAGCGCCCCGCTGTTTATAGAGCGCCTCCAGCCGTTGAGTCAAATTGGTTATTTGCGCCAGCGTCTGGTCGGCCTCCGCCAGATAATTCGTGGTGTCAAATTTCACGTAGCCGACCTGGACCCGCTCGGCGATGTGGTATTCCGCCATGTTGTTCGTGTAGAATTGCTCCAGGGCCGCGGGGGTCACCTGCACGCCCGCCAGATAATTCGACGCGGAGAAAAAGACGGCCTCGGTGGAAATCAGTTCGTTTTGCTCGCGATAAAGCGCCTCTGCTTCGCGCGGGGTCACCAGTCCCCCGCTCAGGCCGGCCAGGGCAAACAGATGCTCGATGCCGGCCTCATGCCGGACGAAACGGATGAAGTCCTGCTCGGTGTAGCCGCGTTGCGGCAGCTCGCGCTGTTTGATCTGCTGGTAAACGTCCGTCCGGAAACTGCCATCCTTCCGATCACGAAACACGCGGGAGAGCCAGTCCGTCACTGCATCGTCGCTCACCTGGATATTGAGCTCGCGGATTTTCTCGACGAAGAAAATCCGTTCCGGCGTCTGGCGTTCCGCGTCGAACATCTGCCGGCTCCGTTCATCCTGCCCCGGCCACTGCCCATAAAACACCCGGAACTCCAACAGCACCTCACGCTTCATCTGCTCATACTCCTCGGCGCCGATGGGCCGGCCGTTGAGATAAGCCACCTCGTCTGACCTGCCGCCGAAAAATCCGCGTCCGCGCCGTCCGGTGGTGGGATCAATGAAGATCACGAAGCTGCCGATCACCAGCGCTGAAATAATGACCATCAACCATTTTTGATGACGCCGAATGTGTCCAAACATAACCAGGTTCCCGGCAAATTCAGGCGCGCACCCTACCTGCCCGGCCCCGGCACGGTCAAACGCAAAACGCGCCGCCTCGATAGTCGAGAGGGTGAGTTCAAGAAGGGTAGCCGCCGACGTAAGGAGGCGGATTTTGGCACGAAAAACACGTCCGCCGCGTAACCTCGGCGGCTACGGCTCTTGCGACGATTATTGAACTCACCCTGGGATATTCGCGGCGGGTTGCGTCCCTTTGCGAGCGCCAGCTAAGCGGTCAATGCGGTTTTTCGCTGCACGGTCTTGATCGCCGCAAGGAGTTCGTGGAACTGAAACGGCTTCCACAACATCAGTCCCCGAACGCCCCGAATGAATGCGTCGATCTGCGAGTCGCCCCTGTGCCCGGTCGTGAAGATAAACCGCTTGCACAAGTGCGGCCGCACCCGTTCCACTGCCCGGTAGAACATATCGCCGGGAAACCCGGGCATGATCATGTCGCACAATATGATATCAAAATCGACCGCCAGGATCTTCTTCACGCCTTCGGCCCCGCTCGTCACGTGCGTTACGCGAAAATCACACGTCTCCAGAAAAACCTTCAGCGTATCGGCCATTACCGGGTCGTCTTCCAGCATCAGCACCTTTTGTGGGTCGGATTGCACCAGGTCGTCGGGAATCACATGCGTTGTTTCCGACAAATCCACAACGACCTTCGAATATCTTCTCTTCATAGGAGGCGAACCGGAATTGTGCGCGCGCGGCGGGCTCTCAGCAATCGAGCCACCCTGCGCCTTGATTTGGTAACGTAGGCGGGTCCTGCCCTCGGGGCAAATGTTTATTTGGTTATTTCGCGCAGCGCGGCGCCGGGCCAGAACGATACTTCGCGGTTTGCCTGGTTGACTGCCCCGCTTTGCCGAGGCCAGCGCCGCGCGGAAATACACCGTATCGTCAACCGCGCCAGTCCAAATCCAACTTTACAAGCCGGCAACGCTTATGTAACGCTTTGTTCGTTATGCTCAATGTGAAGAAAATTCTCCCTCTGTTTTTGCTCCCCGGGTTGCTCGTCGGTTGCGCGACCGACACCATCACCAACCTGACCCCCAGCCGCCTGCCGCGCAAAGACAACGCACAATATCCTTTCGCCGTCGAGTGGAACAGCCGCCAGCAAAGCCTCATCAGGGATTCCATCAAAGCTTACGTCGTCGTGGGCCTCGACCAATACCCGATGCAGCGCACTCCGATGCTGACCACCCGGTGGGAAACGCTCGTGCCGGTTCCCCAGGACAAGAACGTGGTCACCTATCGCTACAAATTCGACTACGAATTCCGCGGCTTCCCCACGCATCAGCTCGACAGCAAACTTTCCAGGTATTACCAGTTGTTCATCCTCAACCCATAGAGCGGCCGGCGTCGCCGTGGCACGACGCCGCGTTTCCCCGGCCGGGGGCCCCAGGGTGAGTTCAAGAATCGTCGCAAGATCCGTAGCCGCCGAGGTTACGAGGCGGAAGTGTTTTTCGTGCCAAAATCCGCCGCCTTACGCCGGCGGCTACTACCCTGCTTGAACTCACCGGCCGGCCCTGAATTTCGCAGCTGGTGATTCCCGCGGCAACCGGACTGTGTTAAGCTGAACGGCGTGAAAAGCACTCTGCTGGTCTTGATCTGGTTGTCGCTCGCTCCCTTGACCGTCGCGCAGGACGAACTGCCGCAACCCGACGACATCATCCAGTCAGTCAAGAAATGGATGGAGGACAATCTCGACGACCGCGCGCTGGATGAACTGGGTGTTGATAAAGACCGCGTGCAGCAGTTTCTCACCGAACTGCGCCGCCGGTTCCAGGACACCTACATCTACGACCTGAGCGCGCTTCATGAAACGGCGACCAATCTCCTGCCGGTGCTGCAACAGTTTGAAGAAACACGCCCGCTGGCGGTCTGGCTGCAAACCCGTCTCGATTACTTCAACGTCGCCGACGAATTGCGTCACGAGGCAAAAGCCGGCCCGGAGAAGCCTGCGATACGTTTGTCGAATCCCCCGGCACAACTCGAACGCTCCGTCTGGATCAGAGAATTGAAGCAACGTCCCCTGCCCCCGCTGGCGCAAAACTATGTGCCCCGGCTCAAAGAGATTTTTGTCGCGGAAAAACTCCCGCCCGAGCTGGTCTGGGTGGCCGAGGTCGAATCGTCATTCGATTCCGCAGCCAGAAGCCCGGCGGGAGCCGCGGGCCTGTTCCAATTAATGCCGGCCACCGCCCGCGCCCTCAATCTCTCGTTGCGCCCACAGGACGAACGCCTGCACACGGAAAAAAGCGCCCGGGCCGCCGCCCGATATCTGCGCCGGCTCTACGACCGCTTCGGCGACTGGCGACTGGCCCTCGCCGCCTACAACGCCGGCGAAACTCATGTCGATGCCTTGCTCAAAAAACACCAGGCGCGCACCTTCGACGCCATTGCCGGCCGTTTGCCCGCCGAAACGCAGATGTACGTTCCCAAAGTCGAAGCGACGCTGCGGAAACGCGAAGGTCTGGCGCTGGACGAACTCAAGGTGCCCAAAGGTTAAGAAAGATGGCGACGCCGGCAACCCCGCAGGCGGAACCGGCCTTCACCCGCCGCGCGCCCGCTCGACGCTCGTTGCGCTGTCAAACGAGCATGCGTAGATTGCACTGACGATCGCGACTTCGGCCCGCAACCGATGGGATCGGCGCCGTGCCGCATCCCAATACTCAAGCCGGATATGCCGCTGAACGAACAGAACGACGAAAAACTTGCCGCCCAACAGCAACGCGACCAGATGCTCAAGCTGGTCACCAAGGGATTTTACAACGAACTCATCAATTACGGCGTCCAGAAAGGCGAAATCCTGAGAGTCGCGTCCCATCTGCTCGATAATCTCATGGCGCAGGAGAAGAAACCCGGCGCGGGGATACAGTATTACAACCAGATTTTCACACTCGCGACCCTCAAGGATGAATGGAAGGAGCGCCAACAACTGACCGTTCAACATGTGACGCTCCGGCCGCTCCGACCGCCGCTCATCACCCGGATGCTTGAATGGCTCAAAAATCCCGCAATCGGCCAGAGCTTCGTGCCGGCCTTTCCGGAAAAGGAAATTGATTTGCAAAAATACTTCACGCATCCCACGCGGCAGTATTTCGGGATCTATTACCAGGACCAGCCGGTCGGCATCGTCGGGGGCGAGAACATAGACCCCCTGGCCGGCAAACTGGAGATGAAAAAGCTCGTCGGCGAATCCGGCTTGCAGGGCAAAGGCATCGGCAAACGGGCCACGTTCGGCTTTCTCTACTACGCCTTCCTGGTCCTGAACCTGAACAAGGTTTACATCCACTCGCGCGACATCAACATCCACAACCTCAATCTCAACAGCCGGTTTGGTTTCGAGCTGGAGGGGATTTTTCTCGACGACATCACCGTGGGCGAACGGCGTCAGGATGTCGTGCGGATGGCTTTGTTCAAATCGCTTTGGTTGCAAATCTTCTCTCGCCCCGCCTGACACTTCCGTGCGTCCTCAATTCCGCTCGGGAGAGGGTACAAAAAATGTTATAGCTATAACAATAATTGTACCCATTTCCCGGAGTCGTGCTCCGGGTTAAAGTCCCTCAATCGAGCCGCTTCACCCGGATGTTTTTGTAGCGGACGACGCTTTTCGGATCATGCGCCTGCAGGGCGAAAGTGCCTTGGTCCAGTTTGCGGGTAAATTGTTTTCCGGGTTGCGCTCCGGGCGGCTCGGTGTATTCCAGGACGGTCTCTCCATCAATCTTCACCGTCACCTTGTTGTCCTTCACGATGATGTGTTGCGTCCACCATTTGTTGTCCTTCGCCGGAGTGGAAGCGACGTTTGCAACATCATACAGGCTGCCGGTTTTCTTCCAATCCCCGTGGCTCACGTTCACCTGACATTCAAAACCGCTCTTCGGCCAGTCGCTTTCCTGATATTTCGTGTGAAAATAAATGCCGCCGTTCGAGCCCGGCTCCGTCATGACGTCCACCTTCAATTCGAAGTTCTTGAACGGCTTCTCGTCGCCGACATAAAACAAATGATCGCGCGGACCGTGGGCGATGAACGCGCCCTCTTCGATTTTCCAGGTGCCCGGGCTTTCGGTGGCCGGTTTCCAGCCGTTGAAGGTTTTGCCATCGAAAATGCTCACGAATCCTTCCTCGGCGTCCGCCGCGCTGAGGCGGGCGATGGCAACGTTCAGAAGAATGCAGGCGGTAACAACGGTGGATTTCATGGCGCGAAGGCTACACGAAGGGGTCGTGGACAACAACGGCAATATTGCTGGCGAGCCGACTCTCTGCGGATCTTTTCCGTTTTGACATAAGGTCCGAGCGAGCCTTCTCGCTGCCCCATGATATAATCAATGTTTGTCCCGTCCGGCTTGCCGTAACGCACATCGCCCCACGCCCAGGTTGGCCCGGATACGAGCTTGCCGTCGGGGCCAACAACGAAACGCCCTGGCGGATTGTTCGGAACAAGCCAGTCGTTGTTGTCCTCGATGTACATGTACCAAGCCAACGTCGTTTGTTTGAGATTGTTCAGACAAGCGATGGCCTGGGCTTTGGCGCGAGCGAGGGCCGGCAAGAGCAGTCCTGCAAGGATTGCAATGATGCCGATTACGACCAGAAGCTCGATTAGGGTGAAACCACCCCTGAGCCCTCCGGGGAGGTGAGCTGGTTCGGTGCGTCGTTTGCAAGCGCACATTTCTTATGGGTCGCCGCGGGCAGATCCGAACTTGGTGAAACGTTCTTTCAAGTAGCGCCAATCCGGACTGCCACCCGGGATCGGCTTGGCCACATTGGGCCATTGATAAACGCCGGTCACCGGTTGCACGGTGCGTGGGTCGCGCCACCGATGAATCTCCGCGCTGCCATCCTGGTAAGAGAGCACACCGCTGCCGCTGTGACGGCCAGAGGGAAGATAGCCCCATGCTGGAGAGTTGACGTCCCAGACATAGCCCATTTCGAAATGGCAATAATCCAAATAATCCTCATGCACATCAGTAAAGACGAAGAGCATAGGATAGGATACTTTCGTGAAATCACCGCGCTTGATAAATACCACCGGTCCCCCAGGTACGCTGATGCTGATCCAACCTGTGCCCATCGCCCCATTCATCGAATAAGTTCGCACGCGGGGATAGGATATGCCGTCGGCCAGTTTCGTAAGTGATCGGTCGGTCGGGCACTTGAAAATCAAGTGGGTCTTCACATACGGTCCGAGCGAGCCTTCGCGCTGAGCAATGATATAGTCAATGTTCGTCCCATCCGACTTCCCATAGTGCATGTCCCCCAACACCCAGCTATTTGTGTTCGCCATATTCCCTGGCGGATTGTTCGGCACAAGCCAGTCGTTATTGTCCTCGCTGTACATGTACCAGGCCAACGTCGTTTGTTTGAGGTTGTTCAGACAAGCGATGGCTTGGGCCTTGGCTTTTGCGCGCGCAAGCGCCGGCAGAAGCAGACCCGCCAGAATCGCGATGATGGCGATCACCACGAGAAGCTCGATTAGGGTGAAGCCCTGGGCAAACCTGCCCGTGACCCCTCCCGGGAGAGGAACTGGTCGCGGAGGTCGCGGAACTCGCTCTTGCGTTTTATTCATGGCCTGCCTCACGGCATAAAATTAGCACAACTCAGGCCAGAACAGGGTGCATCCTTATGTGCACACTTCAACCCACTCCAGCATGGAGGGGAGCCGGGAAGGACGGCGTGTCGCCGCTTTCTGTTTGGCGTAGGGCAGGCATCCTCGCCTGCCGGTTCTGGCGGCGTCCCTGCCGCCAGTGAAGCACTCCGAGCAGTGATGCTCGGAGAACCGGCAGCCAGGGATGGCCGCGCTACAAATGCGATGGGAAGGCACATACGTCCGCCGTCCTTCCAGCCGGTCCTACTATTTTTAATCCTGGCATAAGGGATAGAGAATCCAGGCTTTGGAGGCGCTGTATTGTGAACCCTGACCCACGATCACGCCAGCGTCGTTGATTGCTTTCGCCGAAGTCAACGTCCAGTTCAGGTCGGCTGGCGTTTGGCCGCCGTCGAGCGTGATGGTGTTCAGATCAATCACTCCGCCCTGGCCAGGTTTATAGACGAAGGCGCGATATGCCAGGTTCTGGTTCTGCGCCGAGCCCACCACTTGGCTGAAGCTGTTTACTCCGTAAGCGTAGCTGCGCCAGTCGAGCCGGGTCACGCCGGGTAAGGGGTCAATTTGGTATTCTATGTGGTCGTTCAGCGTGCCGCAGTCGATCGGCGCAAGGAACGCCCGAAAATAGCCGCTTGTGTTCTGTGCATAACCCACTGTCCCGCTTTGGTCATTCACATCCAACGCGATGCTCTGCAGACCGCCGAAGGTCCCGAGGTCGTTGAATAGAGCGCCTCACTGGCCCGTAACAAACGCGTGAAGCTGTGCGCCTGCGGCGAACCTGGCCTGGCCGGCGATCCGTTCTGTTTCGCTCATGCCATAGGCGTAGGCGTAATCGCCTGCTGGCGCGCTCTTGTTCTCGGCATTCGGCCACGAATCGCCTGATTTCGCCCAGCGAACCAGATGGTAACTGGGACCGCTCCACGTAGTGCCCCAGATGGTGCTGGCGGAATTGATGCAAGTGGCAATGGCGCTGTCGTACCCGGTCGGGTCCGGCAGAACAGTGTAAAACGTGGTGCTGTTGGCCCCGTCCGGCCACACGAGCGCGTATCCGAGGCCGTTGGGGTAATAGCCGACGATGTCGCCAATTGCGTTGATCCCGTAGGCGTAGGTGTTTGCCAGAGCGGTGCCCTGTCCGCAGCCGCCTGGCACGCTGATGGCGTTGTTGCGCCAGAGTGCCGCCGCGTAGCCGGTGTCCAAATAGCCGCAATATGAGAGATAATACCCCTGGGCCTGGCCCACGGCCCGGCCGATGCTGTCCAAACGGTGCACGTCGGTGAAGGCGTTTTCGTAGTAGGCCGGCAGTTGGGCGAGGGCCGTCGGGTAAGTGAGCGTTTTACCCGCCCGCCGGTTGCCGCACTCGAAGGTAGGCCAGGTGCCGGCCATCATGGGAGCGCCGGTATCGAAACTGCAAACCTTTCCCAGCGTATCAGCGAAATACGCGGTTCCGCCCAAAACGCACACCATGGCGGGCGAGCCGAAGGAATTTCCGAAGCTCTGGCCGCCCGTTTGAGTAATCTCCCACACTGGAGAAAAAGAATTCGGATCTGCGGTGTTGACAGCCGCGATTTCACTTACCTCACCGAGACCCCCCATGGCTGACACGCCGAATATCAACAGGCCATTCTGATTGATTGAAGGCGTCTGGCAAAGCTTGCCGGCGGGGATGAACCAGCTTTGAAGGGAGAATCCATTCGCCGCTTTCAGTTTATAGATGTTGTGGTCAAAGTGGGCCGCATAAACAAAACCGGACTGGTCGATGACCGGGCTGGCGATGAAGCCAACGTCCCCGCCCGGGGTAAAGGGCCAGACTACGGCATGGGTCACGGGGTCGATGGCGTAAACGTTGCCGCCAACTCCACTAAATTCTGGATTGGCGCGTGTCGCGACAAAGAGAATGCCGTCCCGCCCAAGGGCAATGGTGGCCTCCACCGGCTCGATTGCGGACGTATTAAGGACGACACGCCATTTCTGCGAACCGTTTGACGGATTGAACGCATAGACCGAGCCGTCGGCCGAGCCGACGTAGATCACGCCACTCGAATCAACCACCGGCGAGGAGGAGACAGGATGAGGGTCCCAAGTGGTGTCCACGGGCGGGCCGCCCGCGTTTCCTGTGGTGGCGGTCCAGCGCCACGCGCCCGTGGCCGCGTTCAACGCGTACAGGTAGCCGTTGTTGCAATGAAAATACACCGTCGCGCCCAGCACATTGTTTGGATCGAGCGCCGCACCCGAGCGGATTCGTTTGTCCGTTCCCGTCGGCACTGGGTAGCTCCACGCCACCGAGCCGTCGCTGGTGTTCAGGCAATAGAAAATGCCCGCGTCCGAGCCGATGTAGAGCTTCGCGCCCGCGGCATCCAACGACGGAATCGCATACATGTCGTAGCCAGTGCCGTCGCCGGGAGCGGTAAACGTCCATAGGGGCGTATTACTCAGCGGTATTTACGGGAAGGATTCTAACGTTAACAAATTCCGTTGCATTTTCCAGTACGGCATCCTCGGTGCTTTGTCCGACGTGTCGGTGCCGGTCGCATGCTGAGAGGCGATAATGCTGCGGCCCCCTTCATAACCGCAGCGCGGCACCGACACTAAATCCCTGTCGGGCATCGATAATGCTTGACGAAGGTTAGCGGCGAAATCCCGTCTGCGGTGAATGGCCTCCGCGGTCGGCTACCCGGCTGATGTGGTGCGTTCCGCCATTGGCCGCACCACATTTTTCTGGACACATGTGTCCACATAGGGAACGCGAACCGTTCTTGGTTCTGGCATTGTCGGGCAGCCAGTCAGCCGTTCGATCACGCTGATCCGCCAGTGGCAAGGCCCCGGTCCGGTTGACAGGGGTTGGAATTCAATTCGCGCGATGCGTAAGATCATCCGAATCAAAGGATTTGAATTCTCACCGCTGCTTTTGAAAGTCCCAATGTCCGAAACGGTCTTCTGGAGTTTTCGCATCTTGCGGATAAATCAAATAGACCGTGTTATGCGAGTGCGCCCAGGCTTTGGCCAGATTTTCGCGCGGAAAAACGCGCCGGATTTGTCGGCGCGTTCCCGGATCGTTGACGATGACGTCGCCGTCCTTGGTGAACCCAACGCAGACGACAAGGTGACCATCCGGCCCCGCCCGCGGTGGAACTCCTTTCAACACGGTGTACGCAACTGAGACGGCCACCGGGATGCCGCTGGCAATCCAATCTTCGAGCTCGGAAACATCGCTGAAGCGGCTCACGTAAGCGCGCATTCCCGGAAAGGAACCGGCGTAAGCGGTATTGAACGGCCAGTTGCCGGTGCCGGGCCAGTTCGGGTCCAGGACTTCCTTCGCCACATCGGGAACCGTGCGGTCCAGTTCCGGTCGCTTCAACTGCCCGGCCCACCAGGCCAAAATCATGGACGTGCTCGTGGGGCTGCACCAGGACTGTTCGCCTTCCGGGTAGTCCAGTTGCGTTCGCTCCGGCACGGAAATGGACTTCCCCCAGGCGGCGCTCGTTGGCGGCAGGTCGGGCAGTTCACACTTTGTGTCCGCCAGGGAGAGCCCCAGGAATTTAATGAGTGGCCGGGAAGGACCTTGCGGGCCGGTGAACACCAGTCGTACCTGAAGGCGATCGCAGGAAACCTTCAACGCCAGCGTGTCGGTCAAAACCTCGCCGTCATCGTCCTTTTGATTTTTGACGCTCGCACGATGACAACCGTCTGCGGCGCCTGACCAGATTCCCATCGTATAGAATTTTGTGGGCCGTTCAGGATAAAGGGCGCGCGCTTCGATTTTGAGAACGGCGTTTTCGCGCAGATCGCTGTTCCAGGAAACGACCAACTCGTCCCACTTGATCCGGGCAACAATCT
>WNFU01002400.1_pt1 | contig 25586 bp, 18 predicted proteins | sample 5400121 | NCBI WGS metagenome assembly WNFU01 (sample SAMN13153360, study PRJNA577476) | soil metagenome | isolation source: 100 cm soil or saprolite under grassland replicate 1 | place: USA:California | collected 2016-06-15 | reverse complement strand
TGGTTCAAGTTCATCGACCGCGTTTTTTCCCGTTCGTGGCTTGGCTTGTGGAACACTCTCCAACTAAAGGTTCTGTTCTACAATCTCTGCCACGCGAACGTGATTTCGATGTGATCAACCCAAGACTGGGATTAAGTTAATCCCAGTCTTGAGTTGAACTCAGAAGAGGCCCAACCACGGGGATCACGGGGATCACGGGGATATGCCTGGTTGTAAGATATGCTGAACCTTTCTTCCATAAAGCCTTTTCCTCTTTTTTCCCCGCGCTCCCCGTGGTCCCCGTGGTTCTTTTTGCTCAACCCCGGACTGGAGTTAACTTAATGCCATTGGCTTTGAAAAGCCGGGCTAGTCTCAATCGCCGCCGGCGCGGCAGAAGAAGTGTTATTACATTCTATTTCTCAAAGACCATTAGTACTCCGTAAACTAAGTTGTTTGATATTTTGTGTTTTAAAATCTTTGCTTTGAGCCTGCGGAGCAGGCGGCAGCATAAAGCCTGGGGCGTAAGCCCCAGGAGAGCGGCAGCAAAGCGATCAGAGCCCACGAAGTGGGCGACAGTCAATAGCTGCCGCCCGTTTCACGGGCTTGATGGCGCTCCGAACCTGACCTGGGGTTTCGCCTTCGGCTCCACCCCAGGCTTTACTCTGCCGCCCGCTCCGCGGGCTTGAATAATACCAAAAAACTTAATTTACAGAGTAATTAGTACACCGTTAACTAAGTTGTTTGGTGTTACTCCTAAATCGAAACATGCAACATTGGGAAGCCGGTACAGTACCGCGCGCGTAAGCAAGCGGTTGACTTATGGGACGGCCGCTTGCTTACGCGCGCGGTACTGTACCAATCTCGACTGTTCTGATTTAAATAAGCGCCAAAAAATTTAGTTAACGCTGTAATTAGTCTGTCAACTTCATAGAGTCGAGTTTGAGCAGCGCATGCAGCAACACGTTTGTTCCGTTCGTTACGTCTTCGGGGCGTGAAAACTCGCGCGGGCTGTGGCTGACGCCGTCGACGCTGGGAACGAAGATCATCCCGACTGGGCCGAGTCGCGCCATCTCCTGCGCGTCGTGGCCGGCGCCGCTCGGCATGAATTTGGTCGTGAATCCGAGTTGTTTGGCCGCTTCATCAATCACGCGTCGAACGCGGACGTCGGTCGGCGCGGGAGGCGTCGAGTTGGTCTGCTTGAATTCGAACTTCGTCCCGGTAGTCTTCTCGATCTGCTGAACCTCGAGGAGGATTTTCTCAAAAAGCATCCTCGTCTTCGCCGCGTCGAGATCACGCAGTCCCAGACTCGTCGTGACTTTGCCCGGGATGACGTTGTAAGCGCCGGGAAAGGCTTGAATCTTGCCGACCGTGCCGACCTGACGGCCAGGAACGCTCGTCACCACGCGGTTGACGGCTTCGACGTATTTGGCCGCCGCGAGCAGCGCGTCGCGCCGCTGGTTCATAGGCGTCGTGCCCGCATGATTGGCGAAGCCTTCGACCGTCACGTCCCACCAGTTGATGCCGACGATGCCTTCGACCACGCCGATCGAGATCTTCTCGGAATAGAGAACGCCGCCCTGTTCGATATGCAGTTCCAGGTAAGCCGCGATGTCGCCCGGCTTACGAACCACGCCGGCGAGCTTGTCCGGGTCGCCGCCGATAAACTTTATGCCCTCGCGGATAGTCTTGCGGCTGTTCGTGACGAGGTTCAATTCTTTCTCGGTCAGGCCGGCGGCGATGGCATGACTGCCGATGGTCCCGCCCTCTTCGTTCTGAAAGATGATCACTTCCAGCGGATGGCGCAGCGCGACGTTGTTCTCGGCCAGCGTCTGCGCGACCTCGATCGCGCCCATCGAGCCGGCGTCGCCGTCGTAATTGCCGCCTTCGGGCACGGAGTCGATGTGCGAGCCGATGACCAGTGGTTTCAAGCTCGCGTCGGCGCCGGCGCGCCGCCCGACGATGTTGCCAGCGGCGTCAACGCTCACGTCCAGCTTCGCTTCGCGCATCAACCCCATCGCGTAATCGCGGCCCTTCAGATCCGACTCGCTGTAGGCGAGGCGACTGACGCCGCCCTGCGGGTTTTTGCCGAACTCCGAAAGCTCGCGCAGATGGTCGTTGACCCGCCGGCCGTTGACGCGGAGTTGTGATGGCGATTGCGGCGAATGCGCTACGATTGCTCCCGCCGCGCACAACAGGTTTAGGTTGAACTCCCGTCGATTCATCGACTTCTCTCCGGAAAATTCTTGGGAGCGCCATGAATGGGACTTATAAGACTCATAGGATCTATAAGTCCCATTCATGACGCTCCCGGAAGGACTCTCGCTTCGTCGAATCAGAAGCGAACCTTGAGACCGAATTGAATGTTGCGCGGCCCGCCGGTTCCGATCACAGGGTTGGCGCCGGCCACGTCAGGCGTCGCGGTCACCAGCCCGAATGTGTCAGAGAAGCTGAGGTCGTTGTTGAACAAGATCGCCGGGTTGGCGAAGTTCGGATGATTCAGAACGTTGAAGAACTCGGCGCGGAACTGCACATTGACGCGCTCGGCGCTTCTGAACGTCTTGATCAGCGAGAAGTCCCAGTTGCGGAAGCCGGGGCCGCGGAAGATGTTGCGCCCCGCCGTTCCGAAATCGCCATCGGGCCGTTGCAACACGCGATCGACCGGAATCGGGCCCGTGGTCGAGAAGTTGGGAATCGATTTCGGATCGCCGATCAGATTCCAGCGGTCGCTGAATTCACCGGTCCCGCTCGAGTCGTTATTGAAATCGACGGCGTTGAACGGCTGTCCGCCCTGCAGCGTTACGATAGAATTGATCTGCCAATCCTGCAGCAGACGCCACGGCGATTTGATCCCCGGCAGTTCATAAGTCAGCGCCAGTGTGAAGCGGTGGCGGATGTCCAGATCGCTCGACGCCCGCTCCAGATCGGGTCGCAAACTGTTTTGCGGCTGCGCCGCGCGCTGCAGCGAGGCGAAATCAATGGCGTGCGACCAGGTGTAGCCGAGCACGTAGCTCATGCCCTTCCACGCCCGCTGGGTCAACGTTGTCTGCAGCCCGTGATAGTTCGAGGTGTAGATGTTGCCGATGAAGTTGATGTAACCGAGGAACGGGAATCTGCCGTCGAACGGGCGCCGGCCACTGACCGGATCAAACTGGTTGATGTCGCGGATGCCGTAAAGCTTGACGCCGCGGCTGCCGACATACGCGACTTGCAGCGAAGTCCTCGAAGTCAGAGCCTCCTGGATGTTGACATTCCAATTTATGACGTAGGGCGTGCGCAGGTTGCGTTCGACTCCGAGGATGTCACATGGCGAGCCGCCCTTCGACGGATCGCAGTTGGCCTGCACGTTGAAGATCGGCCCGGCCACGGACCAGTTCAATGCCCCTTGCGTGGTCGCCGCGCCGACGATACTGCCCTTGATGTTCGAGCCGACGGCGCCTGTCGGGATCACGTTCAATCCGGGCGTGGTCGCGTTGTTGACGCCGTTCTGACCGAGGAAGAGGGCGAGGATGGGAATCTCGTAAATGACGCCGCCGCCCGCGCGAATCACGGTCTTGCCTCCGCCCCAGGGGTCCCAGACCAGCCCGAAACGCGGCGCGAAGTTGTTGTTGTCACGCTCGTAGGGACGGTCAATATTGACGCCTACCTGCTGCAATCCGACCTGCGGATCAAAATTGCCGAGCTGGTTGTTCTTCTCCTTGATCACGCCGTTCAGGTCGTAGCGCAATCCGAAGTTCAAGGTCAGGCGCGGGCTGACGCGCCAATCGTCCTGCGCGAAAGCGCCAAAGGAATTGATGGTCACGTGGCGTTTGGAACTGCCGACGAAGATGTCCCCGCGCTTGGGTTTGCCCGCCAGGAAGTCTTCGAGCGGAGTGCTGTCGTCACTCGGATCATCGGTGTCTCCGCCGAAAGCGACGCCGCCCTGGAAGCGCACGCGCCCTTTGCCGCGCCGGTTGCGCAGATTGTCGGTCACGCCGTGACGAAACTCTCCGCCGAAGCGCAGCGTGTGCGCGCCGAAGGTGTAAGAGACATTGTCGACAAATTGCCAGGTCTGATTCGGGACCGTCAGCAACGGCCATCCGCTGTTGCCGCCGAGTTGATTGAAGCCACTGATGGCAATCGTAGGCATTCCGAAGTTGACCGGGTCGGTCACGCCCGCGTTTATGCCGTAGGTTTTGATGGGGTCGAGGTCGTTGTCCACCGTAAGAATCGCCTGCCAGAAGCGGTTGTAACCGAATCGAGCTTCGTTGACCAGGCGCGAGGAGGCCGTGTAGGTCCAGTTGACTCCGGCGACCTGCGCGCGCAGTTGCGATGATGAACGCCATTCGGGCCGCAACACGGTGATGTCCTGCTCCTGCTGTAAGCTGTCGCCGAAGAAGTAACGCCCGCTGATGGCGTTCCTGTCGTTCAGGTTGTAATCGGACTTGATGATGAAATTGTCGTTGCGATTGGTGTTGGGGAAACCCGCGCTGACTTGCGTCGGCCCGGCCGGATTATTGCCATTGTTCACGGGAAACAGGCCGGGGAACGGGCCGTTGCCGGTGAATGAGCCTCTGCCGATCAGATTGGCGCTCAGCGGGTTGAGCGGAATGCCTTTGCTTTGCAGATTGGCGATCGCGTCCGGGATGCTGTTTGCGGGGTCGCCGCCGAGCGAGACGGTCGCGGGCGAGCTGACCAGATTGGAATTGCTGACCAGCGCGCGCAGGCCCTCATACGCGCCGAAATAGAAGAGCTTGCCTTTGACTACGGGGCCGCCGACGCTGCCGCCGAATTGATGCTGGCGCAGCGCCTTCTGCGGGTCGGGCTTGGTGTTGAAAAAATTGCGCGCGTCGAACGCGTTGTTGCGCTCGAAGGCGTAGGCCGTGCCGTGCAGTTCATTCGTCCCCGACTTCAAGCCGAGGTTGATGATCGCGCCCGGCTTCCATCCGTATTCCGCCGTAGGGTTCTCTTGCGCGTTGAACTCCTGAATCGCGTCAATCGGCAGGATTGAGCCCGGAGTGCCCTGCACGCCCTCGGCGTTGATCACGGTCGTGCCGTAATAGGGATCGTTGTTGTCGGCGCCGTCCACAATGAAGTTGTTGTTTTCGGGGCGGTTGCCGTTGGAGCTGATCGAGAGGAATCCGCCGCCGGTCGCCCGCTGCACGCCGGGGCGCAGCACGACCAGGTTCTGGAAATCGCGCCCGTTGAGCGGCAAATCGTTGATCGCCTTGTTCGAAAAGGTCCCCCCGAGCGTGTTGTTGGCCGTTTCGATCAGCGGCGCGTCTTCGGCGATCGTCACGGTCTCGGCGACGGCGCCTGGTTGCAGCGCCACGTCAATGCGAACGTCTTTTGCGACTTCGAGCCGCACTTCCGGGCGTTCGACTTTTTTGAAGCCGCCGGCTTCGACCGTGATCTTGTACAGGCCGGGAGGCAGGTTTGAAGCCACGTAATCGCCCGCCTCGTTTGTTTCGAGCGCGCGCGCGACCCCGGTTCCAACATTGGTAATAGTGACCTTTGCGCCACGCACTGCGGCGCCGTTCTGATCGGCGACGCTGCCCATAATACGTCCCTGATAGGTCTGCGCTGCGACGGCCAGACAGAAGATTATTGTGAGCAGTGGAATCATCAGAAGTCCGCCGCTCGGATAAAACTTACTCCCACTCGATTCTTTCATAAATTGACCTCCTCGGATTGCAGATCATGTCTGATTGCAAGTTTGTGTCTCGTTAATTGGCGGGGGCGCCATACAGAGATGCGTGCCTTATGTATGTCAAAAGGCGCGGCGGGTCAATCAATCTAGGACGTCTCAGGAGTTCGGCGACTATTAAAGCGGCGGTTGGTCGCGACTCTATACTCTTTTTTTGATTTCCACCCTATTTCCTTGACGTTTTGATCCGCGCGTCGCGCAAAGCCAGCGCGCACCCGGCGCGTTCGCTCAAGCCCGGCGGCGCATAGCCGAGCGAGGCGGCGGCCGCGTCTCCGAACAGGCTCGTGATAACGACGGGATAATCTTTAGTGTCCAGGTTCGGGGCGATCACCGCGCGCGTGTATTCAAGATCGTCTTCATCGAGAGATGGTTTTGAACAACCAGCCATCGCCATGGCGTAGCCCTCCTGCGCCATAATCTCGCGCAGCGTGGCGGCGAAGCCGTGTTGTTGAATGTGAGCGGCTCGATAAACGGCGGTCAGCGTCTCTTCGCGCGTGGCCTGCTCCGACGGCGTTTCGCTCGTCCAGAGCGTGCCGGTGATCCAGCCGCGTCTATGAAGAGGTTTGCTCCCGGACCGGGCGGTTAACTCGTTCGAATAACGATTGGTCCAGCCGCCCATCGAGTCATCGACGATGACCAGCCCTACTTTGAACTCGCCCTCGACGTTCGAGAGCCGCGATTCCGCCTCGGCCACGGCGCGGGCCGCCAATCCGTCGGCGTCGAACGCCAGATACTGGTCGAGCAGCGTGGGAACGTGATCCTTGCCCATCGGGTTCATCGCGGATAACGGCAGTTTCAGGTCTTTGGCTTCGGGATCAACCAATGTTTGCAGGTAAGCGCGAAACCGCTCCCACCCTCGCGGCATGCGGTGAAGATCGCGTTGAACCTGAAGCAATGGAACGAATTCGAGTATCATGGATTTATTTGGGGTTAGATTTCGGCGTCCCCATCTCATCCCGCTGTATTTTGGAGAGCAAGTCGCGCGCGCCGGCCGCCATCATACCCAGATCGCTGGAGGCCTGGAAGAAGCGGAAGCCTTGCGCGATGCGTTTGTTGATCTCGACGGGATTGCCCGCAGGGTAACCCACCGGGACGTTGTACTTTTTTCCCGCCGCGAGAACTTTGTTCACTGCCTCTTCGACTACCGGGTCATTCGTCTTTCCGCCCACGCCCAGAGAGAACGACAAGTCGTTGACCCCGATGAACAGCACGTCAACGCCCGGCACGGAAGCGATCTGCTCGATGTTGTCAATGGCCTGTTTCTGCTCGATGATGACCACCACCAGGACATTCTCATTGGCGAACTTCGCATAGTCGCTCCCGCTCATTCCCCATCGCGATGCGGCCATCGCCGCTCCGAAGCCGCGAATGCCTTCCGGCGGATACTTGCAGGATTTCACCGCCTGTTCGGCCAATTCGCGCGTGCTGGTGAAAGGAAAGACCACGCCGAGGCTGCCGATGTCGAGCACACGCTTGGCCATCCAGGGTTCATTGACCGGCACACGCGTGAAAGGCATGGCCTTCAAACCTCGCGTGGCCAAAATCATGGATCGTACTGTTTCAAGCGTCAGCGGGCTGTGTTCCATCTCGATCCATAGGAAATCGAAGCCTGCGCCGGCCAGCGTGGCTGCGACGTCCGGGTTGGCGGCCGTCACAGTCGCGCCAATCACGACCTTGCCCTCTTTCAGAGCTTTCTTCACCGGATTCTCGGCGATCGTCGCCGCCGTGGCCGAAGTAGAGGTCTGATACTGCGCCATCGCTTCATTGAACATCAAAAACAAAACCGCCAGGCAGGGCGCGGCGAAGGCCGAAGCTCGCAAAGTTCTTTTCTTCATCATTGATGTCTCCTTTTAGATCGTTTTTCAGATCATTGTACGGGTTCATAGAACGCGGATGACGCGGACAGAGCGGATTGACGCTGATCTTTTTTGGTTTTATCCGCGATGATCCGCGCTCGTCCGCGTCATCCGCGTTCTATTGACGCCTTCGGGCATTGCTTCAAACCTTTCGGGATGACAATGCCATCGGCTTCTTCCTACTTTTTCATAATGATTCCGCCCTTCATCACCCATTTGACGCGCTCAAGTTCGGTGACGTCTTTGGTCGGGTCGCCGTCGACTGCGATCAAGTCGGCGTATTTGCCCGCTTCAATCGAGCCGACGCGGTCGTCCCAGCCGAGCAGCTTCGACGCGTGAACGGTCGCGGTCTGGATCGCCAGCATGGGCGTCATGCCGAGTTTGACGTAGACGGCGAACTCTCGGCCGTTCAGCCCGTGCGGGTAGACCGCCGAGTCGGTGCCGAAAGCGACGGGCACGCCCTGCGCGAAGGCGCGGGCGATGTTTTTGCGCGCGACGGGCATGACCTCCTTGGCCTTGGCCACCATCGGCGCCGGCACGCCCAGGCGCTGGTAATTCTCCAGGAACCAATCGCCGAGGTAGAGCGTCGGCACGAGATAGGTCCCATGCTCCTTCATCAGTTTAACCGCCTCGTCGTCGATGTAGGAGCCGTGCTCTATAGAATCGACGCCGGCGAGCACGGCGAGCTTGATGCCGTCGCCGCCGTGGGCGTGGGCCGCGACTTTACGACCCAGGCGGTGGGCTTCGGCGACGATGGCCTTCATCTCTTCGAGCGTGTATTGCGAGGCCTTCGGGTCGTCGCCGAGCGAGAGCACTCCGCCGGTCGAACAGATTTTGATCACGTCGGCGCCGTACTTGATCACCTCGCGCGTCTTTCGCATCACGGACGGCACCCCGTCGGCGACGCCTTCGTCGAAGTGATTGAATTCCGGCGCGAGCAGGTTGTTGTCGCAATGCCCGCCGGTGATGCCGAGGGCCGGTCCGGAGGCGACGATCCGCGGCCCCGGGACGTCGCCGGCGTTGATCGCGTCGCGCAGCGCGACGTCGGCGTAGCCGCTCGCGCCGACGTTGCGCACAGTCGTGAAGCCGGCTTCGAGCGTGAGCCGCGCGTTCTTCGCGCCGGTCAGCGCAGAGCGCGGCACTGAGACGCCGAGCGACGAATAGCCCATCTGGCTCGGCTCGAACGTCAGGTGCGTGTGGCAATCGATCAGGCCGGGCAGGACGGTCTTCGACCCGAGGTCGATCACTTCGACTTCGGCGGGGATCGCGGCGTTCGCGCCGATCGTCTTGACGCGGTCCCCCTCAATGACGATCACGGCGTTCGAGATCATCGCGCCCGCGCGAGCGTCGAGCGCTCGGGCGGCCTTGACCACGACCACCCTCCCGGCCGCCTGTCGCGAGTGCGAAGTCGAGGGGGAGAGAAGACAGATTATGAACAAAGAGAGCAGAGAAGCGTGCGTGCGTTTTATCATGAAGGCTCCTGGGAAAACCTAGAGCAAACTGTCGAGGTTTGCCCTGGTCTCTTCGATCAGCCAATTGTGGAAGCAAGAGCAAACCCGGACAGTTTGCTCTACATTGTTCGATTTCGCGCGCGATAATAAGAGGTTGGGAGTCGAGAGTCCAGTTTCGTTCTGATATACTGCGCGCAAACTTCGATGAGAATCATCTTCTACCAAGCTAACTTTTGCGCCGAATGCGGGAACGCGATGAAGCCGCGTTTCAGCCTCGGGCCGCGCTATTTCTGCGCCGAGTGCGAGGCGCAGATGGGCCGCCGGAATTATTTCAAATCTGTAGCCGGGCTGCTGCTCTGCGGGACCCTTGCGGTCTTTGCGTTGAACAGAACGTTCACGCCCGGGCCGAACGGGCAGGCGCCGAACGCGCAACCGAACGCCGGCGCTCCGACTCCGGCGGTTTCGGCGCGCGACACTGTGACGGCGCGGATACCCGAGCCGAAACCCGAAGCTGTCGAGCGCGTCATGTGCGGCGCCCGGACGAAGAAGGGGACGCCTTGCAGACATCTCGTTCCGCCGGGACAGCGGTGCGCCCAGCATCGCGGGATGGCTTCGTTATTGGAAGCGCGCGGCGGGCAATCGCGCGCAGATAAGCGCTGAGAGATAATTTCGACGGCCGAAACGATGATCGAGCCGCGCGCCCTGCGCTGCGGTTGCGGGCAATGACAAATGTCAAATGACAAAAGACAAATGGAAAATGATGAAGTTCTTGACGGCCACGGCCATGTCCCCTAAGATGAGCTACGGTTGAAGCGAACTTCTTTTGATCTTTGTAATGGCCCCTTAGCTCAATGGTTAGAGCAGCGGACTCAAACTTTGAGAATCTAAGTGGAAAACTACACAAAGGTTTTCCATATGATCATCAACACTGGGTTGCGAACACGTCACACTACGATCTGGAAATCCACTCCAGGCTCGTTTTCAGGCGCGTTTGTAGAATCTGTCAAATTCGGGGAAGCCTGGGTTGCGAAAGCGATATGGTAATCCCGAGCCAAGCCTCGATCATGTCGAGGAAGGTGTAGAGACTATGCCCGTGAGCGAAGAGCCTGTGATGAAGGCTCAAGCGGTATCCTACAAAAGGTCTTTGATTATCGGAATGTTGATAGGCGACTCATATTCCCGCCGTCGTACTAAAGCCGATGGAAAACTGTCAGTCGAATTTTCAGTCCGGCACTCACAAGAACAGAAAGATCTAGTAGAGTGGAAAGCGGAGAAAATTTCTCGACTCTTTGGAATATCGGTAGAGGTTCGTGATGGTAAAGATGGGGATTTTAGTCGCTCAAGATTCTCAATAACTCAAAGAAAACGCCTGCGCGTCATCCATGACTGGTTTCATAAGAATAACCGTAAAGTTATTTCGGAAAAAATTCGGTTCATGGATCATCCAATCGGATTAGCAATGCTTCTTTGCGATGACGGCTCTGTGAGGCGGCGCAAAAAGAAGCATAAAGACGGCTCGACATATTATCTCGCGCCGTCAATTACAATTGCTACCCACAGCTTTAGTGATTTAGAAGTAAAACTTTTGCTTCAGCACATAGAGCAGATGAGCAGCGCAAGTGGATACATCAATCCGGAGAGGCGGGTTAGACGCGGAGAGAAGGTTGTTTATTCTAGAACCAATTTCAATGCGGATAACTCAAAGATATTATGGGATTGTGTATCGGCTTGGATACCGCGTGTCCCCTCGATGATGAAGAAGTTTCAGTTCATCATTGAAAGATATGGGCTGAATGAAGCGGCAGACACGTAAAGTGAAGAGATAGTCCGGACCACAAACTCTGACTCGACCTCCGTCAGCAGCGCGGCGAAAGCCGTAGTGGTAAGCATAATCCGTTGGTTGTAGGTTCGAATCCTACAGGGGCCATCAATCCCACCGACCCGCGGCCTGTTCGATCTAAAACTTTTCTCCGCAGCGAACTGGCGTAGAAAATTGAACCTGTGTAGAGTAAAATGGCGACTTGCTTATGGGCGAGCATCGGCCAATCGCAACCGACATATCGTATTCAATCTTCACCGCGCCGCGAGTGTGGATACGCCGAGCGCGAACGGTTGAGATAGGCTGGCCCTTTACAGTACCGGGAGCGGCAGCGACACACGCGCCGCTGGAGAAGACGCATTCGATGACGCGTGTGTCGCCGCCGCTCCCGGTACTGTTGAAATTTCGACGACCTCAGAGTTTTCGCTTAAGCGGAGGCCATTGCAGCTATGATCCGATGCAATCACTGTGGCGCCAATAACCTCGATGGCTCGGAGTATTGCGACGAATGTGGGACGAGATTGACCCCCGCCGAGGCGCCGTCGCCCCGGCAGCCGACCGCGCCGCCGGCGCAGTTCATTACGCAGGTTGCGCCGCCGCCGCCCCCGTCATTTACAAACACAAAAGACAACGTCACGCCCAAACCCGCGACGCCGTATACGCCGCCGCCACCGCCTGCGCATCCCTCGGCCGGGCATTCTCTGCCCGGCGATTCGGCGGACCGTCCGCCGAATCGGGGCGCCGATCGCGTCAGGGATCAGGCTCCGAATCGAGCCCCCGATCCTGCCCCGAAGCCGAATGCCCCTTCGGCAGCCTCTTCGTCGCCGCCTCCGGCGGCGTCTCAGGCTGCGAATTTTCAGCCGCCTCCCAATATCGCGCCCAATGTCGCAGAGGCCGGCGCGCATAGAACTCAGGCTGGCGGCGGGCCGCCGAGTCAGACCAGTTCCTTCAACGGGCAGACCAATGCGCTGCGCGGCGGCGGGGACGCCGAGGGCTTAAAGCATCAAGCTGTGGGCGACGAGAAGGGCCGCCCCCCGCTCGGCGCCAAACTGATCATTCAACGCGGCGGCAAGGTCGGCAAAGAGTTTCCGATCAGCGGAACCGAGGCCATGATAGGCCGCTGGGACGCCGACGGCGGCATCTTCCCGGACATCGACCTGGATCAGGACGATCCGGAAGCCAAAGTCTCGCGCCGCCACGCCAGGATACAGTTTTTGAACAACCAGTATCTGATCGAGGACCTCGGGAGCACGAACGGGACTTTCGTCAACCGCGGTCCGCGCCTGGCGCCCGGCGCCAAACAACCGCTTAAAAACGGTGACGAGATAATCGTAGGCAAAACCTTTCTCAAATTTGTCCTGAGTTGAAGATTTAGCGATGAGTTATGCCTTACTGTCCCGAATGCGGAGCGCGATCCACAGTTGGTGATCCATATTGTGGCGAATGTGGCGCTTGGCAGGACACACAAATCAATAATGCGGTCGCGTCGGGGAACCCGGCGCGCACCGGAGTTATAAGTATGACCGCTTCCGGCAATACGCCAACAGGAATTCAACTGGCCCCAGGAACGGTGCTTGGCGCTCGTTACAAGATCACCAGACGGATCGGTGGCGGCGGCATGGGGTCGGTGTATTTGGCCGAGGACCTCAATCTCGCCAACCGCAACGTGGCCGTCAAAGAGATGGTCGAGATGTTCGCCGATGAGGGCGCGCGCGAGAAAGCCATCGAGGACTTCAAACGTGAGGCCGAATTGCTCGCCCGTCTGGATCACCCCTCGATCCCGACGATCTACCAGTACTTCTTCGACGGCGACCGGGGACGCTACTATCTGGTGATGAAATATATTGACGGCGGCGATCTGGCCACCCGGCAGCGCCTGTCCGGCGGCAAAGTCGATGAGTTTACCGTCACTAAATGGGCGATCGACGCCTGTGACGTGCTCGATTACATACATTCGCAGGAGCCCCCGATCATTTACCGAGACCTGAAGCCCGCGAACCTGATGATCGACGCGCGGACCAACCGCGTTATGCTCGTAGATTTCGGGATCGCGCGCTTCGTCGCCCCGACGCAGAAGGGCGTGACCGCCATCGGCACCATGGGCTACGCGCCGCCGGAGCTGTTCGCCGGCAATGTCGAGAAGCGTTCCGACATCTACAGTCTGGGCGCGACCATGTTTCACCTGCTGACGGGCCAGGACCCGCAGGACAACCCGCTGCTGATCTTCGACTTCACGAAGAATCCGAAACCGCGCCAGATCAACCCGGCCATCACGCCTGAGATGGAAGAGATGATCTGTCGCGCCGTTGAGCATAAACCTGAGAACCGGTTCGCGTCGGCGTCCGCGTTCGGCGAGAGTCTGAAGGACCACCTGGGGCTTTTTCGGGAAGGAAAACGTCCGGAGCGACCCGAAGTCGGCGCGCCGCCCCCCTTCGAGGCGCCGCAGGGTTCAGGCTTCGCCTGCGTTAATTGCGGCAGGGATCTGGCCAGAGACGACGTCTTCTGCGCCTACTGCGGCGCGCGCCAGCCTTCCAAGCGGACCACGGCCAGGTTGGTCGTGATGGGCACTAACGAGATGAGCGCGCAATTCTCGCTCAACGCCGACAGCGAAAACCTGATCGGGCGGATGGATCCGAATCGCGGCATTCGCCCCGAAGTGGACCTGTCGAAATACGATCCTGCGGCGCGCGTCTCGCGCCGCCACGCGAAGATCATCTCGCAGGGCAACCAGTTTTTCATTGAGGATCTGGGCAGCGCCAACGGCACTTTCATTAACGGCTCCGTGCGCCTGGCGCAGGGCAGGCCGTACGTCCTGGTTAGCGGCGACGAACTCAAGCTCGGTGAAACCACACTCAAATTCGTCGTTTCATAATGAAGGAAATCGAACCGGGATTGGCAGACTGGAGACCGCGTTGCAGCGCGTTCTTGCTCGATTACATACTAACGCTGCTGTCCCCCGCCCTGACTCTGGTGCTGGCTGTTTATATCAAAAAGCGCTGGGGGTCGACAACGGCCGCGACCGCCGTCATGGTTATCGGTTATCTGGTGACTGCCGTTGTGATCTTTTTCAATTACGTCTATTTCTACATGCGACGCGGTCAGAGTTTCGGCAAACGCTTTATAGGCGTTCGTGTGGTGAGAATTGACGGCCGCCCCATAGATTATCAGACCGCCGTGTTGCGCAACATTGTCGGATACATGCTCTCCTTTCTGTTCTTCGGGCTGGGAATTGTATGGGTGTTGTGGGACCGTAGACGACAGGGGTGGCACGACAAACTGGCGAAGACCGTCGTCGTCAAAGACTGAATCATATGCCATATGAAATATGGCATATGGCAATTGGAGAAAGCAGCCTGCGATCGCCCCGGCGCGGCAATCGTGATCCTGTCTGATTGGCGGCAATTGGACGGGCGTCTGAGTTGCGTTGATCGCGCAGGCAAGAGTATTGCCCCCGCTTTTATCAAGCGACCCCCCCGACGGGTGGAACATATGACGATGAATTACTGTGGGAGATGCGGATCGGCCAACGGAGCGACGGCGCGTTTCTGCCGTCAGTGCGGGGCGGATTTGAGTAGCCAGACCGCCGCATCATCTTCGGCGCCTCCGTTCAACGTTGAGTTTTCCGGCAAGCCGGTAACGAAGAATCTGGAAAGAGAAACCAGGCCGGCGCCCTCTGAACCCGAACCGCCTCACGGAACCGGGCCGGTCGAGGGCCGGTCGAGCGATCGGACGCCCGACGCTGGCGCCGGAGGCGAAGCCGGCGATCAGGACCCGAAAGCAATCAGCGAATCGTTGCGGCGCATCCGCGCTTCAGGGCCTCTGATCATCGCGGCCATCAAACAAAACACCGACCGGCAAAGCATCGACCGGATCAACGAGATCATCGCGCAGTCGATTCAGGGGATGACCGAAGATAAGGCGCCCGTTGAATCCCAGGTCGAGTCCTCAGTTGGATCTGAGGGCGCTGTGGCGACGGAGGCGCCGCCACTGATTCAACAAGTGGAAGAGCGGGGGGCGAGCCAACCGACGAATAGGGCGCCGAGCGAGGAGGCCGGCCCTCAGACGGCCCACCCAGTTAGCGCCGGTCAGGCCGCCGCCGGACAAAATAGCCAGGCGCTCGTCCGGTCGACGGCGCAGGGAGGCGCGCGGGCGGTCGCCAAAACGCCCGCGCGATCGGGCCAGAAAACGGCGCCGCGAAAAGCCGCCGTCGCGATGGCGCAATCCGTCGCGCGAAGGACCACGGGCTGGTTATCAGGCTTGAACGCGAACCGCTCGATCTCGCATGGGGCGCCGAGCGGGGGGCACAGCGGGCCTTCGACAGTTCTGATGCAGGCTTCCGGATTCAAGCCCAGATCCAGCATAGGCCCGAGAGTCATTCTCGGCATAATCATCCTCGCGGTTCTGCTCGCCGCCCCGATATATCTCGTGTTCCGCGATCGATTGCTCGGACAAGCTCACCCGTCGGCCGGCGATCTCAATCTGATAAGCGCGGAAGATCAGAGCGCGCGACTGGTCAAGGACGCCTCCTCGGAGCGAGCCCAGGGTAAATACGACGCCGCCATCGAGCATTATCATCGCGCGCTCGATCTCGCGCCGAATAACGTGGAGATCCGGTTTCTCCTCGCGCAGACGTACGTGATCGCGCGGCGAATTGAGGACGCCGCGAGGAGTTGCCGGGAGATTTTGCGGATCGCCCCGGAACACCTCGACGCCAGATTGCAATTGGCCGAAATTTATAACGCCAAGGGCAATTGGAGCGCCGCTTACAGGGAGTACCGGAACATTATCGAGCTTAATCAAAGCAGCCCTCAGGCCGCCGACGCGCTCGCCGCTATCGAAAGTCAACAAGCCGTCGCGCTGATGGAAGAGCGCGCCAAAGCCGCCCTGAGCCGGCGACACCGTTCGCGCGTCCCCATTCCATCGCTGCCGGTCGCCGGACTCCGCGACCAGGTTCCATTGGCGCCTCTGGGGCTTTCTGAGGTCCGGGGCGTCAACCCTCCGGCGGCCTTGAGCGGCGCCGGGGTTGAAGAGAAGCCTGACCCGCGCGGCATGGCCGAAGTTCATAAGAGACTCGGCGTGCGATTTCTCAATATTCGCGAATTCCGCGCGGCCATCAACGAGTTTTTGCAGGCGCTGAACCTGACTCCGGAAGACAAAGACCTCTATTATTTCATCGGCTCGTCCTATCACGGGCTGGGCCTCCAGGCCGAAGCCTATGATTATTACAGGCGCGTCGACTCAGGCCCCTATGTCGGCCCCGCCGAATCGGGCGCGAAACAGACCAGGAAGGCGGCCCGGGAAGCGAACAAACGCCGCGATGACCGGAAATCTTCCTCGATGATAAACGAGATTGAAGACATCAATGAGAATAAGTCGAGCAAGCACAAATCGGTTGTAAACAAAATTCTGGACAGTCTGAGGTGACGAAACCGGAGAGCGGGAGAGCGAGGGAGCGGGAGAGCGGGAGGAACGGGAAAGAAATTTCCTGCTTCTCGTCTCCCGCTCTCCTGCTCTCCTGCTCTCCTGCTCTCTCGCTCCCTCGCTCTCCCGCTCTCATTTGCCCTATGCCACGTTTGATAGTCAGAGCCACTCCTGCGCGCGGCGATTCCGTAGTCGATCTGAACCGACCTCGAATAACGATAGGCCGCTCGGCCCGCAATGACCTGTGCGTCGAAGACCCGTTCGCTTCGCGGCTGCATGCCGAGGTGCGTAAACGTGGCGACGTGTTCTGGATAGCCGATCTCGGCAGCGCCAACGGGACTGTGGTCAACACGGCGAGGCTGACCGCCCCCGTGCAATTGCGCGATCGAGACATCATTCGAATCGGCGAGACCGAGATCGAATATTCTGAGCGCGCCGACACCGCGCCGGCGCGAGGCCGCACGAGCATCTTCTTCTCCGATTCCAGTTTCGCGCCGCTGCCCGAAGCGACGATTGTCGCGGACGCCCGCAACTCGGCGGCCAATCTGCTCTCATCGCTGGAAGTCCCTTACAGGGCCCAGATTGCGCCCGCCGTCGGGCATGCGACGCTTGCGCCGAAGTCGGCCCCAGAAAGTCTGCCAGAGAGTCTGCCGGAAAGTCTGCCAGAACGTCTTGAGGATAACGCCCTGGCTGTCATCAGCCGCGTCAGCCTGACGCTGCTCAAGCCGCTCTCGCTGGACGAGACCCTGCGCCAGGTCCTCGAATGCGTCTTCGAGGTCGTCTCCGCCGATCGCGGGTACGTGATGTTGTTCGAGGCGTCTGAGGAAGACGCGAACGGCTCGCCGGAGTTGGTCTGCAAGGCGATGAGAACGCGGACTCCCGCCGCGACGAGCGATTCGGCCGGCGTCGAGATGAGCCGGACTATTTCCGATCAGGTGTTGAAACAGGGCGCGTCGGTGTTGACCTCGGACGCGCAGCAGGACCCCAGATTCCAGGAACGACATTCGATCGTGCTCGGCGGGCTCCGTTCGGTGATGGCCGTGCCGCTGGCCGTCGAGGGGCGCATTTCGGGCATGATATATGTGGACAATCCGCTCCACACCAACCGGTTCACCGAGCGCGACCTGCAACTGCTGACCCTGATCGCCGGCGTCGCCGCGATCCGCATCGAGAACGTCCGCCTGCTCGAAGTTCAACAGGAGCAGAAGCGGTTGGCCAACGAGTTGGCCCTCGCCAGCGAAATTCAGTTCAGGCTGCACCCCGAAACGCCGCCGGCGATCCCCGGCTACGACGTGCTCGGCGTCAGCTTCCCATGCTACGAGGTCGGAGGCGACTATTACGATTTCATCGAGAAGCCCGACGGGCGCTACGTGGTCGCGCTCGGCGACGTTTCGGGCAAGGGAACCGGCGCAGCCCTGTTGATGTCATCGATCCACGCGGCGGTGCGCGCGCACACGCGTACGCGGCTGTCGGCCAGCGAGATCGTCAGCGAGATCAACCAGTACATTTACGACAACACGCCCGCCAACCGCTACGTCACGCTGTTTTACAGCGAACTCGACCCGCGCTCCAACCAGTTGACCTACATCAACGGCGGACACAATTCGCCGCTCCTGGCGAGGGCTTCGGGAGAGGTGACGAGGCTCGACATCGGCGGCTTCCCGGTCGGCATCACCCCGTACGGCGATTACCGCGAAGGCTGGGTCGAAATCGAGCCGGGCGACGTCATGGTCATCTATTCCGACGGCGTCACCGAGAGCTTGGACGAAGAGGGCGAAGAGTTCGGCGAGGCGCGCCTGATCGAAATCGTTCAGAAGAACCGCGGCCGCGCCGCCGCGGGCATCCGCGACCGCATCGATGAGGCGCTCACGAAATTCGTAGGCCGAGCCAGCGCCGTCGACGACCTGACGCTCGTGATTTTGAAACGTACTGCCGAAGATTGAGGATCGAGGATCGAGGATCGAAGATCGAGGATCGAGGATCGAGGATCGAAAATAGCGAGACGGTTTTCGATCCTCGATCTTCGATCCTCGATCCTCGATCTCCGCTTACCAATGCCTGGGTTAACACAGATCATAATCGTGCCTCTGCTGTCGCTGCTGCCGTGCGCGCTGTGGCTGTGGTATTTCTCCAGCCGCAGCCTTTACAAACGACCGGCGCGGCGCGTGCTTGCTGTGACCTTCGCGCTCGGGGCGCTGGCGACGATCCCAGCCCTGGTCTTGAACCTCGCCGGACAATCGCTGTTCTTAGACTTTTTCGGGCGCGCGATGCGTTCGCACATTCTCACGCTCCTCTTCGTGGTCGGGCCCATTGAAGAACTGCTCAAATTGCTGGTCGTCTATTTCTACGCATATCGACGCAAAGAATTCGACGAGCCGCTCGACGGGGTGATCTTCAGCGCGACGGCGGCGTTGGGCTTCGCGTTCGTCGAGAACGTGTTCTACCTGGCGCGGAACGATCCGGCGCTGGTGTTGCTGCGCGGGCCGCTCTCAAATCCAGGACATGCCCTGTTTTCGGCCCTCTGGGGGTTGAGTCTGAGCAAGGCGAAGGCGGCGCCGAACATGATCGGGGAGAGACTGCCGATCGTCGCGCGCGGCTTTCTTATGGCCTCGCTGTTCCATTCGCTCTTCGATCTGTTACTGCTGGCCGCGGACCGAATCAGCGTTTTTTTCTTCGCGCTCCTCATAGCGGTCATGGTCGCGTTGTTCTTCTGGGCGCAATCGCGCATCAAATTTCACAGCGACACGTCGCCGCACCGCGAAGGCACTTTGTACATGCCGCTGCGCTGCTACTGTCAGGAGTGCGGCTTAATGGGGACCGCCGGGACGCGCTGCGCGGAATGCGGCGCCATCATAGCGGAACCCGAAGAATTGGATCTCTGTCCCGTCTGCTCGATCGCCCAACGTCCGGGCGCCATGTTCTGTTCGCGCTGCGGAGCCAATGTCAGACTACCCGCGAAAGAAAACCTCGACACACGCCCGCACTTCGTCTCGATCTCAACTCTTGGAGAAGAGCGCATCGCCTACATCCTCAACGAAGCCGAAGTCTCGATCGGGCGCACGCTCAACAACTCCTTCGTCATCGAACACCCTTCCGTCTCCAAACGTCACGCCAAACTGACAGCCGTGGAGGACGCATACACGCTTTACGATCTGGAGAGCAGCAACGGCACCTTCGTCAACGGCAAACGCGTCAAAGAGACCAAACTGGCTGACGGCTGCGCGGTGCGCTTCGGACGCGCTCAATTCGTTTACCGCGCTCAGACGGGGCGCGAGACCGATATTTCGCCCGATTCCGGGATGGCCTGATCCCGGAATCGGACATCCGAGTCGCCGCGAGACATGCCTTCTCAGTCTCAAAGTAACAAATCGTTGCGTTTAACTCTTCAGCCGGGATGGCACGCGATTTGGTATGCCTTTCAATGGCTCAATTATCCAATGAGCTTTCACGTCGCGTTGCGACGTCATGAAAGAATGAAGATCGCCCCTGGGTACGCATCGCTTCCAGCGTGCAGTATTTATCATCTCAGACATCGGTCAATGTTTGAGATGATAAATACTGCACGCTGGAAGCGATGCGTACCCAGGGATTTCCCGCAGGAGCCGTCTATGAACACACTATGGCAGGATTTGCGCTTCGGCGCGCGGATGATGATCAAAGCGCCGGGCTTCACCCTCATTGCCGTTCTTTCAATCGCGTTAGGCATTGCGGTGAACTCGGCGGTCTTCACGTTAGTCAACGGCATGCTGCTCAAGCCAATGCCTGTACGTCAGCCCGATCGTCTCGTCGCGCTTTACACCGTAGAGCCGAACTCGATCTATCCCAGTCAGTTCTCATATCCCGATTACGTTGATTACCGCGACCACAATCAGGTCTTCAGCGATCTGTTTATTCACTTCACCACTCAAGGTCTCAGCCTAAAGGGGCGTGAAGGCGCCGCCGAGATGGTGTGCGGCGAATACGAAGGTTCAGCCGGCGGTCGCGCTGATGGGTTATACGTCGATGGTCACGGGGCTGATGATGGGGCTGGTCGGGCTGGTGTTGCTGGTGGCTTGCGCGAACGTGGCGAACCTATTGCTGGCGCGCGCGACCGTGCGGCGAAGGGAGATCGCCGTGCGACTGGCGCTCGGCGCGAGCCGCCGTCGCCTTATCCGGCAACTGTTGACGGAGAGCGTAATGCTCTCGACGCTGGGCGGCGCGCTTGGCTTGATTCTGGCGATCTGGCTCAGCGACCTGTTCAGATTCGGCGTCCCGAAGGTTGATTTCGCGACGATGGATTACGATTACGCCCTGGGCCTCGATTATCGCGTGCTCGGTTTCACGCTGGCGGTGTCGGTATTGACGGGCGTCATCTTCGGTCTGGCGCCGGCGTTGCAATCCTCGCGTCCTGATCTGGTCCCGACGCTGAAGGGCGAAATGAGCGCCGCTTCAGCGGGACGTCGCCGCCCCAACCTGCGCAACCTGTTCGTCGTCACGCAGGTTGCGCTATCGCTGATGTTGCTTGTCAGCGCGGGCCTGCTGGTCAAGAGCTTACGCAATGCGCAGACGATGAATCCGGGCTTCAGAACGGATCATCTGCTGATGGCTTCGGTGAATGTCGGTTTGCACGGCTACGACGAAGCGCGGGGACGCCGATTCTACAAACAACTCGGCGAGCGATTACAGAGTCTGCCCGGCGTCACGCATGCGAGTTTCGCCGGCCCTCTCCCACTCGACCAATACTATAACGCTGCGAATGTCACAATCGAAGGCCGCGTCCCGAAGACCGCGAACGAGCGCCTCGGCATCGGTTACAGCATCGTCGGCCACAATTATTTTGAGACGATGAATACGCCGATTGTTCAGGGCCGCGCCTTCACCGAGCGCGACAACGAGAATGCCCCGCGTGTGGTGATCGTCAACGAAACGATGGCGCGCCGCTACTGGCCGAGTCAGAACCCCATCGGCAAACGGCTGCGTCTGGGCGGCGAGCAGAGCCAGTGGCTGGAGGTCGCAGGCGTGGCGCAGGACGGCAAATACATCACGCTGGGCGAGCCGCCGACCGATTACTTCTTCCTGCCTTTCTGGCAGAACTACGACGGGCGCATGACGCTGATCGCGCATACGAAGGGCGATGCCGAAAGCGTCATCGCATCGATTCGGCGGGAGGTGAAAGCGCTCGATGAGCAACTGCCGGTCTACGGCGTGCGCGACGCGCCGGAGTTTTTGGACATCATTCTCTCCGGGCCGAAATCCATCGCGGCGACGGTGAGCGGCTTCGGATTGCTTGCGCTGCTGCTGGCGGCCATCGGGCTCTACGGCGTGATGAGTTATGCCGTCGCCGAGCGCACGCGCGAAATCGGCGTCCGCGTGGCGCTCGGCGCCGAGCCCAGAGACCTGAGGCTGATGGTTTTGCGCCAGGGCTTGCGACTCTCGCTCGGCGGCGTGGCGCTGGGACTGGCCGGCGCCTTTGGACTGGCGCGGCTGCTCCGGAGTCTGCTCTACGACCTGAGCGCGACCGACCCGCTGACCTTCGGCGCCGTCGCGCTGTCGCTGATTGTCGTGGCTTTGCTCGCCTGCTGGATTCCGGCGCGGCGGGCGACGAAGGTCGACCCGATGGTCGCGCTCAGGTGTGAATAGATGTCAGATGTCAGATGTCAGATGTCAGAGAGAGAGCTTTGCCGCCACTCTTCTACTGACATCTGACATCTGACATCTGACATCTATATGCAAGAGGTCTTATCTGTTCTCGATCCTCGATCCTCGATCAAATGCAGCGTGGGGTCTTCGGTCACGCTGGCGCCGCCCGATGGCTCGGCGTCAACGACGAGTTGATCGGTCGTTTTGGCCGGTTCCACGATAGTGTACGCCGCCTCAGCCGACGATTCGAACGGCGGTGGTTGCATCTGTTGTTCTTTAGGTTTCACCAGTCGCTGGTTGATGAACAAGCCGTTGAAGATCATACCGGCTCCGATCAGGACAAGGACTATTCCGAGCCAATACAGGCTGCGAATTATATCCGCGCCTTCCCCGGCTCTCTTCGCCACAGCCTCGAAGAAGAAATGGAGAAAGATCATCGCGCCGACGCCGGTGAAAATGGTGAGGACGCCCTCCTTGATCTCAGTGAGCCGTTTCTCTTCGGGCGTGGGGTTGAGCCGTTTCCGCGCCTCCTCTTGGAGGGGCTCCCTCCAGGTCTTGTTCCATTCGGGCTTCTCCTCGGTAGAAGAGGACGTCATCGCTTCGCGCGCGCCACGCAAATTGGCGCCGCATTGCTTGCAGAATTTGAGATCATCACTGACTTGAAAACCACATCCGGGACAGAACATAACAATTCCTCCTGCCATCATCGTCAATCGGTTTCACGGCGCTCAGGCGCGGCGACAGGCTCGGTCAGATGCAGTGTGGAGTCTTCTGTCACGCTGGCGCCGTTAGACGGCGTTATGTCAACGACTAGATGATTGGTCGTTTTGGCGGGAAGCTCTGGAGGCGTCGGCGATGCGGAGACCTTTGTTTGCGCCTGCTCTTCCTTGAGTGATGACAGCCGCCGGCTGACGAAAACACCATTGATGATGAGTCCGATTCCGACCAGTATTGGGATTATTCCGACCATCCATAGGCCTCGAACGATCTCTGCCTCGTCCCCGGCTTTCTCCGCCACGATGTTGAGGAAGAAGTAGAGAAAGATCATCAGGCCGACGCCTGTGAGGCTGGTGATGACGCCGCCTTTGATTTCATTGAGTCGTCTCTCTTCAGGCGTGCCACGCATCCGCTCCTGTAATTTCTTAGCGAGGATAATATTCGCCGCCCAGCTCTGGCTCCAATCGGGCTTCTCCTCGACGGGGCGTGACATCATCCCTTCGCGCGCGCCATGCAGATTGGCGCCGCATTGCCGGCAGAATTTGAGATCGTCGCTGACTTGAATGCCGCATCCCGGACAGAACATAACCACTCCTCCTAATATCTTCGTCAATCGGTTTCACGGCGCAGGGGCGCGGCGACGGGCTCCGGCAGATGCGCCGTCGTGTCTTCAGTCACGCTGGCGCCTCTCGATGGCGCGGCGTTGGCGACGAGTTGATCGGTCGTTTTAGCGGGAATCGCCGCCGGCGGCTGGGGCGCCGACATCGCAGCTTGCAGCAGTTGTTCTTTCAGTTGCACGAGGCGGCGGCTGACGAAAAAACCGTTGATGAGGAGTCCGACTCCGACCAGGAATGGAATTATTCCGGTCATCCACAGGCTGCGAAGGAGATCCGCGTCGGCGCCGGATTTTTGCCTCGCCACAACGTCGAAGAAGAAGTAGAGAAAGATCATCACGCCGACGCCGACAAGGCTGGTGATGACGCCGCCCTTGATCTCATCGAGCCGCTTTTTTTCCTCCCTGAGCAGTTTCTCTCCCGGGGTGACGCCGCGCATCCGCTCCAACTCTTCCTCAGGATAGATCATTTCAGCCCACCAGGTTTTGCTCCAATCGAACTTCTCCCTCGTGGATCGTGACGTCATCGCCTCGCGCACGCCGTGAAGATTGGCGCCGCATTGCCGGCAGAATTTGAGATCGTCGTTGATTTGAAGGCCGCATCCAGGACAGAACATTAGCGCTCCTGCGGAAAACATAGGACAAATTATCCAGTTTGCCTGGTTTCCTCGAAAGGCGTCTCTTAAGAAAGCAAGGCAAACTGGACAGTTTGCCCTACATTTGTGCGATCGCGGGCGCTGATGTTACCAGTTCTCGACTAATCAACGCCACACTGCGTAATACGACAAACCAGGGAACTTCGGAACCATTTTCGGACGCGGCCTTCCCAAAAACGGACACCTCGGCGGCGCCTCCCAGCCTCAGGATCCGCCGCCGACAGTGGCTTTTCAATGAGTTAGCTCTCCTAACTCGATGGCACGCCAATTGGATAAGAGCAGTTGAAAAAGTAGGAAATCCCCTTTGGAGAAGGACTACCGATAGAGGAAGCGATATGGAAGCCACTTTGCCAATGATACCGACGCCGCGAACCTTGATCGCCGACGATCACCCTGACGTGCTGGCGGCGCTGCGGATGCTGCTCCGAAACGAAGGCTGGCTGACCGAGGCTGCAAGTTCGCCGGCCGAGGCGCTCGAGGCGATCAAATCGCGCGATTTCGATCTCGTGCTGGTTGACCTCAATTACGCCCGCGACACGACGTCGGGTCAGGAGGGACTCGACCTGATCTCGCGGATTCGGGCGCTCGACAGCGCGCTGCCCGTCGTGGCGATGACTGCCTGGGCTAACATTGAGCTGGCGGTCGAAGCGATGCGGCGAGGCGTCGCCGACTTTGTGCAGAAGCCGTGGGAGAACGCGCGGCTGCTGCGGATCTTACGCGATCAGATCATGGCGGGCCGCGCGCGACGCCGCGAGCAGCGTTTGGAAGCCACGCGCGACCGTGAACTGGCGGCCGCCGAAGAGATTCAACAGAGCCTTCTGCCGCGCCACATGCCAGTCCTCAAAGGGGCCGAACTTGACGTCGCCTGGCGTCCGGCCGGCGCCGTGAGCGGCGATTACTTCGACGTCATTCAATTCGACGAGAGACGCGCCGCGCTGTGTGTCGGCGATGTGATGGGCAAGGGGATGCCGGCGGCGCTGGTCATGTCGAACCTGCAGGCGCTGGTCAAGGCCTTTGCGACAGCCGCAGCGCCGCCACAGCGACTGTGCGAGCAGATCAACCGCGCTGTCTGCGGCTATCTCCCCGAAGGCAAATACATCACCTTCTTTTACGGCCTGTTCGAGACCGCGAGCCGGCGCTTCACTTACGCCAACGCCGGACACAACCCGCCGCTGCTCATACGGCGCGACGGGCGGACGGCGCGGCTCTCGGAGGGCGGCATCGTGCTCGGCCTATTTCCCGAAAGACGCTATGAGCAGGGTGGAGTAAAGCTGCGCGCGGGCGACCGCTTGCTCTGCTTCACCGACGGCATTACCGAGGCCGCCAACGACGCCGGCGAACTCTTCGGCGAAGAGAGGCTGCTGCAATTGCTTGTCGAACATAGACGTCAGAGCGCGTCCGAACTGAGCGAAACGATCCTCGCCACAGTGGCCGATTTCAGCGGAGGGAGTTTTCAGGATGATGTGACGCTGATGGCGCTGGCCGTTGAGGATTGAGGGTCGAGGATCGAGGATTGAGGATCGAGGATCGAGATCGAGGATTGATGTTTGATAAAAGCTTCTTCGTCGCGGAGCGACGGTTTGAACTTAGGCCGGCGTTTTAACGCCGGCGCCGCGTGTCAGAGAAATCCGTGAGTCGCGGAGCGACGGTTGGTGCGCCTGAGAGCGCATCTGGTCAGAGAGGTGAAAGTCCTCTTCAGGCATACGTTCTCCGGCCTGTAACTGAATGCAACTGCGTCGCCGCGAGGCGGGGTGGGGAGCAGCAGGAGGTGA
>WNFU01002598.1_pt1 | contig 25592 bp, 30 predicted proteins | sample 5400121 | NCBI WGS metagenome assembly WNFU01 (sample SAMN13153360, study PRJNA577476) | soil metagenome | isolation source: 100 cm soil or saprolite under grassland replicate 1 | place: USA:California | collected 2016-06-15 | reverse complement strand
CGCGCTCAATTAGACGAAGATCATTAAAAGATCGAATTGGCAATCCGTCCCCCGCCGCGGGCTCCGCCGACGTGGTTGCCCCCATTCGGGCAGGAGCTAAGGGGGTGTAAAAGAATTACTTCCGGTTTTTGGGGCTTCCGGTCAAGTGCTCTGCTGGCGTAGAGTGCGGCCATCAAAGGGGACGGTGAAGAACTGACGGATGCCAGCCGAGACGATCCATGCCTGCCAGTGCGCCGCGTGCCGGCGGGGTGACGCCGATCCTGAGCGAGAGCGGCATTATCAGATGAACCTCTTCGTGAGTCGGCTGGACGAAGACCAGCGCCGCTGGTACTTGGCTCTTGAATCGCAGCGCATGGGTTGGGGAGCCGATCGGCTGCTGTTCGAGATAACTGGAGTGGATGAGAAGACCATTCGGCGTGGTCGGGAGGAACTGGCCGCTTCACTGATGAATCAACCCATCGACCGGGTCCGCCAGCCCGGCGCAGGCCGACCACCGGTCGAAAAAAAACGCCGCTGATCTTGTCGGTACTCGAGGAGTTGGTCGCTCCCGAAACGGCCGGCGATCCGATGACTGCGCAGAAGTGGGTGCGCAGCAGTCTGCGCACCTTGAGCGTCAAGTTGGAAGCGGCGGGCCACGTGATCAGTCCGCCCACAGTAGGCCGTCTGCTGCGCACGCTCGACTACTCGCTGCACGTCAATGCGAAGAAGACTGAGGCCTCGTCGGCCCACCCCGACCGTGAGCAGCAGTTCGACTACATTGCCGTGCAGCGCGCCACGTTCACCCTGGCTGGGCTGCCGATCATCAGCGCGGACACCAAGAAGAAAGAGCTCGTGGGCGACTTCAAGAACGCCGGCCAGACCTGGTCGCTGGAGCCGACCGCGGTCAATGTGCACGACTATCCGCATGACGCACTCGGGCGGGCCGTGCCGTACGGCGTGTGCTCCAGCCGTCCAACCTACGGTGGCGCCTACCGCGGCGCGGACTCCGGCTGCGACTGCAGTGGCGACACCGGCCCCCGCCGTCGCTCCCACGCTGGCACCGACATCGCAGCAGGCGTCACAAACGACGGTTGCTCTGGGTACCGGTACCGGTACGCCGTTAGCGGCGTCAGCTGCTGCGGGCCTTGGCACCGCAGTGCCAACTGCGAATGAGTCGGCCTATCCACTACCGGCCTATCCGGCGTCTATATGGGGATGGGCTTGCTGAGCCCTGATGAGCGATCTCGCTGCGCCACACCAGCGGATGCAGCAGCACCGGGTCGCCTCGGCTGGCTGCGAGGCGAAGCATCCAGTCTAAGGTCTCGAAGCGGTAGGATCAACTGCTTGGTTACAGCAACTGGAGCAGTATGGATTCAGCCAATGCTACGAGGGCCTCGTTTTCGAACCTTACCTCGTGGGGGACCAGGGTCTTGCGGTAGCGCGTCAGTTCACGTATCGCTCGAATTGGTGCTGGTGGAATGAAGCTGGCGCGAAGCAATCCATGGCGCAACAAGTCCGCGATCCACTCGCTATCGCGGACATCTGTCTTCTTACCCGGCACCGCCCGCATGTGCTGCGGGTTGACTACCAACAAGGTGCGGGCATCATCCTCAAGGACATTGAAGACCGGCCGCCAATAGACTCCCGTCGATTCGAGTCCTACATGCGTCACATCCAACGAGTTCAGCCAATCGCTCAGCGCCAATAGGTCCGCTGTCATCGTCCCGAACGTGCGCATCTGGCGCTCGACTTGGCCATCCGGCTGGGTGAGCAATACGCAACCAACGACAGTCTTCTTGTGGACGTCCAGCCCACAGCACCGCGCGTGAATGACCTCCACCACCGCTCCTCCCTATCGCCGAAGTGCGGCCACGACGGAGCGCGAAGAGAACACAACATTCCCCCGCGTGCTTGTCTCAAACGAGACAGCGACACTCATAATCACTGGGCGCGCTCCAAGCCAGCTTCCATTACGGGCTCCTGGCACCAACGAAAAACACCCTCTTGCCGCGGCCACCTCGGCAGCGTACCCAAGGTGTTTCATGCCCATTGCCGTCCGCCAGGACATGACGCTTCCATTGCTACTCAGAGGCCAGTTTGGCTGTAGCCCCGCCGGCGTCCGTCTTGACGACCCTGCGGCAGCGTATAGCCTCTTGATGGCGCCCACAAGGACGTACTGAGGAGGGGTCTCATGCCAACTTACATCTACCTCTGCAAGTACACCGCGGAAGGCATAAAGGGGGTACAGGAAGCGCCGCAGCGGCGGCAGCGAGCAGTTGAGAGGATCGAGCAATTGGGTGGTCGCGCAATTGGGACCTGGCTCACCCAAGGGCGCTACGACGTTGTGTTAGTCGCCGACTTTCCTAATGAGGCATCCGCCTCCGCGTTCGCGCTCGGCACCGGTATGGCAGGTCGCCTGACGACCGAAACGATGCGGGCGTACACACCTGAGGAAACGGACGCGATCCTGGCCAAGCTCTCGACCTAGTGGCACCCCGGCCGACGGACTTACGCACATCACACGAGGCTGACTGCTCGCTTCCTGGCGCGCGACTTCGGGACAACCCACGCTGACGATGGCATGGCGCGGCTACTCACCGATGCCCAGACCAGCGCCGCTCTGCTCCTGCTCAACGGCGGGCGCGTAGACCTTCGCCAACGGCCCAGGCCAAGACCACCTGCACCGCTACGGCTGGAGCGTACCTGTACTGAGTGCGGCCAGACGCTGCCGCTCCAGGCGTTGGTCAGGATCCAGAGCAGGCGCAACGCGGTGTATGGCAGGTGCCGTGTGTGCCGCGCTAGACGTGCTCGTGAGCGCTACCAGAACGACCCAGCCGAGCGGGAGGCGCAAAAAGCTACGGTGCGGCGCAATCGGGCGAGGCGCAAGCAGGTAACCGAGCTGAGTTGAGTCGGCGACCTGCCCGCCCGTCAACCGGCGCAGCAGGTCCCCGACCGTTCCACCGAGCCGCCCGAGCTCGGCCGCGAGATCCTGCCACGACGTCGGGCGTCCCGATCCGCTCGGCAGCGCCAGCCTCGAGCGCCGGGATCCAGATGCTGACGATGCTCGGCGATACCCGCGCGGCGCGTTGCTTCGAGCAGGTCGGGTACACGTTCGCGGAAGCCGTCCCGTGGGCGCCGAGCGAAGCATAGCGATCGTCGCCAAGCTCCTCTAGCTCGGCGGCCGAATCCCGCAACTAGCCACGACCCCTATTTCGCAGCGAGGCGCCCCAGATACCAACCCGACCAATTCGCTAAGTCTCGATACGCGTGGGGACGACAATACTGGGCACAGCGAAGTGAACGAAGCACGTCCCAATCACGCGCCCACACCTCGGCTGGTTGAAGTGGAATGCTATGCGGGCTATCGCGCCGAGGAGACGCCACGACGCTTTCGGTTCGGTAGACGTCAGATCGAGATTGCCGACGTCGTCGACCGCTGGCAGACGCCCCACCACCGCTATTTCAAGGTCCGAGACACCGATGGCGAGCTCTTCGTGCTGCGGCACGATGTGGCGTCCGATCGCTGGGACCTGACGGCGTCGCGTCGCTAGCCTGAACGGGCCCAGGCGGTGGTGGGACGACCGTGCTTGCCGTCGAGGTGGCGGTGCGGGGGCGTGCGACCTGGCAACGGCTGACGCCTTCGCTGATGGTGCTTGGCTTCCCCTGATCTGTCAGAGCCCATTCTGGCGTGACCGTGTGGTCCCAGACTGGCGTGGTGGATCGCGAGGCGGTGTCGGCCCGCTGCCGTGGCTTGGCCGGCGCGAGCGAGGTGTACCCGTTCGGCGACGAGGTAGCGATCTTCGAGGGACGATGGCAAGATCTTGGCCCTGGTGACTCTGGGTGACGCGCCTGGCAGCGTGAGCCTCAAGTGCGATCCTGGCTACGCCATCGCCTTGCGCGAGCAGTATCCCGCCGTCACGCCAGGTATCACCTGGCCAAGCGGCACTGGAATACGGTCCAACTCGACGGCTCGGTGCCGCCGCCGAGTTGGAGGAGGCCACCAACAGAGGCGCTTCGGTTTCAAGCCAGCCTAATTCGTAGGCCAGCCGCCCACCCACAGTACGCTGCCGCGGTGCTGCTAGTGGGAGCGGTGCGTGCGCTACGCCGACACGCGCACTACGGCCGCGGATGCACCTGCCCTGACGCCGACCGTCGCTCAGCCGAACAATCTGCCCGTCCATCGCCACACGCACGGTGCTTGAGCAGCGCCGCGAAGGGCTGTGGTTGGAGGTCGAGTACTACCGCACGCAACCGGCGCAATCGCTCTGCGACCACCTCGCAGAGCGCCGTGCGGCTTTCGGGGAAAATCCTCAGCCGAGCCCCACCGCTCTGGGCACCAAGTGCAGCTGGTTCGCTCCCCCAGCGCTCAGCGAAGCCGACTCCTGGCCTGCCTCAGCGGTGTGGCACGCCTGGCGCAAACGGATGAGCCATCATCGCCTCGACCCGCCACGCGCCCGCGTGCTGACGCCAGGTGCGTCACAGCCTGGGTCCATCTCGGTCAGCTCTGATGCTCGGCGCCCAATAGTGCGAGGGCGTTTCGGATGCCCCGCTCGAGGACCTCGTCGGCAAGCTGTCGGTCGGCCAGGGCGCGGGAGAGCTGGAGCGTCCCGACCATCAAGGCGAAGACGCTCAGCGTCTTCACGCGTGCCGAATGCGGTTTCTCCGGGGCGAGGCGCGCGGCGATGTCGTCGATCACGACCAGCACGCCCTCGGTGTACGCGCACTTGATTGCGTCGGTGGAGCGCCCGATCTCGTCGAGCAGGGCAGCCGATGCGCAGCCGCCCTGCGGGTTGTCGCGGTGCTGAGCCGAAAGATACCCGCGTACGATCTGCTCGAGTCCGGCGCGGTCGCGCGGTTGCGCACTGAAGCTCTCCCGCTGCTCACGTAGCTGCTCGACGACCGCGTTCGCGACGAGGTCCTCCTTGGACTCGAAGTGGGCGTAGAAGGCGCCGTTGGTCAGCCCCGCGTCCGCCATCAACGTGGCGATCCCCGAGCCATCGATGCCGTCTCGCTTCAGTCGACGTCCAGCTACCTCGATGATCCGCCGCCTTGTGGCCTGCTTGTGCTCTTTCCCGTACCGCGCCATGCGCGCCTCCATTCGCCGCAAGAACCGCTTGCGTTTTGTCCACTGCCATTATATTATGGTCATAATTCAATTGCCAGGAGTCCTCCAGAGATGGCCAATGTAAACCCGGTAGCGCTCGTGACGGGCGCGTCCTCAGGCATCGGGAAGGCAGCCGCGCTCGCGCTCGTCCAGGCCGGTTTCGACGTGGTCGGAACGAGCCGCAACGCCTCGCGCGTCACCCCGCAGCGCGGTGTGACGTTCCTCGACCTCGACGTGACCAGCGACGAGTCGGTTAGCACGCTGGTCCGCGGCGTGATCGAGCGGTTCGGACGGATCGACGTCCTGGTCAACAATGCGGGCACCGGTGCAGCGGGTGCCGCCGAGGAAAGCTCCGTCGCCCAGGACCAGCGCGTCTTCGACATCAACTTCTTCGGCCTCGTCCGCATGACGAAGGCTGTCCTGCCGCACATGCGCGCGCAGGGACGCGGACGCATCATCAATATCTCGTCCGTGCTCGGGCTCGTCCCCGCGCCGTACATGGCCAGCTACGCCGCGACCAAGCACGCGATCGAGGGGTACTCCGAGTCGGTGGACCACGAGCTCCGGGAGCACGGCGTCCGCGTGCTCCTCATCGAGCCCGCCTATACCAAGACCGGCTTCGACGCGAACGCTCTGCAGGCCGACGCACCGTTACAAATCTATGCGGAGCAGCGGCAGGCATTCGACCGCGTGATGGCGACTGCGATGGAGGGCGGCGACGATCCGGCCACGGTGGCCAGGTCGATCGTGGCGGCAGCGACCGACCCGAAGCCCAAGCTGCGGTACACCGCCGGCTCGACAGCCGGACGCGTGAGCGCCCTTCGCCGCTTTGTTCCCGCCTGGGCATTCGACAGGCAGATCCGGAAGCTCAATCGCCTGCCCGCCTGAGGCTTCGACCCTCACGCGCGCCAACAAGGAGTGAGAAAGGCAGCATGGCCACGCATCACGAACTCACCGCGCAAGCAGAACCCGTGGCACACGAAGACGTGGTCACGTCGTACAAGGAAGCACCGACCCGCACCGTCTCCGCTGGTGGAGTCAATTTCGCCTACCGCGAGCTCGGCCCGAAGACCGGTGTCCCGGTGATCTTCCTCACCCACCTGGCCGCGGTGCTGGATAACTGGGACCCTCGGGTCGTCGACGGCATTGCCGCACAGCACCGGGTCATCGCGTTCGACAACCGGGGCGTCGGCGCGTCCACGGAGAACGCCCGCCGGTGCACGATGTTGGGCGTGGCGCGGGTAGTCGAGAAGGGCACGCTCCGCCCGGCGACGGCCCGGGCGGCGGTGTTGGAGGTGCTGCGCGACCCGGCCTACCGGCGCAACGCCCAACGGCTGCGGGCTGAGATCGACGCGTTGCCGGGGCCGGAGCAAGCCGTCGCGCGGCTGGAGGCCCTGGTCGGCTCCTCCAGCAAATGAACGCGCAGCCGAGGATCAGTAAGGCGTGGTGGAGTTCCGCCGATCATTCGTAGCGGCGTGCCACCCAGTCAGCGGCCGCCGGTGCTTCCACCCGCCGGCCACGGCGAGCTTCGATACTGCGGGTGCCGACCTCTTACGAATTCTGAGACTGCGAGCTCAGGCAGCCTTGGCGAGCGCCTCCAATTCGTCGGCCGCCGTTTCTTCGGGTGTCTCCGCAGCGAGTCTCGTGGCTAAGCGCTCGGCAGCCCACCGATAGCCTGGCTCAGCCAGGACTCGCTGCAGTGCCAGGCGGATGCGGTCTGGAGTGGCGTCAGCCGTCAGTCTGAGCCCGGCACCGTGGGCCACGATCCGTGCTGCGTTATCCGCTTGCTCGCCGATCAGCGGCAGGCATACCAGGGGCACGCCGTGCATGAGAGCCTTGGTCAGGCTGCCGAGCCCACACTGTGTGACCATGGCCGCGACATGCGGGAGGACGGGCGAACCCGGCACGAACGTCTCGAGTACTGCGTTTCGTGCCCCACCAAACGCAGTACTCGAGACGTTCGGGCGAATGCGGCACGAACGTCTCGAGTACTGCGTTTGGTGGGGCACGAAACGCAGCAGCATCAAGCGCCGGCGTGGGTCCGACACCGCACCCGACCCCGCCGAGCTCCTGCTTGGCGCGGTCGGCACGTGCTTATCGATCGGCTACGTGCTCAACGCCGCCGAGCTCCAGCGCGTGGCGCTCGACCTCGAGGGCGACATCGACCTGAGCGTGTTCGCCGGACTGGCCGAGGAAGGCACACCTGGTTACTCCGACATCCGGGTGCGGGCGCAAATCAAGAGCAATGCGCCGGCTGACGTGATTCGGGCGCTGCACGAGCACGTCATCCGCACGTCGCGGATCTGCAGCACAGTGGCCCGACCGGTCAATGTCACGTCCGAGGTGGTCCTCTCAGGCTAGGCCATCCACGCGCAACGGCGCGGCTGGCTTCCGCCGCGGTGGCGGGCCGTGTTTTCGCCACGAGCAGGACGCATACGATTGTGCCGTCTGGCACGTTCATGCACTTGGATGGGACGTCCGAAGCGCTAGATCCAGAGGGGATCGAGATTCAGGTCCTGTAGCTGGGCGCGGACTTCGCCTAACAGTTCAAGGGGCACCTTTGATACGTCCCCGGGCCACGGTGCTGCCGTCCGCAGTCCACTGCATCCATGCGACTTTGTCCGGTACCGCATCCTGCAGCGATGCCGCCGGTGTCGCTCAGATCGCCCTCGGCGAGGCAGAAGCGTGAGTACTCCCGCCTGTCGCCGAAGGTACCCACTAGCGTTCGATCAGGGTCGTTGGGCTTAGTCTGCGTCGGGCCACAGTCGGCCGCCAGCGCTGATCTGAGATGAGCTCAGGTCTCATATACCGACAGAATCTCGCTCAGTGGACCGGGTGGCGGCACATTGAGATCTACGCCCGCGATCTCGTTCACCTGCCGCTTGAACCATTGATCGAACTCATCTTGCGAGGCGACAAATTGGCTGAGTGAGCCGCCGATATTCGGGCTCTGAAAGAAGACGACGAACAGATCACCCATCGGTGACTGCTGGAGCGCCCAGACTTCTTTGGTGATTCCCAGCCGTTGCTCCGATGTCGCGTATTGACCTTTCCGCTCGCCTTCGAGTTCGTGTAAGAACGCGCGAGCAGCATCGGTCTTGCCGGCCTGAATCGGCAGTGCGAACAGAGCGTGCTCCATTGACTGTCTCCCCGTGCGATCGTTAGAGTGCAATAGTAGGGCATCGTGATCTGACTGGAACTCGTCAGCCGGACTGTCGCGGCTGGTCTATGTTGTCCCGACGACGATGTCCAATCCGCGCCAAGCCCGACGAGGGATGACGACAGTGCCGAGAGCTGGTTCGCCAGGTGGCATCCGTGCCAATCGACGACGCGGTCGCGAACAAGCTCCTGGAGAGTGCCCTAGCCGGCATCGACCCCGACAGCCTCAATCCAGAAGACGAGGAGGCCAGCGAAGTAGCGCGCCAGGTGACAGAGGCGCTGACCCGCCGTCGGTACTTCTGGTGTGCGGGCAGTTCCGACGATGGTCACCCCACCTGTTCGTGGGGGTCACCGTGGACGGCCGTACGGCACGGGCGTGGCTATCGCTGGCCACGGGTCTCGATCCGTGTGACGTCGCGCTGGCGAGAGCTCGAAGCGCGTTGTCTCGAGGTGGTCGATGGCCAGCCCGTGCTCGAACTGATCGAGGACGGGCCGGAGCCACTCATCAGGGCAGCTCCAGCTGAGGCAGTGGAACACGGATATGGAGGTCGACGACTCACGCTCGCCAGAGTGACGCCCGCTCGCCACCTGAGCTGACAGGAGCCGCTGCCAGGAGCACCCGCCTACTAGCTCGTTCAGCTGCCGTGCTGTTCGGGCCCGAATGCAAGCCCACTGGGATGTGTTCTGCCGGCGCGGTCGCGCGGTGCTGACCAGGCAGGCGGTAGCCAGCAGGCTGTGCATGCCGCCGCGCCGGTGGTACCTGGTTGCGGCCGGCCTGGTTCGCGAACGCCCCAGAAGATGGCATGACCGACTGCGCACTGATTGACTGCGACCGTCCGGGAGCATGGCGCGCGGTGTGCTGACAGTCGTGTGGATCGTTCTGGCGATTGTCGTCGTCCTGGTAGCTGTCATCTGGCTGTTTCAGCGCCGCCTTTATTAACTTTTCCGCTGGATGTCTTGCCGGTCGCCACGACAGGCTTCGGGCGCCCACTCGCGGCTGGCCGAGCAGGTGCGGCACGGCACGGACCAGGCGCCGTCGGACCTGAGCCGGGGTCAGTCCGACCTGCTGCGCGACCTCTGCAACCAAAAGCAGCTCACTGGTGTCGAGGCCGTAGTACAGGCGCACGAGCCGACGTTCCTGCTCGGGCAGGGCGGCGAAGGCCTCCGGCTCGGGTGCCCGCAACGCCTCCCGCTCTGGTCGGCGGCGTTGGCGCGCGGCGGCACTCAACTGCACACGGATGTCGTCGCGGACGGCGGGGCTGGTGGCCCGTCCGTTCTGACGCCGCCGCTCGAGCTGGCAGGCCGCGCTACACGTCCGTTGATTCGACCAGGGGTCCAGGGGCGTGAAGCTGGTCCCGCATGCGGTGCACACCCGGGTAGTCGCTCCCACCGCTTCGGGCCCGAGCAGCCGCGCCACACTGGTGACAAGCAGGCTGCGGAGGCGTGCCCGCTCGAGACCGAGCTGCTCGCGGAGGTTGGCCTGAGTCGCGCGCCCACCTCCATCCAGGCCGTAGCTCCGCGCGCTGCTGCCGCCGTGCTACCCAACGTCAAACAGATCCGTTAGGGCCGGAGTCCATGTTCGGCCGGGATGGTGATCGGCGCTTGAGCGGCCGGCGGGAACGCTGAGCGCGACCCGCGCGCGGGTGGCGGATCATCGCGCCTCTTCACCCTCGGTCGCCGCACGCAGCGATGGAGCAAAGGAAATCCCTTCGAGGATGTGCGGGGCGGCGAGGTCGTCGGCGAGGTTCTCTCCGAGAAGTTCGCGCCCCAGCGTCCGGTAGACCCAGACTTTCAGGTCGTCCTCGCCCCACCCGCAGTCCCCGACCAGGAGCCGGTACATCTCGATGCTGCTGATCGAGTAGATCAGGTCGGCGGCTCTCTCCACGCTGAGATCGGGGCGGAGATGCCCCAGTCTGGCGATCACCTCGACCTGTCGCCGAATCCCCGATCGCTTCATCTGGAGCGCTGTGCGATACGCGTCGGCCACGTCGGGGTCGGTCGATGCCGCGGACACGATGGCGGAGTACAGCGGGGCGGTCCGGCGGTAGATCTCCGTCCCGTGCTCTGCCATCAGTGCGAGGGTGCGGCGGCCATCCGTCACCGCCAATGTCTCCCGGGCCCACGGGCGATCCATCGTGTCCATCGGTTCGCCAGGGCCCGCTCCCATCGACTTGATCATCTCGAGGATGAGCCGGGCCTTGGTGTTGAAGACGAAGTAGACGGTCTGGACGGCAAGGCCGGCTTCCCGGGCGATGGCCTCCATGGGCGTCCCGGCATAGCCATGCTCCGAGAACAGCCTCCGAGCGGCGCGGAGGATCGATCGCCGGGTGGCAGCCGCCCGCTCCCGGCGGGTCATCGGCCTCTCGGGTCGCCCGTTGACGCGGGCCATCTCCACTAAACATACTACTGGAGTCAATCACTAGTGATAGTCGCTAGCGACCGGAACGAGAGAACGGAGTGGTGGCGCGGCGACCCGGCTGCGGCCGAGTGGAGCGACGGCGTGGCGCTTGGGGCCATCGGGCGAACCGCCCACCGGAAAGGGTCGGGATGATCAGGGTGGAGAAGAGCATAGACATCGGCCGTCCGGTCGAGGACGTGTTCGCGTACGTCGCCGATCAGACGAACGCTCCCCGCTGGCAGCGCGGGCTGCTGGAGGTGCGCCGCACGACCGAGGGTCCAATCGGTGTCGGCACCCGACACACCGGCGCGCGCCGGTTCATGGGCCGTAGGCTCGAGCTGAGCAACGAGTACACCCAGTACGAGCCCAACAAGCTGGTCGCCTTTAAGTTCGCGGGCACGATGGGCGGGCAAGGGTCGTATGTGGTCGAACCAGCAGGCACGAACCGCGCCAGGCTCACGGTCCTAACCGAGATGCAGGCGCCGGGCCTGTTCCGCCTCGCCGAGCCGCTGATGGCGGCGATCCTGAGACGAGACGTGGAGGCCAATCTGGGCACACTGAAGAACCTGCTCGGAGCCGAGGCGGAAGGACGCCCCGCCCCCGGCGGAGTGCCAGGCTGAAGGGAACGCGTGTTTCGGGGACGCGTATCGAGTGGAGCGTGCGACTGAGCGGGCCAGTCGATTGGGAAAGCTCCGATCGTCGACGGCCACCTGGGCTTCCGGTTGCGGGCCCCCCGCGAGGAGTGATGGTCTATGGCAACTCTTAGGGCTGAACGCGCCTGGGTCGGCTGGAGCTTGTGACTCCGGTGGGTACTGGCGAACGCTGTTGGCTTCACAGCGGGCGGAGCAATCGCCGGGACGATCGCCAGGGCCCTGGAGCTGCCGTACGTTGGCGTGACTTCTGCATCGGAAGCCGCGCTCGTCCTGACCCGCGCAGCGGGTGCAGCCTCGGCGCGAAGATGTAGTCGCGCCGTCACAGCATCTCGCCCGGCGTCGCTCCCGCGCCCTAGCCGCCACCCGACTAGAAGCTGATGGCAGTCAAGTAGCCACCGCAGCAGAGCCGCGTTGCGGATGGGAATGAAGAAGCCGTGACCACGGATCTCCTTGCTTCAGCACCCAGCCCGCTTCGCGCAAAGTTGCGCCCGATGTGATCACGGCGACGACGAAGCTAGAGCACTTTTCCGTCGGGTTGAAGGCGTAGCGCGCGCGCACCGCGGGCCGACCGTTGTCCTGGACGGTCACCTCGACGCCGCGCAGGAACCGCTCGACCACGCGGCGCTTCCACGGCCAGGTCGGGTTGCGCAGCACCTTGCGGTACTCCACGAGCTCACCAGCGAGCTCCCCCAGCGTAACCTCGTCCGCTGCCGCGGCCTCCTGCTCGTGCGCGAGCGCCGAGTGCGTGCCTTCGACGGCCTTGCGTTGTTCGGCGAGCTCCTTCATCGCGGCCGTGAAGGCCTCCTCGCTCATGGCCGTGGTCTGCTGGGCGTAGACCATAGCCAACCGCTTCTCGCCCGAGCGGAGGTCCGCGGCCCGAGCTTCCAGTCTGGCCAGCTCCGCGGAGCGGTCGACCGGCGGGTTGGCCGCCTGCTCGGCCACGATGCGGCGCAGCGAGTCAGGGTCGTCGATGAACTGGGCCAGGTCTGCCCAGACGCGCTCCTCGACGAACGCGGCCTGGACGAACGGATGGTGGCAGCCAGGGCGGCGATGCCGGCCCTGGTAGCGATTCTTGTAGTAGAGCGCGCGCTTCCCATTGCGCCGTGTGACCACCGAGCCCGTGTAGGGCTCTCCGCAGTTGCCGCACCGAATGCGACCCCGAAGCAGGTACAGCTCCTTCGCGTTGCGGGTGGCCTCGAGCGCGTTGCGCTTGAGGGTCTCCTGTGCTTTGCGGAAGGTCTCCTCGCTCACGAGCGGTGGGACGGCCACGACCAGGGGCTCCTCAATCGTGGGCGGACGGCCCCGCTTGCCTGAGCGCTTGCCGTATTTCCAGCGGCCGATATAGGCCTCGTCGGTAAGGCGGTCGTAGACCGTGCCGAATTGCCAGCGGCCACTGGACGGCCGCCCCCGCCAGCTCACGCCGCGCGGCGGCATGCCCAGCGCATCCAGGCGTTCGCCAATGTCGGTGGTGCTCAGCCCGTCGACGGCGAGCTCGAACATCTTTTGGACGATCGGCGCCTCCGCTTCATCCGGGACGAGCTTGCCCGCGATGCGGCCTTTGACGCTGCCAGCGGGCTTGTCGATACGGTAGCCGAACGGTGCCTTCCCGCCGGGGTGGCGGCCCTGGTCGATCAACTTCAGCTTGCCGTTGTGAGTGCCGGCATAAAAGTAGGCCAGTGAACGCGGTTAAGTCGGGATAAAAGCAGGCCACGTAGACCAGCGTCGGCCGCTGTGTCTGGATGGTGGTCATGATAAACACCGCCGTCTTCCGGTCTGGGTATCTGGATTGAAAACGTGGAAGGCGACGCCGTCGTCGTAGCAACCCGGTGTGGGCCATGTGGTAAACCCCGAAGGGGTTTTCCAAGTTCTGCGCGAGCAGAACGGCATGTCCACGCCGATTCGCGCGACGCTGTGGATTCAAATGGCGGGAACCACCCCCTCTCCGAGCAGGTCCTCAAGGAGCACTGGGGTGTCGCACTCAGGGCACGGTCCGCCCAGACCTACCGCACGAGCGAACAAGTTGCAGTCGCCGCAGCGACGCTCGCCGAGGAAGCGCTCACCGCACCGGCCGCACTCGTAGATCGTGTGCGCGACCAGCGTTGTGCGACGCAGGAGAGCCTTGCGCACATTGCTCAAATCGGCGCTGGGGGTTTGATGACGGAGTCGATAACTGCGTTGCTGGCAAGCGCGCGTGCAGTATCGCGCGCGTGTCGAGGGCCGTGGTCCGCCGCACAGCAGGCAGCCACCCGGACCATCACGCGAATCCTCACGCATGGGCATATCGCTGGACGGCGTCATGGCCGAGTGTTCGTCGGGCACCAGCTCGGCGATGTCGATGACGAATGACGCGTCGCGCTGGATCGCGTTCGGGCAAACACCCATTGCTGAGGTGCTCAACGCACTGCGTCCTCCGGTCCACCAGTGCGGTGCTCAGCCTCGAGTCCACCATCGGTGCCGTTGGTGAACGCCGCGGCAGCGGCGACCACTTCGCTTTCCAATGACCGACCTTTGAGTCGAAACGAAGGCCCCTTGAGGTAGAACACCTCGCCGTGGTGCAAGATCCGATCGACCAGGGCGGCGGCCAGACTCGCATCCTGAACGATGGCCGCCCATTCGGTCAGGCTCTTGTTGGACGTGAGCAGGGTTGGACGTTTTTCGTATCGGCCGGCGATCAACTCGTACAAAGCGGGTCCAAAACCGGGCAGAGTCGGTAGATAGCCCAGTTCATCAAGCACTAAGACGTCGCACGCCAGCAGCGGGCGCAGGACCCGCTGTCGTCCGGCGCTGGTCAGGGCGCGGCCGAGCTGGTTAGCCAGGTGCTGAGCGGTGATGAACCGAGTCGTGGCGCCGAGCTGGATGTGCTTGGTGGCGATGCAGATCGCCAGCATCGTCTTGCCCAAGCCGGGTGGTCCGATCAGTGCCAGCGTCCGAGCTTGCTCGACGAAGGTGGGGTCCAGGTAGCGCAGCACGACCTGACGCTTGAGCTCCGGACGGAAACGGAAGTCGAACTGCTCAATGGTGGCGGGATATGGAAAGCCAGCCTGGCGCAGCCGTTTCTGAGTAGCGGCGTTGGCTCGCGCGACGCTCTCCTCCTCGAGCAAGCCGTGCAGAAAATCGGCGTAGCTGAACTCCTGGCTCGCTGCGCGGTCCAGCCAATCGGGCAGCACGGCCGCCGCCTGACGCAAGCCCAGCTGCTCGAGCAACGGTTCGAGTGCCGCGGCCTCTGGTTTGGCGATCATCGGCGCACCTCCCCGTTCAGCACCAACTCGTGTTCGTGGTCATGCTGTACGTCAAGCGCCCACACGTAGGCTTCGTACGCGCTCAGATCACGATCGACCTCGATCTGGGACGGAACGTCGCTGAGCACCAACCAAGTAGCTGGCGTTGGTGGTAGCTCCGACGCGGGCGCACTGACCAGCGCGCAGAGGTACGCCGCGCCAAAGGCGCCCTGGGCCTGAGCGAGTTCCATAGCCGCCAGCAATTCGGCGGCGCCGCAACGTTCGTACAGCGCATACACGGCCAGCACTTCGGTGCCCAGACGAGCTCGCTGACGACGACTGAGCTCACTCAGGTACTGCTGGGCCACACCACCCAGACCCAGGAGTGCCTCGCGGTACAACATGACCTGGCCACGCGGCTTCCGCCCGAACAGCGGCGCGAAGTGGGCCGGGCTGACGACTCGACGGTGGGCTCCGTCTGGCGCACGCGCATGTTCAGCCAGTAGCTCCGCGTCGTGCCAGATGACGATGCGCTGGCGATGGATGCGCACTGTGACCTGCGCGCCGACGTGCTCGATGGGCACCGAATAGTGGTTGCCGAGCACGGCCACCAACGCACCACTGCTCACTTGGCCTGGCTCAGCGAACCCGTAGTCGGCGGCAGTCTTCGGTAATGGATAGCCTTTGGCAACCTCCTCCACCAGCCGCGACACGGGCGTCACATCGGTGGCCTGTGATGGGCGCGCTGTGTTGGTGCGTTCCTGCCAGTCGACGCACTGCGCCTGCAGGTCAGCGTCGTCGATGAACGAGCGGCCGGCCAGGAAATTGATTTTCACGAATTTGACCAAGTGACTCGACTGAACCCTTCTGATTGCCCGACGCTGGCCAACACGCCTCTGGATGGAAGTCGAATTCGGCGGCCAGTTGCAGCAGCGAGCGGTGCCAGATCGGCTGCGCATGTTCATCGCGACCGGTGGTGACCGTCTTCATGTTGTCGAATACGAGCACCCACGGCACAAAGCCCAGCGCGTTAAAGCACGCCACCAGCCCGCGGAACAGCGTCTCCTGACGCATCTCATTGGTGAACATCACCCACGTCCAGCGGCTGTATTTGAGGCGACACGCCAGGAAGTAGCGCGTCACGGGTTGCTGCTGGGTGAACGGAAAATGGCGGATTTCACCCCAGTCGACCTGCAGGTATTCGCCCGGCAAACCCTCGAAGCGAATCGGCACGTCGGCGACGGCTTGCTCATGGAGCAGACTCAACCGCTCGCGGCGCACCGCCGCCCGCCACACCGAACCGCAGCCGCCGTATGGATGCTCGGGGTCGTCGCGCGCCAGCTCCATCATGCGTACGCCGCTGAGTCCCTGCTTCAGCCACTCAGCAATCTGCTCGCGGAACGCATCGACACTCGACTTCCGTCGCCGAGCGGACGGTTGCCGATCGACGGGCTCGCGGAGTGCGCGCGCCACCGCACTTCGGCTGCGGCCTAGCTCGGACGCGATCTCGCGGTGGCTCTTGCCGCGCTTGTGCAGCAAGTGGATCGTGCTTCGTTCCATACGTCGTAACACCCTTCTCCCAGCTCTCCTCGGCTGGGCCACGGTAAGCGGTTACGACGCCGATCTACTGGCCTGCTTTTATCCCGACACCTGGCCCATTTTTTCGTCGGCGCTCACAACGCCGAAGTGGACCTGGGTGGTCTGGCCGATCATTGGCTCGTGCTCATCCACCCGACGTGGCAGGCACATCTCAAACGCGGTGGCGGTTCGAGGCTGGTGCGCCTGCGTGATATCCGCGCCACCCTCAAGAGGGAGCCGCTCTCCACCGAGCAACTGCTGGCACTCGTCAACGGAGCTCGGTGGGTTCGCCCGGTCGACGAGCGAGTCGTTTCCGCCATCGTCGGGGTTGTCGACCCGTGACGCGTCGATGTCACCTTGATTCAACCGGGGTCCCTGCAGGACGCGCTCTCGACAGCAGCACGGTGGAAACTCCCTGCAACTCACGTACAGTGCGCTGCGGCGCCGAGCGCGGTGCAATGGTCCCCCAAGAGGAATCGCTATGACTGAGGCCCGGCAGGTCATGGGCGTGTTTCGTGATCGAGGCCAGGCCCGGCTGGCGGTAGCAGCCGCGCGGCGTAAAGGTTTCGACGCGCCCGCACCGGACGCTCTCGTCGAGGATGCCGCCGGCGTGCATGTCGTGCTACGCACGACGAGTACACCTGAGGACGCGCGGCAGCTGTTGCTGGATTACGGCGCGTACAGAACCTCGATGTCCTAGCCGAGGGCTGGTCGAATGAGGAGTCGTCGCCCCCGAACATGGCCGAGTTGTCGCAGGGCTTTCTTTGAGGCTGCTGTGGCCGCGGCTCTTGCTGTCACTGCCGCGGGCTGCTCTGGTACCGCCGCTCCTGCGGCGAGCAGCGCCTCGACACCAACACCCGTTTCTTTCACGTCGCCGGCGACGACGACCCCGCAACAGACCGGCCAGTCAACCCAGGCCTTGGCGACAGCAACGGGCACCAGTCGCGCCCCGACGGCCCCCACCGCGACCACGGTATCTACGTCTGCGGATAAGCCGGAACCGGGCGGGAACAGTCGGTCACAGCCCACGTCGGAGGGTGCAACCCCCGACCGGCCTTTTGGGCCGCGCACCAAGGACAGCGGATGCGCTGCGCATGATGCATTGCCGGACAGCGCGTGCACACCGGGCGCAATCTTTCCTGATGTCACCGCTGAGCAAATCTGTCAGCGCGGCTACAGCTCGTCGGTTCGCAACGTACCTGCCGAGGTGAGTCGGGAGGTCTACCGCGAATACGGCATCACCCAACGCGCCACTGTGGAATTTGAAGTCGACCACCTCGTGCCCCTGGAGGCTGGGGGCAGTAACGATATTGCAAACCTGTGGCCCGAACTGGCCGAACCGCAGCCAGGCTTCCACGAGAAGGACCAGGTCGAGAACTATCTCCACGACCAGGTGTGTGCAGGCGCGATGAGTCTCCTCGAGGCCCAACGTGCGATTGCCACCAATTGGCTGGACGTCTACCAGCACCTCTCGCCACGAGCGCCGGCGACCGTGGCACCCAGGTTGGCGCCAGCGCCGCAGCCTGCACCCACGAGCGGCGTCCAGATCACCTCCGTTGCCGGAGCCAGCCCGGGTGGGCGTGCGACCGTCGTCGTGCAGACGACGGCAGGAGCATCGTGTTCAATCTCCTACCGCACGCCAGCCGGGACATCGTCAAGGGGCTCAGGGGTTGACCGCCAAGACGGCCGATTCGAACGGCATGGTCTCCTGGACCTGGGAGATCGGGACAGCAACGCGCCCGGGCACCGGGACCGTCATAGTGACCTGCAATGGCACGAGCACACACAAAGCTCGATCCGGATTGGCTGAGGCCAGCCGGTTCTCGGTTCGAGAAAGTGCTCGAGCGGTTCTCATTGCACTCCAGTTCGATCCCGCCGCTACGGAATTCTCCGCCGTGCGTCTCGCCGCTAACCAGTGGTTTCGGGGCCGCGCTGATCAGCACGTGTGGCGTTCCGCCGAAGGTACGACGTAGAGCAGAACGTCACGAGCGGGACAGACTCCGCTGCCGTGCGCCAAGGCACCACACCTCAGTGATGTGCTGACGCCGGGCTGGCGCCTCTACGGTCCTACGAATCGTTTCTCGACCGCCAGCTCGCCCAGCTGATGGCCCTCGCTGTCGAAGCGGAATTCGAGATACCACTCGCACTCCACTGGAGAACCTGGCTCGCTCGGACCGTCCGCATACGCGTAGACCACTTGCCCGTCGTCAATCTCGCCGACTTTCAACCCCTCGTGTTCGAGGAACCTCCGCACGGCGGACCTGTCGCGCTGCTTGGGGTCCGTCGGCAGCGCCACCCAGATCTGATCGGAGAGAGCCTGCTCGTCTGCGAGGCGCGCCCAATCGACGTGACGCGTTGGCTCAATGCGTTGGGCAGGACCAGTGGAAGTCTGCATGTGCAGTCAACGCTCGATGATAAGGCTTTCGTGCTCGAAGCCCGGGGGATCGATTGGCCGTCATTCCGCCCCGCGGAGTTGGCGCAGGAGGCGGTCCAGTCGTGCCGCGGCCTCGCGTTGCTGGACCTCCATCGGCTGTTGGTAGTAGTGGGTCATCTCCAAGTGCTTGTGTCCCGTCATCTCCATCACCACCCGGTCGGAGACGCCCGCCCTATCGAGGAAGCTGGTGAAGATGCGTCGCAGCCCATGGAACCGCTGCACGTCGAGTCCCGCCCGCTCGCGCACCTCCGCGAAGAACTTGTCGATCGCCCGCGGCTGGATGGGCGTCCCCGATGCGCCGGTGAAGATATATCCCGTGGGTGTACTGGCCACGTACTCGAGTCCCCGCCAGCGTGTGCCCGCGGCCAATCGCTCCTGGAGTTGGTACTTCCACCGTGCCTGGAGGACCTCGACCATCAGCCCGCCGACGTGGACCCGACGCTCGTTCTGGGTTTTCAGTCCCTCACGTTCGAGCCTGCCGATGCCCTTGCCTAGGTAGTTGACCCGGCGCCGGGCGAGAATGACCGCGCCGTCCGCGCCCTGGTAGTCGATGTCGTCCCACTTGAGGCCAGCGACCTCGGCGCGGCGCAGGCCACTCCCCAGGGCCAGCCACACTAAAGCCTCCAGAGGGTCGTCGCGCACTGCCCCCAACAACCGTGTCACGTCCGTCTCCGATGGCCGCACGTGGCGAACCTTGGGGACCCGCGGACGACGCACGAGTTTGGCCGCGGCAACGTTGCGGGCGATGTGACCACGGGCCTCCGCGAGATCCAGGGCGGTCCCCAGACGGACAACCGCGGCGCGCTGTGTCTCGGCGCTCCGTCCGTCGTGGCCGAGACGGCGCTGCCAGTCCCCAATGTCCTCCGCGGTCAAGGTCGAGAGTCGTTTGGTGCCCAGGTACGGCTTGATGTGGCGGCGGATGAGGATTTCGTAGGACGAGTAGGTGGTCGGCTCCAGGCCACCGATGCGCTCGCCGGTCCTTGAGTCGTACCGCGGCTCACACATCTCCCTGAGCCAATGGTTGAGCCACTCGCCGACCGTCTCCTTGTCCGAGGAGGGCCGCACGCCCGCCTGTCGGAGACGGAGCCACTCTTTGCGCTTGGCGATGGCCTTGTTCTGGAGCTTGGAGGTGAAGCGGTGTTCTTTGCCCGTGAACACCACGGTCGCCACCCAGAGTCCGTCCGAGGCGCGCTGGAAGATGGAGCCCTCGCCATGCTTGCGGACCTTGGCGCGTCGAGGACGGGGGGTATCAGACAATGCCATTGCAGGTCAGTGCCTTCGCTACGGATGACTTGCCCAGCCCCGACCGCTGCAACGGTGCGGGGCTCTTTATTCGGGTCACCCCACTGTACAGAAAACTGTACAGATTACCAACAGTCCGGACCCGTTCTGAGCGGTGCTGAGCGGTCCTCCCAAACTCAGAATGAGGGGCGTGAGAGCGGGTTGGTCACACTCTCAAGGTGGAGATCGCGGGTTCGAATCCCGCACGGGTCACTCAATCCGAACCAGTTTCCGTCAAGTCGGTGGCTCTTCGACATGCGTTGCAGCAACCCGCCTGGGTCTGGCGTCGCCCAAGTGCAGCTTGCAGCTGCCTGCCGACCTCGAGCAATGCCTCGCTGGTGAACTCAACGCCCTCCCCGCCAACGCCGCAGCGTCTGCAGGGCGCTTAGAGAGTTCATGGGTGACTTCACCCATTGCTCTGGTAAGGTTATGGCATGCGGTCAACCATTGATAAGGCGGGGCGACTGGTCATCCCCAAACCTCTGCGCGATCAGCTGTGGCTTCGGCAAGGCGACGTCGATCTGACCGCGGACGGCGCAGCGCTGCGAGTTGTCCCCGTCCACGACGACACGCTCGTTGAGGCCGACGGCCGCCTGGTGATTCCCGCATCGGGCGTCACCATCGGCGACGAGCTGGTGCAAGTGCTTCGTGACGCCGACCGACGCTAGTCGGGTGACTCTCGAACCGGACGCTCTGGTCGATACCAGCGTCGCTGTTCCTCTCGTAGTGGCTGATCACGAGCACCATCGCACCGTGGTCGATGCGGTTCGCAACAAAACCCTCGGGCTGGCCGGCCATGCCGCGTTCGAGACGTTCTCCACCCTCACCCGGCTGCCACCGCCGGCGCGAAGGAGTCCAGGGGCGGTCGCCCGTCTCATAGCCCACAACTTTCCCGCGACGCGTTTTCTCAGTGATCACGCCGCCATGGAGCTACTTGCAAGGCTGGGCACGCTCGGCATCGCTGGCGGAACGGTGTACGACGCCCTCGTCGGCGCTGCTGCATTCGAACACGGACTGACCCTGATGACCCGAGACCGACGGGCAGCGGACACCTATCGCCGCCTCGACGTCAAATTCGTGCTTGTCGATTGAGTTGAGGTAGGTCGAGCCTCCAACTGCATGGAGGCGCGGCGAGTTGGATTTTCGCAAGAGTCAATTCGGCCCGGGCGCAGGCTCGAATGGCCGGCAGATGCCTCGAACGAGATTGACTGGGTTGCTCGACTAGAGAAGCCGAACTTGGAAGCCGTGGTAATCGAACGGACCAAACGGGGTGCCCGCGAAGCCCTCGAATATCGAAGAGCCAGCGTACCGCCTGACCTGGACCTACCGAAGCAGTCGGACGAAGCGAAATTGGAAGTTTCGCCTGTCAGGTGTAATGCCCATGGACCGTTGCAGCAACCCAGGCGCACCGAGCCGTCGTGACACGGATCTAGTCGGATTGGTCAATGTCGGGCCAAACTCGAAGCGGACCGCTGCGGCCCTTTGTGGCAGGTCCGAAACACCCTCTCAAGCTTCAGTATCGCGGGTTCGAATCCCGCACGGGACACCCGCACTACCGGCTTTCGGCGGATTGGTCTGGTCAGAGGGGTCCGCGACCTCGGCGACGTGGCTCCTCCGAGAGCTTGGAACCAGTGCGGATCGCGCGCCGAGGAGCAGTGGCTCAGTTGACCGCGGCTTGGATTCTGGATTGACTCGCGGCATGCTGCGCAGTAACGCCGACCAGTTCACGCCGGCCGCGGGGACCGACCGCTCCGAAGCGTTCGTAGCGCTCCGCTTGTTGGCGACCGTCCTCAGCGGGCTCGCCGTGCTGGCCCTCGTCATCGGAGTCCTTATCGCGGTGTTCGTGCTGATCGCCGCCGTCGGATCGGCGGGTGCAGTTGGCAGATTCGCGCCCGCCGCCGCCTCAGCTGGCATTGCTGGAGCTGGACTGTTGGGTGCCCTGGTGATCTTTCTCGTGACCGCGCTGCAGGCGCTATTTCTGTGGGCCGGCGCGCAGATGATTCGCGTCGTACTGTCTCTGGAGGACCGTGCGCGCGAAGGAAACGTGCTTCAGCGAGCGATGCTCGTAGAGCTGAGGCGACTCGCGTGAGCCCGGCGTCCTCGACCCTGGCGCGTTCGACCCGCTAAATGCTTCCCGGTTGGTTAGGCGGCATGGGCGATAGCCTGCTGGTCGGTCGGATCAACAGTGTCTGCGAAGGGACTGCCGATCTGGCGCAGGATGTCCATTGGCGAGATCGTCCGTGCCCAGGTGTCGCTGTCTTCGAGCAGGGTGGGAGCGTGTCGCGCCTGTGGGTGTGGGTGACGGCACGCCGCAGCGAGCGCCACAACCGTTCGATACGGTTGGACTCCGGGTCGTCGACGGGCGTGTAGACCAGCACGAGTTGGCCACGCAATTCGGTTAGCAATTGCCGCAGCAACAGCGAGCCTTTGGGTGTGTGGATGCCGAGATTATCCAAGAGCACCAGGGCGATGCGCCCACGCGACTGGGAAGGCGCGACTGCTCGCGCAACTGGGCACAGAAAGGTGCAGCTCGACGACCAAGCGCCCGCTCCCAATCGAGCCAACCATCCCGCCAGTCGACCAGACCGAAGCCATACTGCTGCTCGTTATTTCCGCAGGTCTCGACAACCGAAGAGACCGCCGCGGTATCTGACCTGCGGGTGGGCTCGGGCGAACAATCACAGGTACGGTTGGGGTGCGCTGCCTTTGTTTAAGGAGGACCGCCCGCCATGCGCGTGATCGACCACCGCCGCCACACAATGCGCACTAAGCCGGGCGATCACGTGTCCCAGCCCGGCGTGGACCTGGCGCGGCGGGTCGGAGCGTCGATGGGGCCTTACGACGTGGTCATCACCAGTACGGTCGCGCGGGCCTTCGAGACGGCAATCGCGATGGGCTTTGCTGTGCACGAGCAGTGGCCAGCGCTGGGTCTCCAGTCGGTCGAGGTCCTGGACGAAACCGACTGGGAAGGGGGCTGCGCGGAGTTCATGCGTGCCGCCCGGCTGGGTGGTCCGACGGCCAGGTATATGGCCGGCCTGGCTGAAGCGTTCCAGTCGCTCGCCCGACGCGTTCCTGAGGACGGCAGTGCCCTCGTCATTTCGCATGGCGGCATAATCGAGGCGGCAACGGTCGCCTGCCTGCCCGACAAGGATTTCTCGGCGTGGACTGTCTCCTCAAGCTACTGCGAGGGGGTGCGGCTCCATGTCCTCGAAGGACATTTCGTCGACGCCGAACCGCTCCCGGTCGCGCTATAGGGCTTTTCGGGGTCTTCTGGCATAGCCGTGGGTCCGGTCACGGTCACTGTCGGCCAGGCCGGGGGTGGGCAGAGCCCGCCCAGGGTGAGCTCGGAGAGGGCGATCAGAGCCTGGGCGGAGCGGAATCCAAACGCGCGCCGAGCGATCAGCCGGACCTTGGTGGTGAGCGACTCCACGCGACCGGTGTTGACGTCGTGAAGCAGCGTGGCCTCGATGTGGGTGCGGTATACGTGCTAGTCCGGCCCAGTGCCACGAACGCCTCGATACGGCAGCGTCGCGCCCATTGGAGCCAGCGCTCGAGCGAAGGCATCGCCTCGTCGTAGCCGTGGCAAGGACCTGCATGCAACCAGTCAACCGTATCGAAGTCAGGCGCCAGGTTGGGGCGGGTTGCTGACGAGCGTCTTCCTATTCACCTGATAAGTCGCAGTCAAATCGACCCGGCAGCAGCCTGATGCGATGTACGCCCAGCTGTGGCGCAGCCGCCTGCGCAACTATGAAAAATCGGCAACCGCTTGCCTATCTCGTGCCAGCGCCCCTGACTAAATGCTTCCCGGGTGTTCAAGCGGCGTGGACAAGGCCTTGATCGTCAGCAGGCTCAAGATCGTCCGCGAACGGGCTGCCGATCTGCCGCAGAACCTCGAATGGAGTGATGGTCTAGGCCCAGGTGTCGGCGTCCTCCAACAGAGGGGAGAGCGTTTCGCGGGTGTGGGTGTGGGTGACCGCACGTCGCAGCGAGCGCAACAGCCATTCGATGCGGTTGGACTCCGGGTCATAGGCCGGCGTATAGACCAGCACGAGTTGGCCACGCAGGTCGTCGAGCAGCTTCCGCAGCAGCAGCGAGCCCTTGGGTGTGTGGATGCCCAGGTTGTCGAGCAGCACCATCGCGATCCATCCGCGAGCCTGGGAGCGCTCGACAGCACGTTGCAGTTGGGCACAGAACGGGACCGCTCGCCGACCGGCTGCCCGCGCCCAATCGAACCAGCCGTCGCGCCAATCGACCAACCCGAACCCATACTCTTTCTTGTTGTTGCCGGGCGCATCGACCAGACGCTGGCCTCGTCGTCCCTTTGGGCACCAGACGCGGGTCAGGGTGGGATGCAAGGCGACTTCGACTTCATCCTGCAGATAGACATCCGCCCGCGGCAGCAGACGCAGCAGCCAGGCCAGATCCTCTGGCAGCTCATCTCGCAGCAGCGGGTCCGGCAGCAGTTCTTCGAGAGGTGGAGGCACCGGCGATGCCGCAGCCGCTAAGACCGCCTCCACCCTCAGGCGTTTTTTACCCACCCTGCCTATTTCGTCGACTTGCGCTTCAACGACCAGGTGGGCCGCTTGCACACGTACCCGGCCCGATGCAGATGCACCCGCACGGTCTCGATGCCGGTATGCAATCCGGTCACCTGCTCCAGATAGGCAGACAGCAGACGCGTGGTCCACACGGCACTCGGCACACCGACGCTGCGCGGGGTCCAGGTCGATCACCCGCTGCAGTTCGGCCAACCAGGCGGGTGTGATCTGCAGCGCCCGCCCAGGCGCTTTGCGCGGAGCCAGCCCAACCACGCCCTCGCGCTGGAACCGATGCAATACCTTGCGTACCTGATCGACTCCGCGACGGACCAGCCAGTCGATCTCTAGAGCATGCCGCCCCTCGTCGGCCAGCAGCACGATCTGGCAATTGGTGCGCTCCACGGCCCCGCGCGTGTGCTCGTAGCGTTCGGACACTGCGGCGCGCGCCGCTTGGTCCAAGCGCAACCGTATCGGCGCTGTCATCGACGGCATCCTCCCAGCCCGTATCGGGCCGGGCTCGAACTTTACCGGAACTCACTTCGACTGTGATCGAGCTAGCAGGAGGCATTTAGGTCGTCAGGCCGTTGAAGTCGGCCTCCATGTCTGCCAGCTGCGTGTTCAGTTGAGGTGCGCGGCCATGCGGGCTTGTTCGGTGGTGCTGGTGGACTGGAGCAAGCCGACGATCGTGTCGAGCAGGTCGATCAGACTGTTGTTGACGGCCGCCATCGAGTTGGCCAGGCTCTGGGTGTTCGGGCCGGGGGTGAGCGCGTTGAGCTGGTCGCTGATGTCGGCGAGCTCGGCGCGGATGGAGTTGAGCTCGTCGAAGGCCGGCGAAGCCTGTGTGACGTTGGCGCCAAGACCTTCGAGGCGCGGACCCAGGTTGCCCTCCTGCTCCGCGAGCGGGATCACCTCGACCAGGTAGCGGATGTCGTCGAAGGTGATGGTCGGCGGGTCGATGCTCGAACCGATCCAGTGGCCAAGGCCGTTGGGCAGCAGCGCCCAGTGGTCGGTGCCATTGGTGAACGACGCGGTGTTGGTGCGCTGGCGGTAGAACGCGAGGCCGGTCGAGGTGTGGGCGAGCGAGTCGCCGGACGCGGCGTCGGGGTGCTCGCATTCGGTGGGACCGCCCATGCGGTCGCCGAGCTTCTCCTTCAGCGTGGCAAAACCCAGTTGGAACGAGGGCTGGACGCCTGGGGCGCAGAAGTTGGGCCCCGACTGGGCGGCCCACGCGGGCGCCGCCGACAACGTCG
>WNFU01007039.1_pt1 | contig 25595 bp, 26 predicted proteins | sample 5400121 | NCBI WGS metagenome assembly WNFU01 (sample SAMN13153360, study PRJNA577476) | soil metagenome | isolation source: 100 cm soil or saprolite under grassland replicate 1 | place: USA:California | collected 2016-06-15 | reverse complement strand
CCTGCTCATCCCGCTCCTCTCCGCCCACCCGGCATCCTCCCCGGCATCCTCCCCGGCGGACCACCCGCCGGGCCGACCACTGGTCCCGTACAACCTCCTCGCCAACAGCCCGTGCCATCAGGTGCGTGCGGTTCACCCGCTGCCGGAACGGCGGGGTGTCAGCGGCCCGCCCAGGGCGTGGCCGGTAGGCCGGTGGTGCCGACCCGGGCGAGGAACAGCCGCCCGGAGTCCGGATATCGGGCCACCTGGTCGGAGGTGAGGTCGGCGCTCGCGGTGGTGATCAGCAGCAGGTCGTGGTCGTCGCCGACGAAGGTGACGCTGCTGGTGCGCGGCGCGGGGACGTCGATGATGCCGGCGAGGATGCCGTCGGGGGTGTACCGGCGGACCTGGCCGGCGCCCCACACGGCGATCCACAGGTGGCCCTCGACGTCGACGCACATCCCGTCCGGGGTACCGTCGCGGATGCTCAGCAGCTCCCGTCGCGGCCCGACAGCCCCGGACGTCGCGTCGTAGGAGCGGACCCAGACGGTGCCCGGCCCGCTGTCGATGCTGTACATCCGGCCGCCGTCGGGGCTCCAGGCCAGCCCGTTGGACAGGGTCAGGTCCTCGTCCAGAACGGTGACCACACCGTCGCGTTCGACGCGTACGAGCACCTCCCGGCCGCGACCGCCGTCCAGCGACATGCTGCCGACCAGGAAGGCCCCGGCCGGGTCGCACTTGCCGTCGTTGAGCCGCCGTGAGGAGTCCGGCGGCAGGATGGCCGGCCCGGCCAGCCGCCCGCCGGTGACGGTGACGACGACCAGCGCCTTCGCGGCGGCCACCAGCAGGTCCCCGGCGCGGGAGCAGACAACCGCGCCGACCGTACGGTCGATACGGTGCGAGGCGGTACGCACGATCCGGTCGCCGTCGAGCCGGCCCTCGTGCACCGTGCCGGCTTCGATGTCCACCCACAGCAGCCGTCGGCGCGGCGGATCCCACACCGGGCCCTCCGCCAGCGCGAAGACATCCGCGGTGGCCACCGACGCCGCCCACCGCGGCACCGCGCCGCTGGGTGTCGCCGGAGAGGTGTCCATCGCATCGGGATGCTAGATCCACGTTCCGACGGTTGGAAGCACGATGGCCAATCTGCGAAGCGCCCGGTGGTACTTCGGCCAGGACCGCAACGCCTATCTCCACCGCGTCTGGATGCGGCGCGGGCGGTGGGCTGCCCGGGCGGTGGGGGGCGAAGGAACGACACCAGGTCCGCAAGCGGGAACGGCGGGTCGAACTGCCCCGCTTGAGGACGCCATGGCCGAGCTCCGCGCCTACCTGCCCGCAACAGACGCCACCCGGAACTACCGCACCCTCGACCAGTACGCCCAGGCAGCAGCACCCGGGGACGAGCGAACGATGGACCAGAGTCCATAGCGACGAACCACACTAAAGTGTGAACGGCCCGACGTCCCCGCCGCAGCTCCCGGCCGGCTCCTCGGTTCCCGGCGGGTCTGCCCCGGGAACGTCCGAGCAGGAACCGGGTCCCACCCGCCCACCCCCACCGGCCGCCGGATCCCAGGGGCGGACTGACCGCCTGCGGGTCGCATCCGCGGTGGGCGAACAGGCGAAGCAGGACGGCCTTTCGGCCGACTCACCATCCCTCGGCCAACGCCTGCCTCAACTCGTCCCGCCCGCTCCCGATACACGACCAACCGGATACACGAAGTTCTCAGCGCTCAGCCGCGCCAACCCGTCCGGGGTGCCGTAGTCGAGGAAGTACCGCGTGCCGTTGTCGAACGCGCGTAACAGTCCGCGGGAGATCAGGTCCGGCAGGGTCGTTCGCTCCAAGCTCTGATCGCGTCGTTCCTCAGCGGGACCGAGCAACGTCTTTGTCAGTACCAGTACGCCGGTGCTGCTGCCTCGCCAGGCGAACCGCTCCGGTGCGGGGGTCGCCGGCACCGCCTCCCGGGAGACCAGGACCGACCCATCGTGGGCCACGTACCAGGCACCCGCGTTCGGCACACCGGTCCGCCTAGTCAGCACGACCACGCCACGGTCCGGTTCCCGCGCCGCATGGCTCAGCAAGGCCGTCAGGTCGAGATCCACCACGGTGTCCCCGTTCCAGGCGACGAACGGCTCATGCGGTACCCACGGCAGACATGCGAGGAGATCCGCGCCAGTACCACCCTGTTGTGTCGTGACAAACACCAGGCCCGGCCAGCCGCCGCTCGCGAAGTGCCTGCGGATGATGTCCGCGCGGTGATGCACCGCCACCACGACCGGATTCAAGCCCACGCCCAGCAGGAGCCCGACCAGTCGTTCCAGGTGCGGCCGCTCGGCTACCGGCACCATCGCCTTTGGCAGCTGCCGGCCCAGCTCGCCCAGCCGGGTGCCAGGACCAGCGGCCAGCACTACGGCGCTGGTCATGTCTCAGCCGCCCGGAACAGCGCTTCCCGGCGAGCCACGAACCGATCGTGGCTGTCGTCGCTGCCGGCGTCGCAGTGCACACGCCGGAAAAGGTCGAACGCGAGGATCTGGACCTCCACGATCCCAAACGACGCCCGCCGGTTCAGGTGAACCGCCTCGTCGTACCCCGCCGTTGTCGCCGACGACAACCCGGGGTGGCTGCGCTTGCGGTAGTCCCGCCACCACTCGAACTGCAACGCGCCGTGCCGTAGCAGCAGCTCGCTCGGCTGTGGCGTCTCCCACAGCTCGGCGCACCGCTGTGCCACGGCGTCCAGCTCGCCTTCGGCCACCACGACCCGGAAGCCGAACACGTCGAGCATGACGCGCAACGGCTCACCGAACCGGCGCATCTTCGCCACGACCGCGTCCGTTCCCTTCACCCGGCCGGACACGACCACCTCAGCCGGTCCCAGCGGTTCCCGTCCCGCTGAGACATCCAACCGCCGCGCCCCGTCGAGCACGACGTAACCGGCCGCCGTCAGGTGCGCCTCCAGCTCACGTAGCCCCGCGGCAAGCTCCTCCTCCCACTCCGTCCGACATGCGGCGATGTACTCGCGAACCGTCGCGTAATCGGCGTCCGTCACGGGCGCCAAGTCCCGAACGTCAGACACGCACTGCTCCTCGTCCCCGGTAGATCCGTTGCCCGCGCACCAGCCGACACCGCGCCGGCTCGCCCTCTGCCAACTCGTCCACGCTCCTGAAGGCCAGCGTCAACACCACCCGCGGCCCATCCGCCGACGCCCCCGCGCCGGCGTGATAGAGCTGCCCGTTCATCAACACCGCGTCACCCGAACGAGCCGGCAGCGGGACCGCCTGCTCCGTCAACTGCGCGTATGGCGACTCATCCAACCACGTACCGCCGTTATTCGGCGCACCCCCACACGGCCAAAGATGACTGCCCGGGACCACCCGGGTAGCAGCCTCCACCCGAGTACAGTCCGACATGTACACCAGCACCGTCAGCAGGCTCCGTGACCACTGCAAGATATCGCGATGCAGCCGGTCACTACCCGGCGCCCGGTACACGCTCACGTGATTATGCCGATTCTCCACGAGCTCAACGTTCGCCCCCAACACCAACTCTGCCGCATCCAGTAGCGCCGGGAACGTCGCCGCCTCCCAGAACACCGGATCGTACGACACCACACTGTCGACCCTGGTCCTCTCCGCAGACCATCGCACCGGCCCACCCCCAGCCTCTGGGCCGATCCCGCATGCCACAGCACGCATTCGGTCTACCTGCTCAAGCGGGAGCAACCCAGGCAGCCGCAGATAGCCCGCCGCCTGAAAGAACGCCGCCCGTTCCCGTGCAGCCGACGCCATCATTCGCGTCCCCTCCTTCGAGCACCATCCCCGCTCCAACACCAGTTTGCCGCTCACGTTCGTCAGTCTTACAGTCGCCGCAGCGCCGCCCGCACACGTTCCAGCGTGGCAGCGTCAATATCGCATTCGACCGCATGCGCAGGCCGAGCCGTCGGGCGCCGCGGTAACGCCGCTGTGGCAGCTTGCGGCCGGGCAGGCTTCCCCGCCATCGGGTGGCTCCACTCGTTGAGGACCAGGGCTCGAGCTTCGACCGTGGTCAGTCGTCCGTTGGTGGTCATGATCTCTGCGCGCCAGTAACGTCGGGGGCCACGACCAGCGCGTCGCTGAGCGGGAGCCATCTGAAGTGCGCCCGCAGTCGTGCTGCCACCCGCCCGACCTCCCGGTCCACCGGAAGGACGTGGCCGACCAACTGATCGACGAACCGCTCGATGGTCCGAACCGCGTACGGGGTGGCCCGGAACGCGCCGACCAGGGTGTCGGACAAGATGCTGACCGGAACCACCAGCCGGCGGCCGTCCGTCAAGTGCCGGCCGACCGCGGTGCGGGCCGCGTGGTGGTGGGTGTCGTGGGGGTCCCACAGTGCCAGCAACACGCCGCTGTCCAGGACCACCGACCTCATGACTGTGCCTCCTTCGGTCCGGCGGCGGCCGCGATCCCGGGGATCGCCCCGGCGTACTTGCCCAGCAGGTCCGTCACCCGGGTCAGGACGATCCGCCGGTCCTGGCGCACCTGAACGTGCACCCTGTCGCCCGGTTCAGCGCGGCGTGTGCCAACACCTTCGCGGGAAGACCGATCCGGCGACGCTGGTCGACCTGCACGTCAGTCTCGTACCGGGTGGACCGAGGCCGGTCAGCAGGCAACGGTCCCACCCGCCCCGCCGGTGTAGGCCAACCCCAGATAGCCCCGCGGGATACCTAACCCGTCCGCGACCCGGCTCAACACATCATACGCCATCACCTGCCGGCCATGAATGACCGCCGACACCTCCGGCTGAGACTGCCCAACCATTGCCGCGATCGACTGCTGGGTGTACCCGAACTTCTGCAACAGCCGATACAGCTCGGTGATATCCCGTGCCGCCAACAACGCCCGCACATCCAGCGGCTCCCACGCCTGCGGATCCGGCGGACTCGACAACCTATCAGAACTCACCTTGCCCCACAATCCCCGCGCCCAGTCCAGACCGATCAAGTCTCGTACCTCGCAACGGGTGGTGCGCGGCCCCCGCGAGCCAGCCGCGCGACGGCGGGCACGCCACCGACCCCGCGCACCACCCACCCTGAGGGCGTTCAACCTGTGGACCGCCCCCAAGCCCATCCACCGCCGGCCGCTCGAGGGGCCATGCGTTGACTTCATGCTGGGGACGCTATGCGGAGTCCGATGTCTCTACGGACACGGTATGTACCCGCGGCATAGCACTTCGCCGAATAAGCCGACCCACATCCCCACACTCGATTCACGCGGCGAACGCTGCCGCTCAACGGGCCACAACACAGCTACGATCGGCACCTCGCCCGGAGCACAGCGCCCCCAGGTGCCGAGGACGCAGGCGGCAGGGCATGTGCCCGTTTCGGAGAGGTGACACCGATGCCCGAAGACACCCCGTTCAGCGCCCGACTCCGACACCTGCGGGAACGACGCGGCTTGTCCCGGGAAGTCTTCGGCGGTCTCGTCGGCCGCTCCCCTGGGTGGGTCAAGGCAGTCGAAGGCGGCCGGTTGCTGATGCCGCGGCTGCCGATGCTCCTGCGGATCGCCGACGTACTGAACATCACCGAACTCGGCGACCTGATCGGCTCCGAGCCACTCCCGGTGGAGTCGATCACCAAGGGCAGCCATGACAGATTGGCCGCCGTCACGGACGCACTCCTTGCCACCACGATCGGCCCGCTACAACAGGAGCCAGACCTGCCAGCGCTGACCGGCCGCATCGACGACGCGTGGCACCGCTACGTCAGCTCCCCAGACCCGAAGACCGCGGTCGCCGACGTACTACCAGCGCTGCTGGGCGACGCGCGCGCCGCGGTGCGGGCCCTCGACGGCACCGAACGGCGCCGCGCGCTCGCCGAACTCGCCCGCGTGTACTCCCTCGCCCAGTGCTTCCTCGCCTACCAGCCGGCCACCGAACTGGTGTGGCTGGCCGCCGACCGGGCCATGGTCGCCGCCCAGGACGCCGACGACCCGCTCGCGATCGCCGCGGCAGCCTGGTACTACGGCGAGATCTACCGGGAGATCGGCCAACCGGACCGCGCACTGACGACCGCCCTGGACTGCGCGGCGCTGCTCGACCCCGCCGACGACAGCGAGCAGCGGGTCCGGTGGGGGCACTTGCAGATGTGCGCGGCGCTGTCTGAGGCTCAACTCGGCAACGCCGGTGACGCGTGGCGGTACTGGGACTTGGCCGACCGGGCGGTCGCCACCCTCGGACCGACCTACAGCCACCCGTGGCTGCGGTTCGGACGCGCCGACGTGGACGGGTTCGCCCTGCGGATGGAGGTCCGCCTGGTCCGCCCCGGCCAAGCGCTGCGCCGCGCGGACGCCCTGGACCTGTCCGCCCAGCCTGGGCCGTACAAGCGCGCCTGGCGGCTGCTCGACGCAGCCGAGGCCCACCACATGCGCAAGGACAAAGCCGGCGTCGTCTACATGATCCGACGAGCGCACCACGAGGCCGCCGGAACGGTCCGCTTCTCCCTGTTCGCCAGGCAAGCCCTGATGGAACTGTCCGAACGCCGATCCGCCGTTCGCGACGACGCACGCCATCTCGCCGCCCAAATCGGCCTCGTCAGCTAAGCGCCCCGGCCAGGCTCCGCGGACAGGCCGCACCACACGCCCACGCCCATGCCGACCTTCTTCGCGCCCTGTACTGCCGAGTTGCCCTCATATCAGGATCAAGGCCGCCGGCTCACGCCGGCGGCGGCCGGCCTTGGCCTCGGCGTTTCGCGGCCCACGGCGCTTGCTCGCTGCGCGAGCGCGCCTGCCGCGGCGCCGGCCGGCCCGCTCAGGTTAGGCGCCGGCTTGTCTGGTACGCCGTGCTCGGCGTTCAGCTTCCGGGCGGTGAAGGAGACCTGACCGGCCGGGACGTGGAGGGCTGGGCGGGCCGGGCGTGGGCGGGCCGGTCCGGCGGCGTGGCGGGCGGCGCGGCGGGCCTCGGCGCGCAGCAGGTTGGTCGCGGTCAGCCAAGCCCAGAACTCCTGGCGGATCATGTCCGGGGTGGTCGAGCGGAAGATCGGCCCGCGGGACGGGCCGGCGTCGGTGATGGTGGCCTCGTTCTCCTTGATGGTGGTCTCCGAGCCGGTCCAGCGTTGCGGGCAGGCGGCGGCCAGGGCCTGCGCCGGGTATTTCTCGTCATCGGTCAGGTCGGTGACCAGGCAGAACAGCTCCTCGGCGGACTCGGCACCGGCTGGGGCGGCACCGTCTGGGGCGGCCACGTCGTATTCGGCGACGCGGACCGGGATGGGGCCCTCGGGCCCGCACAGCTGCGAGTCGTAGGAGCCGTCGGAGCGCCATCCCAGGTTGGGCAGCGCGATGTCGGACTTGACCCCGACTTGACCCGCCCGGCCACCGTCGCCGTCACCTCCCGCAGGCCGGCATCAGGGGTGCAGCGTCATCGCCAGTAGCACGCCCCGGGGCCCACGACCGCGGCCCCGAGCCCCATCACCGCGGCGCTGACTTCGTGCCGGCCGGCGATCCGGACGAGCAACCGTCGCCGATCAGGCAACCGTGACGGGGGCCGGCCTGCGGAGTTGGGTCCCGGCCGGGGCGGGTTTGCGGGTGACGTGGGGCGTCCTACTGTCGGGTCGCCTGACCTGTTCCTGGCTCGCGTTGTCATGATCTGGGTTCGGCGCTGTGTCCGAGTGAAGGGACGGCGGCATGACCGGCCTGAGCCCCGAGTTGCGTGACCTGGCTGCCGAGTGCGGGGTCGCGACCGAGTACTGGGACTGGCGCGGCAACCACGTCGTCCAGCCCGCCGGGACGATCGTGGCGGTGCTGCGGGCGCTGGGGATCGATGCGGCCACACCGCAGGCGGCTGCCGCCGCGCTGGAGGCCCGCCGCCGGGACCGCTGGACCAGGCTGCTGCCGCCGTGCGTGGTGACCCGGCAGGGCCGGGCGTGCAGGTTCGACGTGCATGTCAGCCACGGCGCGGCCGTGCAGGTCTGGATCGAGCTGGAGACCGGCGGTGCCCGGCAGGACGTGTCGCAGGTGGACAACTGGGAGCCGCCGCGGAAGATCGACGGCCGCCTGGTCGGGGAGGCGTCGTTCATGGTGCCGGGTGACGTGCCGCTGGGCTATCACCGGCTGTGCGCCCGCTCCGGCACCGAGGAGGCGTCGACCACGCTGATCGTCACGCCGGCCTGGTTGGGCGTCCCGGAGCGGATGGGTGCGCACCGGGTGTGGGGGCTGACCACCCAGCTGTACAGCCTGCGGTCCCGCCGGTCGTGGGGTGTCGGCGACCTGGCGGATCTGGCCGACCTGGCGGCCTGGTCCGCGCGGCTGGGCGCCGGTTTCGTGCTGGTCAACCCGTTGCACGCCGCGGAGCCGGTACCGCCGATGCAGCCGTCGCCGTACCTGCCGACCAGCCGCCGCTTCGCGAACCCGCTCTACCTGCGGGTCGAGCAGATCCCGGAGTACGCCTACCTGTCCGCCGCCGACCGGGCCGAGGTGGAGGCGCTGCGGGAGGATCTGCGCACCCGCCTGGACGGGGTTGAGGTCGTCGACCGGGACAGCTCGTGGCAGGCCAAGCGGGCCGCGCTGCGGCGGGTGTACGCCGTGCCGCGCGGCCCGGGCCGGGATCTGGCCTACCAGACCTACCGGGAGCGCGAGGGCGCGGGGTTGGACGACTTCGCCACCTGGTGTGCGCTGGCGCAGGCGCACGGCATGGACTGGCACGCGTGGCCGGAGCCGCTGCGGCACCCCCGATCTCCGGCGGTGGCGGCGTTCCGGGCCGGGAACGCCGAGGAGGTTGACTTCCACCGCTGGCTGCAGTGGGTGCTGGAGGAGCAGTTGGACGCCACCCAGGCGGCGGCGCGCCGCGCGGGCCTGGTGCTCGGCGTGATGCACGACCTCGCCGTCGGCGTGCACCCCGCCGGCGCCGACGCCTGGGCGCTGCAGGACACCCTCGCCCGCGGCGTCCACGTCGGGGCGCCGCCGGATGAGTTCAACCAGGTCGGGCAGGACTGGCGGCAGCCTCCGTGGCGGCCCGACCGGCTGGCGGAGCTGGCGTATGCGCCGTTCCGGCAACTGGTCGCCGCGATCGTGCGGCACGCCGGCGGAGTGCGCGTGGACCACATCATCGGGCTGTTCCGGCTGTGGTGGATCCCGCGGGGCAACCCGCCGACCGGCGGCACCTACGTCTGCTACGACCACGAGGCGATGGTCGGGATACTCGCGCTGGAGGCGCACCGGGCCGGCGCACTCGTCGTCGGTGAGGACCTCGGGGTGGTGGAGCCGTCGACCCGGGCCTACCTGCGGGAGCGCGGCATCCTGGGCACGTCGATCCTGTGGTTCGAACGCGACTTCGACGGCGACGGACGGCCGCTGGCACCGGAGCGCTGGCGGGAGTACTGCCTCGCCTCGGTCACCACCCACGACCTGCCGCCGACCGCGGGCTACCTGGCCGGCGACCACATCCGGCTGCGCCACTCCCTCGGGCTGCTCACCCGGCCGCTGGAGGAGGAGCTTGCCCTCGACGCGAGCCAGCGGGGCGCCTGGCTGGAGGAACTGCGCGGCCGGTCGGCGCTGGCAGCGGACGCCGACGAGGAGCAGACCATCGCCGCGCTGCACCGCTACCTCACCTGGACACCCGCCAAGCTGATCGGCGTAGCGCTCACCGACGCCGTCGGTGACCGGCGGACCCAGAACCAACCCGGCACCGTCGATGAGTACCCGAACTGGCGGGTCCCACTGTCCGACCCGGACGGTCAGCCGATCCTGCTGGAGGACGTGCTGCACTCACAGCGGGCCGCCCGACTCGCCGCCGTACTGCGCGGCGGCTGACAGCGCCTGCACGGCCGCGGCCTCGGCGGGCGCCTGCAAGCCTTCGACGATGGACAGCCGGACCGCGTCCGCCGCGCGGCCCGCCTCGACCGGGTGCTGACGACCCGCGTTGACCGCGAAGGCTTGCGCCATCCCATGGGATGGTGTCAGGATGGTGTAGTGGCCGAGGCCGAGAAGACCGAGAAGATCACCATCAACCTGGGGATCGTGGACCTCGGGCAGATCGACCTGCTGGTGCAGGAGGGGTTCTACGCCAACCGCACCGACTTCATCCGTACCGCGATCCGCACGCAGCTCGCCTCCCGGGAGGCGGCCGTCAACCAGACGGTCGCCCGCCGGACCCTGGTGCTGGGCACCCGCCACTACAGCCGGGATGAGCTGGAGGAACTCCGCGCCGCCGGCCAGACGGTGCAGATCCGCGTGCTCGGACTGGCCACGATCGCCGACGACGTCCCGGCCGATCTCGCCCTGGCGACGGTCGACTCCGTCGAGGTGCTCGGCGCCTTCCGCGCCAGCCCGGCTGTGCGGGCGGCGCTGGCTCCCCGCACCGTCTGATGCTGCCACCTGCGCTGTTCGACGACCCGCCAACGGTCGTCCCCCGCACGTCACGAAAGGACTCCCGATGCCCCCCTACCACCATGCCGCCATGGCCGAGGCCACCCGCCTCACCCGGCAGGGACGCCTGGCCGAGGCCGTCGAACTGCTCCAGCGGACCCTCGGCGGGACATCGGCCAGCCCGGCCGCCGCGCCCGGCCAGAGGCTCGACACCGGCGGCTTCCCCGAGGTCGGTGGGCTGTTGGGGCGGCTGCAGGCCGCGCTGCCGGCGCAGGTGCTGGCAGGGTCCGGACCGCGTCGGCTGCCCTCGCCGGATCTGCCCGGCGGGCTTCACACCCTCCGGCCATCCCCGCTGCGGCGTCCGGCCGCCGAGCAGCCGCCGGGACAGTTCCTGGACCGCTCGTGCACGAACGGCGCCGGTACCCGCGCGTACAAGCTGTACGTTCCGACCGGATACACCGGGCGGGACGTCCCGCTGGTGGTGATGCTGCACGGCGGCACCCAGAACGCCGCGGACTTCGCCGACGGCACCGGCATGAACGACCTGGCCGAACGCGAGACCGTCCTCGTCGCCTACCCCGAGCAGGCCCGCTCGGCCAACACCATGGGCTACTGGAACTGGTTCCAGCCGGCCGACCAGGGCCGCGAGGGCGGCGAGCCGTCGCTGATCGCCGCGATCACCCGCCAGGTCATCGCCGGGTACGCGGTGGACACCGACCGCGTCTACATCGCCGGTTTCTCCGCAGGCGGAGCGATGGCGGCGGTCCTGGCGGCGACGCACCCCGACCTGTACGCCGCCGCGGGTGTCCACTCCGGACTGGCCTACGGCGCCGCCCACGACCTGCCCTCTGCCTTCGCGGCGATGCAGGCCGGCGGTGGATACCCGACGCCGGGCGACACCATCCCGCTGATCGTCTTCCACGGCGACAACGACGCAATCGTGGACGCGGTCAACGCAGACTGCCTGGTCCGGCAGGCCACCAGGACATACCGACGGATCGCGGTCGCGAGCACCCCGGAGCAGCCGCCGGGCCGCCGCGCCTGCACCCGGACCGTCCACAATGGACCGGACGGCAGCACGCTCGTCGAGCACTGGACGGTGCACGGTGCCGGTCACGCCTGGTCCGGCGGTACCCGCTACGGCTCGTACACCGACCCCCAGGGACCGGACGCCTCCGCCGAGATGCTCCGCTTCTTCGCCGAACACCCCCGGCTTCGCCGGGTTCGATGATGCGGAGCTGACGTGCGGGACGAGCATGAGAGCCAGACCGCGGTGCTGGTCTGCGCGGGGCGGGCTGCGGCCCATGGCAGAACGGCGGTGACGAGGTTCCGCGACCCCACGGCCGAGGTGCTCCTGCCGGAGGAGATGCGGGCGCGGGTGAACGGTTACCGTGCCGGCCGCACGCCTTCGGGCGGGGCGCGGGCGAGGCTGGAGTACGCGATGCTGCGCGCCACCGAAGCGCTGATGGTGCCGCGTACGGTCGCGATCGACGACGCGGTCCGGGCAGCGTCGGCCCGGCAGCTTGTCATCCTGGGTGCGGGGCTGGACGGGCGGGCCTGGCGGCTGCCGGAACTGGCCGACACCGTGGTCTTCGAGATCGACCACCCGGCCTCGCAACAGGCCAAGCGGGCCCGCGCGGCGGGGCTGAGGATGACGGCCCGCCAGGTGCGTTTCGTGCCGGTGGACTTCGCGCACGACGACCTCGACCTTCGGCTGGCCGAGGCAGGTCACGACCCTGCCGCGCCGACCCTGTGGATCTGGGAGGGGGTGGTCCCGTACCTGACCGGGGCCGAGGTGCGGGCAACCCTGGCGGTGGTGGCCCGGCGGTCGGCGCCCGCAAGCCAGCTGGTCATCGTCTATGTGACGCCCAGCGTGGTGCGGTTCCTCGGCCGGTGGCTGTCCCGGCTTCTGCTGCGCAGCGGCGGACGCGACGTGCTGGGGGAAGAACCTCAACGGTCGTTCTTCCGGGCACCGGGGATGCGCGCCCTACTCGGCGAGTACGGCTATCTGGTGATCCACGACCGGGACCTGGTCGAGATCGCCCGGTCCCTGTCCGCGGACACCGCGTCGATGGGCCCCTTTCCCCGCGCCGGGCGCATCGTGCTCGCCGAACGCCCAGCTGACCGAACACCCAGATGAACAGCCCAGCGACCAGAGACGGGTAGGGCGGAATCGCTGACGAGGGTCCGGCGGCGGTCTACGCGGCACCGGTCTCATCAAGACCGTCCCAGGACCAGCGGGGCACGGACAGGCCCGCGGGTACCCGGGCGCCATCCGGCGAGTAGGAAAGCACCTCTCGCACCGCCCACTCCATGTAGGACCGCAGGCTGGCTCGGAAATCCGGGTCATCGGGGAGGCCCGCATCATCGGCCGCCAGCGTGAAGCATCTGACGAAACGTTCTCCCAGGTCTTCGTCCGCGCCCTGACCAGCGTGGATGCCGAGCATCGCCGCATGCCCGCCGCAGGACTGTGAGTAGCGGGCGGGGCCACCGAAGACCTCGGCCCAGTAGCTCGCCAGTCGCTGGACGTGCTGAGGATGGCCGGGATGCGAGAACGGGTGATTCAGCACCGGATCCTGCAGGCAACGCTCGTGGTGCGCCGCGGCAAGCGCGAGGAACGCCGGCTCGCCCCCAGCGAACTCGAAGATCGACGGTCGCGACACGGGCACGAGTCTCCCACATCCTCGCGGCCGGCATGCCCCGCGAGGCCCCTCCGTCGAGACTTGGCGCTGACCGGATCTGGCGCTCCCCGGACCTCGCGCTCCCCGGACTCAGCGTCCTCGGACTGAGCGCCCCGGGACCTCGCGCTCCCCGGACTCAGCGTCCTGGGACTGAGCGCCCCGGGGCCGTGCGGCCGGTCGGGGCGTCGAGGGTGGCTGCGTGGTCTGGGACGTATGTCTGCATCTCCCGGGGAGTGCGGCGGTATCCGCGGGCGTCGACAGCAGGTGGGCGATCATGTTGATGCGGGCCCGCCGCTTGTCGTCGGCCTCGACGACGTACCACGGCGCCTCGGGGATGTCGGTGTGTACGAACATCTCGTCCTTGGCCCGCGAGTAGTCCTCCCAGCGGTCGATCGACTCCAGGTCCATCGGGGACAGCTTCCACTGCCGCATCGGGTCGGACAGCCGGGACTTGAACCGGCGCTCCTGCTCCTCGTCGCTGACGGAGAACCAGTACTTGCGCAGCAGGATTCCGTCCTCGACCAGCAGCCGTTCGAAGATCGGGCACTGGTGCAGGAAGCGCTGGTGCTCCTGCTTGCTGCAAAAGCCCATCACCCACTCGATGCCGGCGCGGTTGTACCAGCTCCGGTCGAACAGCACGATCTCGCCGGCGGCAGGCAGGTGCTCGACGTACCGCTGGAAGTACCACTGGCTGCGTTCCCGCTCGGTCGGCGCCGGCAGGGCGGCGATGCGGGCGACCCGCGGGTTCAGGTACTCCGTCACCCGCTTGATCGCGCTGCCCTTGCCCGCGGCGTCGCGCCCCTCGAAGATCACCACCAGCCGGGTCCGCTCCTGCCGCACCCACTCCTGCATCGTGACCAACGCGGCCTGCAGCCGCCCCAGCTCCGCCTCGTAGACCCTGCGGGCCAGCCGATCCGCAGGCGCGTTGTCGCCGGCCATCGGCTGCTCCTTTCCCGGCGAACCGTGGCCCGGCCATCCTCCCACGGCTGGCCAGCACCGGCTGGCGCGCCGGTGGGGTCACCCCGCGAGGTGGCCCCAGCGGTCCTCCAACTCACGCCACGTGCCCTGTGCCACGGCCGCGCCGGCGAGCAGTACCACCACCCGGTCGGCCTGGGTCAGGGCCGCACGCTTCGACGTCGATCCGAGCACGGTCACGCCGTGCTCGCGTAGCGCCTGCCACAGTTGCAGTTCGGTGGTGACGTCGAGCGCGGAGGAGATGTCGTCGGCGATCAGCAGCTCGGTGCTTGGCGCCAGGGCCCGGGCCAGGGCGAGCCGCTGCAGCTGGCCGCCGGACAGCCGGGTCCCCTTGTGCCCGATCAGCAGTCCGAGCCCGCCCCCGGCAGCCGCCAGGTCGTGCTCCAGCTGCGCGGTGGACACCGCGCTGGCCGCGTCCACCTCGTGCCCGAGCCGGACATTGTCGGCGACCGTGCCGGACAACACCCGCGGCAGCTGCGCGACGTACCCGACCTGGTTCGGCCGCAGGAACAGTTCTGGTTCGGTGACCGGCTGCCCGTTCCACCGCAGCACCCCGGTGTGGTGGACGATCCCGGCCAGGGCCCGCAGCAGCGACGACTTGCCCGAGCCGACCGCCCCGACGACAAGCACCAGCTGCCCGCGCTCGACGGTCAGGTCCACGTCGCGGACGCCGACGGTGCCGTCCTCGTGGACGGCGCCGAACCCGACCAGGACCAGTCGGCGCAGCGGGTGCCGCGGCGCCGTCGCCGGTGCGGGTGCCGTCCCCGCCGAGAGGTCCACCCCTGGCACGGACGTCGAGTACGCGCCCTCCCCGGCCATGGCCACCGTTCGCCGGGTCCAGACCCGGGCCGAGGGCAGCTGCGAGACCAGGGACGCCGTGGTCCAGGCGAACCACCGGGCCGCGCCCAGCGTCGAGACCGCCACCAGGGTCGCCCCCGCCGACAGCCCACCGGACAGGTACAGCGCCCACGCCCCCACCGGCAGCAGTCCGCTGGCCAGGGACGGCGTCGAGCGGGCCCACACCTGCACCGAGATCTCCCGCCGCTGCCGGTCGCTGCGGACCTCGTCGAGGCGGGCCAGGTGCGCCAGCACCGGCCGGGTCGCCCCGGCCAGCTTCACCGTCCGGGCGGCCGACAGCGACGACACCAGCGCGGTGGCGAACGCCGCACGCGCGGCGACCGTCCTCCGCGCGGAGCGCTCCAGCAGCGGCCCGAAGCCGGTCGCGGCCAGCCCGGAGACCAGCATCGTCCCGGCGAAGAACAGCGCCGGCACGACCGTGCCCGACACCAGGGTCATCGAGACGAGGACGATGGTGGACACGAACTGGTCGATCATGTTGTCGGCGAGTATCACGACCCGCTCGGTGTCCCCGCCTTGGGCGATGACCTCGGCGGGGGTGTGCGCGCTGACCCGACGCGGCCCGGTCTGCCCGTGCACCAGGCGCAGGCTGATCCGCAGCATCTGGCGGACCCACCACTCCGGGAACCATTTCCCGGTGTAGTAGGGCATCGGCGCGGTCACCAGCAGCCCGGCGACGATCCCGGCGGCCGGCCAGAACAGCCCGCCGGCGCCGTCCACCAGGTCGGCCCACAGCCACGGCAGCAGCGACCCGTCCAGGCCGAGCAGGACCATGCACACGAACATCGCCACCGCGCCGAGCCCGAACCGGGCGTCATTCGTCGTGAGCCGGAAGATCTCGCGCAGGGTCCGCGCGCGGGCCGCTTCCGGCAGCGGCGGCGGGTCGGCCTTCGGGGGGACGGCAAGCCCGACCGTGGCGGCCGCCGGTGCGTGCGGGTCGCCGCCGGCACCGTCACCCGAGGGCGGCGCGCCGCGGCCACGGACGTCGTCGGCATACGGCCAGCCGCCGCCGTCACGGTCGCCGCCGTCGAGGCCGCCGCCGGCACCGTCACCGCCGTCGGCCAGGGCCAGCCCGCCGCCCACGCCGGCCCCCACCTCGGTCCGCCCGGTCGATCCGGCCCGGGCCGGCACGGGGGCGTGGCTGCTGGCAAGCAGCCGCGCGAACCGCTGCGACTCCCGCAGCGGCCCGGCCTCGACGACCTCGCCGTCGGCCAGTACCACAACCTCGTCGCAGCGGCGCACCGACGACAGGCGGTGCGCGATGACGATGCCGATCCGCCCCCGCAGCAGCCGCCCGGTGGCGCGGTGCACCCGGGCCTCGGTGACCGGGTCCATCCGCGCGGTGGCCTCATCGAGGATCACCACGTGCGGCTGGCGGACCAGGATCCGGGCGAACGCGACCAGCTGCTCCTGCCCGGCCGACAGCACGTACCCGCCCTCGCCGAGCCTGGTCTGCATCCCGTCCGGCAGGTCAGCCACCCAGGAGGTCAGACCCAGCTCCTCCAGTGCCCCGGCCGCCGCCTCGAGCAGGTCCGGGTCGAACAGGGCGACGTTCTCGGCGAGAGTCCCGGCCAGGATCTCGGTGCGCTGCGGGACGACGGCGACCCACCGGCGTAGGCCCTCGACGTCCAGGTCGAGCAGGTCGGTCCCGCCGAGGAACACCGTGCCGCGCGGGACGTCGACGGCCCGGGTCAGCACCTTGGCCAGCGTCGACTTCCCGGACCCGGTCCGTCCGATCAGGGCGTAGGAGCGCCCCCTCGCGAAGGTCAGGTGCACATCGCGCAGCGCTGCCCGCCGCCCGCTGTCCGGCCCGGCCGCCCGGTAGCTGAAGCTGAGGCCGCGGACGGCGAGGTCGCCGTCGGTGGGAGCCGCTCCGCCGGACGGCTCCTGCCGCGCGGCTCTGAGCAGCTGCACCCGACTCCAGGCGCCGAGGGCGTACTGCAGCTCCGGCACCATCCGGCTGACCTGTTCGACGGTCCCGCCGAATGCGAGGGCGAGCAGCCAGACGGCGGTGAGCCGGGCGCCGTCGATCCGGCCCGCGGCCACGGCCCAGACCCCGCCGACCACGACCGCGGCGATCCCGGCCCGGATGACACCCGAGGCGATCGTGGTGACCCGCGCCGACATCGCCCAGACCACTCGCCCACGGGCAAGTACCCGGCTGGCCCGCCTGGCGTACAACCTGAGCACGTACGGCCTGGCCAGGCTGGTGCGGACGTCGTCCTGCCCGTGGATGGACTCCTCCATCACCGCGGCCAGGTCCGACCAGGCCTCCTCCTCGCCCATCCGGGCCGGCGAGATCCTCCGGGCCGGGCCGCTCAGCCGGGCCGCGAGCAGCGTAGCCAGCACCAGCATCGCCAACCCGGCCGGCCACCAGACCACAAGGACGGTCACCACCGACAACACTCCCACGGCCAGCGTCTGGACGATCCGGACGCCGCTGCCGCGCAACTCGGAGGCGACCTGGTAGACATCGCCGTCGATCCGGTCCAGCAGCTCCCCGACCGGAGTGGTCTCCAAGGTCGGCAGATCCTGCCCGAGAGCCACCCGGCACAGCCGGCGGCGGACATCGGCGGCCCAGTTGGCGGTCAGCCCGGCGGCGATGAGGCCCACCGCGAGATCACTGAGGACGGCGAGGACCAGCGCCGCGGCCAACACGGTGAACAGCGCGGCCGAGCGGCCCAGCAACACCGGCCCGGCCAGCGCCGCTGCCGCTGCCTGCCCGCCGGCGCCGAGCACGACCAGACAGGCCACGACCGCGCTGCGGCGCGGTGACGTGGCCCAGAGGTCGCGGAACAGGCCCATCGAGACGTCCCCCCGGACATGGTGGCGGACTGTCAGCCTGCGCCCCCACGCCGCGATCACTCAACGCAATTAGCCCACCGTTACCCCGCCCGATATCGCCCCGCCCCGCCAGCCCGGTACGGGTGGACGGAGGAGTGCTGGCAGCGGTCCGGCACGCATCCCGTTGCCCAGCCACAAATCCGGTGGCAGCCGTCTCAGGAGCCTCCGCTCCGTCCGGAGCCGAGCAGGCGAACCGCGATCAGCAACTCCAGCACGCCGGTGAAGCTGCGCAGATCGCACCCGGTGCGCTCGGCGATCCGTTCCAACCGGTAGTACGCGGTGTTGACATGTATGTGCAGCCGCCGGGCCGCCGTCTTGGCGTTCCGGTCGCAGGCGATGTACTCCGTGAGCGTTGTGATCAACGCGCCGCCCCGCGCAGCGTCCTCCTCGATGAACCGCCGCAGCCGCGGCCGGACCATCCGCCGCGCGGTCTCGTCCTCGCGCAGCACCAGGTAGTCGAAGCTGGACAGCGTCGGCAACGCGATCACACCGGGCCGCTCGCCCAGCCCGTCCCGGGCCACACACGCCTCGGCATACGCCTCCGGCACCTCGTTCAGACCGGAATGCACGGTGCTGATCCCGACCGCCAGCGGCACCTGCCGGCGCTGCAGATCGGCGACCGCCCGCCGCAGGTTCGCCACGGTGGTCGCCGGCCCCCGCGCCGGAACCGGCATGACGCCGACGATCTCGTCCTGTCGCGCCAGCGCCAGCCCTTCCGTACCGGCGACCGCGCCCCGCGGATCGCGGCCGGCCGCAGCGGACAGCACATGCTCGCCGGCCACGGGTGTGACCGGAGCGGCCGAGTGGACCAGCAGGGTCGTCCCCGGCTCGAGTCCCGCGACGCGCAACAACGTCTGCTTCGGTCCCGCCGACAGGTCGCGCCGGGCCAGCAGGTCCTCCAGCAGGTCGCGGCGGACACGGTCGCTGTCGGCTATCTGGCGCTGCTGCGCCTCGAGATAGGCCTCCGCGGCGACGGTGCTGCCCACCTCGATGAGCTGCATGACATCGCCGACGACGGACAGCGCCGCCTCCCGCGCCTGCGCGTCGTTACGCGCCGCGGCGAGCACGCCCTGCCACAAGGTCATCTGCCCCACCCGGAACGCGCGCAGGAAGTCGGCCAGCGCGACGCCCTGCCCCACCCGGCGGAACGCCTGGTCGCGGGTGGTCGGGAAGTCAGCCGCCTGGGCCGGCCGGCTCTCGACGAGGCGCGCCAGCAGCACCCGGAAGACCGCCTCGAGATGCACGGCGACGCCCTCCCGCAACCGGGGGTCCGGGCTCTCCCGGTAGGCCGGCACCTGCTCCCAGACCGCCGACATCGATAGCGGCCGTACCGGGGGCGGATACTTCGACATTGAGCCATGTCAGCTGCACGTAGCGGTCACCGTGCGGTGGTCGTGGTCAGAGCTCGCCGTTGCTGATCGGTACGGTTTCGAACCCGTTCGGCGGGCGGGCGGCTCGGCTGCTTTCGAACCTGACAAGCGCTCGTTCTGCAGCGACCAGTCCCGGTTCCCCCGCATCCAGGCCTCGCATCCGGCGACGAGGCGGCGCAGCCCGTCGCGGCTGGCCGGGCTGAGCAGGAGTCGGTTGCAGGCCGCCGGGAGCGCCCACTTGGCGGCCAGAAAGTCCTCGATCCGCCGGTGGATCGTCTCGGTGGCGTGCCGGATGGCCGTCCCGTCCCCGCGGGCGACGTCCGTGGCCTGCGAGGCGACTTCGTTGGTCCAGAACACCACGTCGTTGGCGGCCTCCCGCAGCGCCCGGTACTCCGGACTGGCCGCCAGGTCAGCGGGCACGTCGACGCGTTCGGCCAGTTCGATCATGTCGAGCGCGAGGAACAACTCCACCTCCGGCGCCCGCCGCCGGCTGCGGTTGGACACCTCCTGGCGCAGCCGGCGGAGGTAGTCGATCACGTCGGCTGCGCAGCGCTCCTGCCACCGGGTCGAAGTCAGCCGCGTGGTGCGCCGCCACAGGTTGGCCAGCGCCCGGGACGCCGGATTGTCCGCGAACTGCTCACCGGGCTGGAGAGCGGCCGTCAACTGGCGTGGCGGTTGCCGGTCCGTCGCGGCGGCGATGAGACCGGGCGGCAGCTCCTCGACCTGGTAGTCGAGGTGGAACAGCCACGACAGCCAGTCGGCCGCCACGGCGAGTTCGGGGAACGGCACCCCGGCGCGGCCCGCCACACCCCGACGGTGATCGTCCGTGCCCTGCCGACCCGGCCGGTGATCGTCGCCGCGGAACCCCGGTCACGGCCGCGACAACCCGGCGACGATCACGGGATCCCGGCCGCGGACCGTCGGGTGGGTCCGGCCGGCCAGATAGCCCAGACGCACCCGCTTGAACCCACGCACCGCCGCCGCTCCGCGGACCAGGCCGAACCGGTATGCCCAGTCGCAGGTGTGCTCCTGCACGTGGTAGGTCAACGGGTTGATCGCCGCCGGGAACGGGATGATCAGCAGCCGCCTCTCCGGCGCCTTGGCGTACGCCTCCGGGCTTATCGACGACAGCACCCGCGGCGCGGACTGGTCGGAGCGCAGGATGCCCAGGCCCGCGCCGGGCACCGCCTGCAGCAGCTTCTCGCCGTCCTCGCCCTCGACCAGGCGGTACTCCCGGTAGCCGAGAAAGATGAAGTGGTCCCTGACCAGCCAGCGCAACAGCTCAACCGAGTCGGTGATGTCCTTGTCCGGAACAGGCAGGTGCGCGCTGGTCAGTTCCTCGGCCAGGCCAGGTGCCTGGCTGCGCATCTTCGGCCAGTCCTCGACGGCCACGCACACGTCGGTGAGGACCCGCGCCACCTCCGCGCGGATCTCGCCGAGCAGGCTGTGGTCGCGGATCCGGTCGATCTCCGGGCGAATCCAGCTCTCGACCACGTCGCCGAAGCCGGCGACCTCCGGCTCGACGCCGAGGCGGATCTCCTCAAGCCCGCCGAGCACCCCCCGGCGGACCACCATCACCGGATGCACCAGCACATGGACGCCGAGATCCCGGGCGGCCAGCGCGGCGGTGACGGAGTCGACCAGGAACGGCGCGTCGTCGGTGACGATCTCGATCACGGTGTGGCCGACGTCCGATGTGGACTCGGAGACCCGCACCCTCGGCACGCCGGGCAGCCGCTGAGCGGCGAACTCGCGGTGCGACACCGTGGCGGCGAGCATGTCCTCGGGGGTACTGCCGACCAGCTCCTCGTCGGTGACCAGGCGTCAGTAGTGCGCGGCCAGCCCGCACACCTCGGGGGTGCGGACCTGCCGATCACGTAGCGCAAGCATTTGATTCCTCTGGTCATGGTGATCGCCGGAGCCTGCGCTCCCGCCACCGCGTCCGGTAGCCGCAGGTGGAGGTCTGCGGACCGCCATCTCCAGATGGAGATGGCGGTTTTGCGGCGGCTGAGCCACCCTGACCGGGATGGCATCGCCGGAACCGAGACGTCCGTGTCGGGCGGCGATGTCCGGATCGGGTGTCGCGATGGGGAACGTGCAACATCGGACACGGGGGGTGCTTGACGCATTGGGCGAGGTAGACGAGGAGTACGCCGACATCCTCGCCCTGCTCGACCGGCAGGCCGCGGTCCGCCGGATGGTGGCCAACGTGCCCGAGCTGACGGGCGTCGACATAGCCTGGGCGGGCGAGCCGGACGGCGAGGACAAGATCGTACTGGGGTACAGCGCGCGGGCCGCGACCGACGTGCTCGACGGCCTGGTCGTTCCGGCGGGGATGGGGCTGGGGGGCAAGGTGCTGCTCGCCCGCCGTCCGCTGTGGGTCAGCGACTACTGCACGGAACCGGAGATCACCCACCAGTTCGCGACACAGGCGGAGGCCGAGGGCGTCAAGGCCATGATCGCCGTCCCGATCATGCACGACGACCGCCTGCTCGGCGTCCTCTACGGAGCGAACCGGTACGAGCGGGAGTTCGGCGATCGCACCGCGCAAGCGCTGGAACAGGTCGCGTACCGGACCGCTGCGGCGCAGGTCGTGGCCGAGCGGGCCCGGCACGCCGCCGAGGTCGCCGTGCACGAGGAACGCCGCCGCCTCGCGCTGGAACTGCACGACTCGGTCGGCGCCATGCTGTTCACGCTGCATGCCGGCCTGCAGCGGCTGGGTGACGAGCAGCACCTGGACGAGCATGTCCGGGCGCGGCTGAGCGCCATCGAGCAGCAGGCGGTCGAGGCCGGTGCCGCGCTGCGCGGCTCGCTGCGCGTGCTGAGCGCACCGCCGGAACAGGTCGCGCTCTGCGTCGCGCTCCGCGAACACTGCCATGCCTTCGCCGACCGGACCGGCGTCACCGCCCGGCTCATCACCCTCACCGAGCTGCCGACCATGCCGGCCGCTCGCGCGGCCGCGCTGGCAGACGCCGCCCGGGAGGCGCTGCTCAACGTGGAGAAGCACGCCAAGGCCCAGTCCGTCGTGGTCAGCGTCTTCGGGCACCGGAACGGCGCGGCGGTCACCGTGTCGGACGACGGCGTCGGCCTCGACGAGCACTTCGACCGCGGCGACGGCCTGGGCCTGGCGGTCATGTCCGAAAGGGTGGCCAGGGTCGGCGGGACCGTCACCCTCGGGGGCAACGACGACAACGGTGTGACCGTCCAGGTCTGGGTGCCGGCGTGAACGGCCGGGTGGTGCGGGTGCTCGTCGTGGACGATCACCCGATCGTTCTGGACGGGGTGACCCTCGCCCTTCAGCGCACGTCCTGGCTGCGGGTGGCCGGCTACGCCCGCGACGGCCGTGAGGCGATTGCGGCGGTGCACGCCCTGCGCCCGGACGTGGTGTTGCTCGACCTGCGGCTGCCCGACATGCTCGCCCCCGAGGTGACCGCGGCGTTGCGTGCCCAGGACCCCGCCGCAAAGATCGTCCTCTTCACCGCCTACCCGGATCATGCGGCGCTCGACGCCGCCATGGCCGCCGGCGCGCACGCCGTGGTGGTCAAGGACACCGAATGCGGCGATCTCGTCGATGTCATCCGGCGGGTGGTCGCCGGGGAGCGGGTCGTCCGCGACGACGTCGGCGGCAGCAGCGGCGCGATGCTCAGCCGCAAGCTGCGCGAGCACGGCCTGACCAGGCGCGAGTACGACATCCTGCGGCGGGTCGCCATGGGCGAGACCAACCCCGAGATCGCCGCGGCTCTCGGCCTGACCCGCAACACCGTCAAGACCTACCTCCAGCGGGCACTTGAGAAGCTCGGAGCGCGCAACCGGGTCGAGGCCCTCTCCCGCGCCAACCAGCTCGGCATCATGTAGCCGGCCTCGTCCCGGCTGGCCGGTTGAGGAATCCGCGGTCAGGCGACGTCGGCGGGCGTGCCGCCGGTGACCCGCACCAGCTCGTCGTAGCTGGTGGCGAACACCGCCCGCGGTACGCCGCCGGCGGCCCATACCACGTCGTACGCCGCCAGCGCGGTGTCCACCAGGGTGCGCACCGGCGCCGGGTGACCGACCGGTGCCACGCCGCCGATCGGCTGGCCGGTGTGCCCGCGGACGAACTCCGGCGTGGCCCGGCCGAGCCGCTCGGCGCCGAGCAGCGCGGCGACCTTGGCGGTGTCCACCCGGTGTGCCCCGGAGGTCAGCACCAGCACCGGCTCGGTCCGGTCGAGGTACTCGGCGGCAAAGACGAGCGAGTTGGCGATCTGCCCGACGCTCACGCCGACCGCCTCGGCCGCCGCCGCCGCGGTGCGCACCGCGTCGTCGAGCAGCCGGATCTCAGCCTCTGCTCCGGCCGCCCGCAGCGCCGCCGCCACCGCCTCGATGTTCGGATGCACACCGCCATCCTTCCCCACGGCGCGAGGCGGGCCTGGCCGTGCCTCGCATCTGGGCGGGTGACCTCCCGAGAACGCGGTCCTTATCGACGGCAGCCGCTGTCGCCAGGCTGTGGGTTACGCCCTCACGGAGAGTCGGTACTGGTCGGTCACGTCGTCGGCCTCGGCGGTGGCGGGAGGCGGCTACGGCGCCATCTCGACGTCAATTTCGCCGCGTACATGCCGCTGCCGCAGCACCTTCTTGTCGAACTTGCCGACCGAGGTCTTGGGTATTTCGGGGACGAGGGCCCAGCGTTCGGGCAGCTGCCACTTCGGCACCCGCTCGGCGAGGAAGTCGCGTAGCGTCCCGACGGTGAGCGGGCTGCCCGCCCGTGCCACGACGACCGCCAGCGGCCGCTCACCCCACCGCTCATCGGACGCGGCGATGACCGCCGCCTCGACCACCTCGGGGTGGGCCATGAGATTGTTCTCCAGGTCGAGCGAGGAGATCCATTCGCCGCCGGACTTGATTACGTCCTTGGCGCGGTCGGTCAACGTGAGATAGCCGTCCGCACTGATAACGCCGACATCGCCGGTCCGCAGCCAGCCGTCGTGGAACTTCTCTGGATCCTGGTTGGCGTAGTAGCCGGCGGTGACCCACGGACCGCGGACCTCGAGCTCGCCGGTGCTGCGCCCGTCGAACGGCAGAGCGGACCCGTCCGGCCCGATCAGTCGCGCCTCGACCGGGGCGGGGAACCGGCCCTGGGTGAAGCGGTAGCGCCAGGCCGAGGCCGGCTCGGAGCCGGCCGGTGGGCGCGCGAGGGTGCCCAGCGGCGACATCTCGGTCATCCCCCAGGCGTGCAGCAGGGTGATGTCGTACCGGTGCTGGTAGGCCTGCACAAGCGAGGGCGGGCAGGCCGAGCCGCCGACGATGCCCTCGGTGAGGGACGAGACGTCAGCATCCGGGTGGGCGTCGAGGTACTGCAGCAGGGCCTGCCAGATCGTGGGGACGCCGCCGGCCTTGTTCGGTCTCGCTGCGGCGATGAAGGCGGCCAGCGGCTCGGCGGCGAGAAACCGGTCAGGCAAGGCCAGGCCCGCGCCGGTCAGCAGGGCCGCGTACGGCAGCCCCCAGGCCAGCACATGGAACTGCGGGACGACCGCCAGGACGCGGTCGGCGGCCGACAGGTCGAACGCATCCGGCAGCGCGATGCCCATGGCGTGCAGGTAGATCGACCGGTGGCTGTACACCACGCCCTTGGGGTCGCCGGTCGTCCCGGAGGTGTAGCACATCGCGGCGGCCTGCCGCTCGTCGACGTCCGGCCATGGGTAGCTGTCCGGCTGGTCGCTCAGCAGCTGCGCGTTGTCGTGCACGGTCACCCCCGTGCCGTCCAGGACACCGTGGTCGTAGCTGGCCCGGGGCACCCCACACCCGGTACGGCCGTCACGACCTCCGTGGCGCCGTGCAGGCCAGTGCAGTACTCCAGGATCCGGCTGATCCGCAGCGGGACGTCCTGCATCGTGCTGAGCATGTGGTTTCCCCCTTGTCTTGTTATGGACCGGTCGCCGATGGAGGCCTCCTGGGTCCGCGGACCCTCGTCTGCACGGACCCAGGAGACATCTAGGGCGCCGGCCGGAACGCGGCGGCGACCGGCTCCGGGTCGGTCGCGACCTGGGAGGTCCCATCCGCCTGTCAGGCCCGGATCATCCGGCCCGCTGGCACGTCCAGCCAGACGTTGCGCACGCGACGATCGCCCGCCGGTAGTACCCTGAGATCGCGTACTGAGAGCATCGGCGTGTGGACTCCCGCTGTGGCCGCTGGCCGCCCAGGGTGCGCGTAGTGCTCGACGGCCGGTACCTGCAGGTGGAGATCGCCGTATGGCAGTCTCCAGATGGCGATGGCAGCCGCGCGGCAGGTGAGCACCATGACCGGAACGGCCTCAGCGGCACCGTGATCTCCGCGTCGGATGCGCACCGCGACCGACCTGCTCGACGGCTTGGTCGTTCCTGAGGCTGAGCGAGCGTGTCGACGTCGCCACAATCCGATTCGGGTCCCGCTGGGCGAGAAGGTGGCGGTGCGCAGAAGCCTCACCCGTTCAGACTGTGTCGTGCGGCGTCGGCAGCACCGGCGCCGGATCATCACCTCGCTTCCTGGAGTCCGCATGATCACCGGCAAAACGACGCTGATCGCGCACCTCGGCTACCCGACGGAGGCC
>WNFU01002398.1_pt1 | contig 25597 bp, 23 predicted proteins | sample 5400121 | NCBI WGS metagenome assembly WNFU01 (sample SAMN13153360, study PRJNA577476) | soil metagenome | isolation source: 100 cm soil or saprolite under grassland replicate 1 | place: USA:California | collected 2016-06-15 | reverse complement strand
GACGAGTGGCCAGACGATCAGGCCAATCGCTCCCGCTGCGGTGACCAGGATCGGCTCGGGGACCTTGAACCGCCAGAGTACGGCCAGGCTCGCCAGGGCCACGGCGGCCGTGGGTAGGTCGTAGATCGCGCGATAGGCGAGAACAATCACCGCTCCGCTGAGCGCGCCGGTCGCGGCCGCCGTCGCGCCCTGAACGAACGCCTTCAGCTGGGCGTTGTCACGGTTGCGCTTGAACCACGGCGCCGGAATGATCGTGAAGAGGTAGACGGGCAGGAAGATGCCGATCGCTGCCATCGTCGCCCCCAGAATGCCGGTGACGAGATATCCGATGAAGACGACCGTGATGACGACCGGCCCGGGGGTGATCATCGCGACGGCGACGGCATCGAGGAACTGGTGCTCGTTCAGCCAGCCGAACTGCTGGACGACGCCCTGGTGGAGGAATGGCACGATCGCCAGCCCACTGCCGAAGACGAAGGCGCCGGCCTTGGCGAAGAACACGAGGATCTGGAGCAGCACGTGCTCCCCGCCGAGCGTCAGGTTCACGAACCAGCGCTCGGTCAACCAGATGATCGCGAGGACCAGCAGACCGCCCAGCCCGGAGGCGACCGCTTGGCGTCGGCTCGGCCGCGAGCGGGCGAAGAGCGCGACGAATCCGGCCAGGACGAAGAACTCCGCCAGCTCAGCCTGCGCCCAGACGGTGACCAGGGCCAGCACGCCGAAGATCGCCCAGAGCAGCGGGTCGCGCTTGTTCGTCGAGCGCGCGAGCTTGTAGGCCGCGATGGCGATGATGGCGATCACCGCGGCCCCGATCCCGTAGAAGAGGGCCTGCATCCACCACAGGCCGCCGTAGCGCTGGTAGGCGATCGAGATCGCCACCACCATCAAGAACGACGGCACCACAAACGCCAACCCTACCGCGGTCGCGCCGAGGATACCGCGCTGGAAGTACCCGAGCGCGATGGCGAGCTGCGCCGCGAGGGGCCCAGGCATGATCTGGGCAAGGGCCAGCGCGAGTCCGTACTCCTCCTCGTCGATCCAGCGTCGCTTCTCGACGAGATCGCGGTGCATGAAGCCGGCCAGTGCGACGGGGCCGCCGAACCCGAGGGCGCCGAGATAGAGGAAGTACCCCACCAGATCGGCGAGGCTCGCGCGCGTTGTCATCGCTGGTGGAGACGAAGGCATCACCAACCTCCGGGGTAACGGTTGACAGTGAGTGTATCACTCGTTACTCTCAGTGCAAGGCCCATGCGTTGGTTGACGCTCCTCACGACCCTGCCGCCCAAGCCGACCCGGCACCGCGTCGGGGTCTGGCGAAAGCTCCAGCGCATGGGAGCCGTCAGGCTGCGCGGCGCCAGCTGGATCCTGCCCGAGACGCCGGAGACGACGGAGTTGTTCCAGTGGCTTGTCCAGGAGATCCAGTCGTTCCGCGGCGAGGCGACGCTGCTTCGGGTTGACCGCGTCGACACGATGACGGACGAGGAGATCGCGGCGCTGTTCCACAAAGCCCGAAGCCCCGAGTACCAGGCGGTGGCGCAGGGCTGCCGAGAGATCCTCTCGCAGCTCGATCGCTACCGGACGAGCCAGCGCGGCTCGATCGCTGCGCTGCGCGCCAAGCTCGATGGGTTCAAGCGCGAGTTGGACCGCGTACAGTCCATCGATTACCTCGCGTCACCGGCGGGCCAGCGCGCCCGCGCTCTCTGGGAGACGACGGCCAAGCGCCTGCGCGCCGCCGAGACGCGACCGCGCGTGACCGGCGGGCGGCATCGCACGTCGCTGCCCGCACGGGGCAGCACCTGGGTGACGCGGCCCCGGCCGCACATCGACCGCATCGCGTCGGCCTGGCTCATCAAGCGCTTCTGCGATCCGGACGCGAAGTTTGCCTTCGCCGACGCGGCCGATGCCGCCCGGAAGGGCATCCCCTTCGACGTGCTCGGCGCGGATTTCGGGCATCACGGCGAGGACTGCACGTTCGAGACCCTGGTCAAGCGCTTCGCGCTCAAGGACCGACGGGTGAAGATTATGGCGGAGATCGTCCATGAAGCCGACCTCCATGACGGCAAGTTCACACGCAACGAAGCGATAGGCATTGACCTGACCGTTCGCGCGCTCGCCCAGGCCACGCCGGACGATCACGAATTGCTCGAGCGCGGGATGGCGATCTTCGACGGTCTCCATTCGGTCTTGAAGCAGAAGGCGTAGCAGCTCGATGCGTATCGCAAAAAGGGGAACAAGGCGATGCAGAGTCTGACGATGTCACGACGTGGCCTGTTCAGGGCAGCGCTGGCCGCGATCGGCGCGTATGGCATGACACGTGGCGCGCCCGCCCTCGGGGGCGTGACGGAGATCAAGGTGCCTGACGACCTTCCGGTAGCAAGATTCGACTTCGAGACCCAGGGGATCGAGAGCTGGACGACGGTCGACGGACAATGGGCCGTGGAGGAGATGGCGGGGGCGCCCAGCGGCAAGAAGGTGCTGGTGCAGCGAGCGACGAAGAACCAGTTCAACGTCATCGTGGCGCCGGGCGGGCCGTACAGCGACGTCGATGTCTCGATGAAGTTCAAGCCGGTCGCCGGCCGGGAGGACGCATCGGGTGGCATCGTGTTCCGGTTCACCGACGGCAAGTACTACGTCGTCCGCGCGAATGCGCTCGAGGACAACTTCCGGCTCTACGCCTACGACCGAGGCCGGCGGCAGCTCGCGACGGCCACCGTGAAAGCTCCTGCGCTCGGCCAGTGGCACAGCGTTCGCCTCGTGGCCGTAGGAGACCACATGCAAGCGTGGCTCGACGGCAAGCTGTACCTGGACCATCGCGACCCACGGTTCAAGTCCGGGCGTGTAGGGCTGTGGACCAAAGCCGATTCGGTTACCGCGTTTGACGACCTTGGGATTCGTGGCTCGAAAGGGGGCGACCAATGAAGAGCGCGCTCGTCCTTTTCGGTCTCATCGTGATCGTTGCCGCGCCGGTCGTGGCGCGCGCAGCCGACCCCGACTGGAAGGCGGTGGAGCAGGCGCTCGGCAAGTCGGGCCAGATACAGCCTGGCGACGTCTTCCGCGTCGGGATGCCGCGGACTGACCTCGCGGTCACCGTGAAAGGTGTCCCGGTCAAGGCCGGGTTTGCACTCGGGTCCTACGCGGCCTTCAAGCAGGTGGGCGACCGTGCGATGGTCATGGGCGACCTCGTCCTGCTCGACCCGGAAGTGCCCGCGGTGATGTCCGGCCTCTTCAGCGGCGGGCTCGAAGTCACCGCCGTGCACAACCACCTCAACGAGATGTCGCCGCACGTCATGTACATGCACTACGAAGGACACGGCGACGCGGTCCAGCTGGCGAAAGCACTCCGCCAGGCCTTGTCCGCCAGCGGAACACCGCTGGGCGCCAGCGGGGCGGCGGCCGCTGTCTCCGGTGGTCCTGCCCTCGACACCAAGCAGATCGAACAGGCCCTCGGCCGTCAGGGGAGGGACATCGGCGGCGGCGTGTACCAGATCACCGTTCCCCGCGCGGAAGCGATCACCGGAATGGGGCAACCATTGCTGCCCGCCATGGGCGTGGTGACGGTGATGAACTTCCAGCCGACCGCCGATGGCAAGGCGTCGATCACGGGCGACTTCGTGCTCATCGACAAGGAAGTGAACGCTGTGGCCAAGACGCTGCGGCAGCACGGCATCGATGTGACCGCACTCCATAACCACGGGCTCATGGACACGCCGCGGCTCTTCTATATGCACTTCTGGGCTAACGACGACCCGGCAAAGCTTGCCCAGGGATTGAAGGCCGCGCTCGACCAGACCAACAGTGTCAAGGCGAAGTAGGAAAGGAGACTGCTGATGAAATGGGTCACCCGTGAAAAGGCGCGCGTCGACCGCATCGCCTGTCCGTGGCTGATCACGCGGTTCATCGACAAGAGCCCGACGTTTCTCTTCGTGCCGGCCGACCAGGTCATGGCGGTTGCCAAGCGTGAAGGGGCCACCCCCTACGACGTTCCGGGGGTGGAGCTCGGACACGTCGGTGACCGCTGCTCTTTCGATGCGTTCCTGGAGAAACACAAGCTCGAGGATCCGGCGCTCCGCGCGCTCGCCCTCATCGTGCGCGGAGCGGACACCGACGCGCGTCAGCTGACGCCGGAGTCCGCGGGCCTGTACGCGCTGGCCACCGGCTTCCAGGCCTCCGCCAAAGACGACCACGACAACATGACCAGACAGTTCCCCGCGTACGACGCCTTGTACGCGTACTGTCGCGCGAACGTCGCGGACTCTCGACATCGCTAGGACCGGCGTGAAGGCCTGACGAGCGGCGCATGGCGCTGGAACACGTCGGCTACGTTGGCCTTCCCCCGCACGGGACGCCGGGTGGGTTCGACCACGCGGCCGTCCACGGCGCGAGGGGACTGCTCTATGTGGCGCACACCGCGAACGACGCCGTCGACGTGATCGACTGCACGACCAACACGTACCTCCGTACCATCCCACACCTGACGCGGGTCGCCGGAGCGCTGGTCTCCGAGGCGCACGACCTGGTTTTCACCTCCAATCGCGGGGAGAACACCGTCGGGATCTTCTCGGCGTCTCGAGAGGAGGCCGTGGCCAAAGTGAAGGTCGGCGTCGGGCCGAACGGTCTCGCCTACGGTGCCGATCATCGACTGCTGCTTGCGGCGAACGTCGGCGATCCGTCGCGGCAAGGGTCGTTCACCGTCTCGCTTGTGGACGTCAGCACCCGGGCGGTGATCGCCAACATCCCGGTTCCGGGCCGGACGCGGTGGACCATCTTCGATGCCGAGAGCGGACGATTCTACGTCAACGTCGCTGATCCGCCGCAGATCGTCGTCGTCGACTGCGCCGATCCTACGCGCGTCGCGGACGCGTTTCCGATGCCGGCGGTGGGCCCGCATGGGCTGGATTTCGATCCGACGACGCGGCGTCTCTTCTGCGCCTGCGACGACAAGACGCTGCTCGTGGTCGATGCGCGATCCGGAGCCGTTCGAAGCGCGCATGCGATCAGTGGCGTGCCGGATGTCGTCTTCTTCAGCCCTGCTTTCCGGCATCTCTATGTTGCGAGCGGCGAGCCCGGTGTCATCGACGTGTTCGATACCGAGACGATGCGCCGTTCTGAAACCGTTCAAACGGAGCGGGGCGCGCACACGATCGGCTTCGACGCGGTCCGCAACACGGTTTACGCCTTCTTGCCAGACACGCATCGCGCGGCGGTTTACCGGGACAAGGCAGGTTAGACGACCGGTGATTCCTCTGGCAGCTTGCCCCCACATCCGCCCCCCGAGGGGATGCTGGCGAAGCGCCGTGGGGTGATCCATTACGCCTACAAACTATTGACAGTAGTCGGTCGGCGTTTCTATACTCCGGCATCGCCCCGATAGATCGATGACCGAATCCAGAACTCGACGTCCCCGCATCGCGTTACGCGGTTTCAAGCCCGGGGTGCCGGGCGTCGGCACAGTGCTGGGCGAGCTCGAAACGTTGGTGATGGAGCTACTCTGGGCGCAGCCAAGGCAGACCGTGACCGAGGTCGAGCGGCGCCTGCTGGAGTCACGGGCGATTGCGCACACAACCGTGCTCACGACGCTAGACCGCCTCCACCGTAAGGGTTATTTGACGCGGAACAAGCGCGGTAAGGCGTTCGTCTACGCCCCGCGGCTCAGCCGTGATGAGTTCGAGCGCGGTATGGCCGAAGAGGTTCTCGGCTCGTTACTGGGCGACTTCAGCGGGCCGGCGCTCTCGGCGTTCGTGGACCTCGTGGGCGAGGACTCCATTGCGCTCGAGCGGCTAGAAGTGATCATCCGCGAGAAGCGGCGGGCGCGAGGCCAGGCGTGATCCTCGACGCGCTCGAGAACTTCGTCTGCTTCGGCACGGCGTTCTCCCTCTTAGGCTTCGCCGTCGCCTGGGCGGCGCGTGGCGCCACGCGCCGGCGGCTGGACGCCCCGAGCCCCTGGATGCTCGCGCGCCTGTACACGGTCGCGTTGGCGCTCCCGCCGCTGGCCGCCGCCTGGCTCGTCGCCGCGGCGATGCTGCCGTGCTGGTGGCTGGGAGAGTTCGAGTTCTCCGCGGCGCACCCCGCCCCTCTCCACGGCCTCCACTTGATCGGCGATCTCACTGGCCGGCTCGAGCCAGCGCTCGCGTACACGGTGCTTCTGCTGGTTGTCGGTACCGCCCTCCTCGTGGCGTGGTCGACGGCGCACGGCCATCGGCGGCTGGCCTGGGCCGTGGACCGGCTCCAGCTCACCGGCGTTCAACCGCCGGCCGCGAACATCGCAATGGTCGAAGACGTCGCGAAGCGACACGGCCTCGATGTTGGCCTAGTCCAGAGTGACTATCCGCTGTCCTTCGTGTGGGGCTTCCGCCGCTCCAAGCTCGTGCTCTCCTCGGGGCTTCTCACCGCGCTGACGCCCGGCGAGCTCGCCGGCGTGCTCGAGCACGAGGCGGCCCACCACGCGCGGCGCGATAATCTCGTGAAGCTCGCGCTGGCCGTCTGCGCGCACGCCTCGCTGGCCGCGCCGCTCGCGCGCCGACTGTTGCGCTGGCGCAGTGCGCAGATCGAGCTGCTCTGCGACGAGATCGCCGCGGTGCGGAGCGCGGCGCCACTCGATATCGCGGACGCGCTCGTCAAGCTGCGCCGTCAGACGCAGGCCCTGGTTCCGCGGCTCGCGATGGCGGCGTCCACATCGCGGTTTGTCCCCGACGACGACCGCAGCGTGGAGCGGCGTGTCCGTCGTCTCGTGGCGCTCGCTGACATCGCGCCGCTCCACGTCACCGCGCCGGCTTCGCCCCACGCGGCCGCGCTCGCATTCACCACACTGTTTTTCCTGAGTCTCGTCGCCCTCGGCTCCTGGGCCCCGCTCGCTGTGCACACAGCAGCGGAAGCCGTCCTGCAAGCGCTGAAGTAAGCATCATGCCTCGCCGACTGGCACCCTCCTGGTCCATAACGACTACCGCCGGTCGTTGGTGGGCCCTCGCGCTCTGCATGGCGGCGCTCGTACTGGCGACCGCGTGTCGTGCACCGCAGCGGCCTGAGGCCGTGCAGGAGCCCGAGACGCTCTCGCGAACCGAGTTCACTGAGCGCATCGAGAACTTCTTCGAGCACGAACCGCTCACGCCAGGCAAGCCGAGCCGGTTTCTCATCCACCTGACTAACCTCTCTGACGGCTCGCCCGTGGAGAAGGCCGAGGTGACGCTGACCGTGCGCCCCGCGCGCGGGGGCGGGACGGCAGCGGTCACGAAGGCGAAAGTGGGCCGCGTGACGGGTATCTACGTGGCGGAGATCACCGTGCCAGGCCGCGACAACTACACGATCGAGTTCCAGATCAAGAACACGAGGGTCGACGAGCGCATGACACTCGCCGACTTCACGACGCAGTGACTCGGAAGAGCAGTCGCACGCTGGCGTTCGGCTGCCTCCTGGCGCTCGCGCCCTCGGTCGTGTTGGCACAGACTCCTACGCCCACGCCGCCGCTCACGCTCGAGCTTGCCGTCGATCGCTTCCTCGCTCGGAACCTCGCTGTCGAGGCGGCCCGATACCGCGTGGACGCGGCGCGGGCCGAGCGCCTGGCTGCCCGGCTCCGGCCGAACCCGACTCTCGTGCTGAGTGCGGAGAACGTGAAGCTCTCCGGCCCGACGCCGGCTGGCGAGCTCTACGAGGTCACCTCGAGCGTTAGCTACCCGATCGAGCTCGGCGACAAGCGGCGGCTTCGCGTGGAGACGGCAGAAGCGACAGTCGCCGTCGCGGAGGCGCAGTTCGCCGACGCGCTGCGCCAGCGCCTGGCCGACCTCAAGCGGGCCTTCTACGACGTGCTCCTCGCCCGCGCCGGGCTCGACCACGCGCTCGAGATCCGACAGACCTTCGACACGCTCGTCGACCTCAACCAGGCGCGGCTCGAGGAAGGTGCTGTCGCCGAGAGCGACCTGCTCAAGGTTCGGCTCGAGCGGGGGAAGCACCAAACGGCCCTGACCCAGGCGGAGCTCACGCTGCGACAGGCGGGGATCAGGTTGCTGGATCTGCTCGGTGAGTCCGACTTTTCGACAGCCGGGACTGTGACCGGCGCGCTGAACGTCACCGCAACGCCGCCGGACCTCGAGGCTCTACGGGCGGCAGCCCTCAGTGAGCGCCCGAGCCTGCAGGCGGCCCAGCACGCCGTCGCGTTGGCGGCCCGGCGCATCGCGCTCGAGCGGGCGCGGGCGACGGTCGACGTCTCGCCCTTCGTGGGGTTGCGTCGGGTGGGCGAGAACAACACGGTGCTCTTCGGAATCTCCGTCCCGTTGCCGATCCACGACCGGAACCAGGGCGGCATTGCCCGGGCCGTAGCCGAGGAGAAGGCTGCCGAGGCAGAGCTGGCTGTCCACCGCAACCGCGTGCTGGCGGAGGTTGAGTCTGCCTGGCACACGTGGCAGACGGCTCGTGCCCAGCCTGCGGTGTTCGAGCGGGAGCTGCTGCGACAGGCGGAGGAGTCGTATGCGATCGCGCTCGCGGCCTACCAGGAAGGGGCCATCGGACTCGTCGAGTACCTCGAGGCCCAGCGCACGCACGCGGACGTGCGCCTTCAGTACGCCCGCAGCCTCTTCGACGCGCAGGCAGCGCTCCTGCTCCTCGAGCTGGCGGTGGGCAGGGACGTCGCCCGATGAGGCGCCGTCGCGTCTGGCTCGCTCTGGCCTTGATCGTGCTTCTTGCCGCTAGCGGCATTACCGCCGTCGTGTTCCGCCGCATGGTCGCCCTGCCGACGCCCGCCTCGGCGCCGCCGCAAAGGGCCGAGACCGGAACGGTGAAGTTCCTCATGGAGCAGCAGTGGGCGGTCCGGATGATGCTCGCCAAGGCGGAGCCGATAACGATCGCCCGCCAGATCACGTCCACCGGTCGCGTCGTCCCCGCCGCTGGCCGCCACGCTGTCGTCGCGCCTCCCATCGCCGGCCTGCTCGACGGCGGCCCGCTGCCCCGTGTCGGCCAGGTAGTGGCGCGGGGTCAGACGCTCGCCGTCCTGCGCCAGACGCCGACGGCGTCTGAGGCCGCGCAGGCCGCGGCCGCCCACGGCCAGCTCGAGATCGAGCGGACTCGGCTCGAAGCCGAGCGCCGTCGCTTGACGGAGGCTGTGCGCGAGACGGAGCTCAGGCTCGACCACGCGCGCGTCGAGTTCGAGCGCGCACAGCGCCTGTTCGAGCGTAAGGCGTACGCCCGGCGCCAGCTCGAGGCGGCCGAGACAGAGCACCGGGCCGCCGAGGTCGCCCACGCTGCGGCGGTGGCGCAGCGGGACGCGCTGCGCGATAGCAGCGTCGCCTCGCCCGCCACGTCCACCGCGTACACGGTGCAGGCGCCCATCGCTGGCACGGTCGTCCGGGTCGCCAAGGCAACAGGCGAGCAGGTCGCCTCGGGCGAGGCCATCGTCGAGCTGGTGAATCTAGACGTCGTGTGGGTCGAGGTGCCGATCTTCGAGCGAGACCTGGCCCGCCTGGGCCCGACCGTGCGAGCAGTCTTCAGCACGCCAGCGGCGCCTGGGCGGGAGTTCACGGGCCGGGTGATCGACCTCGGGGCTGTCATCCAGCGGGAGTCGCGTGCTGCCACGCTCGTGTTCGAGGTGCCCAACCGCGAGCGAGCACTCCGGATCGGACAGCAAGCCAACGTACGGCTCGACGCCGGCGAGCGTGTCGAGGCGTTGATGATCCCCAAGCAAGCGGTGCTGGAATCCGAGGGCAAGACGTTCGTGTATGTACTGCGCTCCGGGGAGGAGTTCGAGCGCCGGGAGGTGACCGTGGGGGACGAGCACGGCGATCGCGTCGCCGTAGTCGCGGGCCTCAAGGCCGGCGAGCGCGTCGTCACCCAGGGCGCCTGGCAGCTTCGCCAGCAAGAGCTGCGGCCCTCGACCCCGGGTGCTCACACGCACGAGACCTAACCCGGCGATGCTGAACGCGGTCATCGCCTGGTCACTGCGCAACCGGCTGCTGGTCCTTATCGCCGCCGCTGTCCTGCTCGTCTACGGCGGCGTGCAGACGTTGCGCGCGCCCATCGACGTCTTTCCGGACCTTACCGCCCCCACCGTGACGGTGCTTACCGAGTCTCACGGCCTCGCTCCCGAGGAGGTCGAGGCGCTCGTCACCCTGCCGATCGAGTCGGCCATGAATGGCACGACGGGAGTCTTCCGGGTCCGCTCGAACTCCGCGATCGGCATCTCCATCGTCTTCGTCGAGTTCGAGTTCGGGACGGACATCTACCGCGCGCGGCAGCTCGTCACCGAGAAGCTGCAGCAGGTGCGGCTGCCGACGGGCGTGGCGCCACCCGCGCTCGGGCCGATCTCCTCGACCATGGGCGAGATCATGCTCATCTCGATGACCAGCACGCGGACGCCGCCCATGGAGCTGCGCTCGCTGGCCGACTGGGTGGTGCGCCCCCGTCTGCTGGGCGTCGCCGGTGTGTCGCAGGTCAGCCTGGTGGGCGGCGAGCTGCGGGAATTCCAGGTTTTGGTCGATCCTACCAGCCTGGCCCACTATGGCCTCACGCTGGCCGAGGTGTCGAAGGCGGTGACCGCGGCCAATGCCGCCGCCGGCGGCGGCTTTCTCGAACGGCCGCACGAGGAATTCCTCATCCGTGGCCGGGCGCGCGTCTACGCGCCAGGAGACCTCGCCGAGGCCGTTGTGGCCGTCCGCGCCGGGACGCCCATCCTCGTCAAGCATGTCGCCACGGTCCAGACCGGCGCCGCCCACAAGCGCGGCGACGGCAGCTTCAACGCGACCCCGGCCGTGGTCGCCACGATCCAGAAGCAGCCCCACGCCAACACGCTCGAGGTCACGCGGCGGATCGAGGAGATGCTCGCCGCCCTGCGCGGGTCCCTGCCGCCCGACGTGCGCGTGGACACGAGAGCGTTCAGGCAGTCCGACTTCATCGAGCGTGCGGTCGGCAATGTGAAGGCCGCGCTCGTCGAAGGTGGGGTGATGGTCACGGTGGTGCTGTTCCTGTTCCTGTGGAACTTCGGCACCACGTTCATCAGCCTGACCGCCATCCCGCTCTCGCTGGTTGCGACCGTGCTCGTCATGAGCTGGTTCGGGATCGGCATCAACACGATGACGCTCGGCGGTCTGGCCATGGCGATTGGCCAGCTCGTCGACGACGCCATCGTGAACGTCGAGAACGTCTTCCGGCGCCTCAAGCAGAATGCCCAGCGGCCGACGCCCGAGCCGAGCACGACGGTGATTTTCAAGGCGTCGAGCGAGGTGCGCGGGTCCATCACCTTCGCAACGTTGATCATCGTGCTCGTCTTCCTGCCGCTGTTCAGCCTCGGCGGCTTCGAGGGGCGCATGTTCGCCCCATTGGCAGTCGCCTACATCATCTCGATCACGGCCTCTCTGATCGTCGCGTTGACCGTCACGCCGGTCCTCGGTTTCTACTTGCTTAGCCGCTCGAAGTCGCTCCGCAATCCCCGCGACTCCTTCGTGGTGACCTGGTTGAAGCGCCGGTACGCTCGGGATCTGGCATGGACACTGCGGCACAGCGGCGCCGTCGTCGTCTCGGGCGTGGCCCTGCTGGCGCTTGCCCTCGCGTCCGTGCCGTTCATGGGTCGCGAGTTCCTGCCGCCCTTCAACGAGGGCACCCTCAACATCAACGCGACGCTGCCGCCGGGGACTGCCCTGGCCGAGTCGAACCGCGTCGGCGTCGCGATCGAGCGGATCCTCCGGGAGACCCCGGAGCTCGTCTCGACGACGCGGCGGACAGGCCGCGCCGAACAGGACGAGCACGCGGCCGGCGTGAACACGAGCGAGCTCGAGGTCGTCCTGCGCGAGAGCGGGCGGCCGCACGCCGTGGTGCTGGAGGAGATCCGCCAGAACCTCGTCCGCCTCCCCGGGGTGGACATCGAGATCGGCCAGCCGATCTCGCACCGCATCGACCATCTCCTCTCGGGCACGCGCGCTCAGATCGCGATCAAGCTCTTCGGTCCCGACCTCGGAATTCTGAGAACCAAGGCCGGTGAAATCCGCGATGCGATGACCAAAATTCCCGGCATCGTGGACCTCCTCGTCGAGCCCCAGGTCGGCGTACCGCAGGTGCAGATCAACCTCGACCGGCGTGCGGCGGCTGCCGTCGGGCTTCGCGCCGAGGACCTCGTCGAGACGGTGGAGATGGCCTTTGGCGGCCACGTCGTCTCGCAGGTCCTGCAGGAGCAGCGGAGCTACAGCATCCTGGTGCGCCTGGACGACTCGGCGCGCCAGTCGGTCGAGACGATCCGCCGCACCCTCATCGACACGCCAACTGGTGCGCGCGTGCCCATTGCGCAGGTCGCTGAGGTCCGGGTCGACTCGGGGCCAAACACGATCAACCGCGAGAACGTGCAGCGAAGGATCATCGTTCAGGCCAACGTCGCAGGCCGAGACCTTGGAAGCGTGATCACTGACGTCCGTCAGGCGATCGCGACTCGGGTCGCGCTGCCTCAGGGCTACTTCGTCCAGTACGGAGGGCAGTTCGAGTCCCAGGAGCGAGCGGCACGTCAGATCACGCTGCTCTCCGGCGCCGCCATCGGCGGCATTTTCCTCCTGCTCTATCTCGCGCTCGGCTCCGCGCGCCTGGCGGCGCTCGTCATGGCGAACCTGCCGCTCGCGATGATCGGTGGCGTGGTCATGGTGCTCGTCGCCGGCGGGACGCTGTCGATCGCTTCCCTCATCGGGTTCATCACACTCTTCGGCATTGCCACCCGCAACGGCATCATGCTCATCAGCCACTACCGCCACCTCATGGAGGAGGAAGGCGTCGGGTTCCGCGACGCCATCGTCCAGGGATCGATGGAGCGCCTCAGCCCGATCCTTATGACGGCGCTCGTCACCGGCATCGGCCTCATTCCGCTCGCGCTCGGCGCCGGCCAGCCGGGCAAGGAGATCCAGCAGCCCATGGCGGTCGTCATCCTCGGCGGCATCGTCACCTCGACGGCCCTGAACATGGTCGTGATTCCAGCGCTGTACCTGAAGTACGGGCGCGCCGAGGCTCGTAGGACGCGCGAGGAACCGGCCGTTGGCGCGACCGCTGGCGCCGGGGACTAGCCGGCGGGACGGGAGACCGGGTGGATTGCTTGCCGCTTCTTCGCACCTTGGCTCTTCTGATGCCTGCATTGGCCGCTTGCACGACGCCACTTCGCGTCGACCCGCCGGGACCGGGGGTGCCAAGAGTCACCGAAGTTCGGTTCAATCGGGATCGCGTGGTGGGCGGCTGCCCAGTGACGATGACGGTCACGTTCGAAGACACCGATCGCGACGTCATCCGGGTCATCGTCTACCTCAGACTTCAGAACGGCAAGACGAGCCTGCAGAGTTTCCTGGTTCCCGTCGTGTGGCCGCCCGAGGCTTCGGCTACGGCCTGGCGGGGCGAGGCGTCGGTTCAGCTCCGACCCGAAGCGTACGCGCGACATTGGTATCTAGTGCAGGTGGAAGATGCCCGAGGCCATCGGAGCAACGTCCTGCGCGAGATCTTGCTCGTGGATGGGCCGCTCCCATGGCGTCAGCAGCGGTGTGACTAGGGTGTCGACCGTGAGCAGGCTTTGTCGCGATAACTCGCACCCATGGCGTTCGCCCAAGGTCTCTAATCGCGCTCGCCGTCGTCGCGATCATCGTCGCAGGAATCGTCGTGACGATCGTCGTGCTGCGGTTTCAGACTAGCGAGCCGATGGAAGGCGTCTGGCCAGCATCGTCATTCCCGCTGCGGAGCATTCTCGCGCTTGCCGTCGTCGCCGTCCTCGCGGCCCTGATCGTGTGGATGGTCATCCTGTTGGCGTGGTCGAGGCCTCGGTCCGTTACGGCGCGGGCAGTGCTCATCGCCGCGGTCCTCGTCCTGACGGCGATCGCCCTGTGGATCATCTTCATCCTGCCCGCGTACTGGGACTGACGTTGAAGATTGCGCTGATCCAACATGTCCCGCGAGCACCCTGTCTCGAAAGGGTAGGACGAGGGGGTTAAGCTCTCTTATCCTCCTTCCCTCCTCGCGCGGAGGCAGCGAAAGGCACTACCATGGAGACGACACTCTGGATCGAGCTCCTGCTCATCGCCGTGGCGATCCTCGCCAATGGGCTTTTCGCGGGCTCCGAGATCGCCTTGGTGTCCTCACGTATCGGCCGCCTTGCCGAGATGCGACAGAAGGGTGTGCGCGGCGCGGCGGCAGCATTCGGACTCAAGGAGTCCCCGGAGGCTTTCCTCGCCACCATCCAGATCGCCATTACGCTCGTCGGCGCGCTCGCGTCGGCGGTCGGGGGCGCGGCGGCTGTCGCAAGGCTGACGCCGGTGCTGGAGAAGATCCCGCTTCCCGGTGCACCGACCTGGGCTGGGCCGGTGGCCCTCGGCATCGTGATCCTCGTCGTCACTTACTTCTCGCTCGTCATCGGCGAGTTGACCCCCAAGGCCCTTGCTCTCCGTGATCCCGAGCGCCTGGCCTGTGCTATGGCGCCCCTGGTCGCCCGGTTGACCAGAGTTTTTGCCGCCGTCGTGCGCCTCCTGACGGTCTCCACGAACTTCGTCCTCCGGCTCCTCGGGCAGGGGCAGGCGCAGGGGTCCCCGTTTATCTCAGAGGAGGAAGTGAAGTACCTCGTGCGCGAGGGGACCGCCAAAGGGGTGTTCGAGAAGGTCGAGGAAGAGCTAGTCCACAACATCTTCGAGTTTGCGGACACGACCGTGCGGGAAATCATGGTGCCCCGGATGAATATCCTGGGATTGGAGATCAGCACGCCGCCTGGCGAGATCTTCAAGCGGGCCGCCAAGATCGGTCACTCGCGTATCCTCGTCTACCGGGAGTCAGTCGAGCGCACCGTCGGCGTCGTTACCATCAAAGACCTCTTCCGGCTCGCTGCCGAGGGGAAGCCCGTCGTTCTATCCGAGATCATGCACCCGCCAGTGTTCGTGCCGGAGTCGGCGCGGATCAGCACCGTGCTGCGAGACTTCCAGCGTCACGGGCAGTACTTGGCGCTCGTCATGGACGAATACGGAGGCGTCGTAGGACTGGTCACCATCGAGGACGTCCTGGAGGAGATCGTCGGTGAGATTCGGGAGGAGGGTGAGCCGACGCCCTCTTACGTCACGCGCCTGGCGGACGACTCGTACGTGGTGGATGCTACCGCTCCGGTGCGCGATGTCCGCGAGGCGCTCGGGTTGCCGATACCGGACTCGCCGGACTACACCACGATCGCGGGCTTCGTCATGCACGTGCTCCAGAAGGTTCCGACACCGGGCGCATCCGTCTCCCTCGGCGGTCATGTCTGGACCGTGGTCGACATGGATGGTCCCAGGATCACCAAGGTAAAGGTGCAGCGATTAGCTGACGCGGCTCAGTCGGGCGGAGGCAAAGTTCGATAACCGATGCTGGCCCAGTCGGAGGCGAGCGCGCTCTTGCACTGCCCGCAGCTTCGCTCGCCGGACGTCGTGGCCCCGCGATCAGCACTCGGCGGGCTAACGCTCGCCTCCTTCGCTTGGGCCTCATCAATGCCTTTCTTGAACTCCTTGAGACTCGACCCAAGCGATCGAGCGAGTTGCGGTGTTCGGGATGGCGAGCGTGAACAGGATCGGCACACCCTTTACCGTGTTGCCGCGGTCGGGGGTGTAACTCCGCTCGGCGTAGAGTCCGTCTGTAAGCCGACTTAGGCTGGCCGATCAGCCGCTGCGACCGCGGCCATCGGGTCCTTCACGGCGACGAGGAAGACCAGGGCCACGAGGGCCATGAATGCCGCGATCAGCCCGAACGCGGGCGCGTATGAGAGCGAGGCGATCAGCACGCCCGCGAGGATCGGTCCGGCCGCTTCTCCGCAGTCCCAGATTGTGCCGAACACCCCCATCGCTGACCCCATGCGGCCAGCTTTGACGAGGTCCGCCACGAGGGCCGTGGTCGAAGGGGTGACGATGGCGACCCCCAGCCCGAAGAGCGCTGAGACCAGGAAGAGAAGCCAGATTGAAGTGAGCGCGGGAACGGCGGGGAGCATTAGGGCGCACAGGAAAAGGCCCGCCAGGATCATGGGTTTTCGCCCGACACGATCGGAGAGCCAGCCCGCGAGCGGCTTGGCGACCATGGTGGTGGCGAGCTGGGCTCCCAGGACCAGGCTGATCTGGGCGTCGTTGAGCCCGATCCCCTGAGCATATGGAGGGAAGAAGCCGAGGAAAGCCCCGTACCCCACATACATGGCCGCTTCGAGCACCGATGCGATCACCACGGCGCGGCTCGACGCGACCTCACGGATCCCCGACCAGAACCGCCGGGAGCTGGCGCCGAGTGTGGAGCTCGCGGGGCGAGGGGTCCGATCCTCTGGCAAGCGGAGGATGATCGCCAGGGGAAGCAGGCCGAGGACCCCGACGGCCAGGTAGGTCATCGAGTAGCTGGCCGTGAAGAACAGAAAGAGCCCTCCGAGCAGAGGCCCCACGGTACCTCCGAGGTCATTCGCCGACGCGAACCACCCGAGCTTCTGTCCGCGTCCTCGCGTGGAGAGGCCCGCCACGAAGGCCGAAGCCACCGGCGAGAAGATGGCGGTGGCGAAGCCGTGGAGGAAGCGCAACGCGAGGAGCGCGCCCGGCGAATGGACGAAGGGGTAAAGGAACGGGGGGGCGGCGAAGAAGAGACAGCCCAGAAGCATCATGCGCTTGCGGCCGAGTACGTCGGAGAGCGCTCCGGCGGGGAGCTTGATCACCACCCCGGTGATCGTCGAGGCAGCGAAGATCAGACCGAGCAACTCGGGAGCGGCGCCGAGGTCCTGGGCAAAGCGCGGGAGCACCGGGCTCCGGGCCATCTGATACCCGAAGCGAGCCAGGAAGCCAGCCAGCACCAGGGTGACGAAAGGTGTCATGTCGGCCGCGTCCCGGTGAGATCAGCGCGCCTGCGGCAGGGGCGGCTTTCGCGTGAACTGCTCCCACGTCGGACGGGCGAGGGTCACAACCGGATCCTCTCAGAGGCTTCCCAGCGCTGTCCCTCGTTATTGACGAACATCACGCGAAGCGTCCCGCTACGCTTCGCCCTGACGGGTCGGCGCATTGATCAGAGGTCGGTGTTCGCCCTCGAGGGCCGGCTGCGCCTGCGGCGCGCTTGGCATCAGAAGGGTCAGGGTTCCCCCAAGAAGCAATGCGCGGCGCGAGCGATCCATCACAAGCCTGTCATCTTCTATCGTAGCGATCCGAAGAATACCATCGACAACCGGAGGGAACCGGATGGCACCTCACGAGAGACGGTGACGACCGTCCCGACGGGGGTGGTACCAAGACAGGTCGCTCGGATCGAAGAACCATCAGCGAGTGTGGGTGGCGCTGTCCACCGCTCACGGGTGACCCATTTCATCCTTCGGCTCCTGTCGACTACTTCTGACTATTGGTCTGGTCGAGCGCCGGCGGCCGCGATCGTGGAAGGCAAACCGCGCTGTGCGCGGCCCGAGGGCATTCGCACATTTTGACGCGCGCGCGGTATCGCGGGTCGTTGCCGAGTTGCCACGGTTCACTACGAGGCTGGTGGCGCACCGAACGCCGGTTGGAGAGCTTCCTCTGCGCTCCGAGAGATCGATACCGCAATGCAAGCGGTGTTTCAATGTCTGAGGAAGTACGATGGCTTCTAGCAGGCGGCTCTCTCGTCGGTCCGGTCCCTCAGTTTGACTGGCTCGCACCATTCCGCTTTACCTGGGCGGAACCCAACTTCAAACTTCCGCGAGACGAGTTTGATCCGTGACTCGGCTCGAGTGCCGCCCGACTCTGCGAGCCGAGGTAGCGCCCCAGCAGGATGAGCACGGCGAGCATGTCCACAGCGCCACCTAGGGCCCACATGACGAGACCGCCGAGCGACTGGTCCTCGGCGCTCGGGTAGGCGCGGTACCAGGTCTGGGGGCTCATGGCGAGGAGCAGGCCGAGGAGCGCTCCTTGCATGGCGGTGAGGACCAGGTAGACCACGCGGCCACTGTGGCTGACGCGTGGGCGCAGCCGCGGCGCCGGCTGGACGATCGGCCACCAGAAGAGGACGGCAGTTACGAAGAAGACGAGGTGCTCGAGATCGTGGACGACGCGATCGGCGACGGCGGCGTCGTAGGCGATGGGCAGATGCCAGAACCAGATCGCGCCGACGTGCGCGAGCCACGCCACCGACATCACGGTGAGTCCCCGCCAGAGCCGGCGCAGTGGCGTCCCGGGCCGGAGCAGCCGACCGGCGCCCACGCGCACCGGCGCCGGGAGCGCCCAGAAGAGCGCTGCGAAGGGATCGGCAAGCAACAGGAGCGGGGCGGCGCCGACGATCAGTAGAAGATGCTGAGCCATGTGCGCCGCGAAGCTCGCGTGCGCCATCTGATCGAGCGGCGACGAGAGCGCGACGAATACGCTCAGGAGGCCGCCTCCGGAGGCGGCGACGCGCCCGGCCGGGACCGACCCTCCGCGACGGCGGAGGCGCCACCAGCCAACCGCGTACGCGCCCACCGCAATCAGAAGAGGTCCGGCGACCTCGGGTCGCACGCTCCAGCCGCCGGCCGCCAGAGCCGCGATCGACCAGAAGTCGCCGGGCGTCCCGGTGCCGAGCGCCTGAGCGGCTGCGTGGGCCACGAGCCTACTCGCGGGCGGCGAGCATCGCCACCCAGATGAAGAAGGCCACGGTGCCCACGAGGAACGCTACGGCAGACCCAGAAGGTTGGCCACGAGGTTGTAGACGACGCCCATGATCAGGGCGACCAGGTTCAGCAGCGCCAGCGGAATCAGGATGCGCTCGGCCCGCATTGGGCGCTCCTACTGACCGGTGCCCAGGCCGGGCCCGAGCCCGCCCCAGTATCTGAAGAAATAGTAGATTCCCCAGACCGCCAGCACCGCGTACACCAGGAGCAGCCACTTGTTGACGATCCCACGGTAGCTGCGGATCTCTCCCTGCGCGTACTCCTCGATGTCACCGTATTTCGGATGGCGCTCAGGCGTCTTGTCGTTCATGCCCGGTCTTGGGTTCCTCGGTCGTGAGACCTTCGGCGCGCAGGACTTGATGCTTGATCGATTCGCCGCCGCGAAAGGCACCGGTCGCGGCTCCCCACAGGAACGCGCAGAGCGCCGCCAGGCCCATCGACAGCGCCACGACGAACTCGCCGAGCGTAAGATGCTCGATCACTCGCGAACTCCACGATAGAGGATACGCGGCTTGCTGTGGCTCGCTCGCTCCGCGCGCTCGAGCCGGGCGGGATCCAGGGCCGATTCCGGCCGAGCGGCTGCGGTCTCGGGGGAGTTGAGCGCCGCGCGGGCGCCTGCCGGCACCTCCAGCGGTTGGCCCGTGAGCGGATCCCTCCAGGCCGAGAGCGACAGAACATAGTATGAGACGGCCCAGCGCTCCTCGTCGCTGAGCGCGTCGGCGAACGAGGGCATGGGTGTTCCGTCGAGCCCCAGGGTCATCGTTCGGTAGATGTCGCGCGCGGTGGAGCCCCCTTTGAGCTGGCCCCGGGTCAAATCGGTCGGCCTGATCGGAAACTTGAGATCATCAGTCAGGTCGGGCGCCGACTCGCCGTCGCCCTTGCCGCGCTCGCCGTGACACTGGAAGCACTTGGCCTTCTGGTAGAGATCCTTCCCCCGCGCGATCAGCTGGGGCGTCGCTTTGGGCGCATCGCCGATCACCTCCGGGGGCCCCCGCTTCTCCTCCTTCCAGCGTTTCGAGAACGTCTTGATGAACGTGATGACGGCGAGCCGCTCCTTGCCCGGAAGCTCATGCCATGTGGGCATCGCCGTCCAGCGGATGCCCCGTGTCAGCGTGCGATAGAGATCGCCGTCGGTGGGCAGCGAGCCCGATGGTGTGGTGCGGAACTTGAACACCCCCAGCGTGAAATCGCGGGGACGCGGGAACAGGAAGGTCGCCGCCGGGCCGTTGCCGTCGCCTGTCGATCCGTGGCACCCGGCACAGCGCGCGCGGTACACCTCGCGGCCCAGGACCAGCAGGTCCTCGCGCGGCGACACGTTGATGACCGAGATGTTCACCAGGTGCGGCTCGAACACTTCCCGCCAGGCGCCCCGGTTGGTGCCGAGCTTCTGGAGGTACCTGACGAGCCCGATCGTCTCCGCGGATGGGAACACCAGCGTCACCGTGCTCAGCGAGGGCGGCTCGGTGCCGAAGCCCTTGAGGTCGATTTGAGGCGTCCCGTCGAGGGGCCACTGGCCGCTCGGTGGGGGTGGCACGAACGTGAGGCCCGCGGCGTTCGGGTAGAGCGGAATCGGCGCGCCCGTCTTCATCGTGAAGTACGGCCGGACTGCCGGCGAGGGCGGAAGTGTCGGGCCGGCCTCGGTCGTCCTGACCGGCAGGCGGAGCCGCGCGTAGAGCCACTTGAAGCTCGGCATGATGGAGTCGGGCACCACGAGTCGCGGATCCCAGAGATGCGCGTAATGCCAGTCGTCGCCATACTTGAGCCCGACGCGTGTCAGATCGGGACCGATGCGCCGTGTCGAGAGGAGCTGCGGCAGGTCGAAAGCATACTCGCCGGCTTCGGAGACCGGGCCCCAGCGGAGGTCTTCGCCGGCCACCGGGCGCACGTACTGGCTGTGGCAGTACCAGCAGCCTTCACGGATGTAGACGCCGCGACCGAGGCGCTCGAGCGGCGCGTAATCCGACGCGTCGTACCGCAGCCATTTCACCTCACCCAGGTCGGTCCGCACGGCTCGGCTGACCTGTTTCGATCGCGATTCGGGGATCATCGCGGGAAGGAAGCCCTGGACGAACAGGGCCAGCGTCACGAAGAAAAAGCCGGCGCCGACCGCCAGAGATCCGATCGACCTCATCGGAGCGACGTCTTCATCAGGGTGTAGACGAGCAGCGAGATGCCGATATCCATCGAGATGCCCGTGAAGGTCCGCACCCACCAGTAGGGCCGCATGGCGTTGACGGAGTGCACCCACTCGGCGCCGGCCATCAGCATGAAGCCCTGCTGCAGGCCCTGGACCACGAGCACCAGGCCCATCGCCGAGATGCCGAGCGTCGTCAGCCAAAACCCCGAGTTCCCGACGCGGAAGCTCCTGAGAGGCTGGTCGCCGGCGATCCGGGGCCAGACGTAGAGGGTGCCGCCCATGACCCACATCACGAAGGTGCCGAAGACGGTGAGATGGGAATGGGCGATGACGAAGTCGGTGAAGTGGGTCGGCTGCTGGATTGTTCGGAGCGCCGAGATCGAGCCCTGGAAGCAGCCGATCAAGTACATGATCGAGCCCACGATCAGGAACTTGGCGGGGAGGTTCCGGCCGAGCTCTCGCCAGCGGCCGATCATGGTCCCGAAGAAGTTCTGGAGCACGGTCCACACCGGGACGATCAGCATCATGGACGACACGATCGCGATCGTCTCGGCCCAGTCGGCGATCGGCGAGTAGAGGTAGTGGTGGATGCCGACGAAGGGATAGAAGAAGGCCAGCGACCAGAAGCCGATCAGCGAGAGCTTGTGGCTGTAGATCGGGTTCTTCACGCTGGCCGGCAGGAAGTAGTAGATGAGGACGTAGCCCGCCGGCGTGATCCAGAGGCCGACGACGTAGTGGATGTAGAGCCCGTGCCACGCCGCGTTGTTGATGCCCGGAATGTGGTGGGGGCCGAGCAGGAGCAGGACCAGATTCACGTCGGTCCACACGAAGGCCGCGATCAAGTACCACAACGACACGTAGAGCTCCGGCTGCCGCCGGTTCCCGATGGTCATCAGGAACTGCACGGTGAGCTGGACGAGCCCGACGAGAATCACGACGACGTTGATCAGCGGCAGCTCGCCCGCTTCCCAGCCGCGGTTTTCGCCGAGGGCCAGGAGCACCACGGCCACCGCCAGGTTCACGTTCCACACCCACAAGAGCCCGTAGCTCCAGCGCTCCCGCCAGAGTCGCACACCCGTGAGCCGCGGGACGATGTAGTGGCAGAGCCCGATGAAGAGGGTGGAGAAGGCGCCCCAGATCACACCGTTCACGTGAATGGGCCGGAGCCGGCCGAACGTGAGCCAGGGAGTGTCGCCCAGAAACTCCGGATAGGTGAACTTGGTGGAGACGAAGACGCCGATCGTCGGGAAGAACAGCAGCCAGCCGAGTCCGGAGGCGAGCCACTTCCGGATCAGGTCTGCGTTGATCAGCTCGTCGTTCTTCGACGACGCCTCTCTCGCGGCGTCCGTGGCCATCGTCACGCGTCTCCCTGAGCGAGGATAGCGCGGCTCGACCACGAGGTCGGCATTCGTCGTTCGCCCCGGTCATCGCCGAATTGCCGTCCGCTCGCCCGGTCCGATAGAATCGCCGCCAGCTTCCGGGGCACGACACGAACACCATAGCGACGCCGCTCGACCCGATTCCGGCCGCCCCGCGGCCCGTACGGGCGGAGCACGTCGTCATGGCGGGCTCGGTTCTGGCCCTGGTCGTGCTGGTCGTGCTGCCGCTAACCTTCCTGGTATGGGGTAGCGTCAACACCGACGGCCATCTCACGCTGGCCCACTTCCGCGACGCCGTGTCCAGTCGGCTCTACACGCAAGCGCTCCGAAACTCGCTGATCCTGGGCATCTCGACGGCGGTGCTGAGTGTCGCCGTCGGCCTGCCGCTCGCCTGGGCCGTCAGCCGGACGAACGTGCCGGGCAAGCAGTTCATCCATCTCACGGCCATCGTGTCCTACCTGACACCGCCCTTCCTGACCGCCATCGCCTTCGTGAATCTCTTCAGCCCCAGGGCCGGCCTGGTGAACCGGTTCGTCCGCGACGTGCTCGGCATGCCCGCGCTGACGTTCGATGTCTTTTCGATGGCGGGCCTGATCCTCGTCACCGTGCCCCACACGTTCCCGTTCGTCTATCTCCTCGCGGCGAGCGCGCTCGAGTCGGTGGACGCGTCCATGGAAGAGTCGGCGCAGATCCTCGGCGCCAGTCGCTGGCGCACGGTCGCCTCGGTTACCGGGCCGCTGGTGGCGCCGGCCATCCTGTCGGGGGCGCTGGTCGCCTTCGTGAACGCGATCGCGCTCTTCGGATCTCAGGCGATCGTCGGCCTGCCCGGTCGCGTTTTCACGCTGCCCACTCGCATCTACGCGCTCTTCGACTATCCGCCGCAGTACGGACTGGCTTCGGCCCTATCGCTGATCTTCGTCGCCCTCACGGTCGCCGCGCTCTATCTCCAGCGCCGCTATCTGGCGCGGAGGTCCTACGTGACGCTCGGCGGGAAGGGGAACCGGCCGCAGCTCGTCGACCTCGGCCCGGTGCGCTGGGGTGTCTTCGCGTTCTGTGTGGGTGTCTTCACGGTGGCCGTGGCGGCGCCGTACCTGACGCTGCTCGCCGTGTCCGTCTCCAAGTCGTGGGGGCTCCAGTTCTGGCAGAACCTCACGCTCCGGCACTACCACTTCGTCCTCTTCGAGTACGACGTTACACGCCGCGCCATCTGGAACAGCTTGATCCTGGCGAGCGCCACGGCCACGCTCGCGGTGCTGCTGGGGAGTCTCGTCAGCTGGCTCGATCTCCGGACCGCGCTCCGCGGCCGGAAGCTCCTCGACTACGTCTCGCTGATCCCGCTGGGGCTGCCGGGGATTGTCGTCGCGGTGGCCCTGATTCAATTCTGGCTGCGCGTTCCGCTCCCGATCTACGGGACGCTCCTGATCATTCTGCTCGCGTACACCGGCCGCTACGTCCCGCTCGGGGTCCGCTCGGCGAACGCGGCCTTCCGCCAGATCGATCCTTCGCTAGAGGAGACGGCGCGGGTCACCGGCGCTGGCTGGCTGCGCACGTTCCGGAGCGTCACGCTCCCGCTCGCCCGTCCGGGGCTCTTCGCCGGCTGGCTGCTCGTCTTCGTTCCGGCGCTCCAGGAGCTCTCCGCCTCGGTCCTTCTCTTCAGCTCGGGATCGATCACCCTCGCCGTCGCCGTCTACAACCTCTACGAGACGGGGGCGCTGGGGCCGGTCGCGGCGCTGGCGATCGTGACCATGCTGATCATCACCGCGGCCATCGTCCTGGCTACCCGGCTCGGTCGGCGAAGCGCTCCCGTCGCGGATGCCCCGCGTGTGGAGGGCGCCGTGGTCAGTCAATGATGCATCGCTATGCAAACTGTTTCATCTTGACAAGTTTGGTTGCTCCCGCCATTGGTCCTCACGTTCGTTCGTCGCGTGCAAGGGTAAAGAGCATCGCGACCGAAGGAGCCAGGCGACGCTTTCTGAAGTTCAGTGCGATGGTGGGGGCTGGAGCGTTCCTGCCCCTGAAGTGGAGGACTCGATCCTACGCTGCGATACCCGGTGGCACGCTCGATCCGACGACGATCCCAAAGTACGCCGCGCCGCTGATCATCCCTCCAGCAATGCCCGTAACGCGGACCAGCGCGGACCTCGACTACTACGAGATTGCCGTGCGGCAGTTCGAGCAGCATATCTTGCCAATGGGATACCCGGCGACGACCGTCTGGAGCTACGGGTCGATCTCACACCCGGGAGCCCTCAACTATCCAGCATTCACGATCGAGGCCGTGCAGGATCGGCCCGTGCAGGTGAGGTGGGTGAACGATCTCGTCGATGCGCACGGCAACTTCCTGCCACACCTCCTGCCGGTGGATCCCACTCTCCACTGGGCCAATCCTCCAGGCGGCGTCCAGGGTCGCGACTCCCGTCCCATCTTCACGTCCACGCCCGGTCCCTACAGGGGTCCAGTGCCCATGGTGACCCATCTCCACGGCGGGCACACTAACGAGGAGAGCGATGGGTACGCAGAGGCCTGGTACCTGCCCCGCGCCAGGAACATTCCCGGTAACTTCGCCAGGGTCGGGACCCGGTACCAGCCCTTCAGGACCACGTTCCAGGCCCGCCATGGCGTCGCCTGGAGGCCCGGCGAGGCGGTATTCCAGTACGACAACGACCAGCCGGCATCCACGCTCTGGTACCACGATCACACTCTGGGGATGACCCGTTTGAACGTGTACGCCGGACCGGCGGGCTTCTTCATCATTCGGGGCGGGAGCTTCGACCTCCAGACCGGGCTTCCCGGGCCGGCTCCGGCACTCGGCGACCCGCCCGGCACGAAGTATTACGAGATCCCCCTGGCGATCCAAGACCGCTCGTTCAACGCGGACGGATCGCTGTTCTACTCAGCCAGCCGCGAGTTCTTCGACGAATTCGGCGGGCCCTACGTCCCCGAGAGCGACATCTCGCCCATCTGGAATCCCGAGTTCTTCGCCAACACCATGGTTGTGAACGGCCGGACCTGGCCCTTCCTGGAGGTGGAGCCGCGCCGGTATCGGTTCCGCATCCTGAACGGCTGCAATGGCCGGTTCCTGATTCTCAGGCTCAGCAACGGCCAGGCCTTCTGGCAGATCGGCGCCGAGGGTGGGTTCCTCCCGGCGCCAGTGGCGCTTGGGGAACTGCTCATTGCCCCGGCCGAGCGGGCGGACGTCGTCGTCGACTTCACCGCGTTCCCGGGGCAGACGATCCGCCTGCTGAACTTCGGACCTGACGAGCCGTTCGGCGGCGGCGTGCCGGGCGTCGACTTCGATCCCGCGGACACCAAGACCACGGGCCAGGTGATGGAGTTCAGGGTCACCCTTCCCTTGACGGGAACCGATACTAGCCTGCTTCATTCATGAACGTGCACATCCAGGATCGCAGCGAGTCCCCAACGGGTCATAGGGACCCGATCTCGGAGCGACGAGTCGATTTCGGCGCGTCGACGCGACCGGTAAGGCCGGAGGGCCCATCGACGTGT
>WNFU01002661.1_pt1 | contig 25609 bp, 16 predicted proteins | sample 5400121 | NCBI WGS metagenome assembly WNFU01 (sample SAMN13153360, study PRJNA577476) | soil metagenome | isolation source: 100 cm soil or saprolite under grassland replicate 1 | place: USA:California | collected 2016-06-15 | reverse complement strand
CAGGGAGAAGGACGATGCGGACGAATCGATGGGCGATCGCGGTCGCGGGCACGGTGGCGATGATCTGCCTCGGGACCGTCTACTCCTGGAGTCTCTTCACCCAGCCGCTCATCGCGGCGTTCGGCTGGTCGAACACCACGACGACCTGGACGTTCGCGCTCGCGATCTTCTTCCTCGGGGTCGGCGCGATCATCGGCGGGCGGTGGCAGGACCGGCGCGGCCCCCGGCCGGTCGCGGTGACGGGCGTCGTGCTGTGGGGGATCGCGAACGTCCTCGCCGGCCTCGGCACCCGCCAGCTCGGCGCGCCGTGGATCTACTTCACTTACGGCATCCTCGGGGGCCTCGGCCTCGGCATGGGATACGTGACCCCGGTCGCGGCGGTGACGAAGTGGTTCCCGGAGAGGCGCGGGCTCGGCAGCGGCATGGTCGTGATGGGCTTCGGCCTCGGGGCCTTCATCTACAACAACCTGCTCAAGTCGATCCCGGCGTTCGCCGCGACCGCGGCCGAGGCCGGCAAGGTCATCGCGGCGCGCGCGGGAGGCACCGCCGGGGCGGCGCTCTCGCCGGGCGCGGTCGGGACGCTCATGTCCACGTTCATCTGGTCCGGCGTCGTGTTCGCGGTCATCGGCGGCGTCTGCGCCTCCTTCTTGCGGAACCCGGCCGCCGCCCCGGCCACCGCCGCCCCGGTCACCGCCGCCCCGGTCACCGCCGCCCCGGCGACCGCCGCCCCTCGCGCGACCGCGGCGCCCGCCGTGCCCGTCACGGCGTCGGCCACGCGCGCGGCCGCGGCCGCCGCGCAGCACGACTACCCGCCCTCCGAGGCGATGCGCAGCCCGCAGTTCTGGGCGCTGTGGGCGATGCTCTTCCTCAACGTGACCGCGGGGATCCTCTTCATCTCGAACGCCGTGCCGATCATGCGCGAGCTGACGGGCGTGCAGCCCGCGACGGCCCTCGCTGCCTACGGCTTCATCGCCGTGTTCAACGGCCTCGGCCGCTTCTTCTGGGGCGCGGTCTCGGACCGGATCGGCCGGAACTGGGCCTACCTCCTCATCTACGGCACGCAGGTGGTCATCTTCTTCGTCGTCGGGGGGGTGCACTCCCTCCCGCTCGTCATCGCGCTCTTCGCGGTGGTGCTCCTCGACTACGGCGGCGGCTTCGGGACGATGCCTTCGTTCACGGCCGACTACTTCGGCACGAAGTTCATGGGCGTGAACTACGGGTGGATCCTGACCGCGTGGGGCGTCGGCGGGATCGTGGGGCCGATCTTCGTCGCGATCGTGAAGGACCGGACCGGCACCTTCTCCGGCGCGCTCCCCGTCATCGCGATCATGCTCGCCGTCTCGATGATCCTGCGCCGTCTCGATGATCCTGCCCATCGTGACGCACAAGCCGACGGAGCGCACCGGCCCGTTCTACCGGGGCCTGCTCCGGCGGGCGCGCGCGGGCGCGTAACAGCCCCCTCACCCCGACCCTCTCCCCCGCTTCGCGGGGGGCGAGAGAGGTTCCCCGCTGCCAAGACCGATCCCCCCTCTCCCCCGGCGAGGGGGAGAGGGCCGGGGTGAGGGGGAGTGGATCGTCAGCGCGCCTCACGCGGCGGCGGACGACCTCGAGGCGCGCGCCCCGGTCGTCACCGGGACGACCACCGTGAAGACGCTCCCCTTCCCCGCCTCGCTCTCCACCTCGATGCGCCAGCCGTGCGCCTCGACGAGCTTGCGGGTGATGAAGAGCCCGAGCCCGAGCCCCTCCGCCTGCGCGGCGCTCTTCGTCCGGTAGTACCGCTCGAACAGCCGGGACAGCTCCTCCGGAGCGATGCCCGGCCCGCGATCCGCGACCGAGAGCCGAAGGGTCTTCGGGGTGGCGCTCAGCGTGACCTGCACCTCGCTGTCCGGGAGGGAGTACTTGAGCGCGTTCGACACGAGGTTCCCGACGATCTGGTCGAGCCGCGCGGGGTCCGCGAGCACCGCGGGAACGGGGTCGCGCACCTCGAGCCGGACGCGCTCGAGCGCGAACGCTCCCGCCATGCGCTCCTTCCAGCCGGCGAGGAACGCGACGAGGTCCATCGGCTCGAGGCGCAGCGCGACGTGGCCGGCCTCGAGGCGCGCGGCGTCGACGAGATCGCCGATGAGCCGCGTCATGCGGCCGGCGCTCGCGAGGATCGCCTCGGCCCGGCGCCGCACCTCCGCGTCGCCCTTGCGCATCAGGATCTGGGCGTGACCGACGAGCACGTGGAGCGGCGTCCGCAGGTCGTGCGAGACCGTCTGCATCAGCGTCTCGCGCTCGTCCTGGAGGCTGCGGACGCGCGTCACGTCGCGCGCGATCCCCTCGACCGCGACCACCCGGCCGTCGCCGTCCCGCACGACGGTGCTCCGCTGCTCGAGCCAGATCGGGGTCCCGTCCTTCCGGACGCAGCGCAGGGCGAGCGGCGCCGCGGGGTCGACCGCTCCCGCGAGCACGCGCGCGAGGCGCTCGCGATCGTCGGGGTGGACGTACTCCATCCCGAGCGCCGGATTCGCGTAGTGCTCCTCGGGCGTGTACCCGACGATGCGCGTCGCGGCGGGGCTCACGTACTCGAACCCGGGGGTCGGGAGCAGGCGGTACCGGTACACGAGGTCCTGCGCGTTCTCGGCGAGGAGCCTGAAGCGCTCCTCGCTGCGGGCGAGGCGGCTGTTCACCGCCTCGAGCTCGGTGCGGCGAGCGGCGAGCCCCGACGCCATCGACTGCAGGGCGCGCGCCACGCGCCGCACCTCCATGGGGCCGCGCACCGGCAGAACGGGCTCGCCGCCGCGCGCGAGCCGTTGGGCCTCGGTCTCGAGGGCGCTCAGCGGCCGCGAGATCCCGCGAGCGACGAGGAGCGCGCCGGCGAGGGCCCCGAGCGCCGTGGCGAGCAGCACCGTCGCGTTCACGACCGCGGCCCGCCGCACGGGGGCCATGGCGTCGTCGAACGGGCGGCTCGCCTGCGCGGCCCAGCCGAGGGAGGGGACGGGCACGATCGCCCCGATCCGGCGCTCGCCGGTGAAGGGCGACCGGAACACTCCCAGGGCCTCTTGTCCCGCGAGCGCTCGCTGGACCCACCGGTGCTCGCTCGGCCGGCGCCGCGCCGCCCAGTCGAGCGGCCTTGGGGGGGACATCGCGATCACCGTTCCCGCCGAGTCGCAGATGGACGTCGCCCCCGACCCCGAGCGCCGGCCGAGGATCGCACCGAACGCGTCCGCGTCGACCGCCGCGGTCATCACCCCGACGAGCTCGCCGGAGCTGCGGCGGAACCCGCGCGCGACGATGAACGTCGGCCGCCCGTCCACGAGCGAACGCACGAGCGCGCTGACGCGCCACACCGCACCGGCCGAGATCTCCTGGAAGTAGTCACGCGCGTAGAGCGATTTTCCGACGAGCTGCGGTTCCGTCGAGGCGACGACCCTGGCGCGCGGGTCGAGCCAGCTCAGGTCGCGGACGCCCGGGAGGTCGGCGCTCACCATCGCGAGCTCCCGCTCGATCTCCGCTGGCGTGTGCGCGGACGCGGCGAGCGCGACGGCCGCCGCGTATTCGGCCCGGGCGAGATCCAGGACGAACGCCTCCGCCGCGGTCGCGAGGGAGCGCGCGAGGTCCGCGGAGGCGCCCACCTCCACCTCACGCTGCTCGCGGTACTCGCCCACGAGCTCGTACGCGCCGAAGACGACGACGGGGACGAGCGCGAACCCGATGAGAGCGAGCAGCGATCCCTGGATGGTCCGCGGCCGGACGGGCAGACGGCGCATGGCTCGCATCGAGACTGCCCTAACCGCGCCACCTCGCCCGCGCCGCGGTGGTGCGGCCCTGGCGCTGCGATCGGGGGAAGCTCCGCCGGAACGTGGCGAGCGCGGGACCGGCGTTCGGACCGCTCCGGTTACTCGTTCGGCTTCGGGCTCCCGGTGGCGCGCCCGTGGAGGACGCGTGCGATGCGCTCGACTGGGCGCGCCTCGTCGAGCGGCCGACGTCCTTGCCCGCGACCCTTCGCCTGAGCGCCTTCCTCGCGCCGGCGACCACGACCGCGGCGCCGGGCCGAGCTCTCCTCAAGGCCCCTTCTGCCACACGCGCACCCAGTCCACCTGCATGCCGGTCGTGCTCGTCGCCCGCGGCCCGTAGCCGCCGGGCGGCACGTTCCCGGCCCAGCTCCCGTCCGCGACCTCGCAGGTGAGCTCGAGCTCCTCGCTCCGGCGCGACACCCCCTCGTCGATCTCCCAGAGCACGACCCCGTCCAGGTAGAACGTGTACCCGCTCTCGGTCCAGAGGACGCCGTAGGTGTGCCACTCGCCCTGCAGCGCGGCGCCGTCCGGGAGCCCCGTCACCTTCTGCCTGTTCTGCCGGTCCGGCCCGTAGCCGTCCCAGTTGAGGTTCAGCGCCACGAGATCCTTCAGCGCCGTCCATCCGCTCTGGTCGGTGGCCCGGTGCTCGACCACGTCGATCTCGACGCCGGCGCGGGCCGGGTCGCCCTTCGGCTCGCCGTTCGTCGGCGACTGGAGCCAGAACGAGCACCACTCGCCCGGCGCGTCGGCGAAGCGGATGCGTGCCTCGATGAAGCCGTAGGTCGCGGCGAGCTTCCCCTCCGTCGAGAGGAACGCGGTGTGGTGCCCGGCGCCGTCCGTGTACGTCGTCATCACGAGGACGCCGTTCCTCACCGCGACGGCGTTCGGGGTCATCTCCGAGTCGCGCCTCGGACCGGCGAGCGCGGTCCAGCGTGACGCATCGAGCGCGGTCCCGGAGAACTCGTCCGACCAGAGGAGCCGGTAGCCGTCGGGCGGAAGCGGCGTCTGCTGCGCCGGCGCCTGGCCCGGCTGCTCCGGGGGCATGAGCCCGCACCCCGCCGCGAGCGCGGCGAGCGCGAGCCGCAGCGCGCGCCCGCGCGGCCGCCGCCCCTCTCCCCCGCTCGACGACGCCGCCTCGGGCATGGCTCGCTCCCTAGAACCGCCAGTTCATCCCGACCGAGAGGATCCCGTTCCGCGCGTCCGCGTTCGGCCCCCAGTCGTGATAGGTGACGAAGATCCCGCCCGGCCTCCAGTCGGCCCAGCCGAAGCCCCAGACGTACCGCAGGGCCGGCGTGCCCGGCGGCCCGGGGAAGACGCCCGGCAGCGTCCGGCCGATCCCGCCCATCACGAAGAGGTGGCGGAGGAAGGTGAGCGTGAGGCGCGCGTCCGCGTAGGGGCCGCCGGCGAACGGCACGGTCGCCGAGACGTACGTCCCGGCGCACAGCGACTGCGAGCAGATCCGCGGCAGCTTGTAGCCGGCGTTCACCTCGGCGCGCCGGACCGAGGGCGCGTCCTCCGGGCGCAGCGGGCCCCAGTTGTGCACCGTGAGGGAGAAGGTGCGGTCGTGCCAGTCGTCGTAGCCGGCGCCCCACAGGAGGCGCACCCGGTTCCCGCCCGGCGTGACGAACGGCGCGAGCGGCGTCGACTCGGCGCCGAGCCGCAGGAACAGCGCCCGCCACGGGTACGCGGTGACGATGCCGCCCGCGCCCGGCCCCTCCGCCCCGCGGTAGTCGAAGAGGAGCGCGCCGTCGAGGCGCGGCCCACCGCGCGCCGAGCGCGGCCGGGGCGCGGCGAGCGCGCCCGCCGGGCCCGGCAGCGGGCCGTCGCCGGCGCCCGAGCCGGACGAGCCCGGCCGCGGGCCCGCGTCGATCGATCGCGAGGCGGGGCAGGCCCGCGCGCTCGGTCCGAGCTCCGCGAGCCGGGCGCGCCAGGCCAGGACGTCTTCGCTCCCCTCGGCGGAGAGGAGCGGGCCGCGCGCCTCGAACAGGACCGCCTCCAGGACGACCGCGTTCGTGTTGGCGCTGAGCGAGCGGTTCGTCCCGCCCCGCTCGTAGACGCCGGCGAACCAGCCCAGCTCCGGGTCGCGCGCGTCGGCGATCGCGTCGCGCAGCACCCCCGCGTACGGGTCGTCCGGGTGGAGCACCGCGAGGGCGAAGGCGGCCTTCGTCGAGAGCCCGCGCAGCGCGCCCGCGTCGTCGCCGTTGGGCGCGACCGCGCGCCAGGGGGCGCCGTCCGCCCAGACCGCGCCGTACGCGAACCAGGGTGCCCGGTCGAGGTGGTCCTCGGAGAGCGCGGTCACGACGCCGGTCGACTCGAAGCGGCGCTTCTGCACGTCGAAGACCCGCTCGGCGAGCGGCGCTGCCGCTGGATCGAGCCCGAGCTCGAGCGCGTCGAGCACCCACGGCTCGGTCGTCACCGCGTCGAGCGCGCCGAAGCGCCGGAAGTCGCGCGCATCGCGCGGCACGGGGACGCCGAGCAGGCTCGTCTCCGCCACGAACCGGTCGTAGCGGCGCGCCCGTGAGACGTCGAGGCCGACGAGCCCGAACCCCTTCGCCGCGTACTGCTCGTACCCGAGCCGCCCCTCCTGCAGATCGCGCAGCCGTCCGGCGGCGTCGCCGTGGACCCCGCGCAGCTCGCCTCCGCGCACCGCGCACGCCGGGGCCCAGCGCGCGAGCGCCCGGAGGATCGCCTCGCGCAGCGTCGGGTGGCCGTCCCCGAGGAAGACGAGCGCGGTGACGAGCCGGCCGAGGTCCACGGCGGAGAAGCCGATCCCCTTCGGCGCGGCGCCGTTCTCGTAGTTCGTCATCGCCGCCGTCCGGGTGTCGTACGCCTTGTTCGGCAGGGCGCCGTCGAAGAGCGGCATGGTCGCGAGGGTCGCGAGGAGCGGCCGCATCCGGAGCTCGAGGTCCTCGTCCCCGATGATCCCGAGCGCCGACGCGGCCGCCGCCGCGAGGATCGACGACCCGAGGTCCCACGCGGTCGTGCTCGGGTACCCGTCGACGGAGCGGACGAGCCCGGTGACCGGATCGGTGTTCCGCTCGAAGTAGCGCCACGCGATCCGGGCGGCGTCGAGGTCCGCGGCCGGCGGGGACGCCGCGAGGAGCGCGCCGAGCACGAGCGCCGTCACCGATTCGCCTCCACCGCCGCCGGGGCGACGCGCGCGAGCAGCGGGCCGCGCAGGCGGTACGCGATCGCCTCGAGCACGACCGCGTTCGTGTCCAGCGAGAGGGCGCGGTTCGGCTCGCCCGTCCCGTCGTAGCGCCCCGCCTCGACGCCCTCGCCCGTCGCGATCCGCTCCTCGGCGGCGGAGAGCAGCGCGTCGGGGTAGCTCCCCGCGAAGAGGGCGCCCCAGGCGACCGCCGCCTTCGTAGAGAAGGTGAACGCGCCCGGGGCCCGGGTGCCGTCCGGCGCGACCGCGACCCAGCGGTCCTCGCCGTTCAGGATCGCCGAGTACGAGAACCACGGCGGTCGGTCGAGCGCGTCCTCCGACGCGGCGGTGATCCGGCCGGTCGCCTCGAACCGCCGCGCCTGCGCGGCGAGCACCGCGCGCGCGATCGGGAGCGTCACCGCGTCGAAGCCGTCCTCGAGCCCGGCGAGGATCCACGGCTCCGAGACGAGCGCCGCCTGCACTCCCCCGTGATCGCGCGGGCTGCGATCGTCGTGCGGCACCGGGCGCCCCTCGACCGGCGTGAAGGCGACGTGGGCGCGCGGATCCTGGAGCGGCCCGACCGGCACGCCCCAGCCCACGAGGGCGCGCGCTGCGAGCTGCTCGTACCCGAACCGCCCCTCCTGCGTGGGCCGCAGCGTGCCGTCCGGCCCGCGCGCCGCGCCGCGGAGCGCGCCGCCCTCCTCGAGCGCGCGGAGGCGCCAGCGCAGCGTCGCCCGGCGGACGAGCGGCGCGAGCTCGGGGTGGCGCCAGGGAAGGAGCGAGAGCGGGACCAGCACCCGCGCGACGTCGAGGGCGGACCAGCCGACGCCCTCGGGCGCGGGCCGCCCGTCGTAGGTCACCATCTCGAGCGTCCGCACGTCGTATGCCTTGTTCGGGAGGATGCCTTCGCAGAGCGGCAGGCCGGCGAGGCTCGCGAGCGCGCGGGAGAGCCGGCGCGACGCCTCCGCCTCCGAGACGAGGCCGAGGTCCTCCGCCGCGAGCACTGCCATGAGCTGCCCCCCGAGGTCCCACAGCGTCGTGACCGGGTGGCCCTTCACCGAGGGGACGAGGCCGGTGGCGGGGTCCACGTTGCGGTCGAGGTACTCCCACGCCGCCCGCGCGAGCGCGCGCTCCCCGGGGCGGAGCGGACCGCCGACCGCCCGCAGCGGCAGCGCGGCCGCCGGAGGCGCCGCCGCCTCGAGCGACGTCGCCCTCGCCGCGACGTTCCGGTCCACCTGCCACGCTACGGCGAAGGCCCCGGCGAGCCCGACGAGGAACGCGACGTGGGATCGTCCGGCGAGGAGCCCGCGCAGGAACGTCATGGCCCCACCCCCGGAGCGCGCGGCGCGAGCGACGCGACCACGATGGGCGCGAGGCACCACGCGTTCCGCAGCGTCCAGAAGAGGTTCGCCGCGTAGGCGCTCGCCGTCCCGGGGGCGGCGAGGTCGAGCTGCCAGGCCCCCCAGGCGATGCCGGCGGCCATCGCGGCGAGCAGGGCGAGCTGCGGCGCCGCGAGCGCCGGCGCGCGCCGTGCCGCCCGCGCCTTGGGCGTCACCTCGAACCGCAGCGGGCGGCGCAGGAGGACGTGGCAGAGCGCGCGGAGCTGCAGCCAGAACGAGGCGACGTAGTACTGCTCCGCCCGCGCGGTCGGGACGCCCCAGGTCCCGGCCCACATCGCGAGCCGGCTCGCGACGAGGAACGGTCCGACGTGCGCCCAGAAGGCCCCGTCGAACGCGCGCACCGGCGGCGTCCCGGTGAAGAAGAACACGAGCGGCGCGGCGAGGAGCGGCACCGTCCAGAGCGGCGCGAGGTAGCCATACACGGTCGTCGCGTACATGAGCCGCTGCCACCCGGAGAGGCCGCGGAGCCGGAGCGGGTTCTCGCGCAGCGCGATGTCGAGCGTCCCGCTCGCGTACTTGAAGCGCTGGATCGTCCAGGCGAGGACGTCCTGCGGCGAGAGCATCCGGGTGAGCGGGCGCGGGTGGTAGACGGACCGCCAGCCGCGCCCGGCGTCCGCGTGGAGCACGAGGCTCGTGTAGAGGTCCTCCGAGACGTGCAGCTCGAACGGCGCGAGGTCGATGCGGCGCGCCGCCTCGGCGGCGAGCACCGTACGCAGGTCCGCGCGGAGCGACGGATCGGCCACCTCGGCCGCGATGGGCGCGACCGCGGCCGCGACGCGCCGCCCGAGCCGGCGGAGCGCCGCCTCCATCACCGCCTCGCGCCGGTGGACGCTTCCGGCGCCGCAGCAGAACGCGGCGTTGCACCAGTTCCGGCCGCGCTGCACGACGTCGAAGAACGCGCGCGCGTCGCTGCCGAACGGATCCGCGCCGACCGCCACCGGCCCGACCACGCGCTCGACGAGCCGCCCGGCGGCGCGCCCGATCCGGCCGAGACGCGCGCGGCGCGCGAGCCACTCCGGGAGCGCCGTCCCCGGGTCGAGGTCGTCGAAGGTCTGCGGCGTCTGCACCCAGGCGACGCGGGGGTCCCGGAAGTAGCCGAGCGTCTCCTCGAGCAGCGCGGGCAGCGGGCGCGTGTCGGCGTCGCAGATGACGAAGAGATCGCCGTCGGTCCGCTCGAGCGCGTTCTGGAGGTTCCCCGCCTTGTAGCCACGGTTCGTGGCGCGCGTCAGGTACTCGACCCCCTCCTCGCGGGCCATCTCGCGCATCGCGGCGCGGCGGCCGTCGTCGAGGACGAGCACGCGGATCGAGATCGGATGCGGGTACGTGAGGGCGCGGGCGGCCCGGACCGAGCGCCGCACGAGCGGCACCTGCTCGTCGAACGTCGTGACGAGCACGTCCACCCGGAGCGGCCGGTCCGGCGCGAGCGGCGCGGAGAGGACCTCGTTCGCGGTGCGCGGCGGCGGACGCGGCGGGACGTCCGCGATCCTCCAGATGGACAGGAAGAAGAGGGCCGAGCCGATCCAGGCGAGCGTCTCGGCGGCGGCGACGACCGCGGACCAGCCGAGCGCGCCGGGGTTGAGCGACTCGGTCCAGCGCCACGCGAGGTACCAGCCCCCGAGCGCGACCGCGGCGACCGCGAGCGACTGGAACGCGAACGCCCGGACCGGGCCCGGGACCGGGGTAGCCGCGTCCGGCACGGCGCGGTCCCGCGCCGGCGTAGGGTCGGCGGTGACCACGCGCGGGGCCATGATCAGACGAGGAGCGGGTGGGCAGATCCCTCGACGGGCCGGAGGACCTCGTCGAGCCCCGTCCGCGCGAGCAGGGCACGCACCGCGGGCGTGGCGCGGGCGAGCCGCAGCTCGGTGCCGGGGCGCATCGCCTTCATCACCGACACGAGCGCGGCGAGGCCGGAGGCGTCGATCCACGCGACGTGGACGAGATCCACGACGACCGCGGAGCGCTCGCGCGCGGGCCCGAGCAGCGCATCCCGGAACTCGAGCGCCACCGCCGCATCGAGGCGCGGCGTGATGGGGGTCACGATGAGCGTGAGCTCGCTCTGCTCGAAGCGGACCTGCAGCATGGCGTGATCGCCCGTTCGCCCCCCCCGCGCGCTCCCCCTGGAAGGTACGGACGGGTGCCCATCCGGCAAGCGCGGGGCCGGCGCCCGGGGCCCGGGCAGGCGGGCTACCCTGCCCGGCGCTCGGGGAGTCGGCGCCCGCTCGCGGGCGGCGCGACGGCGGGGTCGCAGGTCGCGGGTGCGGCGCTCGCAAACTGACTCGCGCGCGCGCACCATCGCCGGATGCGTTGGTTCATCGGTCCCCTCATCGGGCTGTTGATCGCGTGGCTGGCGCTCGTCGTCGCGCTCGTCGTCGTGCGCCCGCGCGGCGCCCTGCTCGCGGAGGCGGTTCGCCTGGTGCCGGACATGCTGCGACTTCTCAGGGACCTCGCGGTCGACCGGACCTTGCCGCGCGGCGTTCGCGTTCGACTCTGGTTGCTGTTCGCGTACCTCGCCCTGCCGTTCGATCTCATCCCGGACTTCATCCCCATTCTGGGCTACGCCGACGACGCGATCCTGTTGGCCGTCGTCCTCCGCTCGGTGGTTCGCCGGGCAGGTGCCGATGTGGTCCGGCGCCACTGGGGTGGGACGCCAGATGGGCTGAGCGCACTCGCTCGCCTCGCTGGGCTTCGTCTCGATGGGCGCGGGTAGCCGCGGAGAGTGCGGTGGAGTGCGGTGCCGGGAGTGCGGTGCCGGGAGTGGAGTGCGGCTGTGGGTGCCGGACATGGTGCGCTGGCTGTGGGTGCCGCCGTGGGTGCCGGACATGCGAGCGGAGCGGTGAGCGGAGTCCGGTGCCGGGTGTAGGTGCCGGACACGCGGCCGCGGGTGCCGCTGTGGGCGCCGGACATGCGAGCGCGCTGTGCGGCGGGTGCCGCGGTGGGTGCCGGACATGGCGGTGGGTGCCGCGGTGGGTGCCGGACACGGCGGTGGGAGTGCGCCGGGAGTGCGGGAGTGAGTGAGTGCCGTGCCGGAGTGCGGTGCCGCGAAAGTGCCGAAGTGCCGTGCCGGACATGACAGGAGTGTGGTTCCGGACATGAACCGTGCGAGCTCCGGGCGCTCGGGGTGCCTTCCGAGCCTGAGAAGATCGCGAGAGAAGCTTTCCGGCGGCTTCGTCCCGACCAGCGCGTTGCGTGGAGTCGCGTGGTTGCGGACGAGCCTCATCGCTTCGTGGTCGGTGTGTTCTACGGAGACACGAGACCACCAAGCTGCACCCTCTACTCCGTCAGCAAGGTCATCGCGGAGGTCAGGCTGCTCGACGACGATTCGGCATACCGCCCGAAGCGTTCGCGGTGACTTGGGGGTGCGGTGCCCGACGCGCGGTGCGAGTCAACTCCAGCTCCGGCGTGGGAACATTTGAAAGAGAGATGCGCGACGGCTCAATGCGGAGGCGCGAGGCCGCATACGTCCAGGCGAGCGGACACCCAGGAGAAGTCCCCGACGAAGGGGCCGTGAACGAGGTCGCTTCGCCTGACGAGCAGCGACTCGACGAGCCGCTTCGCGAACAGGTGCAGGTACGCCTTGCGCCGCTCGGCAGGGTTTCGGCCGAGGGCGAGATACTCCGGTGCGTCGGTGATGAGGTCGTTGCGCTCGCCGTATGCGTAGTGGCGATAGCTCGACCACTTCCAGTACCCCGCGGCGCGCACGAGACCAGCGCGGACGGGGTTCAGGTCGCCGTATCGCATCACCTCGAGCTGGTGGCGGCCATCCTGGATCCGCGGGGAGCGCAGGCGCTCCATGACGACCTGGCCGCATCCGTTGGTCCGCCGGTTGTACCAGCGCGCGAATCCCCAGTTCACGACCTTCCAAAAGCCGCTGAAGGCCTTTTGGCCTCGGTTGGCTCTGCACATGACGTGGGGGTGCGTGCCCATGAGGGAGTACGAGTGAATCTCAATCCCGTACTTTTGCTTGTGCTTCTGGACGAGCGCGAGGAACACGCTCCGAGCCTCGTCCGAGTCGAGGACGAACGCGTGATTGTGGCTGCGCCATGTGCAGTGATTCGTCGAGTGTTCTTCGACGAGGAGATTTCGGGGGATACGGGCCACTCCACGCTGCGTGGAGCAAGGAACAAGCCGCATCACGAGGTGCGGCATGTGCCGAGCCGCATCTCGTTGAGCGGCATCATCGGACATCTGCGAGCGGCGCATGTCCGGCACCGTTTCCCGGCACCATGAACTGGGCACCAGCATTCCATCGGCGGCACCAAGATCCTCGGCGTGTCCGGCGCCAGGACCCGGCGCGTCCGGCACCAGGACCGGCGTGTCCGGCACCAGGACCCGGCGCGTCCGGCACCAGGACCGGCACCAGGACCCGGCACCAGGATTCTGGGACCCTTGGGCCCGAAACGAAGATGCCCGGCCACCGCGAGGCGGCCGGGCGGGTGTTCCGGATGCCGCGCCGCGCGCTACGGCGGCAGCACGGTGTCGCCATAAACGAGGTAGCGGTCCACGGACTGGGCCGCGTGCCGCCCCTCGCGGATCGCCCAGACGACGAGCGACTGACCGCGCGACATGTCGCCGGCCGCGAAGACGCCGGGGACGCTCGTCATCTTGTTCTCGTCGGTCCAGACGTTGCCGCGATCGTCGAGCTTCACGCCGAGCTGCTGGAGCATCGGCTTCTCGGGGCCGACGAAGCCGAGCGCGAGGAACACGAGGTCCGCCGGGATGGTCCGCTCGGTGCCGGGGACCTCCTTCGGACCGAAGCGGCCGTCGGGCCCCTTCGTCCACTCGACCTGCACGACCTCGAGCGCCTTCACGTTCCCCGCCCCGTCGTCGACGAAGCGCGTCGTCAGGATTTGGAAGTCGCGCGGGTCCTTGCCCCAGAGCGCCTTCGCCTCCTCCTGGCCGTAGTCGGTCTTGAGCGTCTTCGGCCACTGCGGCCACGGGTTGTCCGCGGCGCGCTCGTCGGGGGGGCGCGCGAGGATCTCGAGCTGCACGACGCGCTTCGCGCCGTGGCGGATGGAGGTGCCGACGCAGTCGGTGCCGGTGTCGCCGCCACCGATGACGACGACGTTCTTCCCCTTCGCCGAGATGTACTTGCCGTCGGCGTGCTTCGAGTCGAGCAGCGACTTCGTGTTCGCGGTGAGGAACTCCATCGCGAGGTGGATGCCCTTCAGGTTGCGCCCCTCGACGGGGAGGTCGCGCGCCTGCGTGGCGCCGCCGCAGAGGACGATCGAGTCGTACTCCTTCGCGACCCGGTCGGCCGGAATGTGCCGGCCGATCTCCGTCTCGGTGACGAAGCGGATGCCCTCGTCGGCGAGCTGCTTCGCGCGGCGCTCGACGAGCGACTTGTCGAGCTTCATGTTCGGGATGCCGTACATGAGGAGGCCGCCGACGCGGTCGGCCCGCTCGAACACCGTGACGAGGTGGCCCGCGCGGTTGAGCTGCTGCGCGCAGGCGAGCCCGGCCGGCCCCGACCCGATCACGGCGACGCGCTTGCCGGTCCGGGCCGGCGGCTGCTGCGGCCTCACGAGGCCGGCGGCGAACGCGCGGTCCACGATCTCGCACTCGATGAGCTTGATCGTGACGGGCGGCTCGTTGATGCCGAGCGTGCAGCTCCCCTCGCACGGCGCGGGGCAGACGCGCCCCGTGAACTCGGGGAAGTTGTTCGTCTTCGCGAGCCGGATGTACGCCTCCTCCCACTGGCCGCGGTAGACGAGGTCGTTCCACTCCGGGATCAGGTTGTTCACCGGGCAGCCCGACGCCATGCCGGCGATGAGCTTGCCCGTGTGGCAGAACGCGACGCCGCAGTCCATGCAGCGGGCGCCCTGCTTGCGGAGCGTCTCCTCGCCGTACGACGGGTGCGCCTCGCTCCAGTCCTTGATCCGCTCGAGCGGCGGCCGCTCGTGCTTCGGCTCGCGCGGGTACTCCATGAATCCGGTCGGCTTTCCCATGTAGTCGTTCTCTTCCGCTTGATCCTGAGCGTAGGCGCCCCCGCCTGGCCGGGGCGCCGGAGTCGAAGGAGCTAGTTCCCGCCCACCCGCGCCTCGTCGCGCGTGTTCTGCTCGAAGGCCGCCATCTCCGCTTCCTCCGGCGACAGCCCGGTGGCGCGCATCTTCCGCTGCGCCTCGACGACGCGGCGGAAGTCGTGCGGCAGGACCCGCACGAACTTCGGGACGTGCTCCGTCCAGCGCTCGAGGATCCGCTTCGCGTGGGCGCTCTGCGTCCACTGCACGTGCCGCTCGATCATGGCGCGGACCGCCTGCGCCTCGGCCGGGTCCTCGACGAGCGAGAGCACGGTGAGCCCCACCATCTCCTTGTTGCAGCGCGGGATGAACTCGCCGTCGGAGTCGAGCACGTACGCGACCCCGCCCGACATGCCCGCCGCGAAGTTCCGGCCGGTCGGGCCGAGCACCACCACGCGCCCGCCGGTCATGTACTCGCAGCCGTGGTCGCCGACCCCCTCGACCACCGTGTGGAGGCCCGAGTTGCGGACGGCGAACCGCTCGCCGGCGAAGCCGCGGATGTACGCCTCGCCGCCCGTCGCGCCGTAGAACGCGACGTTGCCGATGATGGTGTTCTCCTCCGGCACGAAGGTCGCCTCGCGCGGCGGGAACACCACGATCTTGCCGCCGGAGAGCCCCTTGCCGATGTAGTCGTTCGCGTCGCCCTCGAGGAGGAGCGTCATCCCCTTCGGCACGAACGCGCCGAACGACTGGCCCGCCGACCCCTTGAAGTGGAACTTGATCGTGTCCTCGGGCAGCCCGACCGCGCCGTAGCGGCGGGTGATCTCGGAGCCGGTCATCGTCCCGACGACCCGCATCGTGTTCCGGATCGGCAGCGACGCCTGCACTGGCTTGCACTCCTCGATCGCCGGCTTCGCGAGCTCGAGCAGCGTCGTCGCGTCGAGCGTCCGCTCGATGCCGTGGTCCTGCGGGATCTGGCAGGTCCGGCCGTAGTGCTTCGGCACCGTCGGCTTGAAGAGGATCCGCGAGAAGTCGAGGTTGCGCGCCTTCCAGTGGTCCACCGCGCGCCGCATCTCGATCCGCTCGGAGCGGCCGACCATCTCGTCGATGGTGCGGTAGCCGAGCTCGGCCATGTACTCGCGGACCTCCTGCGCGATGAAGCGCATGAAGTTCACGACGTGGGCGGGGTCGCCGGTGAACTTGGCGCGGAGCTTCGGATCCTGCGTCGCGACGCCCACGGGGCAGGTGTTGAGGTGGCAGGCGCGCATCATGATGCAGCCGAGGACGACGAGCGGCGCCGTCGCGAAGCCGAACTCCTCGGCGCCGAGCAACGCGCCGACGATCACGTCGCGACCGGTCTTGAGCTGCCCGTCCACCTCGACCGTGATGCGCGACCGCAGGTCGTTCATGACGAGCACCTGGTGCGTCTCGGCGAGGCCGAGCTCCCAGGGGATGCCCGCGTGCTTGATAGAGGTGAGCGGCGAGGCGCCGGTGCCGCCGTCGTGCCCGGAGATGAGCACGACGTCCGCGTGCGCCTTGGCGACGCCCGCCGCGATGGTCCCGACCCCGACCTCGGCGACGAGCTTCACCGAGACCCGCGCGCGATGGTTCGCGTTCTTGAGGTCGTGGATGAGCTGCGCCAGGTCCTCGATCGAGTAGATGTCGTGGTGCGGCGGCGGGCTGATGAGCCCGACGCCCGGCGTCGCGTGGCGCGTCTTCGCGATCCACGGGTAGACCTTCGAGCCGGGGAGCTGCCCGCCCTCGCCGGGCTTCGCTCCCTGCGCCATCTTGATCTGCAGCTCGCGCGCGTTCACGAGGTACTCGCTCGTCACGCCGAAGCGGCCCGAGGCGACCTGCTTGATCGCCGAGTTCTTCGAGTCGCCGTTCTCCTCCTTCAGGTAGCGCGCCGGGTCCTCGCCGCCCTCGCCGGTGTTCGACTTCCCGCCGATCCGGTTCATCGCGACGGCGAGCGACTCGTGCGCCTCCTTCGAGATGGAGCCGTAGCTCATCGCGCCCGTCTTGAAGCGGCGCACGATCGACTCGATCGGCTCGACCTCGTCGATCGAGACGGGCCTCATCCCGGGCACGAGGTCCATGAGGCCGCGCAGCGTGCAGAGGTTCTTCGACTGCTTGTCGACGAGCGCCGTGTACTCCTTGAAGAGCGCGTAGCTGCCGGTGCGGCAGGCGTACTGGAGCTTGTGGATCGTCTCGGGGTTGAAGAGGTGGTACTCGCCCGTCGCGCGGTACTTGTACTGCCCGCCCGCGGGCAGGCTCGTGTGGACGATCGGCCGCTTCGGCGGGAAGCCACGCTCGTTCCGCAGCCGCGCCTCCTTGGCGACGACGTCGATGCCGACGCCGCCGACGCGCGTGGCGGTCCACGTGAAGTACTCGTCGATGAAGTCCTGGTTGAGCCCGATCGCCTCGAAGACCTGGGCGCCGTGGTAGCTCTGGACCGTCGAGATCCCCATCTTGGAGATCACCTTCACGAGCCCCTTGTTCACCGCCTTCACGAACTTCTTCTCGGCCTCCTCGGCCGTCCCCGGGATGAGCCCCAGGTTCACCTGATCGTGGATCGTCTCGAAGGTGAGGTACGGGTTCACCGCCGACGCGCCGTAGCTCACGAGCAGCGCGAAGTGGTGCACCTCGCGCGGCTCGCCCGACTCGAGGACGAGGCCGATGCGCGTCCGCGTTCCCTCGCGGATGAGGTGGTGGTGCACGGCCGCGACGGCGAGGAGCGACGGGATGGGCGCGTCCTCCGCGTCGTGCCCGCGGTCGGAGAGGATGATGACGTTGTAGCCCTCGGCGATGCACTCGGACGCCTTGAAGCGCAGGTCCTCGAGCGCCTTGCGGAGCGCCGCCCCGCCGCCGCTCGCGCGGAACAGGATCGGGAGGGTGATCGCCTTGAGCCCGCGCGACGCTTGGCCGCCATCGCAGCCGCGGATCTTCTCGAGCTCCTCGTTGCGGAGCACCGGCGTCGGCAGCGACAGCTGGCGGCACGACTCGGGGGCCGGCTCGAGGAGGTTCCCTTCGGGCCCGACCGCCGTCTCGATCGCCATGATGATCTCCTCGCGGATGGCGTCGACCGGCGGGTTCGTCACCTGCGCGAAGAGCTGCTTGAAGTAGGCGAAGAGCGGCTGCGGCTTCTCCGACAGGACCGCGAGCGGCGTGTCGGTGCCCATCGACCCGAGCGGCTCGGTGCCGTCGGTCGCCATGGGGGTGATGAGCAGCTTCACGTCCTCCTCGGTGTAGCCGAAGACCTCCTGGCGCCGGAGTACGGTCTCGTGATCGGGCTCGTGGACGAGCGGCGGCTTGCCGAGGTGGCGCAGCGGCACCGCGTAGCGCTCGAGCCACTCGCGGTACGGGTGCTGCTTCGCGATCCGCTCCTTCAGGTCCTCGTCCGCGATGATGCGGCCCTCGGACGTGTCGACGAGGAACATCCGGCCCGGCTGCAGCCGGCCCTTCTGCTGCACCTGCTCGGGCGGGATGTCGAGGACGCCGACCTCCGACGACATGACGACGAGCCCGTCCTTCGTCACGTAGTAGCGCGAGGGGCGCAGGCCGTTGCGGTCGAGCACCGCGCCGACGCGGACGCCGTCCGTGAACGCGATGGACGCCGGGCCGTCCCACGGCTCCATGAGGCAGGAGTGGAACTCGTAGAACGCCTTCTTCGCGGCGCTCATCGACTCGTGTCGGTTCCACGGCTCCGGCACCATCATCATCATCGCGTGCGGCAGCTCGCGGCCGGACAGCGTGAGCAGCTCGAGCACGTTGTCGAACATCCCCGAGTCGGAGCCCTCGGTGTCCACGACGGTGAGGATCTTCTGGAGGTCGTCGCCGAAGAGCGAGGACCTCATCATCGACTGCCGCGCGTGCATCCAGTTCACGTTGCCGCGCAGGGTATTGATCTCTCCGTTGTGCGAGATGTAGCGGTACGGGTGCGCGCGCGACCACGACGGGAAGGTGTTCGTCGAGAACCGCGAGTGGACCATCCCGATCGCCGAGATGACCTGGGGATTCGAGAGGTCGAGGTAGAAGTCGCGCAGCTGGGGCGCGTTCAGCATCCCCTTGTAGACGACGGTCTTGTACGAGAGCGACGGGACGTAGAAGTGCGTGCGCCCCGGGATCGCCGAGCGCGAGACCTTCTTCTCGACGAGCCGGCGGATGACGTAGAGCTTGCGCTCGAAGCTCATCGCGTCGGGGCAGTTCGCCCCGCGGGCGACGAAGACCTGACGGATCACCGGCTGCGACGCCCTGGCCGTCGGGCCGAGGGTCCCGTTCTCCGTCGGGACATCGCGCCAGCCGAGGAGCGACTGTCCCTCCTCCCGCACGACCTCCTCGAAGATCTTGACGCAGGCCGCCCGCCCCGCGTCGTGCGTCGGCAGGAACACCATGCCGACGCCCCAGTGGCCGGGCTTCTGCGGCAGCGTGAACCCGAGCTTCTCCGCCTCGGCGCGCAGGAACGCGTGCGGCGTCTGGAGCAGGATGCCCGCGCCGTCGCCGGTGTTCTTCTCCGCCCCGACCGCACCGCGGTGCTCGAGGTTCACGAGCACCGTCAGCGCCTTCGCGACGATGTCGTGGGAGACGCGACCCTTCACGTCGGCGACGAAGCCGAAGCCGCAGGCGTCGTGCTCGTGCTGGGGGTCGTACAGCCCCTGCCTCTCGGGATAGCCGGTCTCGATCATCGGATGTGTCGTCCTTCGTTGCCTGCACCGCTCCCGGGGCATCGCCCGGAGATCTCGCGCGAGGGGTCGGGGGAAAGGCCTTCCGCTGCGCCGCCGGGCCGGCAGCCGCCGGACCCTCGCGCCCCGCGCCCGGTAGCCTGTGGGCGCGTGCACCACTCATCGAACATGGAAGGGTCAGTTTCCACGAACAAACCCAGGTAGGTCAAGGCCCGAACACTGCGTGCCTTTTGCGCATCGCGCCTGCTCGGTGGGCAGCTCTCGACGCCGACCGCACGCCCCCTCCCGAGCCCAGGCGAGCGCCGCAACGCCCTCCTAGCGGCGGCGACCCCCGCGCGCATCCTCGTCCAACCCGCGAGAGGACCCGCCGCGCTCCGGTCGCACCCCCGTGACGGGGATCACGCTCCGCAACCGAGGAGCGCGGTCCGGGTTCGAAGGGGGCGAGGGGCGACTCACCTCCCCGGCCCCCGAGGAGAAAGACACATGACGATCACGACGAGCACGGTGCGGATCGCCGCGGGCGCCCTCGCCCTCGCGCTCACCGCCTGCGGCACGGCCACCAAGAACGATCCGTACCTCGACGCCATCCCGGACGCGGCGGCGCTCACGATCGACGCCCAGGCCGCGGCGCCGGCCGCAGCCGTCGTCGACCCGACCCCTGTGTCGAGCCTCCAGAACGACCTCGCGGTCGTCCACGCCAAGGCCGAGGCGATGAACGCTGCGGTCCGCGACGTCTTCGCGCGCCTCGAGGAGCTCACCGCCACGGGCGGCCGCGAGCTGCCGAACGGCGTGAAGGTGTGGGGACCCGCGATCCGCTGCGTACAGCACGACGGCGCGGGCACGTGCGTCGCGAACGGCGAGGCGAGCCTGCGCCTCATCGTGAAGCGCTACACGGACCACGCCGCGGACTTCGTCGTGCAGGCGCGCGACGCGGCCTCGGTGGACGAGGGAGACTTCAAGGGCGTCCTCGCGGGCTACCTCATCCGCGGCGCCGTCCCGCGGCGCGGCGCAGGGAAGCTCTGGGTGAACTTCGAGAACCTGAAGGTCGCCGCCTCGGGCTTCCTCGGTCAGGGCTACCTCGCGGCGGGCTTCGCGGCCGGCCCGGTCGCGAAGGCGGTGACCTTCCGGATGCTGGGCTTCACGCGCGACCCGGCGCTCCACGACCCGGTGACCGCCGCGTTCAGCGCGTGGAAGAACGCCGCCGGCCTCGCCCGCGCGCGCGTCGCCGGGTTCGCCGACCTCGACAAGTCCGGGGCGGCGCTGGAGCTCGGCTTCTGGCGCGCCGTCTGGGCGCCGCTCGCGGGCGGCCGCGCCTTCACGGTGGTCACCGACTGGAACGACCACGGGACGCCGACGGGCGACGTGCCGGCGGGCAAGTACTGGTTCGCTCGCGCCTGCTACGCCCCCGGCCAGACGGCGCCCGAGTACAAGGAGTGGTTCCTGTGCGACAAGCTCGCGAGCGGCCTGCCGAACCCGCCCGTCGCGTGCGTGATCGCGGACGCCGGCCTCGGCGCGAAGGAGCCGGGCGTCGGGAGCGACGCGCTGACGACGTGGCAGCAGACGAGCTGCTACTGGAACCCCGCGCAGCACGACGGCTCGCCCGAGCCGGAGGGGCTGCGGCCGCCGGGCGTCGCGCCGCTCGATCACGCCGACGACGATCGCGGCGAGGACGGCGAGGCGAACGTCGGCCTCATGCCGGAGCCCTGTCCGACGACGGTCTCGACGATGAACCCCGACATCCGGCCGCCGGGGATGTAGACGGTGTAGCAGCGGCCCTCGCGCCGTGAGAGAACGGACCCGGCGTGCGCCCCTCCACGGGAAGGGCGCCGCCGGGTCGCTCGTTGTAGAGGGCGCTGCGTCCGGGATTCGCCCCCGTGCGCAGCGTTTGCGCCGATCCAGGCGAGATCGCTTTTCCTGCGGGTTGGGCACCCGGCAGCAGCGCCGGATTGTCCGAGATCACGCGGCTTTACCCGCACCCGGGGGGGCACAGAGTTTGCTCCCGCCCCCGCCGGAACGGAGGCACACTCGTGAATTCGAACGCTTCGCCAGCCGTTGAGGCCCTCCCCGCGCCGGCCGCCCCGTCGGTCGCCGAGCGAGAGGTCCGCCTCACGAGCTATCTCGTGGTGGGCGCGCTCCTCGCCGGCATGGTGCTGCAGGTCTGGATCCCGCCCGGCGGTCTCACGCTCGTCGCGGCCGCGTTCCTCGCGAGCCTCGTCGTCCTCGCGCTCGGCTTCCTCGTCCCGGGCCGCCTGCGCGACACCATCGCGGGCTTCCGCTTCATCGCGACCCTGCTCTTCGTGCTCGCCGTGATGGCGATGCTCGGCACGCTCGTGCTGCAGATGAAGCCGGCGGGCTTCTACCTCACCCGCTACGGCGTCGTCGGCCGGCTCATCGTGGCGCTGCGCTTCGACGACATCTTCCACGGCCTCCCGTTCGCGCTGCTCATGGCGCTCTTCGGCGCGTCCGTCATGGCGTCGGCGACGCGGCGCTTCCCGGTGAAGCTGCGGAACGCGGGCTTCTTCATCACCCACGTCGGCCTCATGACCTCTCTCGCGGGCGCCGCGGCGTCCGCGACGCTCGCGCTCCACGGCCGCATCGACCTGCACGCGGGCGGCGAGACCGCGACCCACGTGCGCGTCACGAAGGGGAACCAGGCGACGGGCGAGATCGCCGCGCTCGGGTTCGACCTCCGGCTCGACCGGTTCGAGGCGCCCTCGTACGAGTCCGAGTTCCGCATCGGCTACTACGAGCAGACCGAGATCGCCGACGAGCGCGGGGCGCGGGCGGAGTGGAAGCTCAAGGCGAGCTTCGACCCCGATCTCGCGAAGCACCGACTCCCCGGTGGCGACTCGTTCCAGCTGAAGGGCATCTACCCCGACTTCCGCCCCGTCCCGGACCCCGCGACCCAGCAGGTCGCGTACGGCAGCGCCTCGAAGGAATGGCGGAACCCGGCGGTCGCCATCCAGGTGCACACCGGGGGGCTGCCGAAGGAGCAGCTCATGGTGGCGGCGCGGCCGACGGCGGCGCACCTCTCCCCCACGCGCGCGCTCGTCTTCGAGAAGCGGGGCGACGAGAAGCGGGCGTACATCTCGCACGTCACCGCGCTGCGGGGCTCCGAGAGCATCCAGAGCGTCATCTCGGTGAACGAGCCGTTCACGAACAACGGCTGGGCGCTCTACCAGGTGAACTACAACCCCGAGGACCCGACCTACTCCGGGCTCGACGCCGTCTACGACCCGGGCGTCTTCTGGGTCTTCACGGGCTTCGTCCTCATCTGTCTCGGGGTGTTCTTCATGTTCTACGTCGAGCCGCGCCTCAAGAAGTCGGCGAAGGCGCCCGCCGCCGCCGGCGCCTGATCCGATCGAGGAGAGAACCGAAATGCTCCAGTACGTCCTCGCCGAGCACCCGTTCTTCGTCGCGACCGGCGCGCTCTACGCCGCCTCCGTCGCCTTCTACGCCGCCGCGTGGCGCTCCACGAAGGAGCTCGTCGGCCGGGCCGCGACCACCTTCATGGTGGCGGCGCTCGCGCTCAACGTCGGGCTCATCGCGCAGCGCTGGGTCGAGGCGCAGCGCGCGCCGTTCAAGTCGCTCTTCGAGTCGCTCGTCTTCTTCGCGCTCTGCATCGCCCTCGTCTACGTCTTCTTCGAGCTCATCTACCGCACCCGGGTGTTCGGCGTGCCGGCGATGCTCCTGTCGCTCGGCTGCCTCGTGTACGCGCTCGCGAAGTGGGACGCGGAGATCGTGAAGCTGCCGCCGGCGCTGCAGTCGGCGTGGTTCGTCCCGCACGTGATGGTCTACTTCGTCGGCTACGCGGCGGTGACGATCGCCTTCGTGCTCGCGGCGATCCAGCTCCTCGCGCCGCGCGTCCAGTTCGTCCAGCGGCTCCTCACCATGAAGGCCGGCACGATCATGACCGGCAAGCCGCTCGACGTGGAGACGATGTCCTACGAGCTCGTCCGCTTCGGGTTCGGGCTCCTCACGATCGGCCTCCTCGTCGGGTCCGTCTGGGCGAAGAGCGCCTGGGGCGACTTCTGGGTGTGGGATCCGAAGGAGAACTGGTCGCTCGTCACCTGGCTCATCTACGGGGGCTACCTGCACCTGCGGCGCGTCCGCGGCTGGCGCGGCGAGAAGGGCGCGTGGCTCCTCATCGTCGGCTTCGCGGTCGTGATGTTCACGTACCTCGGGATGCACCTCCTGCCGACCGCCGAGGAGAGCGCGCACGTGTACAGCGGGCAATGAGAGCGGGGGGACACTCCCCTCGCTTTCGCTCGGCTCGCGCCCCCCCGAACCCCCCGCTCGCTCCGGGGCAGCCTCATCCGGCTGCCCCTGCGCTCGCCTCGTGATCTCTATTTCTGGAGCTCGGGCACTCCGCCCTCGCGCCGCCCGCTGCCGCCGCTGCGGTATTCCTTGAGCCGGTACTGGATCTTCCGGATCGAGACGCCGAGCACGTCGGCGGCGCGCGCGGTGGAGCCGCCGCACTGGTCGAGCGTGCGGAGGATCGCCTCGCGCTCGATCTCGAAGAGCGTCGCGCCCGGGATGAGGGCCGAGGCGGTGCTCTCGTCGGGGCGGGCGCCGTGGAGCACCGGCGAGAGGTCCTCGGCGGTGATCTCGTGCCCGCGTGCGGACGCCACCGCGCGCTCGACGACGTTAGAGAGCTCGCGCACGTTGCCCGGCCAGTCGTAGGCGAAGAGGGCCGAGAGCGTGCCCGGCGTGACGCCGACGATCTCCTTCTCGGCCGCCCGCGCGAACACGTCGATGAAGTGCGCGACGAGCGCCGGGATGTCCCCTTTGCGCGCGCGGAGCGGCGGGAGCGAGACGGAGACGACGTTCAGCCGGTAGTAGAGGTCGTCGCGGAAGCGGCCGGCGCGGACCTCCTCGGCGAGTTCGCGCATCGAGCCCGCGACGACGCGGACGTCCACGTGCACGGTGTCGCGCCCGCCGACCCGCTCTAGATCGCCCTGCTGCAGGACGCGCAGGAGCTTCACCTGCACGGAGGGCGGCATCCGCCCGACCTCGTGCAGGTAGAGCGTCCCGCCGTTCGCGAGCTCGAAGCGGCCGACGCGGCGCTCCTCCGCCTCCGCGGATGCGCCGCGCTCGTGGCCGAACAGCTCGGACTCGAGCAGAGGCTCGGAGACCGCCGCGCAGTTCACCCGCACGAACGGGCGGTCGCGCCGGGGCGAGGCCTCGTGCAGCGCCTGCGCGATGTGGGCCTTCCCGACGCCGGCCTCGCCCTGCACGAGGACCGTCGCCTTCGTCGGGGCGACCCGCCGCACGACCTCGACGATCGCCTGGACCTCCGGCGCGGCGCCGACCACCGCGACGCGCCTGCGGATCGACTCGCGCAGCGCGACGCTGTCCTTGCGGAGCTTCCGCTGGTCGAGCGCCTTCTCGAGCACCACGAGGACCTGGCCCGGGTCGAGCGGCCGGACGATGTAGCTCTCGGCGCCCGCGCGCAGCGCGCCGACGGCCCCGGCGATCCGGTCCGGCGAGGTCGCGACGACGACCGCCGCGTCCGACTTGAGCTCGCGCAGGCGCGCGACCATCGCGGCAGGCTCCACGTCGGGCAGCGCCGCATCGACGAGCACCGCGGAGGGCTGGAAGCTCGGGACGAGGGCGAGCGCCCCGTCGGCGGACGACGCCTCGACGGCGTCGAACCCGCTCTCGCACAGCGCGGCGCGGAGCGCGGCGCCGTCGCGCGGGTTCGGATCGACGATGAGGATGCGTTCGCGCTTCATGTCCGGACGGGGCCGATAGCAAGCGCCGTACCCGGGTTTCACGCACCGCGGCGTGCACGAATTGCGTGGGCGCGGCCGGCGGCGCGGGCCGGCCGCCTGCTCATTAGCGGCCAACCCGCCGCCTCGCCACGGCTTTTCGACGCAGCGCGCCGGGAGAGCGCTCGGAGGCCAGGCGCCGTGCGTGCGCCTCGCATCTTTTCCGTCGTTGCGTGTCCGGCACCAAGCTCGGGTGAAGTGTGTCCGGCACCAAGCTCGCGGAACGGCTCGCGAGTTGCCTGCCCGGCACCCCGCTCCGTGTCCGGCACCAAGCTCACGGCACAAGCTCAGCTCCCGTGTCCGGCACCAAGCTCCGGCACCAGCTTCGGTTCCGGCACCAAGCTCGCGCCAGCTCCCGGCACCAAGCCTAGCTCCGTGTCCGGCACCAAGCTCCAGCTCCGTGTCCGGCACCAAGCTCCAGCTCCGTGTCCGGCACCAAGCTCCCCGCGAGGAGCCTCGGCCGGCTGACCTGCGCTCGCCCGCGCGCTCGACGCGGGGTGAAGACGACCCCGGAAGAAGGCCCCGAGCGCTTGCGTCCGGCCGCGGCCGAGCGTACGACCGCCGCATGGAACGGACCTGGCTTGGCGGCCGGATCGCGCTCGTGCAGGGGGACATCACGCGCCTCACGGTGGACGCCGTCGTGAACGCCGCGAACACCTCGCTCCTCGGCGGCGGCGGCGTGGACGGGGCGATCCACCGCGCCGCCGGCCCCGAGCTCCTCGCGGAGTGCCGCGGCCTCGGGGGCGCCCGGACCGGCGAGGCGAAGATGACCCGGGGCTACCGGCTGCCGGCGCGCCACGTCATCCACGCGGTCGGGCCGGTCTGGCGCGGCGGCGGCGCGGGGGAGGACGAGGCGCTCGCGAGCTGCTATCGGA
>WNFU01003127.1_pt1 | contig 25619 bp, 26 predicted proteins | sample 5400121 | NCBI WGS metagenome assembly WNFU01 (sample SAMN13153360, study PRJNA577476) | soil metagenome | isolation source: 100 cm soil or saprolite under grassland replicate 1 | place: USA:California | collected 2016-06-15 | reverse complement strand
ATGCTCTCGCACGAGAACCTCTGGCGCTGCGGCAAGTCCTCGCAGGAGTCGTCCCGGGTCCCCGACATCAGGCGGCACATCGTGCCGCTGCCGCTGTCGCACGCCTTCGGCCTGATCGTCACCATCGTCGGCCTGCACGCCGTGGAGCCCCAAAGCTCGGTGCTGCAGCGCTGGTTCGACCCGGCCGCCTTCCTGGAGCTGGTGCAGGAGCACCGGGTGCAGTCCGGGGTGGTGGTCCCATCGATGCTCCAGATGCTGCTGGCGCAGCCGCTCGAGGAGTACGACCTGTCGTCGCTGCGCTACCTGGTGTGCGGTGCCGCGCCGCTGCCGCTGGAGGCGGTGCGCGAGATCGAGCGGCGCGTGCCAGGGCTGGAGGTCCGCGAAGGCTACGGCTGCACCGAGTCGGGCGCGGTCATCTCCAGCACCCCGGCGGGGCGGCGCAGGCTCGGCTCGGTCGGGCTGCCGCTACCCGGCTACGAGGTCCGCATCCTCGACGAGATGGACCAGGAGGTCCCGCTCGGCGAGCGCGGCGAGATCTGCTGCCGCGCGCCCGGCGTGATGCTCGGCTACTGGGACGCGCCGGAGACGACCGCGGACACGCTGCGCGGCGGCTGGCTGCACACCGGTGACATCGGCTATCTCGACGAGGACGGCTACCTGTGGGTGGTCGACCGCAAGAAGGACCTGATCATCCGCGGGGGCTTCAACGTCTTCCCCAGGGACGTCGAGGAGACGCTGGTCGCGCACCCGGCCGTCGCGATGGCGGGGGTCGTCGGCCGGCCGGACTCGCTCCATGGCGAGGAGGTGGTCGCGTTCGTGGCGCTCCGGCCGGGGTCGAGCGCCGGCGCCGATGAGCTGGTCGAGTTCGCGCGCTCCCGCCTGTCCGCCTACAAGTACCCGCGCGAGGTCCACGTCCTCGACGACCTCCCCCTCACCCCCGTCGGCAAGGTGGACCGCAAAGCCCTCCGCCAGCGGTTGTAACCCCGCCACGCCGGTCGCCGCCGTGTCCGCCCGCCTGGCATCCCGCATCGCGCCGGACTAGAATTCTGGTCCATGAAGACTGCTCCGCTTGCCGACGTGAAGGCCCATCTCTCCGCCCTGGTGGACGAGGTGGCGCGCACCCACGAGCAGGTCACGATCACCCGCAACGGTGAGCCGGTCGCCGTCGTCCTCGCCGTCGAGGACTACGAGTCGCTGATCGAGACGCTCGCGCTGCTCGATGACCAAGCCGGCCTCCAGCGGCTCGCGGAGGCCGAGGACGCGGTCGCCCGCGGCGAGTACGCCACCAGGGACGAGCTGGCGGAGATCATGGAGGCTCGCCGCCGGCGCGGCAGCTCCTCGTGAGCGCGGGGGAGCCCTACGAGCTGATCGTGGCGCCCCCAGCCAAGCGAGCCTTGGCCGAGGCCCTTCCCCTGGCGGTGGCGTTTGCCGCATGGGAGTTCATCGACGGCCCACTGCGAGCCAATCCGCGTCGCGTCGGCCGTCCGCTGCGTGCTCCGTTCGTCGGACACTGGTCAGCGCGCCGCGGCACCTACCGGGTTCGATACCGAATCGATGAGGACAAGCACCTGGTCGTGGTCCTCGACATCGTCGGTCGGGCCGATGCGTATCGCTCCGGCCGGGCCTGACCGCCGCGCCGCGACCCAGCGCCGCGGGGTGATGAGGCGGCGGGTCAGGGTGCTCGCTGGGGCTCCGGGTTGCGGGCGGGGTCGTGGCGGTTGGGGCGCAGCCACAGAGAGGCCTGGCTCGGCTGCATCACGACGGCGTAGCCGCCGCCGAGCAGCACGGTCAGCACGATGTAGGCCAGCGTGCGGCTGACGATGCGGTCCAGGTCGAACAGCCGGTAGCGCAGGATCGCCGCGCCGATCGCCAGCGGCAGGACCGCCACGCAGATCTCCAGGGCGAACGCGAAGAGGGACAGGTTTCCGATCGCCAGGGCGGCGGGGACCGCCAGGGCGGCCAGTGCCACCGGGGCCGCCGCCAGCGAGACCCAGCGGAGCTGCTGGCGCTCGACGCCGCGGGCGCGGCGAAAGCGGACCAGCAGCGAGCAGGCGGCGACCAGGACGCCGAGGATGACGACGGCCAGGCTCACCTGGTTGAGGCCAGGACCACCGCCAGCACGAACACGGCCATCCCGGCCGCCGTGGCCCAGGCGCTCCAGCGCCAGCGGGGCGACGGCGGCGACCCCGTGGGCGTGAGCAGCAGCACGAAGGCGATGCAGCCGAGCACGATGGCCAGCGTGGCGGAGTTGTACGAGGCGGCGTAACGGACCCCTGGCAGCGCTCCGGGCCGGACCAGGACCCCGTAGCGGGTGTAGCCGTCGACAGCGCCTGACAGCGACACCACCAACCCGAGCGCCAGCAGCAGCCACCCCACCGGGTGGCGCGACCGGCGGGTGGCCAGGACCGCTCCGACCGTCGCCGCGCTGGTGATCGCGAACACCGAGGGGACGCCGCTCTCGTTCAGGGAGACCAGATCGGGCCGGCCGGCCTGGCGGAGAATGAACGGGGTCTCGGACTCCATCACCGAGTCCGAGACCCCATGGGCAGGAGTGCCGTATCCGGGCCCACGACGCCCTCGGCACTCCTGTTGCCCACCCCCAGCACGGGCCATATTGCCCTCGGGCGCACCGGCCCAAACCTGGGTCACAGCGGCAGGCCGGCCTCCACGAGGGCCATGGAGCTGTCGATCACCGAGTAGAAGTCCGCGGACGGGTCCTCCGTCCAGGTGAGCATCGCGGCCATGCCCACGCCCACCAGCGCTCCCGCAAAGACGCGTACGGCCTGATCGTCCGGGGAACGCCCGGTCCGCTCGGCCACCAGGTCGGCGATCATCCGCAGGTTGCGGGTGTACTCGTCCATCATCTGGATGCGCAGCTCGGGGACCGCCAGGATCAACTCGTGCCGCTGTCGCTCCTGCGCGACCTCTTCGGCGGTCATCTCCGCGAACACCTGCTTGAAGGCGGCGCGCAGCGCGGCGATCGTGCTGATCTCGGGCGGCTGTGCCCGGAAGGCCGTGATGATCCGCGGGTCGTAGTCGTCCTGGAGGATCACGGCTTCCTTGTTGGGGAAGTAGCGGAAGAAGGTGCTCGGCGAGACGTCCGCCGCCTCGGCGATCTGGTCGACGGTGGTCTCCGCGAAGCCCTGCTCCCGGAAGAGCCGCATGGCATGCTCACGGATCGCCGCCCTGGTCCTGGCCTTCTTCCGCTCGCGCAGGCTGACCTGCGACATCTCACCCTCCCGCAACGACCTCAGGCTCTGATTCTGCCCGAGCTTCATCGGCACCCACAATCGGCTCGGGCCGGGACGGCAGGAACGCCAGGGTCAGCAGGACCCCGACGGTGGCCAGCCCGCCGCAGACCCACAGCATCATGTCCATCCCATGGATGAACGCCGACCTGACCAGGTCGAGCAGCGGCACGGAGCCGAGCGTATGCGCCACGGCGACCCCGGCGGAGACGCTCTCGCGCACCGCGTCGGCGGCCTGCGCCGGCAGCCCGGTCACGTCGAGCCGGCCCCGGTACGACGAGTTCACCACGGTGCCGAGCACCGCCACGCCGATGGCGCCGCCGACCTGGCGAACCGCCTGGATGAGCCCGGACCCGACGCCACTTCGCGCGGCGGACAGGGCGCCGATCGCGGCGTCCAGCGCGGTGGGCATCGCGAACCCCGTCCCGAGGCCGACCACGGCGATCCAGATCGCCGCGAACCCGTACCCGCTGTCGTCGCCGGTGGTCGCGCCCGACAGCAGCCCGAAGACCAGCAGGGCGAAGCCCAGGGCCACGACGACCTTGGCGCCGGCCCGGGGCACCAGGCGGCCGCCGACCCGAGCGCCGACCACCAGCCCGCCGATCAGCGGCAGCAGCCGCAGGCCGGTGCCCAGCGCGTCCGCGCCCTTGACCGCCTGGAAGTACTGCGGCATCGCGAACAGCAGGCCGAACAGCGCGAAGTTCATCACGGTCGCGAGGATGGTCCCCCAGGTGAAGCTGGCCGAGCGGAACAGGCCCAGGTCGACCAGCGGCTGCCCGGCCGGGCGCCGGGTGATCCAGCGCTGCCAGAGCACGAAGGCCCCGAGCACGACGACCCCGGCGGCCATGGCGCCGAGCGAGGTGGAGCTGCCCCAACCCTTCTCGCCCGCCTCGATGAACCCGTAGGTGATCCCGGCCAGGCCGAGGCTGGAGGTCAGCGCGCCGACGATGTCCAACCTGGCGGGGTGCGGGTCGCGCGACTCGGGGACCAGAAGGGACACGGCGATGAGCCCGAGCACGATCACGGGCACGTTGATGAGGAAGACCGAGCCCCACCAGAAGTTGTCGAGCAGCCAGCCGCCGACGATCGGCCCGATCGGGAAGCTGGCCGCGGAGGCGGTCACCCAGATGCCGAGCGCCCTGGGGCGCTCCTCTGGCGTGAACAGCACCGGCAGCACGGCCATGGACAGCGGCATCAGGAAGGCCGCGCTCAGGCCGAGCACCGAGCGGGCGGCGGTCAGCATCCCGGCGGTGCTGGCATAGGCGCAGGCCAGCGACGCCAGGCCGAACACCACCAGCGCCCCGAGCAGCAGCTTCTTGCGGCCGAAGCGGTCGCCGAGCAGGCCGGCGGGCAGCAGCACCGCGGCCAGCACCAGCAGGTAGGCGTCGACGAACCACTGGAGCTGGCCGGTGGAGGCGTGGAGCTGGGTGCTCAACGTCGGCAGCGCGATGCTGAGCACGGTCCCGTCGAGACCGACGACCAGCAGCGCGAGGGCCAGCGCGCCCAACGCCCACCACCTGCGGGACCCGAGAACATTCATGAGAGCTACAGCCTTTCGAGAGTGATCGTCTTTCGAGAGTAACTCTGAAGTAGTAGTAACTCCCAAATAGAAGCGGCAGTCAAGTTCTTTTTCTCGGGCCTCGTGCGGTCGCGGCGCCCCGGACACCCGGCGCTACCCTGACTCGGAGAGCCAAAGGGGAGGAGAGGCATGCAGCAACGACTGCTCGGGACCGGGAAGCTGGCCGTTTCCGCGCTCGGCCTGGGGTGCATGGGCATGAGCCAGTCCTACGGCCCGGCTGATGAGCGGGAGTCGATCGCCACCATCCACCGTGCCCTTGACCTGGGCGTGAACTTCCTGGACACGGCCGACATCTACGGGCCGTTCACCAACGAGCGGCTGGTCGGCCGCGCCATCGCCGACCGCCGCGACCAGGTCGTGCTGGCGACCAAGTTCGGCAACCAGCGGCGCCCGGACGGGACCTGGATCGGGGTCAACGGCCGGCCGGAGTACGTCCGCGACGCCTGCGACGCCTCGCTCGAACGCCTCGGGGTCGACCACATCGACCTCTACTACCAGCACCGGGTGGACCGCACGGTGCCGGTCGAGGACACCTGGGGAGCCATGCGCGCGCTGGTCGACGCCGGCAAGGTGCGCCACCTCGGGATCTCGGAGGCGGCCCCGGCGACGATCCGCCGGGCCAACGCCGTCCACCCGATCACCGCCCTGCAGACCGAGTACTCGCTGTTCAGCAGGGAGCCGGAGGACCAGCTGCTCGCCACCGTGCGGGAGCTGGGGATCGGCTTCGTCGCCTACAGCCCGCTGGGCAGGGGCTTCCTGAGCGGCCAGATCACCAGCCCGGACGACTTCGGCCCGGGCGACTTCCGCCGCACCGCCCCGCGGTACCAGGGCCAGAACTTCGCACGCAATCTCGCCGTCGTCCAGCGGATCAACGAGTTGGCCGCCGACAAGGGCGTGACCTCGAGCCAGCTCGCGATCGCCTGGGTGCTCGCCCAGGGCGACGACATCGTGCCCATCCCGGGCACCAAGCGGCGTCGCTACCTGGAGGAGAACCTCGGCGCGCTGGACGTGAAGCTCACCCCCGGCGAGCTCGCCAGCATCGACGCGGTGGCCCCGCGCGGCGTCGCCGCCGGCGACCGCTACGGCCCCGCCCAGATGGCAACCGTCAACGGGTAAGCGGCACCAGAAGCGAAGCCCTGGGCCCGGGGATGCCCCCGGGCCCAGGCAGGTTCACGCCCTTCCGGCGGCTTGGCGGCCGCGGCGGGAGACGGCGTCCACGGTGGCGGCCAGCAGCAGCACGCCGCCGGTGACCATGAACCTGGTCGACGACTGGACCCCGAGCAGGTCCATGCCGTTGGCGATCGAGCCGATCACCACCGCGCCGAGCAGCGCCGACCAGGCCGACCCGCGGCCGCCGAACAGGCTGGTCCCCCCGATCACCGCCGCCGCGATCGCGTTGAGCAGCGTGTCGCTGGCGCCGGAGGACTGGTTGACGGCGAACAGCCGCGCGGCGGCCAGGACCCCACCAGCCGCGGCCAGCGTCGAGGCGAGCATGAACACCAGCAGGCGGACGTTGTTCACGCCGATGCCGGCGCGGCGCGCGGCCTCGGCGCTGCCGCCGACCGCCAGGACGTGCCTGCCGAAGGTGGTCCGCCTGATCAGCAGGTCGACGGCGACCACCAGCCCGACGAAGATGATCAGCGCCAGCGGCAGCCCCCGGTCGGCGGTCAGCACCGCCGCCACCGCCCCCACCGCCACCGCCAGCACCACCACCCGGGTCACCAGCCGGCCGAGCGGCGGGACCGGCAGTCCGGCCTGGCTGCGCTGGCGGCGCTCCCAGAGCTTGCTGGCGGCGTAGACGACGATCACGGCCGCCGCCAGCAGCCAGGCGTCCAGCGGGATGTAGAAGGTGTTCTCCAGCCCGGTGATGGTGGTGTCGCTGAGGTTGACGGTGCCGGTGCTGCCCAGCACGAACAGCAGCGCGCCCTGCCAGGCCAGCAACCCGGCCAGGGTGACGACAAATGCCGGGATCCGGAAGCGGGTCGTCCAAAAGCCCTGGAACGCGCCGACGGCGGTGCCGCTGGCCAGCCCGGCGAGGATGGCCAGCCAGCCGGGGACGCCGTGCTGGACGTTGAGGACCGCCATGATGGCGGCGCACAGCCCCGACAGCGCCCCCACTGACAGGTCGATCTCGCCGAGCAGCAGCACCAGCACGACCCCGACCGCGATGGTGCCCGTGGGCGCGATCTGCAGGACCAGGTTGGTGAGGTTGCCGGCGCTGAGGAAACGGTCGTTGGCGATCCAGAAGATGAGCCAGATGATGGCGATACCCAGGACCACCGGCAGGCTGCCCAGTTCGCCCTGCGCCAGCCGCCGGCGGAAGCCGGCCCAGGCGCCGGCCAGGCCCGGCTGCTCGCCGATCAGGCGCGGATCAAGGTCGGAGATGGTCATCGTTCGCTCACCTCGGCTGCCCGCTGCTCTTCCGCGGCGGCCTTGGCGCCGGTGATGGCGGCCACGACCTCGTCGGAGTTCGTCTTCTTGGCGTCCAGCACGCCGACCTGGCGACCCAGCCGCAGCACCGTGATGTCATCTGCGACCTCGAACACGTCGGCCAGGTTGTGGCTGATCACCACCACCGCAAGGCCCTGCTGGCGGAGCGTCCGGATCAGGTCCAGCACCTGGGCGGTCTGGGCGACCCCCAGGGCCGCGGTCGGCTCGTCCAGCACCAGCAGCTTGGGCTCGCTGAGCATCGACCGCGCGATGGCGACGGACTGGCGCTGGCCGCCCGAGAGCGAGGCGACCTGGGTGCGGACGCTGGGAATGCGCACCGCCAGCCGCTTGAGGACTCCGCTGGCCTGCCGTTCCATCGCGGTCTCGTTGAGCAGCCGGCTACCACCGGTGCGCTCGTGACCGAGGTAGAGGTTGGCGACCACGTCGAGGTTGTCGCTCAGCGCCAGGTCCTGGTACACGGTCGCGATCCCCAGGGCGGTGGCCGCCTGGGGGGTGCTGACGTGCACGGGCCGGCCCTCGAACCGGTACTCGCCGGAGTCGGCCGTCTCGATGCCCGAGATGATCTTGACCAGGGTCGACTTCCCGGCCCCGTTGTCACCCACGAGCGCCATGACGCGTCCGGCGTTGGCTTCGAAGTCCACGTCCTCGAGCGCCTGCACGGCGCCGAATCGCTTGCTCACGTCGTGGAGTTCGAGCAGGGGCACGCTGTCGGGCACGTTGCCTCCTCGCAAACCAGAGCCCGACGGGGCGGCGGGCCATGAACGCCCGCCGCCCGTCAGGGCGCCGCCTAGGTCAGACCCACCTGCGCGCAGACTGCCGCCGTCGCGCCGGTGCAGATCTGGTTGGCCGTGAGGAAGCCGTCCGAGATCATCTGCCCGACCGTCGTCTTGGCTGTGGCCTTGGTCACCGCGACCGGTGTCAGGATGATCGAGGGCACATCCTTCTGTCCATTATTGGTTTTGGTCGTCGCCAGCGCCTGCGCGGCGCTGGTGTTGCCGGTGGCGATGTCGACCGCCCACTCGGCGGCCTTCTCGGCCTCGGGCTTGATCGCCTTGTAGACCGTCATGTACTGCTGACCGGTGAGCACGCGCTGCACGGCCGCCAGCTCCGCGTCCTGGCCGGTGACCGGCGGGAGCGGCGAGATGCCCTGTCCCTTGAGCGCGGCGATGGCGCCGCCGCCGGTGCCGTCGTTGGCCGCGTAGACCCCGACGAAGCCGGTCTTGCCGAGCGCGGTGATGGCCTGCTCCATCTCGGTCTGGGCCTTGTCAGGGCTCCAGTCCGGGGTGTCGTACTCCTTGGCGATCTTGAAGCCGCTGGTGTCGAGCACGCTGTGCGCGCCCTGCTTGAACAGCTTGGCGTTGTTGTCGGTCGGGGCGCCGTTGATCATCACGATCGAGCCGGACTTGCCGTCGGCCTTCAGCTTGTCGACCAGCGAGCTCGCCTGCAGCTTGCCGACCTGGACGTTGTCGAACGAGATGTAGTAGTCCACGGGCGCGTTCAGGATCAGCCGGTCGTAGCTGATCACCGGCACGCCCTTGGAGTTGGCCTTGGAGACGATCGACGCGGCGGACGCCGAGTCGACCGGGTCCAGCACCAGCACCTTGGCGCCGTTGGTCAGCGCCGCGTCGGCCTGGCTCTGCTGCGCGGCGGCGTCCTGGTTGGCGTTGGAGTAGATGATCTTGCAATCCGAGCACAGCGCCTTGACCTTGGCCTCGAACAACGGCCGGTCCTGCGCCTCGTAGCGGGTCGTCTTGGTCTCCGGCAGCAGCAGGGCGATCGTCTTGCCACCGCCGCTGCTCCCCGACGACGAATTGTTCCCGTTCGAGGTCGAGCACGCCGCCGCCACCAGGGCGATCGCGGCGACACCGGCGATCAGTCCCCCGAACGACGCAACGCGTTTGCGTAGCAACCTTCCCACCTCCTGTTCAATGGACGGGCCGCCTGACCAGGGCACCCCCCTTGGGTACCCTAACCCCCTCCCAATCGCTCAGCGTTTGGTCTCGTCACCTCCCTGGCATAGTATCCAGCGTCTCGGAACCGCCTATCGCGACGTTGATCCACGAGGAGATGAAGCGCTCCGAGTCTCCCAGCACCAGCGCCAGCGCGCCAAGCAGCTCAGCACGCTCGCCCAGCACTCCCGGGATGATCCGTGCGGTCTCGGCCGCCGAGCGGATGGCGCTGCGCCAGACCACCTCGCGTATCGGGTCCAGCAACAGGTCGCCGGCCAGGCTCAGCTCCCCTCCGACGACGATCAGCTCCGGGTTGATCAGGTTGCACAGGTTGGCGACCGCGATGCCGATGGAGCGGCCGGCGTCGGCCACGACCCGCTGGCAGCCCGGGTCGCCCTCCACCGCCAGCCGCACCACCTGGCGCAGCGTCAAGCCGTTGTCCCCCCTGGGCCGCAGCAGCTCGAGGATGGCCGGGCCGCCGGCCACCATCTCCAGGCAGCCGCGGTTGCCACAGGCGCAGACCGGCCCGCCGCTGACGATGGTGGTGTGCCCGATCTCGCCCGCCGTCCCCGAGGCGCCGGCGTAGGGCCGGCCGCCCAGCACCAGGCCGGCGCCGATGCCGGTGGCGGCCTTGATGTAGGTGAGCAGGCCGCTTCCCTGCCCCGCGCCCCACATCCACTCGGCGAGGCCGCCGAGGTTGGCGTCGTTGTCGACCGCGACGTCGAGGTTGAGCCGCCCGCGCAGCTCCTCGGCCGCACGGATGCCGATCCAGCCGGGCAGCAGCGCTGAGGCGCCGACCATCCCCGTCCGCCGGTCGATCGGCCCCGGCAGGCCCATCCCCACCCCGATGACCCGGTCCCGGAACACGTCCGCCTCGGCCAGGACCTGCTCGACGAGCCGCGCCGCGCTGTCGAGGCCCTTTTCGGCGTTGCGATCGACGTCCAGCTCGTCGGTGGCCTCGGCCAGGATGTGATGACCGAGGTCGGAGACGGCCACGCGGAGGTGGCGGTGGCCGAAGTCGACGCCGACGGCCGCGCCGGCCGAGCGGTCGAGCGCGATCAGCACCGGAGGCCGGCCGCCCTGCTCGCTGGGGGCCGAGCGGCCGCCGTCGACCTCGGTCACCAGGCCGACCGCCTGGAGGTCCGCGACCAGGCTGGAGATGGTCGATCGGGAAAGGCCCGTGCGGCGGGCGATCTCGGCCCTGCTGACCGGGCCGGCTGCACGCAGGACGCCGATCACGCGGCCACGATTCTGCGCGCGCAACGACTCCAGCGAGCCGACACCTGGTCTCGACATCCCCGCTCCCGTCATTGGGTTGCTGTGTCCCTTCACCAACCGCGGCGATCCGGGTCGAGTTTGTGCTCTTCGTGGTGGAACCTGGCGCGGCTTCGCGCCTCGCGATCGGCGGAGCCCGGCCTCGCCAGGGAAGACTCTGGCCCGCGTGGCGCAGGTATGTCAATGATCCGTCAGATCCTCATCGACCGCGGCGGCCACTGCGTCTGGGCTCCGGTCAAACGTCGGGGGCCGGGACGGGCATGCCTGCTCTGCTGGTAGAGGCCCCTGCCAGCCGCGTGTCAGCGCCGTGCAAGCGCTCCGGCGCCCGCGACAGCGCGATGTCAGCTCCAGAGCAGCGGGGTCGTCCACGATGCCCACGTCCCCGATGCAAAGGAGCTGCAATGAGCGATGCCATCCAGGCCGAAGGTCTGGTCAAGCGCTTCGGCGAGACCACCGCGCTCGCCGGGGTCGACCTTGCGGCCCGCACCGGCACGGTGCTGGCCGTCCTCGGCCCCAACGGGGCCGGCAAGACCACCGCGGTGCGGATCCTGGCCACCCTGCTGCGGCCCGACCAGGGTCACGCCACGGTCGCCGGCTACGACGTGGTGACCCAGGCGCACCAGGTCCGCCAGCTGATCGCCTTGACCGGCCAGTACGCGGCGGTCGACGAGAGCCTGACCGGGGTCGAGAACCTGCTGCTGATCGGGCGCCTGCTCGGCCAGTCCAGGCAGGCGGCCCGCCGGCGCGCGGTCGAGCTGCTCGACGACTTCGCGCTCAGCGAAGCCGCAAGCCGGCCCGCCAAGACCTACTCGGGCGGCATGCGGCGTCGCCTCGACCTGGCGGCCAGCCTGGTCGGCCGTCCCCGGGTGGTCTACCTGGACGAGCCGACCACGGGCCTGGACCCCAGGGGCCGCGGCGACCTGTGGCGGGTGGTCCGGAACCTGGTGGACGACGGCGTCACCGTCCTGCTCACCACCCAGTACATGGAGGAGGCCGACCAGCTCGCCGACGAGATCGTCGTGATCGACCGCGGCCGGGTCGCCGCCACCGGGACGCCCGACCAGCTCAAGGCGAAGGTCGGCGGCCAGGTCCTGGTGGTCAGCCCGGTCAGCGACAGCGACCTCGACACGGTCGTCGGCGTGGTCGCGGAGCTGTCCGGCGACGAGCCCGACGTGGCGCAGGGCGCCGTGTCCGTCCCGGTCGGCGATGCCGGCCTGCCACCGGCCATCCTCCAGCGGCTCACCACCGCCGGCGTGCGGGTGGCCGAGCTGAGCCTGCGCAAGCCGAGCCTCGACGAGGTCTTCTTCACCCTCACCGGCCACCGCGCCAGCGCGGAGGACGCCGGCGACGACGACGAGACCGATCGGAGCGCAGCATGACCACACTCGCCCATCCGACCAGCGCGGGCCTGCCCGCCCCGACCAGCAGCGTCAGCCCGCCGGCCGCGATCAGGCACGCGCTCACGCTGGCCTGGCGCAGCCTGGTCCAGATCAAGCACAACCCCATGGAGCTGCTCGACCTGAGCCTCCAGCCGCTGATGTTCGTGCTGCTGTTCGCCTACGTGTTCGGGGGCGCCCTCTCTGGGTCGCCCAAGGCGTTCCTCCAGTTCGGACTGGCCGGGATCATCACCCAGAACGCGCTGTTCCTGAGCATGAACACCGCGGTGGCGTTGAACACCGACATCACCAAGGGCGTGTTCGACCGCTTCCGGAGCCTGCCGATCTCGCGGTCGGCGCCGCTGGCCGGGCGGATCGCGGCCGACGTGGTCCGCCAGGTCTGGTCGGTCGCCATCCTGCTCGGGGTCGGCATGATCCTCGGCTTCCGGGTCGAGACCAGCTTTGCCGGCGCGCTCGGTGCCTTCGGGCTGCTGGTGGTGTTCACCCTCGGCTTCGCGTGGCTGCCGGTGCTGATCGGCATGCTGGTGGACGAGCCGGAGAAGGTGCAGGTCTTCGGGTTCACGGTGATCTTCCCGCTGACCTTCGCCAGCAGTGCGTTCGTCCCGACGGCGACCATGCCCGGCTGGATGCAGGCGTGGGTGAAGGTCAACCCGGTCACGCTGCTGACCGACGCCCTCCGCGGCCTGATGGTGAGCGGGGACGTGCTCCGTCCCATGCTCGGGGCGCTGGCCTGGGCCGCCGCTATCGCGCTGGTGTTCGCCCCGCTGGCGCTGCGGGCGTTCCGGCGGCGGACATGACCTCGGAGGCCAGCGCCGCCTCCACCTGGTCGCGCGGCCGCGCGGTCCCGCGCTGGTGGGCAAGGGCATAGCCCTCGTCGCCGAGCGCGGCCCGCGCGGCCGCGCGCACGCGTGCCACGTCGGGGTCCGCCTCGTCGGGTAGGCCACGGAGCGTCGTCGCCTCGCCGAGCAGCGTGGCCGCGCGCTCAGGGTCCCCTTCGGCGACGGCCACCGCGGCCCGCAGCTCCACCACCCGCGCCATCACCGGACGGTCCTTGGTCCCCAGCGCGACGACCATGGCCCGCTCGTACCACCCGCGCGCGGCGCTCAGGTTGCCGGTGGCCAGCTCCAGGTGCCCCAGCGAGGCGAGTATCGAGGAGTGGATCTGGCCGAACGGGTGGATCCCGTCCCGGGATTCCCTGAGCCCGCTCTCGAGCACCGGGCGGGCCGCGTCCAGGTTCCCTTCCCACCGCTCGATCTGGCCGCGGAGCCAGCAGTTGTAGAGCCGCTCCTCGATCGCGCCGACCGCCTCGGCGATCCGCTCGGCGGCCTCCAGGTCCCGCCGGGCTCCTTCGACGTCCCCGGCCAGGGCGCGCGTATGCGCCGAGCGCACCATGATGTGCCCGACGTCTTCGCGGTCGCCGAGCCCGGCCAGGATCTCCTTGGCCTCCTGGAGCGCGGCGATGACGCTGCCGTGGTCGGCGCTGTAGGCGCTCAGCTCGACGCGCGCGAACAGCGTCTGGCCGATCCCCCAGCGCTCGCCCAGCTCATGGAACTGCTCCAGCCCGGCCTCGAACTCGGTCGCCGCCTGCCTCGCCTCGCCCTGGTTGATCAGCAACTGGCCGCCGATGACCCGCGCGAGCGCGCGCAGCCAGGGGTCCGGGTTGTCGCGCAGGCGATGCGCGTGCTCCATCGCCGTGACCTCGTCGTTGCGCAGGATCGCCGAGATGATGGGGAGCATGGCCGGTCCCGGGTGCAGCAGGGACGGATCGTGCGGCGGCACCTGCGACAGCACCCCGGCGGCATGCTCCAGGTACTCCAGCGAGCGGGTGAGGTCCTGGCCGCCGCTGAGCGCGGTGAGCGCGGCGGTGGAGTAGGCCTGCGCGCGCGCCGCCGGTGAGACCGGACCGGAGAGCGCCAGGGCCTGCCTCGCCCACTCCGCGCCTTCGGCGCGGGAGCTCCGCAGGAACCAGTACCAGCCGAGCGCGCCGATGAGCCGCATCGCCATCTCGGCGTCCTGGATGTCGATCGCCCAGCGCAGGGCGCCGTGGAGGTTCTCGCGCTCCGTGGTCAACCGCTCGATCCACTCGAGCTGCTCCGCTCGGCGCAGGTGCGGCTCCGCCTCCTCCGCCAGCTCCAGGAAGTAGGCGGCGTGGGCGTTGCGCAGCGCCTGGTCCTCGCCGGCCTTGACGCGTCGCTCCTCGCCGTAGGCCCGCATCGTCTCCAGCATCGAGTAGCGCATCTCACCGGAGTCGCCGTCGCTGGCCACCACGAGCGACTTCTCCACCAGCGCCGCCAGCAGGTAGAGGACGTCGTCGCTGGCCAGGCCGCCGAGGTCCGGCCCGGCGCAGACCCGCTCGGCCGCCTCCAGGGTCGCGCCGCCGGGGAACACCGCCAGGCGGCGCGCCAGCACCCGCTCGGGTTCGCCGAGCAGGCCCCAGCTCCAGTCCACGACGGCGCGGAGCGTCTGGTGGCGCGGCAGCGAGGTGCGGCTGCCGCCGGCGAGCAGGCGGAACCGGTCGTCGAGCCGGGCCGCGATCTGGTCGGGGGAGAGCGCGCGCAGCCGGGCGGCGGCCAGCTCGATCGCCAGCGGGATGCCGTCGAGCGCCCGGCAGATGTCCAGCACCGGGCCGACCGTGGCCTGGTCGACCGTGAAGCCCGGGCGGGCGGCCGCGCCGCGGTCGGCGAACAGGCGCACCGCCGGGAACCGCAGCGCCTCGCTGGCCGTGCCGTCCTGGACCGGCATGGCCAGCGGCCCGACCGGGTGCAGCACCTCACCGGTGATCCCCAGCGGCTCGCGGCTGGTCGCCAGCACCCGCAGCTCCGGGCAGTGGGCCAGCAGCGCGTCGATCAGCGCGGCGGCAGGCGCGACCAGGTGCTCGCAGTTGTCCATCACCAGCAGCAGGCGCTTGTCGCCGATCGCCTGCTCGATCCGCTCCCGCGGCGGCACCGGGCTGGGGCCGCGCCCCTGGCGCGCCAGCAGCCCCAGCTCGCGCGCGCCGAACAGCGACAGCACCGCCTGCGGAAGGTCGACGGGGTCGACCACCGGCCCGAGCTCGGCGAGCCAGACCCCGTCGGGCATGCGATCGAGCATGATGGCGGCCGCCTCGGTGGCCAGCCGGGTCTTGCCGGAGCCGCCCGGGCCGGTCAGCGTGACCAGCCGCGACCCGCCAAGGACCCCGGTGATTCGGGCGATGTCGTCGTCGCGCCCCACGAAACTGGTGATCTGCGCCCGCAGGTTCGTCCGTGGCTCCTCCGCCGCGGGCGGCTCGGGCAGGTGCCGGGCGGTTCCCGCGCCTGTGGCCGCAGCGGGCGGCGGCCCGGCCTCGCCGCGGAGCACGCGCAAGTGGATCGCCTGGAGCTCCTCGGAGGGGTCGATGCCGAGCTCGTCGGCCAGGCGCGAGCGCAGGCGTTCGTAGGCGCCGAGCGCGTCGGCCTGGCGGCCACCGCGCGCGAGGGCGCGGACGAGCAGGCCGGACAGCCGCTCCCGCAGCGGATTGGCGGTCACCAGCTCGTCCAGCTCGGCCACCAGCCGCTGCCCCGAGCCGGTCGCCAGCTCCGCCTCGATGCGGTCCTCGATCGCGCCGAGCCGCAGCTCCTCCAGCCGCGCGACCGCGGCCCCGGCGAAGCGGGCCGTGGCCACATCGGCGAGCGCCGGGCCGCGCCACAGCGCCAGCGCCTCGCGCAGGAGCTCCCGCGCCCGCTGCGGGTCGCCACGCAGCTCGTCCCTGCCAGCCAGCGCCAGGCGCTCGAACTGGACCGAGTCCACCGCCTCGGGGTCGATCGCCATCCGGTAGCCGATCGCGTGCGACTCGACCACGTCGGGGAGCAGGCGGCGCAGTCGCGAGACCAGCGACTGGAGCGCGCCGGTGGCGGCAGCCGGCGGGTCGGAATCCCAGACGGCGTCGATCAGCTGGCCGGCCAGCACCACCCGGTCGGGCTCCATCGCCAGGCGGATCAGCAGCGCGCGCAGCCTCGGCCCGACCACCTGCACGGGCTCGCCGAAACCGACCCGCACCTCGAGCGGGCCCAGGATGCCGATTCGCAGGTCCATGGCCACGTTCGCCATTCTGCCGCGTCTCGCCCTGCTCGTGGGCGCCTATCCTGGCGCTGCGCTGCGCGACCGATCCGCGCTGGAGGGCCGATGGCGAGGGTGGACTACGACCGGATGGCGGCGGACTACGACGCCGGCCGGAACCGGACGCTCGACCAGCGGCGGGCGTGGCGCGAGGCGCTCGGCCGCCACCTGCCGCCGCCCTGCGGCTGCCCGGGCGGCGTCCTGGACCTCGGCGCCGGGACCGGCCAGTGGGCGCGGGCGCTGACGACCTGGTACGGGGTGCCGGTGGTCGCGGTCGAGCCGTCCGCCGGCATGCGCGCCGCCATCGCCGCCGAGCGCCTCGGCCGGGTCGGCGTCGTCGGCGGCCGCGGTGAGGCGATCCCGCTGCGGCAGGGCGTCGTTCCGGCGGCATGGCTGTCGCTGATCCTCCACCACCTCGACGACCCCGAGGCCTGCGTCACGGAGCTGCACCGAGTGCTCTGCGACCACGGCCGCGTGCTGCTCCGCGGCGCCTTCCCCGACGCGGGCGCGCTCCTCGACCTCGGCTTCATGCTGGAGTTCTTCCCGGCCGCCGAGCGGGTGCTGGCGACCTTTCCGCGCCTGGTCGACACGGTGACGCTGTTCGAGCGCGCCGGGTTCACGCTGGTCGGCATGCGCGCGGTCGCCGATCTCGCCGCGGCCAGCCTGGCCGACGCGCTGGAGCGGGCGCGGCTGCGCGCCGACACGATCCTCCGCCACCTGCCGGACGGCGAGTTCCACGCCGGTCTGCGCCGCCTGGAGGCCGCCGTCGCCGCCGAGGACCCCGCGCACCCCGCCGGGCCGGTCTTCGGCCAGATCCCGCTGGTCGTCTTCGCCAGGTAGGCCGCTCGGCCGGGCGCGGCGGCGCGGCCCTTGCCCGAGGCCCGTCCGAGCCAGCATTGTGAAGGGCGATGGGGGGCCCGAGCGGAGTGCCGCCGTGCCCAAGGAGGCCACGTGTCGAATCTACGAGTGGAGGTCCAGCCGGAGGAGGTCGGGTTCGACGCCGGGCGGCTCGCCAGGATCGACCGCCACTTCGCCCGCTACGTCGACGACGGGCGCCTGCCCGGCTGGTTGGTGGTGGTGAGCCGGGACGGCAAGGTCGCGCACGTCGGCACCTACGGGTGGCGGGACATGGAGGCCGACCTGCCGGTCGAGCTCGACACCAGGTTCCGCGTCTACTCCATGACCAAGCCGGTCACCTCGGTCGCGGCCATGATGCTGTACGAGGAGGGGGCGTTCCAGCTCAAGGACCCGGTCTCCAAGTTCGTCCCGTCGTTCGCCGACGCCCGCGTCTACCGCGGCGGCACGGCGCTGGCCGCCACCCAGCAGACCGAGCCGGTCACCGAGCCCGTGCGCGTGTGGCACCTGCTGACGCACACGGCCGGGCTGACCTACGGATTCCACCACGCCCACCCGGTCGACGAGATGTACCGGGCGGCGGGGTTCGAATGGACCACGCCGGCGGGCATGGACCTGGCGGGCTGCTGCGACACCTGGGCGGGGATCCCGCTGCTGTTCCAGCCCGGCAGCGAGTGGAACTACTCGGTGGCCACCGACGTGCTCGGGCGGGTGGTCGAGGTCGCCTCCGGACAGTCCCTGGACCAGTTCTTCTCCGAGCGCATCCTCGGGCCGCTCGGCATGACCGACACCGCCTTCTGGGCCGGCGAGGACACCGCCAAGGACCTGGCCGCGCTGTACGTTCCCGAGCCCGGCTCGCGCCGCGCGCTCCGCTACGACGCGCTCGGACAGGTCGCGCTGCGGCCGCCGAAGGCGCTGCTCGGCGGGCAGGGGCTGATCTCGACCGCCGCCGACTACCACCGCTTCACGCAGCTGCTGCTCCGCGGCGGCGAGCTGGACGGCACCCGCCTGCTCGGCACCCGCACGCTGCGCTACATGACTCGCAACCACCTGCCCGGCAACGCGGACCTGGAGGCGTTCGGGCGGCCGCTGTTCGCGGAGACGACCTTCGACGGCGTCGGCTTCGGCCTGGGCTTCTCGGTCCTGCTCGACCCGGTCGCCAACAAGGTGCCGTCCAGTGTGGGCGAGTTCGCCTGGGGTGGCGCGGCCAGCACCGCTTTCTGGGTCGACCCGGCCGAGCGGATCACCGTGCTGTTCCTGACCCAGCTGCTGCCGTCGGCCACGCACCCGATCCGCCCCGAGCTGCGCCAGCTCGTCTACCAGGCACTGGTGGATGACTGACCGGGGTCGCGTCAGCCGGCTGACCTTCGTCCCCTTCCTGCACGACGGCAGGTGCGCGCTGATCCCGGTCGGAGATCGCCTGGCGCTGCCCTCGGGCGAGGTGCTGCCGGGCGAGGACCCGCTGCTGGACACGGGCCTGCGCGTCCCGCTGGTGACCGCCGGGTTCCGCCGCCAGAGCCTGCACGAGCTGGAGGCCGAGGGCGATCACCTCTACCTGTGGTGCGAGGGCGACGACGGCTACCGCGGTTCCCGTCCCCACGCGGAGGTGTCGCTGTGGAAGGGCGAGGCCGCGGAGGCCGCGCGGCGCCTGCGCGCCGCCGGGGACGAGCGTGCCGCAGAGGTGGTCAAGGCCGTCGACCGCGCGCGGCGCACCCTGGACGACGAGCGCTGGTACCGCGACGGCCTGCGCCTGATGGAGGCCTCGTACCTGCGCGAGCCCACCCCGCAGGGCGGCTCCGGGTTCGGCGGCACCGCGGCGCAGTGGCGGTCGAGCCGCTGCCAGATCTGCCAGGCGATCGACCGGGACGGCACGTTCCTGGACGCCGGCTGCGCCAACGGCCACCTGATGGAGTCGATCGCGGCTTGGTGCGCGGAGCGAGGGGTTTCACGTGAAACCATACGGCTTCGACCTTTCGGCGGCCCTGGTGGCCGAGGCCCGACGGCGCCTGCCCCAGTGGGCCGACCGGATCTGGGTCGGCAACGCGCTGGACTGGGTCGCGCCCGGCGGGCGCCTGCTGGTCAGCAACTACGTCCCCGCCGAGCAGCGGTCCCGCTATCCGGCGGCGGTGCTCGCCAGCCTGGGATTTCGCGTGGACGGGGTGACCACGCCAGGGGGCCGTGACGGGCGCCCGGTGCCGCCGACCGCGTGGGTCCTGCGGGCCGCGGAGGACTCTTGACCAGAGCGAGCGCGCGGTTACAGTGGCGTAGCGGTTCCGAGTGATCGCGAAAGGGGGGGCAGGGTGTTCATTCAGGTTATTCAGGGTCGAGTGACCAATCCGGGCGGTCTCCAGGAGGAGATGGACCGCTGGCTGGTCGAGCTCCAGCCCGGCGCGGACGGCTGGCTTGGCTCCACGTCGGGCACCACTGACGACGGCGATTTCATCACCGTGGTGCGCTTCGAGTCCGAGGAGGCGGCTCGCCGCAACAGCGACCGTCCAGAGCAGGGCGCCTGGTGGAGCAGGGCGTCCCAGCACCTGGCCGACGTGGCCTTCCACGATTCGGCGCGCGTGCACACCTACAAGAACGGCGGCTCGGACGACGCCGGCTTCGTCCAGGTGATCCAGGGGCATTCCGAGGACATGGACCGCCTGGCCGAGCTGGCCATCAGCGAGGAGAACATGCTCGCCGAGCAGGCGCCGCACATCCTCGGCATGACCGTGGCGGAGCACGGCGACCGCAAGGGCGACTTCACCCAGACGGTCTACTTCACCTCCGAGGAAGAGGCGCGCCGCTGGGAGCGTGAGAACCCGCCGGAGTCGAACCCGCGCTTCGTCGAGGCCTTCAGCCTCATGAGCGACCTGCGCTACTTCGACCTGCGCGACCCGCGGCTGGAAAGCGCCAAGTAGTCCCGGCCATCGCGGCCCCGGCCGGCGGCATCCTCCAAGCGGGGATGCCGCTCCGGCCTGCGCGGGATGCGGCGATTGCGGGGGGTCGCTGGCAATCTGGAGATCGAGAGCGCACCGGGGCCGGTGCCGTCGGCGCGGCCTACAAGCGCCGCTTCCGTCGCCGCGCACGAGATCGACCAGGGAGGTCGAAGTGGAGGTCAAGGAGCTCGGTCACATCGTCCTGTACGTCCGCGACATCGAGCGGTCGTCCAGGTTCTATCGGGACGTGCTCGGCTGGCGGCAGGTGCTGCCCGAGCCGGGGCAGCCCTTGCAGCTCCCCATGGCGATGTTCTCGGCACCGTCGGGACGCACCCACCACGAACTGCTGCTCATCGAGGTCGGGCTCGACGCCGCGGCGCAGCCGCACGGCAAGCGGGTCGGCCTCTACCACTTCGGGCTCAAGGTCGGCGATAGCGACGACGAGCTGCGCGAGGCGCTGGCGCGCCTCCAGGAGACGGGCACCACCCTGCTCGGCGCCAGCGACCACACCGTCACCCACAGCCTTTACATCGCCGACCCCGACGGCAACGAGATCGAGCTGTACGTCGACGTCCCCGACGTCGACTGGCGCAGCAACCCCACCCTGATCGCCGCCCCCATCAAGCCGCTGCGCCTGTAACCCCGACCGGGCTCGACTGGCTGTTCTCCTGAATTAGCTTGTCTGGCCAGGGTATTCTTCACCCATGGCGACGACACACAGGGATCGTGGAACGGGGGGAACCTCGCTGCGTGCACTCGTCGAGCAGTATCGCGACGAGATCAGGGCGGCTGCTGCTCGCCATCACGGCCGACGCGTCCGACTCTACGGGTCAGTCGCCCGCGGCCAGGAGCGCGATGGCAGCGACATCGATCTGCTCGTGGACTTCACCCCGGGAAGCTCGCTGTTCGACCTCATGCGCCTCAATCGAGAGCTTGAAGACCTCCTTGGCAATCCGGTCGACGTCATCTCCCGGGGTGGACTCAAGGCCCGGGACCAAGCCATCCTCGACGAAGCGATCGACCTGTGAGCCGTGGCGACGACCAGCGTATCGACGACATCGTCGAAGCGGCAGCCGAGATCAGCGCTGTCGTCGCCGCCGGCAGAGACGCCTGGGACGGCGACCGGGTACGGCAACTCGCGGTCGAGCGGCTGTTGGAGATCATCGGTGAATCGGCACGAGCGATGACTGCCGACACTCGAGCCCTGTATCCGGAGATTCCCTGGTCCGATGTGATCGGCCTACGGACGGTGCTTGCGCACCACTACCACCGCATCGACTCCGATCAGGTGTGGACGATCGCCGTCATCGACATTCCTGCGCTGCTCGACCAGCTCAAGAACCCGCGCCAAGACTGACCGCCTGGTGGGCGGCGAAATGGCGCGGGTGACCCGTCCCTGGCGGCGCGTCAGTCCTTGGCGCGCCTGGTGGAGTTGGTGAGGCGTGAGCGGAGCTGCTCGATGCGGCGCCGGTTCTCGGGCTTGTCGAGCGCCTGCCTGGCCTGATCGGTGAGCTGGCGGCCCTTCGGGCTGCGCGCGAACTCGATGAGTCGTTGCTTGATGGATGGCATCCGCTGTCCCCTCTGCCCTCGGCGAAACGTGCTCCTGTTGGCCGAAGGTCTCTCCCACCCTGGCGGGTGGTCGCACCGGGCGCGAGGCCGTGCTGACGGTGGACCGTTGTGCGGGATACTCCCCTTCGGCGCCGACGGTATCGGGCAATGGATCAAGGTCCGATAAAGCCGCCCCGATGGCTTGCAACGGCGGCGGCCCGTAGGGACCTGCAACTCCGCCGCGGGCGCATGACGACTGAGGCGTCACAGATCCGCCTGGTCCTCCGTCGTAGGTCTTGGAACCCACGACTGGAGAAGATCATGAACGACCATGCAACCCGGATCGAGGGGGCGACCAGACCTCGCCTGGAGCGGCGGGCGCGGGCCTCTGCTCCCGGCCGCGGGTACGTGATCAGCGTGACGCTGCTGGCCGGGGCGGCGATGCTGGCCGCCGGCATCTGGTCCCTTGCGGCGCCGCGCTCGTTCGCCGAGGCGGTGAAGTTCCCGTACGCGGAGCACTTCATCCACGACCTCGGCGCCTTCCAGGTCGGCATCGGCGTGACCCTACTGCTGGCCGTGATCTGGAGCGACGCGCTCGCCCTGGCGCTGGCCGGCTTCCTGGTCGGCAACACCGTCCACGCCGTCAACCACGTGGTGGACCTCGACCTCGGCGGCCGCGGCTCGGACCCGTGGCTGCTGGGCCTGGTCTCGGTGCTGATCGCGGCGGCCCTGGCGCTGCGGCTCAAGGAGATCGGCTACGTGGTCGGCGCGGTCGGCACGGCCGCCACCCCGAAGCTGGAGCCCTTCGTGCGCCAGAAGACCGCGCTGCTGGTGACCTACCGCCGTGACGGCACCCCGGTCGGTACGCCGCTCAGCGTGGCCGTCGACGGCGACCACGCCTTCTTCCGCAGCTACGAGCGCGCCTGGAAGACCAGGCGTCTCCGCAACCGCTCAGATGTCGAGCTGATGCCCTCGACCGCGCGCGGCAAGCCGACCGGCGCGGCGATCCACGGCCGCGCCAGGCGGCTGGAGGGCGCTGAGGCCAGGCAGGCGGCGCACGCCCTGGCCCGCAAGCACCCGCTGCTGCACGGTGTGCTGGTGCCGTTCATGCACCGGGTGGGGCGCGCCCGCAGCGGCAGGACAGTCCATTTCGAGCTGGTCCCGCTCGAGCGCTGACCCCGCCCTCCCGCTCGAGCGCTGACCCCGCCCTCCCGCTGGAGCGCCGCGCTCCCGCTGGAGCGCGGCGCTCAGCGCTCGAAGGTCGCCACGATCGTGCCGCGGCCCAGCGTGTGCCCGGAGAGGACGTAGCCGAGGAATGCGGGCGTGGAGTCCGCGGTCACCATCTCGAGGCTGTCGGTGTCCAGCGCGTGGACAACGAAGAAGTAGCGGTGCGGGCCGTGGCCCTCAGGGGGCGCCGCGCCGAGGTACTGCTTGATGCTGGCGTCGTTGCGGAGCGTCACCGTGCCCTCGGGCAGGCCGGCGCCGTCCGCCGAGCCGGCACTGGTCGCCAGTTCGGTGACGCTGGCGGGGATGCCGTAGACGGCCCAGTGCCAGAAGCCGGCGGCGGTGGGGGCGTCGGGGTCGTAGCAGGTGACCGCGAAGCCGCGGGTCCCCTCCGGGAACCCTGACCAGGCGAGCTGCGGCGAGGTATCGCTGCCTCCGGCTCCGAAGATCCCGCTGCGCTGCGCCTCGGGCAGCGTCTCGCCATCCTGGACGTCCGTGCTGGTGACCGTGAAGGACGGCACGGGGGCGAGGAAGTCGTACGGGTTCTGCGGCTTGTCGGCCATGGCTGAGCTCCCCTGCTCGATCGACGGCGTGTCCCTCACTCGAAGACGCGGCGGCATATTCCCACAGGCGCGCCTCGGCGCGGGCGTCGGCTCGTGCCCGGGTGGGAGCGCCAGGGTAAGGTCAGCGCATGGAGATCGAGCTGCTCGGGCCCCTGGTGGTGACCAGGGACGATCGGCCGTTGGGCTGGGCGGGGCCCAGCCCCGGCTGCTGCTCGCGCTGCTCGCCCTCGACACGGGCAGAGTGGTCGGGGTCGACCGCCTGGTCGACGGGATCTGGGGAGCGAACCTGCCGGCCGCGCCGCCATTGCCGCTGGGGACGCCGAGCGCGCCTCCGGGCTGCTCCAGGCGGCGCTGGACTTGTGGCGCGGGGACGCGCTGGCCGACTTTCCCGGCGTCCCCGCGGCGCGCGCCGCCGCCACCCGCCTCGAGGAGCTGCGCCTGGCGGCGCCGGAGGATCGCGTCGAGGTCGACCTAGGGCTCGGCCGGCAAGCCCAGGTGATCGGGGAGCTCCAGGCGCTGGTCGAGCGGGAGCCCCTACGCGAGCGCCTGCACGCCCAGCTCATGCGAGCCCTGTACGCGACCGGCCGGCAGGCCGACGCGCTCGGCGCCTACCAGCGCGCCCGCGCGGTCCTGGCCGAGCGCGCCGGCCTGGACCCCGGCCCCGAGCTGCGCCGCCTGGAAGCCCAGCTCCTCGCCCAGGACCCGGCGCTGGCGATCGCTCCGGAACTGTCGGCCGCCGCGCCTCGGGCCACCCGCCCCGGCGGCCCGGCGGTCAGGGGGCCGGACGCCGCCCCACCGGAGCCTGGCGCGGCGGCGGACGTGACCGCACGGGCGCCGGGCGCCACCGCGGCGGTCTGGTGACGCTGGTCGGGCCGGGCGGGGCCGGCAAGACCCGGCTGGCGCTCGAGGCGGTCACGCGGCTGCTGGCCGGCGGCGAGGTCGGGCGGGACGGCGCCTGGCTGGTGGAGTTGGCGTCGCTGCGGGACCCGGCGCTGCTGCCCGGGGCGGTGCTCGACGCGGTCAGTCCCCGGGTGGAGCTGGCCAGGCTGGAGGCGCCGGCCGCCGCCGGCGAGGGCGGCGGCGCGACCCGGCGGCCGCTGCGCGCGCTGGCCAACCGCCACCTGCTGGTGATCCTCGACAACTGCGAGCACCTGGTGGAGGCGGCCGCCAGCCTGGTCGAGACGATCCTCGGCGCCTGCCCGGGAGTGCGCGTGCTGGCGACCAGCCGCGAGGCGCTGCGGCGATCGTCGAGATCTGCCGGGGGTCGACAGCAGCTGGGAGCTGCTGACCCCGCCTGAGCAGGTGGCACTGCGCCGCCTGGCGGTGTTCAGCGGCGGCTGCACCCTGGCGGCGGCCGAGCGCGTCTGCGCCGGCCCGGGCCTGGCCGCTCGGGAGGTGGCCGGCGCGGTCGCCGGCCTGGTCGAGAAGTCCCTGGTGGAGGTCGCTCCCGGAACCACGCTGCCGATGCCGTTCTGGCCCGGGATCGAGCGGGTGGAGCTGCCGCCGGTGCCGGCGCCGCCGCCCGGGGAGCCGCGCTACCGGTTGCTGGAAACGGTGCGCGCGTACGCCGGGGAGCGCCTGGCCGAGGCGGGCGAGGCCGACCAGGTCGCCCGCTCGCACGCCGCCTGGTGCGTCAGCGAGGTCGACCAGAGCCAGACCAAGCTGCGCGGCGCCGACCAGCTCGTCTGGTGGACGCGGGCGCACGCCGAGCACGCCAACCTGCGTGCCGGCCTGCGCTGGCTGCTCGACCGCGGCGACGCCGCCGGCGCGGTCCCCCTGGCCGGCGGGCTCGCATGGCACCAGGGCTTCTTCGGCCAGCGCGCCGAGGCGCTCAGCGACCTGCGCGCGGCGCTGGCGCTTCCCGGCGGGCCTCGCGACCGGGCGCGCGCCGAGGCCGTGGCCACCCTTGCCTGGCTCGGCACGTGGGCGGGCGACGGTGTGGAGGCCTTCGGGGCGCGGGTCGCCGAGGCGGAGGCGATCTTCCGCGAGGTGGGCGAGCAGACCCACGCCGACCTGATCGCCGCGCTCGGGCACAACCTCCGCGAGCGCATGCGGGAGCGGGAGCGCGGCGGGTTGCCGACGTCCGAGTCCTCGCCGTCGCCCGCGCGCTTCGACGCTCCCGCGCTCGAAGCGGTGCTCGCCGAGGACGGGTGGACCCACGCGATCGCCTGGTACGCCATGGTGTCGGTCATGACCGTGGCGCTGGAACGGGCCAACGACGGCGACCTGGCCGGCGCCCGCCGTGATGCCGAGGCGCTGCTGGAGCGGATGCGCCGCCATGGCGACCGCCTCGGCATGATCGACTGCCACGAGCTGCTCTCCGGCATCGCCCTGCTCGGGGGCGACCTCGGCCAGGCGGAGGCGCAGCTCCGCGAGTCGCTCCGGCTCGCCTGCGAGCTGCGCTACCCGGCCGAGATGGCGGTCCAGCTCAGCCGGCTCGGCGAGGTCGAGCTGGGCCACGGCGACCTGGCAGGCGCACGTGCCCACCTGGAGCAGGCGCTGGCCGCCTTCCGGCAGTTCGGCCTGCCCGAC
>WNFU01002393.1_pt1 | contig 25620 bp, 28 predicted proteins | sample 5400121 | NCBI WGS metagenome assembly WNFU01 (sample SAMN13153360, study PRJNA577476) | soil metagenome | isolation source: 100 cm soil or saprolite under grassland replicate 1 | place: USA:California | collected 2016-06-15 | reverse complement strand
GCCACCAAGACTGCCAGCACCAAGCCCGCGAAGCTGTCGAACGGGGTGACGGTGCAGGTGCCGGAGTTTATCAGCCCCGGCGAGAAGGTGCGCGTGGACCCGCGGTCGGGCCAATATCTGGAGCGCGCTAAGTAGGGGCGCAGCATGCTGCGCCCCCTACGTTATCTAGTCAATTCCCGATATCATCTAGTTAATTCCCGATATCTGTAGCACGTCACGACATGATCGTTGACCATCCCCACGGCTTGCATGAACGCGTAGCAAATCGTCGGACCAACGAAGTGAAAGCCTCGCTCGACGAGAGCCTTGCTCATCGCCTTCGACTCTTTCGTCTCAGCCGGTAGCCCGCGCAGCGTCTTCCACGCGTTGACCTTCTGCTTGCCGCCCACAAATTGCCAGAGAAACTGATCGAATGACTCGCCGGCGTCCTTCATCTTCAGAAATGCGCGCGCGTTGCCCACCGCGGATTTCACCTTCTGCTTGTTGCGGATGATGCCCGGATCCCTGAGGATCTTGGCGATCCGGCGGGCATCGTAGCGCGCCATCTTGTCGGGATTGAAGCCATCGAAGGCTCTTAGAAAACCTTCTCGCTTGCGCAGAATGATCGCCCACGACAAGCCGGCCTGAAACCCGTCCAGCACGAGCTTCCCGAACAGTTGGCGGTCGTTGTGCACCGGCACACCCCATTCGGTGTCGTGGTAGGCGATCATCTGTTCGTTATCGGAGGGCCACGGGCAGCGCTGGTTCATGCCTGAAAACTACACCGCCCCACACCACTTTCGTGATGTGGGGCGGGGGCGGGGGCGGTGACGTTTCGTAACTGGTCTAGCGACTTAGCACTTGCTCTTCAGAGGTTTTCACATTCCCACCAGCCACCTGGTCCGATGCGCCCTCGCGGATGATGATCAAGAATTTCGAAGTGCGCCAGAAATCGACCGGCGACGTGATCGTCAGGCTCGGCACGCCGGTGTACTTGTTGTTCTGGCGCTCTTCGGCGACGTAGTCGAGATCCTGCAGTGACGCGACCCGATACTGCCCGCTGGCGCTGGGCAGCGGAATCTGCGTCACCTGGCGCGTGTCGATCGCCGTGAACAGGGTGGGGTCGAGGTTGCGCGCCGGCTGCAGCGTCTTGCCCGTCCGCCACAGAATGAACAGCACGCGGCCGCCGCCCTGCTCGGTGAGAATGCCCTTCTTCTTGAGCTGGTCGCGCGTGCCGATGACGTAGTAGCCCGTCGCCAGACTGTCCTTCAGCGCGACGTTTTCCTCCGTCAGGGCGTTCACGCGGTCGGTGAGCAGGTCGATCGTCGTCTTCTGCCCGGCGATGACCGTCTGCAGGTTGCCGACGGTCGAGTCGAGCGTGGCCCGCAGGCTGTCCGACAGCGTGGTCAGGCTCTTGATGCGTTCGCGGCTCTCGTTCAGCGCGTTCTCGGTCTCCCGGACGCGCGTCACGACGTAGCGCAGCCTGGCGATCAGGGTGTCGTTCGACGCCGTGATCGGGCTCTCGCTGGAGACGTGAAGGCGATTGTTGCGGATCTTGGCTTTGGCGAGCTCGGTGTTGACGTCACTGATGAGCCGCGAGCTGATGGCCACTTCCTGCATCAGGCTATCTTTTTGCGCGTTGACCGACTCGAGCTCGGCCAGCTTGCGCTCGGTTTCGGCCGAGGTCCCGCAAGCGGCGACGAGCGCAAACACCACCGCCGCGGATGTGAACTTCAGCGTCTTCATAGGGACGACTCCCCCATCGAGAATGGTGACAGTACTTTTGCCGCGATGCAGCGGCTGCACGTCGGAACGTCCGGTTACAACTTCCCTGAATGGAAGGGAAGCTTCTACCCGCCCAAGCTGCCGAGCTCCAAGTGGCTCGAATATTACGCCCAACAATTGGGCACGGTCGAGATCAATTACACCTTCTATCGCATGCCCAGCGCCAAAACGGTCGCCGGTTGGGATGCGGCGACACCCCAAGGGTTCACGTTTGTTCTAAAGGCGCCGCAACGTATCACGCACTTCGCGCGCCTGCGCAACATCGACGAACCGCTCCGCTTCTTCCTCGAGACCATTCGCAAGCTTAACGTCAAACTCGGTCCGATACTATTCCAGTTACCCCCCAATTTTACGAAAGACCTCGCGCGGCTCGGTGATCTATTCACCCAGTTCCCGACGGATGTCCGCGCGGCATGTGAGTTCCGTCACGCTTCGTGGTGGTCAGACGACGTGTACGAGCTGCTGCGCAGCACGAACACCGCGCTGTGCATCGCGGATACGGAGGAAGGGACAACACCACTCGTGGCGACCGCCGACTTTGGATACGTGCGGCTACGCGATGCGGGGTATTCCGAGGGCGAGCTGGGAGAGTGGCTGGAGCGGCTGCGTCAGCTAGGGGCCCAATGGACCGACGCCTTCGTCTTCTTCAAACACGAGGAGAAAGGCGTCGGTCCGAAGCTCGCGGCTCAGCTCAGGCAGCTTGATACTGCGGCTCGGGCGGCTGGTACTCCGAATCTCCCCAAGCCAGGAGCGGAATGAAAAACGCGCTTAGAAAGATGATGCCCAGGGTGAATCCCACGCCGTGCCCGAAGTTCTTCGAGATATTGTGAACCACGATGATGGCCATGATGATATTCACACCGGGGATCAAGGCGAGCAGGATCCACCAGACTGGTTTCTGCGCGACCTTCAGCCATATGATGGCGTTGTAGATCGGAACAATCGCCGCCCAACCGGGCTGGCCCGCCTTCTGGAATACCGTCCATACAGCGGCGGTTTCGAACACGAAGGAGATGATCGTGACAATCCAGAACAGCAGGCCCGGCGCATTCGTCGATGTCGAGAACGTGTCCTGCAGGACGGGGAACATGGTTTAGCGCTTCCCCGCGACTTTCCTTCGCTTGGCGGGTTTCTCCTCCGCCGCCGGAGCGCTGAGGCTCTGCTTCAGCGCTTGCATCAGATCGAGCACCTTTGCCTTCGGCGCCTCTTCCGGCTCCTCGGTGATCTGCTTGCCCTCGACCTTGCGGTCGATTTGCTCCTGCATCCGCTCGCGCACGTTGTCCTTGTACTTCTCCGGCTGGAATTCGTCGGTCGCCGCCTGCTCGATCAGCTTCACGGCGAGATCGAGCTCGGGCTTCTTGACCTCGGTCTTGGGGATCGGCACCTCGGCGATGTCGCGGATCTCATCGGCGTAACGCAGCTGCTCCATCACGAGCCCGCCGTCCATGGGGCGGACCATGATGAGGTATTGCTTGCCGCGCGCGGCGTACTGACCGATCGCCACGCGTTTGGTCTTCTCCAGGGCCTCAGCGAGCAGCTTGTACGCCCGTTCGCCCCCTTTGTCAGGACCGAGGAAGTACGTGCGGTCGAGATAGATGCGATCCACCTGCTCGGCGGGAAGGAATTCGACGACGTCGATCGCGCCGGTGGCGCGCTCTTCCAGCGCCTTCAGCTCATCGGGCGTGAAGGTGACGTACTGCCCCTTCTGAAACTCGTAGCCCTTGATCATGTCGCTGCGTTCGACCTTTTCGCCGTCTTTGGAGCAGACGTACTGCTGCTTCAGGCGGGCTCCATCCTTCTTATGGAGCCAGTTGAACGAGATCGCGGCCTTCGACTCGCCGGCAGCGAACAGCTGCACGGGCACGGACACGAGGCCAAACGAGACCGTGGCGGAACCGATGGAATGGGCAGCCATATCGGAGTATGATACGCGCTCATGCCTGCCCGTCGGAAGACCCGCCCCCGCCCCCGCCCCCGCCCCCCGGAAGAGGGGGATGGCGACGCGCTCAGTCCCTATCGTGCGAAGCGCGCGTTCGATCAGACCCCCGAACCCGGGGGGTTAGTCCCCAAGCCGGCGCCAAAACCCGGTGGGTTGCTCATCGTCCACATGCACGACGCCACCCGGCTGCATTGGGACCTACGGCTGGAGATGGATGGCGTCCTCAGATCGTGGGCGGTCCCCAAGGGACCGTCCGCAAATCCTGCCGACAAACGCCTCGCCGTAAAAGTCGAAGACCACCCGCTCGAGTACGGCGACTTCGAGGGGATCATTCCAGAAGGGAACTACGGCGCCGGCACCGTCATCGTGTGGGACCGCGGTGTGTGGGTTCCCCTCGAGGACGTGCGCGAAGGATTCGAAAAAGGGAAGCTGCTGTTCGAGCTGCGGGGTTACAAGCTGCGCGGCCGTTGGACGCTTATCAAGCTCAAGAAGACAGAGAAGGAATGGCTGCTGATCAAGGAGCGTGACGAGTATGTCTCGACCGAGCCGTACTCGAACGAGTCGGTGCTCTCGGGGCTGACCAACGACGAGCTGCGCAACGCGAAGCAGCGCGCGGAGCCGATCAAGAAGGAGTTGGAGAAGCTCGGCGCGCCGAAGCGCGCGCTGCGCGTCGAAGACACCGAGCTGATGCTCGCCGAGACGCGTGAGGAGCCGTTTACCAGGGACGGTTGGGTGTTCGAGGTAAAGCTCGACGGCTATCGCATGCGCGCGGCCTGCCACGACGGCGAGCCGATACTGTATTCGCGCAAGGGACAGGAGTACACCGAGTCATTTCCGGAGATCGCGCGCGCAGTGAAAGCAATTCCGCTCGAAGGCGTGATTCTGGACGGCGAGCTGGTCGTCCTCAACGAGGCGGGGAGGCCGAACTTCAATATGCTCCAGGCGCGCGCCAGGCTCGGCGCGCGCGAAGCGAAGCGCGCCGCCATCGAGGCGCCGGCGACGCTGTATGTGTTCGATCTCCTCGCGTTCGCGGGCTACGACTTGCGCAAACTCCCGCTCATCACGCGCAAGGAGATTCTCCAGAAGGTGCTGCCGCAGACCGGTCCGCTACGGTACTCGGAGCACTTCGAAAAGAACGGCGAGGCGCTCTACGAGCAGGTCGTAAAGCTGGGACTCGAAGGCATCATGGCCAAGAAGGCCGACAGCCCGTATCGCAGCGGCCGTTCCGCCGATTGGCTGAAGATTCGCGCCGACCGAATCGACGACTTCGTCGTCGTCGGGTTCACGAAGGGGAAAGGATCGCGCGGCGGCTTCGGCTCGCTCCATGTCGGCGCGTACAAAGACGGAAAGCTGATTTACTGTGGCCGCGCGGGATCCGGCTTCAGCGGCGCGCAGCTGGACGAGATCAGTGCCGAGCTGCAATCGGTCGTGCGGAATACACCGCCATGCGAGCCGCCCGAGCACGGCGCGCTGCCCAAGGGGCCGGACCATACCTGGGTCGAGCCGAAGCTCGTGTGCGACGTGCGCTACAAGGAGATCACGCGCGATGGACTCCTCCGGCAATCGGTTTTTGTCCGGTTCAGAGATGACAAGAAGCCCGAGGATGTGATGATGCCGGGACTCGGGGCTCGGGACTCGGGACTGGAGGAGCCAACCCCTAGCCCCAAGGCCCTAGCCCCCAGCCCCCGAGAAGTAAAGTTTTCCAACCTCGACAAGATCTTCTGGCCCGACGAGAAGTACACCAAGGGCGATCTCATCGAGTACTATAGGTCGATGGCGCCGTGGCTGCTGCCATATCTCAAAGACCGCCCCGTCGTGCTCACGCGCTATCCCGACGGGATCAGCGGAAAGTCATTCTATCAGAAAGACGCGCCGGGCTTCGTGCCGGACTGGATTCAGACGATCCCGATCTGGAGTGAAGACACACAGCGCGATATCGCCTACTTCGTCTGTAATGACGTGGAGTCGCTCGTCTATCTCGTGAACCTCGGCACGATCCCCCTGCACATCTGGGGCAGCCGGATTACCGATCTCACCAAGCCCGACTGGTGCCTCATCGATCTCGATCCGAAAGACGCGCCGTTCGCACACGTCGTCACGCTCGCGAAGACGATGCGCACGCTGTGCGAAGAAGTCGAAATGCCGGCATTCATCAAAACGACGGGCAAATCGGGGTTGCATATCATGCTGCCGCTCGGCCGCCAGCTGACCTACGCGCAGTGCCTGCAGCTCGCCATCTTGTTCGCGCGGCTCGTCACCGACCAACACAACGACATCGCGACCACGGCGCGCACGATCAGCAAGCGCGACGGCAAAGTCTACGTCGACGCCTTCCAGAACCGCGCCGGTCAGCTCATGGTCGCGCCCTACAGTGTGCGCCCCTCCCCCGGCGCGCCGGTGTCGATGCCGATCGAATGGGATGAGGTGGGCGGCAAGCTCCACAACAGCAACTTCACGATCACCAATGCGCTGAAGCGCATGCAGAAGCTCGGCCACGATCCGGTCGTGGGAGTGCTCGAGACCAAGCCCGATCTGGTTCATGTGCTGGAACGGCTCAATGAGCGCCTTGGCGAAGACTGACGACGGCCTGCTCGTTCGGCCACACGATGCGCGCCTGCTGTACGTGTTCGCGCATGGGGCGGGGGCGGGGATGCGACACCATTTTCTCGCGCAGGCCGCCGACGTCTTCGCGGGGCGCGGCATCGCGACCTACCGGTACGAGTTTCCCTACATGCAGGCCGGAAAGAGCCGCCCCGATTCGCCGGGGGTGGCTGAGGCTGCCGTGCGTAAGGCCGTTGCGGCAGCGGCACACGCCGCGCCCGGGTTGCCGCTCATCGCGGGTGGGAAGTCGTTCGGCGGGCGAATGACGTCTCAGGCACAGGCTCATGAGGCGCTTCCGAGCGTCCGCGGTCTCGTTTTTCTCGGCTTCCCGCTGCACGCGCCCGGCCGGCCGAGCACCACGCGCGCCGAGCATTTAACGTCCGTTGACGTGCCCATGCTATTTCTGCAGGGGACGCGCGACGAGTTTGCGCAACTCGATTTGCTGCAAGAGGTGGTCCGGGGTTTGGGCGATCGCGCGACGTTGCATCTCATCGACGAGGGCGACCATTCGTTCAAGGTGCCGAAACGAACGGGCAAGACGGAGAACGACGTCATGAACGAGCTCGCCGCAACAATCCAACAATGGTCGACGGGGCTAACCAATGCCTAACTACTGGCTGGTCAAGACAGAGCCGAGCACATACAGCTACGACGACATGGAGCGCGAACAGACGGCAGTGTGGGACGGGGTGAAGAATCCCGTGGCGCTCCGGAATCTCAAATCGATGCACCCGGGCGATCAGGTGCTCGTTTATCACACCGGCGACGAGAAAGCGGTGGTCGGGTGGGCGACCGTCGTGTCGGCGCCCTACCCGGATCCCAAAAAGAAGGACGAGAGGCTCGTCGTGATCGACCTCAAGGCGCACCGCCGCGTGCCCAAGCCGGTGACGCTGGCGCAGATCAAAGCCGACAGGACGTTCGCGGACCTGCCGATTGTACGACAGGGGCGCCTGTCAGTGAGTCCGGTGACGGCGCCCCAGTGGAAACGAATCCTGCAACTCAGCGGTGCGAACGATTAGCGCTTCTTCCTGCTGACCCTGGGGGCACGACGTTCCGCGCGCGCGGATGCGATGCCCGCGGCGACGCCGGCCACGATCGCCGCCCGTCCGGCGGCCTTCAACACTTTCCCAGTGCGCCGCAGCGCCGCCTTGAGGCGCCTCCGGCGCTGCTCGGTCTCGACCCGTTTCCGCGCTTCCTTCAGCAGCCGGTCGGCTTCGCGTGCAGCGGTGTCCGCCCATTTCCGAGCGGTCTTCGCTGCCTGGACGGCGGCTGTCTTGATGCGCTCCGCGCGTGAAGCCATGACTTCATCCCTCCGTAAGGGTCGCCTAGTGCTACCCGTCAGGCGCCGAGAGTTTCGGCGGCTTTCCTCACGTCTTTGGGCTTGACCCACAGCAACGCGCCGTAACGTCCTGGGCCGGTCCGTACTGCGCTGGTGGCGGTGACGTTGATTCCAGCCGCCCCGAGTCGCGATAGCAGCTGCGCCATCGCGCCGACGCGATCGTCACCCTCCACCAGAAATACAGTCTTGGGCTTTGAGACCTTGAGTCCAGCGGCTTTTGCCGCTGACAGGAACGCGACGGCGTCGGCGGGCACAAGGTCGATCTGGGATCGCCGCGCGCTCGGGAAGGCATGGATCGCTAGCAGGTTTACGCCAGCGTCACGCAACCTGCCGAACAGCTTTGCTCCCTCGCCCGGCTTGTCCGGCGCAGTGACGTAGTAGTAGTCAACCTTGCGAATCGTGTCTGGCATGGCTTCCTCCTTGGGGCGGGGACGTCGTTTTCAATTTACGTGCGGTTCACGCCGCCCGCTGTCGAGCCAGTCGCCACCGGCGTGTCACGACCCATGCGGCAAACGCGATCAGCCCAAGGGGGAGTACTACACCCAACGATTGAACCGCCAATGACAGGAGCGCCACGAAGTTGCGCCACGACTGGGTGAATGCTTCACCCATGACGCTCTTCCCGGCGGTACCCACGATCGGCGCCGGCTCGTGCACCGTCACGCTGAGTGTGCTCATCGCCGTGTGGGCCTTGAGATAGCGGATTCGGCCCTCGTAGCGGTCGATCTCTTCTCGGACGCGGGCCAGTTCCCGCTCGACGTCGAGCACGTCCTTCAGCTTGCCCGTACGCGTTGCGAGCAGGTCGATCAGGCGGCGCTCGAGCCGCCGCGCATTCTCCATGCGAGCCGAGACATCCACGAATTGCTCGCCGACATCTTCCGCCTCCACGGTCACGTTCTCGAGCTTTCCGATGGGTGCGAGTCCCGACAGACTTTCGTCGAAGCGCTGGGCGGGGATCTTGAGCTCGAGCCTGGCGTTCCGCAGCTGCGACTTACCGGTGGTGATGTCCGTGCTGGCGACGTAGCCGCCGAACCGTGTCGCGAGCTGCCGGACCAGAGCGACGGCGGGTTCCAGCGAGTCGACTTCGATGGACACGTCCGCGGTCCGGATGACCATGCTGGCGTCGTCCGCTACGGAGATGGGGGGAAGGGCATCCGCCACTCCCGTGGCCGCGACCTCTTGGAGAGCTACCGGTGTCGGGCGTCCGTTCTTGTCGTAGCCAATGCGCGGACGCTGTAAGCTCACGGTTGCGGTGGATGCCAAAGAGTAGGCCGTAGACTTCCTTTCCTTGCAGCCAAGGAAAGCGGCGGCGAGAACCAGGACGAAGAGCGATCTCACGGGGAGGCTCCGGTGGAGGATGCCTGAAGAGACGGGCTCCTTCTGACTCCTTGCACACCGTCCGCCCGTAGATTTGTCGATATGGACGGCATCGCCGTAAAGCTCGAGCGCCTCAAACGCGAAGCGCAAAAGGAATGGAAGCGGAAGTGGCGCAAGAAGGTGCGGCAGGCTGCGCCCGCGACCGCCGCCGAATGGCGCGCGCTCGCCGCCGCGGCGCTCGGCGCAGTCCTGAAGATCGCGCTGATCATCGCGTTGCCATTTGCCATCTTGGTCCGCGGCTCGGTGTTCATCTATGAACACGGCACGAGGTCCGTGTGGTTGGCGGTCGCTACGGCAGGAATCCTGACCGGTGGCGTGATTACGGCCTATGCCGTGTGGGTCGCCCGGAAGTTCATGAGTCGGGGAGTGCGCGGCGGGAGGGCGCTCGTGATGCCAGTGGCGAAATGGGTCGCATTGCCGCTGGTCCTTTTCTACTGCGGCTATGCCCTACTCTATGTCGCCAGCGTGAACGCCAAATCAGCGCCCGTGCGCGCCTACTACCGGTCCGTCCATCCGTTGCTTAGGCTCGCGCTGTCGACGGCGATTCTTGCCGACCGCGACATCCTGATCACCGATACCGGTCGCGTGCCGGAGGACTACGGCAAGATGGGCCTACCGACCAACAGTCGCACTCGCCATTACAAGCAGAAGGATGGCTGGGTTCATGCGGTCGACCTGCGGACCACGGGGCGTGGCATCATCAAGAACCGCGGCGTGCAGTTCTACTTCTGGCTGATGGGATTCGACACGCGGCGGCACGTCGGCACCGCCGATCACCTGCACGTCGAGTTGAACTAGGCGAACAGCTTCTGCAGCTCGGCAAACGGGATGCCGTAGGCCTCCAATGTCCCGTACGTCCCTTTCTCCCTCCATTCCCTGGCCATCCGGCGCACTAAGCCGAGCGTCGCCCGCATCGGCGCCGAACCAAACGTCACCCGTCGCACGCCCAGCGCGGCCAGCTCTTTGAGTGTCGGAGCGTTGGGCGTACCGAGGATGTTGACCGGCGCGCGGATCTGCTGTACCAGCTGTTCGATTGTGTCCCGGTCGCCGACAAACGGCACGAACACCGAATCGGCGCCGGCCTCGCGAAACGCGTTCCCGCGCCGCACCGCCTCGGCCATGCGCTGGTCTCGCGAAATCTCCGGTGCTTCGAATGCGTCGGTTCTGGCGTTGAGCACGAGACGAACACCAGTCGCATCGCCGGCACGACGTGCAGCCCGCACCCGCTCGACGGCCAGCGAGAAGTCGATCAGGTGCTTCTCTTCCATCCGATCTTCAAGATTCATCCCCACCGCACCGGCATCGATCACCCGACGCGCCGTCTCGGCGACGGCGTCCGGCGTCTGCCCGTAGCCGGCTTCCATGTCTGCCGTGATGGGAACGGCGCAGCGGCGCGTAATTCGCGACACGGCCGCGAGCATCTCGTCGCGACTGATGCGCTCGCCGTCCGGCAGCCCGAGACTGAAGGCGATCCCCGCGCTGGTCGTCGCGAGGGCGGGGAAGCCCGCTTCAACGAAGATGCGGGCGCTGCCAGCGTCCCACGCATTGGGCAGAACGAGCATCGGCCCTTCGACGTGGAGCCGTCGGAGCGCTTCAGCCTTGCTGGCGCTCACCGCGCCGCGCGCGCCGCCTTCCACTGTCGCGGGTCCCACAAGGTGGCCGGCAGCGCGACGTTGGTCTGGATCTGTTCGTACTGCTCGAGAAACTGCTGCTGCCCATCGACGAGGAACTCCACTTCCGCCGACACCCAGCCGCCGCCCATCGGCGCGTACTTGTTGAAGCGCGTGTCGGCGGTCTTCGCGGTATCGCGCGGCGTGGGTTCCAGCATTCTCACGAAGACGAGACGCTCCTTGTCTACCCAGAATTGGCGCGTATGTAGGTCGCCCGCTTTCGCGCCGACGATCCAAACCGGCCTCCCTTGCCAGCTCCCTTCGCTCAATACCGAGAGATCGAACACCCGCGGTGCCTGCCGGAGTTGCGCTATGGTTCGCTCGACCGGCTGCATATAGACGTCGAACCCCAGCACGAGCAGGGGATGCACGAAGACCCGAGAGCTCAAGAGCGAGTCGTGCCGGAACGGAAAGATCGAGTCGTTCGCGAACAGCACACCATTCCCGGAATCCGCCGGCTGGAACTCGATACGCAGCTTCCCGGGCGCCTGCAGCCATTCGCGCCAGGTCGAATGCTCGATCGTGCCGTCGGGATGATGCTCGGTGTTGTTCTGGAGGAAGGTGAGCGTCCGATACCATTTGCCGTCGTACCGCGCACGCATCGCGGTGAGCAGCTCCCGGGGAGTCGTAATCTGAATCACGCTAAGCAAGGTGATCAGCGCTTGGCTCATATCACCTCGCCAGGCGGTAGCCTGTTTTGCGAACCGTGAGAATGTGCTTCGGGTTGGCGGGATCGCGCTCCAGCTTGCGGCGTAGCTCGGCGACGTGGGTGTCGACCGTGCGGCTCATCACTTCGGCGCTATAGCCCCAGACTTCTGTGAGCAGCTCGGTGCGCGTGATGCAGGCGCCGTCGCGCCGGATCAGCGCCAGCAGGAGATCGTACTCCTTAGGAGTCAAGGCCACGGCCGAGCCGTCGCGCAGCACGGTCCGCGACGGCGTGAGCACCTCGATCTCGCCGAACTTCTCGAAGGGCGGAGCCGGCGGCCCGCCGTTCTTGCGTGGCAGGGCGACGCGACGCAGCAGCGCCTCGATGCGCGCCAGCAGCTCGAGCACACCGAAGGGTTTTGTCACGTAGTCGTCGGCGCCGAGCCGCAGGCCGCGGACTTTGTCGGCCTCTTCACCGCGAGCGGTGAGGATCAGCACCGGCATGCCGTGGCCATCTTCGCGCAGCGCGCGCAGCACGCGGAAGCCGTCCATGCCGGGCAGCATCAAGTCCAGCACGACGAGATCGGGATTGCCGGTCCGCGCGCGCGAGAGCCCGCGCGTGCCGTCCTTGGCGACTTCGACCTCGTAGCCCTCGATCTCGAGATTGTTGCGCAACCCGTACGCGAGATCGGGGTTGTCCTCGATCACCAGGATTCGCTTCGATCCTGTGACGGGGGCGATCATGCGGGTAGCTCGATCACGACGCGCGTTCCCCCGCCACCGGTATCGGGACTGGTGTCATCGATCCAGGCGCGTCCGTGATGCAGATCCGCCAGCTCGCGCACCACCGCGAGCCCGATGCCGCTGCCGGCAACGGACGAGCCACGGTCGCGCTCCAATCGCCAGAACCGCTCCCAGACGCGCTCGCGGTCGGCGCGCGGGATGCCCGGTCCACCGTCGTCCACCCACAGCCGCGCGATGCTATTGTCGCGCGTCGCGCCGATGCGCACTTCCTGCCCCGCGGGGCCGTACTTCACGGCATTGTCGAGCAGGTTGAGGAGCATCTGCCGTACCGCGCCGGGGTCCGCCGGCACGACGAGGTCCTCGGGCACGGTCGCGGCGACCGTGGCGCCGCGCGCCGCCGCCAGCGGCGCAAAGCCATCGATCACTTCCTGGACCAGCGGCGCGAGCGCGGTGGGTTCAGGTGTGATGTGCGTCGTCTGCCGCTCTGATCGCGAGAAGTGCAGCAGGTTCTCCACGAGATGGGTCAGGCGTCGAGCTTCCTGGTCGATGATCGCCAGCGAGCGGCGGCGCTCTTCGTCGGAGCGCACGCGCCCCAGCGTCAGCGTTTCTGAGAACATCCGGATCTGTGCGAGCGGCGTGCGGAGCTCGTGCGAAACGCCGGAAATGAAATCGGAGCGCAAGCGCGTGAGCTGTGACTCGCGGCGGAGCTGCAGCAGCGCCGTGCCGATCAATGCCGCCGTCAGACCGAGCAAGCCGAGGATGAGGGGCAGCCGAGACTTGGGCAACCCGCCGATGATGAGCTTGTCCGCCATCGCCTCGCGCAATGTCACCTGCGCGTAGAGATCGCCCATGTCGGTGCCGACCGTGTCGCGCGCCGTGAACGGTGACGTGTATTGCACGGGAGACCGATAGATCTCGACGCCGTAGCGGTCGGTGATGATCATCGAGCCCATCGAATCGTACTGGACGCCGCCGGTGAGTGGCCGCGGCAGCAGCGCGAACTTCTGCGTATCCGTCGCCTGCACGACGAGTGGCGTAAGCGCGGTGGGCTTCGCCTCGAAGCCGAGCGCGGTGCGGAGCGTCCCGTCCTTGTCGCGCAGCACGGTGTAGGCGACATACCGCCGGTCGCCGTCGGGTTGGCCGAGCACCGTCCCCATGTGCCACGACGTGTCGTACACTGTGCGGGTGTGCAGAGGCAGCGTATCGACCAGCCATTTACGGACGCGGGGTGGCAACTCCTGCCCCGAGGTCTGTAGGTGCTTGTTTTTCAGATCCATCCAGAACGTGAACCGGATATACGGCGCAATGGAGAAGTCGCGCTCCATCGTGTCGAAGTGCAGATCCCTGGGCTTCGGAGGCGCCTTGTGCGGCGCCGTCTCGTGCGCATGCTGCAAGGCTTTGAGCGGCGGACTGACGGCGTAGTAAATGTCGGTCGCGGTCCGGAGCGCCACGCGCGCAGCGGCGAGTCGCGCGTAGTCGCGCAGCACCCGATCGGCCTGGGCGCGATGATAGCGGGCCGTCCCGTACGCCTGAACCGCCAGCGCCGCCGCCACCCCAAATGCGAGCACCAGCAACACGGCGACCACGGCGCCGCGTCGCACCCGGAAACGAGTCATGGATTAAGAATCCTGCTTCGTCGACGAACCGGCAACAGTTTGCTGACTCCACTGGACGGTTCTCTGACAAAGGCCAGGCGGAAACCGGCCTACATTCGAGGGAGCAACCCGTAGGTCGCGGTCCAAGTGTCGACGGCCACTTGGCCCGGCCTCACCGACCCGGAGCGCAGGACTTGGCTCCGGGTTTGGTTTTTTGGACAAATGAAATGGCGGGGGAAGACATGTAGGGGCGCAGCACGCTGCGCCCCTACGACAACACGATTCGCTTTAGCGGTTGGACATTGACGGCACCACCCGCATTCTGCCAATCATCTCGGCGACCCGCTCGGCGACGATGCCGAGCGCGCAGCCGATCGCCAACGCGATCATGATTCGGATCCCGCCGTTAATCGCGACTGCGCGCGCTCCCATGGCGGTGGCGGCACCGACGAACGCACCGGCGGTATACGACAACAGCGGGATGCGCGCCTGGAACACCATACCGAAGACGGCAGCGCCGAGGAGCAGGGCGTCCAGAAGGTCGTTCCGCCCGAGCGCGGTCGACACGGCGGCATATAGCAGCGCCCAGACGACTCCGGACGCCGAACCGAGTACCGACTTCTGCAGTCCCATCACACCGCCGCCCGCGCCGATGAAGCAGGCGAGACCGACGATGACGGGCCAGAGCTGCAGCGGCAGCTTGCCGAAATGGGAGATGACTGCCCAGAGGGCCGCGACAATGGCCAGACTGAGTGCTTTGGTGGTCGACGCGCTCATCGGTTGGGCCTCCTCCTTAGAAGGGGGAATGCGGCGCCAACATAATGAACCGGCACTGCACGGTGCAACGCTGTACGGCTAAGCCCGTTGAATTACATAGGCTTCCATCGCGTAATACTCGGGCAGGCCGAGGCGGTCGGCGCGCGCCGCCGTCTCCAGATTCCGGGCCTCCACCCGCTGCCAAAACTCGCGCTCGTCGTAGCCGGGGAAGGGCGCCGTGTCCTTCTGCGACTGGTGGCGGAAGATGGCGAGGATCTTCGCTTGCAGCTCGTCCTGCGACAGGGGCACGAGGACGTCGGCCTCGGTCAGCGACCATTCCTGCCACGCGCCACGATACAGCCACACCTCGGGTCGCTGACCCTTGAAACGCTCCAGCGCTCGCTCGACGGCAGCTTTGCAGGTGCGATGGGTGCCGTGCGGATCCGAGAGGTCCCCGGCGACGAACACGAGATCGGGCCGCACCTCGTCGAACAGCCGCAGCACGATGGCGATGTCGTCGTCGGAGAGCGGACGCTTGCGCACTTCGCCGGTCTGATAGAACGGCAGATCGAGGAACCGCGCGGCGTTCGGCGGAATCCCCACGGCCGCCAACGCCGCAATCGCTTCCGATTCCCGAATGAATTTCTTGAGGTTCTGCACCACGGGGATGTCGACGTCACCGGGCGCCTTCTGTTCCATGCCGGTATTGACCGTGCTGCGGGCGCGCTGCACGGCGCCCGGGTCCAGCCCCAGCGATCCCGCGGCCCGTTCGACGAAGTCGAGATGGCGGGTCACGTCGTGATCGAACACCGCGATGTTGCCGCTCGTCATGTAGGCGACGACGAGCGCGTTTTCGTTTTCCCACAGCTTGCGGAGAATGCCGCCCATCGAGATGACGTCGTCGTCGGGGTGTGGCGAGAAGACGAGCACGCGCTCGTGGGCGGGCAGCTTGGCACGGCCACGGATCTTGTCGCGCAGGCGATTGAACACTTGCCCGTTGATCGGACCCGCCGAGCCGGCGCGGGCGAGCAGCGGGCTCAGCTGGTTCTCGGCGTAGTCGCGGGCGGACAGCTTGAGCACCGCCTTGCCGCTCCGTTCCGCGAGCCAGACGACGGAGCGCTCGACCATCGCGGGCGACCAGTCGATGCCTTCGAGGATCCACGGTGTCTTGATCCGCGTGAGCTCGGCGGCGGCCGGCAGGTCGAGATAGACGGTGACGCTGGGGTGGCGCTGCAGGAAGGTCGCGGCGACATCGTGTGAGATGTCGCCCTCGACCGCGCGCGCCACGATTCCCGCCTTGTGCTCGCCGGTTGCCAGCAGCGCGATCTCCTTGGCGTCGAGGATCGTCGCGACACCCATCGTCACCGCTTCACGCGGGACGTTTTCCACGCCGAAAAAGTCGGCGGCCGCGTCTTTGCGAGTCAGGGTGTCGAGCGTCACGATGCGGGTCCGCGACGTCGCGTCGGAGCCTGGCTCGTTGAATCCGACGTGCCCCGTCTTGCCGATGCCAAGGAGCTGGAAATCAATGCCGCCCGCCGCTCTGATGGCCTCCTCATACGCGGCGCACGCTTCCATCACGCGCTCGCGCGGGGTCACGCCCTCGGGGATGTGGACGTTCTCCTTGGCGATGTTCACGTGCGCGAAGAAGTTCTCCCACATGTAGCGGTGGTAGCTGTGGGGACTGTCGGGCGTCATCGGGTAGTACTCGTCGAGATTGAACGCGATGACGCGTGAGAAATCGACTTCCCCCGCCTGATGGCGGCGAATCAATTCCTCATAGACGCCCAACGGAGTGCTGCCGGTGGCGAGGCCGAGCACCGCCCGGCCGTTGGCGCGGGACTCGCGCTGAATGACCTCGACGATCCGCTCGGCGACCGCGGCGGCGAGGTCCGAGTGCTCGGGGAAGACGACGGTGCGTAGCCGCTCGCGGTCGCGCGAGCTCTCGATGGTGGTCGGGGGCGCCCCCCCCCGGTGGGCGGCAGCCTGAGTCATCTACACCTTCACCTCGATCGCCGCACCCCGTTTGTAACGCACGTACAGCCACGCCATCGGGACGATCAACATGCCAGCGGCGATGATCGTCAGGGCGAGGAGCACGGCCGACAGCAGAACCGCTCGCTGCGACGTCTGCGCCGCGTGGAACAGCGCCGAATCCTGTTTGGCCAGCAGGACGATCATGGCCTGCCGGGCGTCGGTGCCGGCGCCCGAGCCGGTGCTCGTCAGGCCGCCGAGCACGGTCTGGACCCGCGCGCGATCTTGATCGTCGGTCATCGAGTTCCCGAGATCGGCGAGCTCGACGCGAAGCTGGCGTCCCAGGGTGTCTCGCTGTGCGACCGCCTCGGCGCGGCGGAACGCGGGGTCGGTGCTGGTCGCCATCTGGCGCCACACCTCGAGCCCCGCGTTGTAGCGATGCAGCGTCTCGGACGTGCGGGCGCCGAGGGCCACCGTTTGGGCGGCTTCATTCAGCGAGAAGATCAGCCACAACCCGATTACGAGGGCGAGCGCGAGCGTGACGGCACTGATGGTTACCGCAATCCCCGGCCGGATGAGCGTGTAATCCTTCATGGCGACGGCGAAGGACGACCGGCCGACGGACGGGCGGGAGGGGAAACCAGAAGGAGGCGTCGTCATGGGGCCCACGCTAGTCTCCGCTTGACGGCGCTGCAAGGGGGCGCAATTTCTACTGTGCGCCCCCCACACGACACCCCCCGCCCGCGCACCGCCGTGCCCCGGGTGCGTTTCGGGATGCCGATGGAGGACACGTTGACTGCAGTGTTTCGCGGGGACGAAGGCGAAGTGCTGAGCCAGGCGAGCGCCGTCGTCGGACGCCCGGTCGTCTTGTGGGAAGTCATCGGGCCGCACCAGGCGGTCCCTCGCGCGAGCAGCGGTCCCGATGTCGGTGCTCGGCCTCCCGGCTTTGATCTGGGCGCCATCCTGCAGCGTTGGAGCGTCCCGGTTCCCGTCGGTTCTCGTTGGGTCACGGCGCCCGGGGCCACGCCTGATGCCTGGGTCATCGCGCCCGTCCGGTCCCGTCCGCCCGCGCCTCCGCCCGGCCGCGAACGGCGCAGTCGCGAGCGACTCGCGCTCGAGCTAGCCGGGCTCGCCCTTGGACTGATCGGGACCCCTGGTGGGGCGGCGTCCTCGGAAACACCCGCGGCGTCGTCCGGCATGCTCGTCCTTCAGGCCAGCAATCCGTTGACTGCCGCGCGCGCCGGATTGCAGCTCTCCATGGAATCGATCGGACGGTGGGTGGACCTGGCGGCAGATCGACGCCTGGCGTTGCTGGACGATCTCGGTCAGGTGCTCGAAGACCTCGACCGGACGTCGGAGATGCTGCACGCGCTGCGCGCGAGCGCGCGTGCCGGCATCTTGACGGCGCGCGGCAGCGGCCGATTCGACGCCGTGCGCGTGGTGCGCTCCTGCCTCACGCTGGAACGGCGCTTGCTGCGCGATCGGGGCGTCGATCTCGACTTTACGACGGCGCTGGAGGTGATGTACGTCAAGGGCGATTCGAATGCGCTGTTCGACTTGCTCGTGAGCGCCGTGCGCAACGCCGCCGAAACGAGTGCCGGCAAGCCGGCGCCGGTACGCGTTGAGCTGGAACAGATTGGGACGGAGTTGCAGCTCGTCGTCCGCGGCGGCCGGGCGCTGGCCGATCTCACGAAGGTGCGCAGCGTGGCGGAGAGTGCCTTCAACGGCACGGTACGGCTCGAGTCCCCCGCCGGCGAAGTCACAACACTCACGATCGCGCTGCCGCTGCCGCCGCAGCGGGAAGCGGACCGCCGGGGTTCTTAAGCCAGCAGCGCCTGCAGATCCAGTGGCCGCGTGTGCATCCGGATCCCGCCGTCCGGACCGCGTGGCCATTCGTTTTCGGGCCGGTCACGATACAGCTCGATGCCGTTGCCGTCGGGATCGCGCAGATAAACCGCTTCGCTCACCCCATGATCGGAAGCGCCTTCCAACGCGACGCCGTGCTCCACCACGCGGCGCACGGCTTCCGCCAGCGCCTCGCGATCGGGATAGAGAATCGCGACATGGTAGAGCCCCGTCGTTCCGTCGGGCGGGCGGGGGGCGCCGCGGCCGGCCCAGGTATTCAGGCCGATGTGATGATGGTAGCCGCCGGCGGAGAGAAAAACGGCGTCGGGACCGTAACGGGCCGTGACTTCAAAGCCCAACGCGTCGCGGTAGAAGCGCAACGCCCGATCCAGGTCACTCACGGTGAGATGGACGTGGCCGATTCTGGTTCGAGGATCGATGGTCATGTCATCTCCGAAACACTCCGGGGTTCCCCGGTTAGATTTCCCGGCATGAACGGAGCCAAGATTCCTACCCCGGTAAACGAGCCCGTCCTCGCGTATGCGCCTGGATCACGCGAGCGGACTGAGCTCAAGCAGGCCCTCAAGGACCTGAGCGGCCGTCAGATCGAGATCCCTGTCGTCATTGGCGGCAAGGAAATCCGAACCGGCAAGACCGTCGACACGGTGATGCCGCACTGCCATCGGCATGTGCTTGCCAAAGTGCACCAGGCTGGCCCGGAGGAAGTCACCGCGGCGGTCAAGGCGGCCCGCGACGCGTGGCGCGATTGGTCGACCTGGAGTCTGGCCGATCGCGCGGCCGTCTTCCTCAAGGCGGCCGACCTGCTCGCGACGCGCTGGCGTGCCATGCTCAACGCAGCCACGATGCTCGGCCAGAGCAAGACGGCGTTCCAGGCGGAGATCGACGCCGCGTGCGAGCTGATCGACTTCTGGCGCTTCAACATCCATTACGCCGAACGGATCCACGCCGAACAGCCGCTGTCGCCCGCGGGGGGGGCGATTTGGAATGCCATGGAGTACCGCGGGCTCGAAGGATTCGTCTACGCCATCACGCCCTTCAACTTCACCGCGATTGGCGGCAACCTCCCGACGGCGCCGGCGATGATGGGGTGCACCGTCGTCTGGAAACCGGCCGCGACGGCCTCCTACTCGAATTACCTCGTCTTCCGCCTGCTGCAGGAGGCGGGCCTGCCCCCCGGCGTCATCAACTTCGTGCCCGGTCCCGCGACCGTCATCAGTGAGCGGCTGCTGGCCGACCGGCACCTGGGCGGAATCCATTTCACCGGGTCCACGGAAGTTTTCCAGACACTCTGGAAGCAAGTCGCGACGAATCTCACCGGCTACGCGGACTATCCGCGACTCGTCGGCGAGACGGGCGGCAAGGACTTCATCCTCGCGCATTCCAGCGCCGACGTGGATGCGCTCGCGACGGGAATCGTCCGTGGCGCCTTCGAGTATCAGGGTCAGAAATGCAGCGCTGCATCGCGCGCCTACGTGCCGGAGTCCCTGTGGCCCAACCTGCGCGAGCAGGTGCTCGGCATGCTGGCGGATGTGCACGTGGGCGACCCTGCCGACTTCCGCAACTTCATGGGCGCCGTGATCGACCGGAAATCGTTCGACAAGATCAAGCAGTACATCGAGCAGGCGAAACGCGATCCCAAAGCCAAGGTTCTGTTCGGAGGCGAGTGCGACGATTCCGATGGCTATTTCGTACATCCGACCCTGATTCAGGTCGAGGATCCGGCCTACCGCACCATGTGCGAAGAAATCTTCGGACCGGTGCTGTCGCTGTACGTGTATCCGGACAAACAGTGGAAGGAAACGCTGGCGCTCGTGGACCGCACGTCGCCCTACGCGCTCACCGGTGGCGTCTTTGCGCAGGACCGTGCGGCGCTGGCCGAGGCCGATGCGGCGCTCCGCTATGCCGCCGGCAACTTCTACCGCAACGACAAGCCGACGGGCGCTGTCGTGGGACAGCAGCCGTTCGGCGGCGGGCGTGCCAGCGGCACCAACGACAAAGCGGGTAGCCTGCTCAACCTGATCCGCTGGACCAGCGCCCGGGCGATCAAAGAGAACTTCGTCCCGCCGCGCGACCCGTGGTATCCGTTCATGGCGGAGGCTTGAAGGCTCCGCTGCTCGTGTGGGCGCTGGCGATAGCGTTTCTATTGCTGGTGACGTCTTTACTGATTGGTTCTTTCACCAAACCAGAGTTCCCAGCATATCAAGTCGGGCCGAGCCCGAATGGCCTCTACACGCTGGATGCCTCTGCGGGGGATCGCTGGCAACGATTCGACTTCGCGCGCAATGCGGTGATCGACTCCGGACCGTGGGACGTCGCGTTTCGGCGGAATCACGTGATCACGGCTCCCGGCGCTGGAGCGCTGGACTTGGGGCTTAGGAGCCTGGATTCGATCGCGGAAGTGCCGGCGGACGGTTACACCTCGACGGCGGTTGCGGCGGACACCGTCAATCCGGCCATCGGCAAATGGTACGCGTACAGTATGTGGTCCCATCTGCTCACCTCGAGCCACCATGTGTACGCCGTACGCACGGCCGACGGCCGCTTCGTGATGTTCGAGATTCTCGCGTATTACTGCCGAGAGGTGGGCTCCGCCTGCTACACGATGCGCTATAAAACAGCCCGCCCCCGGATTAGCAGTACCGGGGGCGTGCCGATGAATTAGAAAGACCGAGGCGGTTACTTGGGCGGCAGGATCTTGAACATTCCCGTCCCGCAGACCGGACAGACACCTTTGAGCGCGGGGCGACCGTTGGCCATCTTCACCTGCTGCGGGTTCGAGATCTTCCGCTTCGCCTTACACTTCACACAGTAACCCTCATCCGCGGCCATTGGGCTCTTTCCCTTTGCCATTGTCGGTCGCTCCTCCGTTCGGGGGCACGGGTTGGGGGGAACGGTATGCTCCAAGCGCCAGACAACATAATATGGTCGCGCTAGGCGGTGGTGACCGATCCGTCCTGAAACCCATTACGTTTGTGCGTTCCGTCACAAAAGGGTTTTGTCGCCGAGCCCCCACATCTGCACAGCACAACGACTTCCGCCGGTTTGCCGTCTTTCCGGGGTGGGGGCGTCAATTCCCTCCCGTCGGGCGTCACGATCCGCACCGGCCCCTCGATGATCAGCGGGCCGTTCGACTTCGGGGTTATGGTAACGTGGGTCATGCCGCCAATATAGCGGCACGCTTCCACGGGCGGCGGGGTATTCTCCGCGTGCGGAGCGTGATGCACACCCGGTTTTTGGTCTTCGTGTTCTGCGCCGTCCAATCGGCATGCCTCGGCGAGCGTCGGCCGTTCACCAATCGGATGGCCAACTCGGGGACGACGTATCTGGCGCGCGCGGCGCGTCAACCGGTCCGCTGGCAACCCTGGGGACGCGATGCCTTCGCGCTCGCGGCGAAGCTCGATCGTCCCGTCCTCCTCTACGTTGGCAGCGACGCCTGTCGCTGGTGCGCCGAAACCGACCGCGCGATCTACACCGACCCGGAGATCGGCACCCTCATCAACGCGCTGTTCGTGCCGGTTCGCGTGGACCGCGACGAGCGACCCGACGTTGCCCAGCGTTACCAGGCGGCGGTCGAGCGGCTGGCGGGACTGCATGGGTGGCCGCTTACGGTCTTCCTCACCGCCGATGGCTCGCCGTTCTTCGGCGGCACGTACTTCCCTGCGGACGATCCCATCACCGGGCGGGGGTTGAAACAATTGTTGCCCGAGGTCGCGAAGAGCTATCGCGATCAGCGATCGTTCATCGTACAGCAGGCGGCCCGGCTGCAGCAGATGGTGCTCACGGGCAACGGAGAATCGCGCGGCGCGCTACGGCTGTCGCTGGTGCAGCAAGGGATCGTCGCGGTCACTCGCGAGCTGGATGACGCGGTTCGCAATCATGGCGCTGCGGGCAGCGTGATGCACGTCGAGGCCACGACGCTGTTGCTCTCGGGAGACACCGCGGCTCGAGCATCGGCGGTTCGCGCGTTAGACGTGATGCTCGACACGACGATTGGCAGCGTGGGCGAGGATCCACCCCGGCTGGTTCGTGCAGCACTCGCCGGGAGCCTCGCGAAGGCGTGGGCGGTCACCGGCGCGCCGCGGTATCGGGAGGCCGGCCGTGCCCTGATCCGCAGCTTGGCAACCGAGCTGCCTCCCGAAGAATCGATCTTCGTCGATCAGGAGGCGTACGTCATCGAGCACGTCATGGTGGCGGCAGCGATACTCGGAGAGCCCGCGGTGGAAAATCGCGCGCGCACCGCTCTCGATATCCTGTTGCGGCGGACCTACGCACACGGTTGGGGTGTCCGGCATGCGACGGTCGCTCCCGCGACCGGAGGAACGACGCCGCAGGGCATGCTCCAGGACCAAGTGCAGATGGCGTCGGCGTGTCTTGCGGCCCACCACCTCAGCCACGAGTCGCGCTATCTCGATGTCGCGCTCGATCTCGCCGCGATCGTCGAGCGCGGCTTCGCTGATCCGCTCGGCGGCTATTACGATGTCGCCCCCCCGGTCACCGACGCGCTCCCCTCTTCGGCGCTGGGTGATCGGACCAAACACGTTTTCGACGACGTACTCCCCGGTGCCAATGCCGCGACGGCGCTGCTGCTGGCGCACCTGGCCCAGGTGACGGGCGACCCGTCCTACCGGCGCCGCGCCCAGGCGACGTTGGTGGCATTCGCGGGTGCCGTGAACGGCGCCGGCGTCCGAGCCTCGACGTTTCTCGCTGCCGCGCGGGAGATCCTTGGAACACCGTGACGAAGCCCCCCCCGGGGGGGTCACTGGGATGGTGAACGACGGCGCCCCGGCGGATGCTGATGTAGTCGCCCAGATCTTGGGCGGCGATGGGGAGGCGTTTGGGATTCTCATCCGGCGATATGAGCCGGGTCTGCTTCGCTTCGCGACGCGTATGCTCGGGAACCCCGATGCCGCGGCGGATGCGGTGGCCGAGAGTCTCGTGCGGGCCTACCGGCATTTGGCACAGTGCCGGGATCCGGCGCGACTGCGCAGCTGGCTGTACCGGATTACGGGGAACCGGTGCCGCAGCCATCTCGCGCGGCGGCATACGAACGACATCTCGCTCAGCGATGTGCCCCCCCCGGCGTTGGCCGACGGCTCGGATGCCTGGGTGGTGCTCGAGCGAAGCGAGCAAGTGGCACTGGTCGAGCGCGCGCTAGCGGCGCTCCCGGCCGAAAAGCGTGAGGCCTTCGTCTTGAAGCACGTGGAGGGAATGAGCTACGAGGAGATGGCGGCGGTGACGGGGGCGCGGATTCCAACGCTCAAGATGCGCGTGCATCGCGCCCGGGAAGCTTTGTTGGCGGCGCTGGAGGAGGCAGTGCGATGAGCCCAATTGACCCGCGGTTGCAGGAAGCGCTCGACGGCGAGCGTGATCCAGGCGAACTGCCGACGGATCTGCGGGAGGCGTACGCGCTGCTGAGCGCGGCTGCTCAAATGCTCAAGGCGATGCCGCCGGTGAGCGTCGCGTCGCGCGTGATGGCGGAAATCCGCCAGAACCCGGCGCCGGTTCAAAGCGAAGGTCCAGCCCGCCGCCTGATTAGCTGGTTGGGAGGGGGACGCGCAGTCACCCTGCGACTGCGTCCGGTGTGGACCTTGGCGCTGGCGGCTGGTCTGGCGACGGTCCTGCTGCTGCCATGGTCGAACGGCGGGCCTACGCCCGGCGTGGCTCAAGGCATCGCAAATTTCGTTGGTCATTTTCCCGGTGCCCGCTCGGTCGAAGTCGTCGGCTCGTTCAACGATTGGAGCCGGGGCACGCTGCACCTGAGCGACGATGACCACGACGGCATCTGGCACGGTGCGGCGGTTCTGCCCGCCGGCCCGCACGAGTACATGTTCGTGGTGGACGGCGAGCGGTGGGTGGCCGATCCCCTGGCGGGCCGTTACGTCGATGATGGTTTCGGCGCGGGCCAGCAAAACTCGCTGGTCATCGTGCGCCCCGTGGCCGCCCAGCCATGAGGTGGGAGCTGGTCCTCACACTGGTGCTCGTCGCGACTCCAGCGCCACTGGTGGCGCAGAATGGGGGGGGCAGCGGCTCGACGCGACTTGCGGGGCGGGTGCCGGCGGCCACGCTGCCGGCGATCGACTCGCTCATCGCCGCGGCGGTGGCGGAGAGCCTGCCGACTGAGCCACTCGTTCAGAAAGCGCTCGAAGGGAGCGCCAAGAATATCCCACCCGATCGCCTAGTGAATGGCGTGCGCAAAGGCTTGCTGCAGCTGCGCCAGGCGCGCGCTATCGTCAGCCACGCCGTGCCGGGGCAGCCGCCACCCGAGGGTCACGTCGCGGCCGTGGCTGCAGCACTGGCCCGCGGACTGCCTAGCCCGATTGTCGAGCGGCTGCTTACCGTAGCGCCGAACGAACCCCCGGCGCCGGCGCTGCATGCGGCGGCCGATCTGGTCGCGCATCACTTCGATCCCGATTCCGCTGCCGATTTGCTCGTGGAAGCACACAATAAAGGCTTGCGGGGCGTGCGGTTACTCGATGTGTCGGTCGCCGCCGATCACGAGCTGCAGCGTGGTGGGGGCCGAACTCCCTCCGAAGCGTTGGCGCATGTTCGGGCGATCCTGCCCAACGTACCGGCACCGAAGCGTCCGTGACGCGACGTGGAACGAAGGGGTCGTATGAGCGACCCTAACCCGAGGCTTTATGCTTTCGTCTGCGCTTCTTCTTTTGGCCCTTGTTGGTCAACAGCCTACTCAGCAACCGACTCAGGCACCTGCTGCTAAATCCCAGACCGATACCACACGCGCAAAGCCGCACCGTGCGCGCCGTGCCCGCAAGGCGAAGGCGTCTACGACGACCGCGCCGCGCGACACGACCAAGTCGAAGCCCTGACTAGGACGTGTAGTCTGAGTTGATCCGGACGTAGTCCGGGGAAAGATCGCACGTCCATACCACCGCCTCCGATCGACCCAGTCCAAGGTCGAGCCGGAGGCGGATGGCTTTCTGCTCGAAGATGGCGCGCGCTTGCGCGGGATTGGCGAGCGCCGTGGCGCCACCGCTCGCGAGGGTGAGCCAGCCGTTGGCTGATTGCGCCTCGAGGGTGATGCGCTCAGCGACGAGGGTCACGCCGGCGACGCCTGCGGCCGCCAACACGCGACCCCAGTTGGGGTCGCCGCCGTAGATGGCGGTCTTCACGAGTGTGGAGCGCGCGATTGCGCGACCGACCTCACGGGCGTGTCCTTCCGTTTGTGCCCCCACGATCTGGATCTCGAGCCGCTTGGTCGCGCCTTCGCCGTCGTCGACAATCGCGAGCGCCAGCGTGCGCGCCACCTCCGTCGTGGCCTCCTCGAACAGCTTCCAGGTGGCGCCGTCGCGGGATGGATCGATGCCGGCATGGCCATTTGCGAGAAAGAGGGCG
>WNFU01002391.1_pt1 | contig 25622 bp, 20 predicted proteins | sample 5400121 | NCBI WGS metagenome assembly WNFU01 (sample SAMN13153360, study PRJNA577476) | soil metagenome | isolation source: 100 cm soil or saprolite under grassland replicate 1 | place: USA:California | collected 2016-06-15 | reverse complement strand
CGGCGCGGCGGCCGGACGAGGCGTGACCGGCGCGGGTGCCGGCCGTGGCGCGGACGCCGGTGCGGTGGTCGGCTGCGGTGCGGCCGCCGCGGGCTGGGCCGGCGTCGGGGCGGGCTGCGCCGGCATCTGGCCGGGCCGGACCGGGTTCATGACCATGATCATCTGACGACCCTCGAGCAGCGGCGGTCGCTCGATCATCGCGACGTCCTTCAGGCGGTCGGCCATCAGCATGAGGAGCACTCGACCGCGCTCCGGGTGCGCGAGCTCCCGTCCGCGGAAGCGCACGACCAGCTTCAGCTTGTCGCCGTGACCGAGCAGGCGCGTCGCCGTCTTGATCTTCGTGTCGAGGTCGTGCTCGTCGATCTTCGGCGCGATGCGGACCTCTTTCCACGTGATCGTCTTCTGCTTCTTCTTCGCCTCGCGCTCGCGCTGCTGCGTCTCGTACCGCAGCTTCCCGTAGTCGCCGATCCGGCAGACCGGGGGCACGGCGGTCGGAGCGACCTCGATGAGGTCATAGCCCTCGCTCTGGGCGAGCGCGAGCGCGCGCGGTGTGGGGACGACGCCCAACTGCTGACCGTCGGCCCCGACGAGGCGGACGGTGGGGACGCGGATCTGGTCGTTGACCCGGAGCTCGGCTATGAGGGCACGCTCCTTGAGTAGCGGCTCAGAGCGGCTCCGTGAGGTGGAGGAACTTCAACTGCGGAAAGTCTAGCAGCCGCGATGCCGCCGGCGCTACCGGTCGAGGAGCGCCTCGAGATGACGCTTCTTCTCCGGCCACTCGCGGTCGATGAACGAGTAGTACCGCGCGTCGCGCACGCGGCCGTCGCGGACGATGCGCTCGTTCCGGATGGTCCCTTCGAGCGTGCCGCCGATCCGCTCGATGGCCCGCTGTGACCGCTCGTTGAGCACGTCGGTCTTCAGCCACACGCGGAGCGCGCCGAGGTCCTCGAACGCGTGGCGGAGCTGCACGTACTTCGCCTCCGTATTCGCCGCCGTCCGGCGACCGGCAGGTCCGACCATCGTCCAGCCGATCTCCACGGAGCGATCCGCGCGGTCGATCGCGCCATAGCGTGTCGTGCCGACGGCCGTGCCGTCGCTCCGGCGGCGCGTCAGCCAGGGCACGTGCTCGCCGCGGACCTGCAGGTCGAGGGCCCTTCGGATGTACCGGCGCATGTCGTCGACCGACCGCGGCGCAGGGTCATTGACCCAGCGCCAGAGCTCCTCCTCGGCGAGCGCCGCGTAGAGCTCGGGCGCATGCTCCATCCGGAGCGGCTCGAGGCGCACGTGCCGCCCCTCGAGCACGACCGGCCGCGGGTCGAACGCTGGCCGCCCGCGGCCGACGACGTAGGACATGAGCACCGCGTCCAGGTACGAGCCGTCGTCCGCGCGGACCTCGTCCCGGAGGATGCCTTCGACCTCGAAGCCGCACGTCTTGTACGACGCGATCGCCCGGTCGTTGAAGGCGAGCACGTCGAGGGTGATCCGGTGCGCACCGAGGTCGTCCACGAGGTGATGCCGGAGGGCGCCGAGCGCGTCGCGGCCGAGCCCCGTCCCCCAGAGCGCCGGCTCGCCGATGCCGATCCCGATCTCACAGCTCGCCGGCTTCGCGCGCCATTCGCGGTAGTTGGCGAAGCCGACCGGACGTCCCTCGTGCTCGATGACGAACAGGCGGCCGTCGCGGTCCTCGAAGACGTGCCACCACGAGCGCACGGCCGCTTCGTCCGGGAAGCGGCCCGGTCCCCTGCCCCACTGCAGCCGCGCGAACTCCGGCGTGTCGGCCCAGCGGATGAAGTGCGGCGCGTCGTCAGCGCGCGGCGGTCGCAGCCGAACACGCTCGCCGCGGAGGACGCCGCTCGTCTCGACCGTGTCCGTCACTCGAGCGAGGCCGCGACGCTCGGACCGCTCTCGCCGGGCTTGAAGTCCGCGGGCAGTGCTTGCGTCTCCCGTTCCTCCACGATCCGGCGGACGAATTCCTCGAGTGCGACCCCGCGCTCCTCTTCGCCGCGCGCGGCGCCGCGCCGCCGGACGGAGATCGTCCGTCCCTCGGCCTCCTTCGGACCGACGACCGCGATGTAGCTCGCGCGCCGGTGCTGCGCCTCGCGGATGCGCTCGCGCATGTCGGACCACTGCTCATCGAGGTGGACGCGGATCCGCTCGCGCCGGAGCCGGTCGGCCACCTCTCGCGCGTACGGGGCGGCCTCCTGCCGCGCCGCGACGACCGCGACCTGCTCCCACGCGAGCCAGAGCGGGAAGTTGCCCGCGTAGTGCTCGATGAGCCCGCCGACGAACCGCTCGAGGCTGCCGAAGAGGACGCGGTGGACCATGACCGCGCGCTCGCGCTCGCCCTTGTCGTTCACGAAGGAGACGTCGAACCGCTCGGGCAGGTTCAGGTCGATCTGGATCGTGGGGCCCTGCCACTCGCGGCCGATGGCATCCATGACCTTGATGTCGATCTTCGGCGCGTAGAACACGCCACCGCCTTCGTCGATCTTGTAGGGCACCTCGCGCACCCCGAGCGCATTGCGCAGCGCGTCCTCCGCCTTGTCCCACATCTCGTCCGTGCCGAGGCGACGCTCGGGCCGCGTCGACAGGTAGATGACCGGGTCGGAGTAGCCGAACAGCCGCATGAACTCCATCGCGAGATCGAAGACCTTCCCGATCTCCTCCTGCGCCTGGTCCCACGAGCAGAAGATGTGGCTGTCGTCCTGCGTGAATCCGCGGACGCGCTGCATGCCGTGCAGCGTGCCGCCGCGCTCGTAGCGGTAGACGGTGCCGAGCTCGCCGATCCGCAGCGGCAGCTCGCGGTACGACCGCACGCGCGACTGGAACACCTTGATGTGGCCGGGGCAGTTCATCGGCTTGATCCAGAAGTTCTGGGTGCCTTCGTCCAGGGCGAGGGGCCCGTACATGTTCTCGCCGTACTTCTCGAGATGGCCCGAGCGCTGGTAGGTGCGCTCGTGCGCGATGTGCGGGGTGTACACGAGCGTGTAGCCGCGCTCGTGGTGCACGCGGCGCCACCAGGTCTCGAGCTCCTCGCGCACGATCGACAGGTTCGGCAGCCACAGGACGAGCCCGCTCCCGAGCTCCTCGTCGATGCGGAAGAGCTCGAGGTCGCGGCCGAGCGCGCGGTGATCGCGGCGCTCGATCTCCTTGAGCTTCTCGAGGTACGCGTCGAGGTCCTTCTGCGACGGCCAGACCGTGCCGTAGATGCGGGTGAGCTGCGGCCGCGTCTCGTCGCCGCGCCAGTAGGCACCGGCGATGGACATGAGCTTGAACGCCTTCAGCTCGCCGGTGCGCCCGACGTGCGGGCCCTTGCACAGGTCGACGAACTCGCCGTGCTTGTAGATCCCGACCGTGCCTTCCTCCGCGCCCTCGGCCTTGTCGAAGCTCTCGATGAGCTCGACCTTGAAGTCCTGACCGCCCCGCTTGAAGAAGGCGAGCCCCTCTTCGCGCGAGAGCTCGCTGCGCTCGAACGGGACGTCCGCCTTCACGACCTCGCGCATGCGCGCCTCGATGCGCGGCAGGTCGTCGGGCCCGAGCGGCGCCGGGGTCGCGAGGTCGTAGTAGAAGCCGTCGCGCACCGCGGGGCCGATGCCGAGCTTCGTGCCGGGGAAGAGGTCCAGGACCGCGCCCGCCATGACGTGCGCGGCGGAGTGCCGCAGCGGGTGGAGCGGGTCCGCTTCCGCGTGGTCGGGTCTGCGTCCGAGCTGTTTCGCCATCGTGGAACCTCCACAAACGCAACGACCGCTTCGTCTACTGGGACGAGGCGGTCGCTCGCGGTTCCACCCAGCTTCTGTCGTCTCCGACAGCGCTCACGTTCCGGCTATACGGGGCCGACCCACAGCGCTCGGCGGTGGTGACCGTCGGTCGCTACCTGCCGGCTCTCACCATCCCGGCTCGCTGAGAGGCGCTCCACCCAAGGCCGTGTCCGCGTCGTCGCGCGACGCAGAGCATACAGAATGGAACTCTCCGGGTCAGGCCGCCGGCGACCGGCGCTCGAGCACGGTCATCCGGCCAAGCCCGATGCGCGACGCGAACACCTCGGTGCTCACGAGGAACCCGGCGAAGATGAGCAGCACGCCGAGGAGCTCCCCGAGGAAGAACGCCCACGTGATGCCGAAGCGGTTCAGGCCGCTGGTGACGCCCGGGATGAAGCCACCGAGCGCGATGAGCATCGTCGCGGGCACGCGCGAGTGCAGCTCGCCGCGCATCAGCGCCGCCCACGCGAGCGGGAGCGACGCGAGGAAGTTCACGGCCACCGCGATCGCGCCGTAGACCTGCGCGACGATCGGCGGGAGCGCGCGTCCGCGTAGGACCTTGCGCTTCGGCATGAAGACGTAGGCGGAGAAGAGCGCACCGGCGACGAGCGTGAGCGCGCCGGCGATGTTGAACGGTGCCGCGAGCACCCGGATCGCGCCCGGGATCCGCTCACCCACCGGGACGTGCGTCGCCGGATCGAGCGCCCACCCGGGCGTTCCGATCGCCGCGGTGAGGACGAGGTACGCGGCGCCCAAGGACCCGAGGACGAGGACGGTCATCGCCGCGTGCGCGGACCACTCGCGCTTGCGCCACGTCGTCACGGCGACGAGGGTCGCCGCGATGACCGCGAACGCGATCACGGTCGTCGCGAGCGTGCCCGCGTCGGGATACCGGCCACGGATGGAGAGGCCGAAGAGCCCACCGATCAGGAGGGTCGCCGCGACGAAGTACCCGAACCGCGTGCGCGCGAGGAGGTAGATGGTGCCCATCCCGAGGTAGGCCGCCACGAAGAACGCGCCGATCAGATACCAGGTGCGATAGAGCGGCTCGCTCCATCCGAAGGTGCTGCCGAGGAACTCCGTGCCGGCGCTGATCCCGTACCAGAGGAGGCCGATCGCCCACACGAGCTGGAAGCTGCGGCGGCGCTCGAGCCACTGGCTGAAGACGAAGCCGGCGAAGACGAAGCTGGTGACGGAAGAGAGGAGCGGCAGGACGACGTTCGGGTCCACGGTCCTCACGGTCGCAAACGGCCTGCCTGGCCGTCAACATGTATGCGGAGATTCGCCTAGGTTCTGGGGCCCTGCATCGACCTCGCTCAGGCACGTGCGATGGCGTGGCTGACTGCGTGCCGGATCGGCGGGTGCGGCGTTGGAGATGCAGAGGGGGCCGTGGGGACGGCCACAGGGGGACCGAGCGCGTGATCGAGCGATGCCCGACGTGCGGACTCCCGCACCCGCGGACGGCTCACGCCGCACCGCCGATGGCTGCGCTGCCGCGGCTCGACCTCGTGCAGTTCGGCTCCCTCGCGACGGCGATCACGGCGGCGGTCGCGCTCGCGCTCTTCTCGGCACCCGAGGTGGCGCCCTCGCCGGCACCGATCACCGCGATCGCGCGACCGTCGGAGCCGCGCGACGTGGAGCCGTTCGCCGGCGGCATCACCGCCCCGCCGATCGTCGCGACGATCCCGCTCCCGCCGACGCCCGCACCGGTCGCCGCGTTGCCGGCCACGCCCGCGCCGGCCCCGGTCGCGCGCATCGCGATCCCGTTGTCGCCGCCGGTCGTCGTCGTTCTCCCGCCGCCGCCGGCACCGCGACCGCCGGCTGTGACGGTGCTCCCGCCGGTGCCGGTGTCGCCGCCGAGCACGCCGACGACCGCGGGTGCGGTCGTCGCGAGCGTCGTCCCTCCGACCGCTGCGGCGCCGGGCGCCGCAGCCCCAGCCGGGCCGACGAAGGCGCCGGTACTGCTGCCACCAGGGAAGGCGGTCGGGCTCGCGAACCGTTCGAACGAGAAGGAGCCAGGCGCGCCGTCAGCGGATCGGCGGCCGGAGAAGGCGCTCGGCCTCATTCGGAAGTAGGGCTTCACCGATAGAAGTGTGGAATGGCAAGTCTGGTCCCGCGGTGGAGCCGCGACAACCGTGCCCCGCCGACGCGGGGATCGCTCCCGCGCGTTGACACTTTCGGTCCCGTCGTTCCAGGACGAGCGGCGCGTCGGTCACCGCACGTTCGGATCGCGGACACGGCTCCCCTATGCGACCTGGTACGCGCTCCGCGATCAACGCGACGAATGGCCCTCTGCGGCCGAACGCTAGGATGAGCGGCACCGTGGAAAGAGTTGTCGAGCGTCGCGAGGGTTTCGTTTCCGGCGCACTCGTCTTCCGAGGCACGCGCGTCCCGGTCTCCGTCCTCTTCGAGTATCTCGAAGGCGGCTACTCCCTCGATGACTTCCTCAGCGAGTTCCCGGGCGTCCAGCGCGAGCAGGCGCTGTCTGTCCTCGAGGACGCACGCGTGAAGGTGGGTGCGGACAGCCCGGCGGCGTGAGGATCCTCCTCGATGAGATGCTGCCGCGAACGCTCGCGCGACATCTTTCGGGTGCGGAGACCGTTCGCGACCGAGGATGGTCCGGGCTCAAGAACAGCGCGCTGCTCCGAGCGGCGGACACGGCCGGGTTCGCGATCTTCCTGACCGCCGACCGCTCGCTGCGCCATCAACAGAACATCGCTGCTTTGCGGATCGGTGTGCTCGTGCTGCCGACCTCCAAGCTCGACGTGTTGCTGGCGCGCCGTGCGGAGATCGAGGGGGCGCTGGCCACCGTACGGCCGGGGACCGTCGTCGAGCTTCCGTAGGTTGCGGAGTCGCTGGCTGCTCACGCTTCAGGACACGTCGGCCCAGCGTTCGAGGCAGGTCGACCGGCGGTAGGATCGCGCGTGATGACGGAGGGCGCTCAGCCCGCGCGGAGCCAGCCGTTCCCGCAGCCCGACGACGTCTTCCAGCTGCGCGTCAGCCTCATGGGCATCAAGCCGCCGATCTGGCGCCGGGTGCTGGTGCCGCAAGATGTGACGCTGGCCCAGCTCCACGCCATCCTCCAGATCGTGATGGGCTGGACCAACTCGCACCTTCACCAGTTCAAGGTCGGTGACGTCGTCTTCGCAGAGCCCCATCAGGAGTACGAGCCGGGCCCGATCGACCACCGGCGCATCACGCTGAACCAGATCGCGCCGCGTCGCGGCTCAACGTGCGTCTACGAGTACGACTTCGGCGACAGCTGGGATCACCTCATCGCCGTCGAGGACGAGCTGCCGATCGAGACCGTCAGCGGCCCGGTACCGCGATGCCTCGAAGGCGAGCGCGCCTGTCCGCCCGAGGACTGCGGCGGCGCGTACGGCTATGCCGACCTCCTCAAGGCGTTCCGGAGCCCTCGGCATCCGGAGCACGACGGATCCGTCGAATGGCTCGGGCCCGACTTCGATCCGGAGCGATTCGACGTCGAGCGGGTCAACCATGGCCTCGCTCGCTTGTCCCCGCGGCCGCGGGGCCCGACGCAGCGAGGCGAGCGCACGGCGAGGCAAGGACGACGTCGCCAGTAGCACAGGTCGCCGCGCCTCGTGCCTCGCGCTGCGTTCTCCCGAAGCGTTCAGACGGGGAGGACGAGGACGAAACTGTCCGAAGGAGGCGCCAACTGTCCATAGACGGGAAGGAAACTGTCCTTCCACAAAGGGCCGTGGACGGTACTGGGCTCGAACCAGTGACCTCTTGCATGTCAAGCAAGTGCTCTAACCAGCTGAGCTAACCGTCCGGAGCGATCTCAGTTTACCGCGCCGCCCGACCGCGGTCGACCTCAACGCCGCTCCGGCGCGAACGCGCGAAAGCCCTCCGCGGGCGCGTCCTTCGCGAAGAGCACCACCCGGAACGCGCCGAGGCCGCGCGGATCGAGCAGCGTGTCGACGGCCGAGCGGCGGCTCGCCACGCGCAGCTGCTCGAGCGGCGTCGCGGGGCGCGCCGCGGGCTCGCGGACGCCGAGCGCGAGGAGGACGTCGCGCTGCGTGCCCGTGCCGACGAGGCGCAGGCCGGCGCCCTCCGCGGCGCGGCGGATCGCGGTGAGGTCCACCGTCGCCGTGATGTCGACCTCGCCGGGCCGCTCGAGCGGGTCCGCGAGCAGGCGGTGCTTGCTGAAGCCGCGGATCGTGCCCTCGCCCATGCGCGCGAGCAGGCCGACCTCGTCGTCGGCGTAGTCGATGAGGAGCAGGTAGCCGTTCGTGAGCGCGGCAGCGACCTGCGCGACCCAGCTCTCCGCAGCGATGCTCACCTCCCAGCGTCCACCGAGCGCGAGCGTCCCCGGCACGCGCCAGCGCAGGTCCGTGTGGCTCGGCGGCCGCAGCACCTCGACGAGCGCGCCGTCGCGCTCGTCGACGTACGCCTCGCGCACGCCCTCATCAGTTCGCACGAGGACGTGTACCGGGAACGCGTCGAGGACCTCGTTCGCGAAGATGAGGCCGTGGATGGGCGCGAGCCCGTGTGGCGCGCTCGCCCACCGCAGCTCGCGTCCTTCGAGGGCGAGCGCCTGTTGCTCGCGCAGGCGCGGGGACACCTCGACGATCGCGGGCTTCGCGCCGCGCGCCGCGTCGGGGCGCTCGCGCTCGAGCGCCGCGAGCAGATCGCGCATGGCGATCCCCTTCCCCGCCCCGGCTTCGACGAGGTCCCACGCAGCCGGCCGGCCGAGCGCGGTCCACGCGTCGATCGCGATGCGCGAGAGCGCGCGGCCGAACGCCGGACCGAGGTCGGCCGACGTGAAGTAGTCGCCCTCCTCGAATCCGATCGCGGCGCGCGTCGTGTAGTAGCCGTCCTCGGGATCGAAGAGCGCCGCCTCCATGAAGTCCGCGAAGGTGATCGGGCCGCTCGCTCGGATGCGGCGCGCGAGCCGCTCGGTGAGCGCCGCGGCCTACGCCCCCCAGCGCGGCGGCGCGGGCGGCCGCACCTCGGGGGGGCGCACCGGACTGCGCTGCCCGTCGAGCGGGATGTGCTCGCTCGGCTTCCACGTGCGCGCGACCGCGAGCTCTTCCTTCGCGAGGACCGTCGTCCCGAAGCGCTGGTACGTCGAGAGCTCGAAGTTCGGCGTCTCGCCGAGCGCGGCGTGCGGGCACACCTCGACGCAGTCGCCGCAGTAGATGCACCGCGTCACGTCGAGCTCGTACGTCTGCAGCTCGCGCTCGCGCATCATCAGGGCGCCCGTCGGGCACGTCTCGGCGCACGCGCCGCAGGAGACGCAGTCCGTGTACTTCAGCGAGACGTTCCACGGCGTCGTGACGATGGAGTCGTAGCCCACGCCCATGAGCCCGTAGCAGTTCGCCCCGATGACGTCGCGGCAGATCCGCACGCACTGCGTGCAGTTGATGCACTTGTTGAGGTCGCGAAGGATGAAGTCGTGGCTGAGGTCGTACTCGTAGTCGTGGTAGTCGAGCGGCTCGGCGCGGTGGAACCGGTTCTCCGTGAGGCCATGCTCGACGGACAGGCGCTGCAGGTGGCACCGCCCGACGTCGGGGCACACGCACTGGAGGCAGCGCGCGGCCTCCTTCTCGGCGGCGGCCTTCGAGTAGCCGTGCTCGATCAGCTGGAAGCTCTTCACCCGCTCTGAGAAGGGCAGGAACGGCATGCGGACCTGCGGCTCCTCGGGCTTGTACGGGACGATGTCGATGAGCTCGGGAACGGCCTCTTCCTCGGTGATCTCCGCGGCGATCTGCGTCATCTCGGCGCCCGCGAGGTAGCGGTCGATCGCCTTCGCCGCGAGCTTCCCCTGCGCCACGCATTGGATGACCGTGACGGGACCCATCTGGCAGTCGCCGCCCGCGAACACGCCCGGGCGGTCCGTCATGAGCGCGGCGTTCGTGACGACGGTCTCCCGACGCGACTTCCGCAGACCCCGCGAGCGGTCGTACCAGTCGAGGACCGGCACCTGGCCGATCGCGGGGATGACGGTGTCGCACTCGATGACGAACTCCGATCCCGGGACCGCGACCGGCCGGCGGCGGCCCGAGGCATCCGGCTCGCCGAGCTGCATGCGCTGGAACTCGATGCCGCCGACGCGCCCGTCCTTCTCGGCGATGCGCACGGGAGCGGCGAAGAACTCGAGGCGGATGCCCTCGTGCTCGGCGTCGTCGACCTCGCTGTAGTGCGCGCCCATCTCTTTGCGCGACCGCCGGTACACGACGGTGACGTCGGCGCCGACGCGCCGCGAGGTCCGAGCGCAGTCGAACGTCGTGAACCCGCCACCGATCACGACGACCCGGCTCCCCTGCCCCACGGGCACGGGCTCGCCGCGCGCGTTCTGGTTCAGGTAGTTGATCGCCTCGATCACGCCCGGGAGGTCGATGCCCGGGATGGGCAGCTCGTTGCTGCTCCACGCGCCGATGCCGAGGAACACCGCGTCGTAGCCCTGCGCGAAGAGGTCCTCGACGCTGAAGTCGCGGCCGAGCTTCATCCCGCCCTTGAACTCAGCGCCGAGCTGCCAGACCGAGTTCAGCTCCTTGTCGAGCTTCACCTTCGGCAGGCGGTATTCGGGGATGCCATAGCGGAGCATGCCGCCCTGCTTCTCCATCATGTCGAACACGGTCACCGCGTGGCCCTTCAGCGCGGTGTAGTAGGCGCAGGTCATGCCCGCCGGGCCCGCTCCGATCACCGCGACGCGCTTGCCCGTCGCGGGCTCCTGCGGGAAGGGCGTCGGCGCCTTCTCCATCTCGAGGGAGAGCTCGCCGAAGTAGCCGTGGCACTGGCGGATGGCGATCTCCTCCTCGACGAGACCGCGGCGGCAGACCTCCTGGCAGGGCGCGGGGCACACGAGGCCGAGCGCATACGGGAACGGCAGGGTCTCCTTCAGGAGGCGCGCGGCCTCGACATGCTGACCCTTGGCCTGGAGCTCGAGGAACCCCGGGATGTCGATGTGCGTCGGGCACCCGATCTGGCACGGCGGCATGCAGTACGCGTTGTGGTCGCTGAGGATGTACTCGAGGTTCTGCTTGCGCATCTTGAAGAGCCCGTCGCTCGTGGCCTTCACCCTCATGCCCGGCTGCACCGGCAGGTGGCACGACGGCAGCGGTCTCTCGAACCCTTCCACCTCGACGAGGCACATGCGGCACGCCGCCGCGGGCGCGAGCTTCTCGTCGTCGCACAGCGTCGGCACGTTGAACCCGGCGCGCTGCGCGGCGCGGAGGATCGCCTCGCCGACGACGGCAATGACCTCCTGGCCGTCGATCTCGATCGTGCACGTCGGTTGGCCGGACGGGATCTCGCCGTGATGCGAGACGGTCGGGATCTGCGACTCCGCCGGCTGGACGTAGCGCTCGAGCAAACTCATGGTTGAGCCATCGTCTCATAGCGGCGCGCGCGCGCCGGCGTGCACGTGCCCGTCGGGCAGCGGCCCTCTGCGATGTGCGCGCGGTAGTCGTCGGGGAACTCCGCCATCGTCGTGCGCAGGATCGACGACGACGTGATCCCGAAGCCGCACAGCGAAAAGTCGTGCAGATGGTCGGCGAGCTCGCTCAGCCACGGGAGGTCGTCCGCGCGGCCGAGCCCCGAGTAGATGCCCTCGAGGATCCCGCCGACGCGCTTCGTCCCGACGCGGCACGGCACGCAGATGGCGCACGTCTCCTCGGAGAGGTACGCGAAGAGCCGCGCGGCCTCGTTCACGACGCACACGCTCTCGGGGATCGCGCGCACCTGGCCGGACCCGAGATGCGTGCCCGCCGCCTTCAGCTCCTCGTAGTCGAGGCGCACGCCGATCCGCGTCGCGCTCAGGATCCCGCCGGTCGGCCCGCCGACATGGATCCCCTTGAGGGCGCTCGTCACGCCGCCCCCCGTCTGGATGATCTCGCCGAGCGCGGTGCCGAAGGCGACCTCGTAGACGCCCGGGCTCGCGACCGCGCCCGTCACCGAGACGAGCTTCGTGCCGCGCGATCCCGCGGTGCCCGCGACCCGGAACGCCTCGGGGCCGTCGCGCACGATCGGGGGCAGCGCGGCGAGCGTCTCGGCGCTCGCGACGAGCGTTGGCTTCAGCCCGATCCCCTGCTCCGCCGGCCACGGGGGCCGCTGGCGCGCCATCGCGCGCCTGTTCTCGAGCACGGCGAGGAGGGCGCTCTCCTCGCCGCCCATGAACCCGCCCGGACCGAGCGCGACGTCGATGCGCACGCCGTCGCGCGGTCGCGCGAGCGCCTTCTCGGCGGACGCGCGCGCGAGATCCGCCTCGGGATGCAGGTACAGGTATGCCTGCGTCGCGCCGACGACGCGCGCGGCGATCGCGATCCCGTCGATGACGAGGTCGGGTCTGCGCTCGAGGAGCGTTCGCGAGAGCGGGCTCGCCGGATCGGCGTCGTACGCGTTCGCGACGACGTACGCCGTGCCCGCGAGCGTCCCTGCCGTGCGCGTCGCGCGCAGCTTCTGCGCGAGCGGGAATCCGGCGCCGCCGCGGCCGCGCAGGCCAGAGCGCTCGACGACCGCGATCGTCTCGTCGGGCGAGAGCGAGCGCGCGCGGTCGAGCGCGCCGTCCGCCTCCGCATCGAGGAGGCGGAACGCGGTGCTGCTAGGCATCGGCGCCTTGCACGGCGAAGGCGGGCTCCAGCGGGTGCTCGACCTCCTGGTCATGCAGGGTGTCGTGCGCCGGAGGCGGCGAGACCGGGGGCCATGCGCCGGCGACGCCGAGGTTGCCGGTGAAGCGCCGGCCACCGCGCGGGACGGCCGTCCCCTTTCCGTCCGGCGCGCCGCGGAAGTTCGGGAGCAGCGAGGCGATCGTGTACAGGTCCGTCATCGTCTTGTCGAACTCGCGTGCGATGAGCTCGGCCGCGGTCCAGGGCAGATAGCCGTATGCCTCGTGCGTCGCGTAGAGGACGCGGTGGAGGCGATCGGCCATGAACGGCATCTCCGCGAGGATGCGCCGCATCGGCCCGAGGTCGATGCCCGTCTCCTCCTCCGCGGGGATCGTCGTCACGACGGTCGAGAGCGGGCGGCGCGCCCCGTAGGGCGCGGCCGCGACCATGCGGATGCGGTAATACGACGCGCGCGGCGCGATCGGCGGGCGCTTGCGGAACCCGTTGCGGAACTTGTACGAGATCGAGATCGCCCGCGGCGGGCAGGCCTTCTCGCACATGAGGCACGACTCGCACTTGAAGATGTTCGTCTCGGGCTCGAGCAAGAGCGCGATGAGCCCGCGGCTGCGCTCGGGCAGCTCGCGCTTCTCGTACGGGTACTTGCGCGTGACCGTGCGGGGCCGCACGAGGTGCTGGAGCGTGCGGACCATGCCCTTGACCAGCCCGCGCATTACCGGTCGACCTCCCCGAGCACGAAGTCGATCGAGCCGAGGATCGCGACGAGGTCGGCGATGAGCCGTCCCTTCAAGAGCCACGGCACGATCTGCAGGTTGAGGAAGGACGGTCCGCGCATCTTCGCGCGGAACGGATTCGGGTTGGATCCCCCGGCGCTGATCATGTAGAAGCCGACCTCGCCCTTCGCGCCCTCGACCGTGTAGTACGCCTCGCCGCGCGGGCATTTCCACACGTGACCGAGACGAGCGCGCACCGGGCCGCCCGGCAGCTTGTCGATGCACTCGCGGATGAGCGCGATCGCGAGCTTCATCTCGCCGACGCGGACCATGTACCGCGCGAAGGCGTCGCCCTCTTGCTGTATGACGGGCTTGAGGCTCGTCAGCTCGGGGTAGATCGAGTACGGGCGGTCGCGCCGGAGATCCCAGTCGACGCCCGATCCGCGGGCGATCGGACCGGTGATGCCGTACTGCAGTGCGAGCTCGCGCGGGATGACGCCGACGCCGACGGTGCGCTCGAGGAAGATCTCATTCCCTTCGAGGATCTCCCGGTAGTCCTGGTCGATCGCTTTCTCCCAGCGGTCGAGGAAGCGCGAGAGCTTGCCGAGCAGCCCGGGAGGGAAGTCGTAGAGGAGCCCGCCGGGCCGGTAATAGTTGTGGTTCATCCGGGAGCCGCAGATCTCCTCGATCATGTCGAGGATCTGCTCGCGGTCACGGAAGCACCACAGCATCGGGGTCGTGGCGCCGACGTCGAGGCCGTAGGTCCCGAGCCACACGAGATGGCCCGCGCTGCGCGAGAGCTCGTCGACGATGACGCGCAGGAACTCGGCGCGCCGCGGGACATCGATGCCCGCGATCGCCTCGACCGCGCCGCAGTAGGCGTGCTCGTTCGGCATCGCCGCCGTGTAATCGGACTGGTCCGCGTAGCGCGGGCCCTGGTGGTACGTGCGCCACTCGTAGAGCTTCTCGAGGCCGCGGTGCAGGTATCCCATGACCGGGACGCACTCGATGACCCTCTCGCCGCTCAGCTTGAGGACCAGCCGCAGTACGCCGTGCGTGGAGGGATGCTGCGGCCCGAGGTTGAGGATGAGCTCCTCGGACTGCAGATCCTGCGTGCCGGGCGCGCCCGGCTGCGGGAGCTGCTCGCCCGGGACGCCGCCCTGCTGCCGCTCCCGGATCTCGGTCTCGGTCGCCATTAGCCCCCTCGAGCGATCTTCTCGCGGAGTCGGAGGACGCCCTCGGTGAGGGCCTCAGGACGAGGCGGGCAGCCCGGGACGTACACGTCCACGGGCACGATCGTGTCCACGCCTTGGAGCGTCGCGTAAGAGTCCCAGAACTCGCCGCCCGACGACGCGCAGTTGCCCATCGCGATGACCCACTTCGGCTCGGGCATCTGCTCGTAGAGGCGGCGGAGGCGCGGCGCCATCTTGTGGGTCACCGTGCCGGCGACGATCATGACGTCCGCCTGGCGCGGGCTCGAGCGGAAGACCTCCGCGCCGAACCGCGCGAGGTCGTGGTGCGACGCGGCGGAGGCCATCATCTCGATGGCGCAGCACGCGAGGCCGTAGCCGAGCGGCCACGGGCTCCGCGAGCGCGCCCAGCTGACGAGGTCCTTGACGGTGGAGAAGACGACGTTGTCCTCGTTCGCGAGGATGCCGGGCGTCGCCGCGACGGCATCGGGGGTCCCGAGCCCCGTTTGTGTCGTCGTTGGCCGCTGCTTGAGCGCGTCGGCGATCTCGAAGTGGATCGGCCTCGCCGGCGGCTTCTGATCCACGGCCATCTCGATGTGAAGTCTAGGTGTTCCCATGGCGCTTGCACGCGATGCGCAGGCCTGTCGAGAGGTCCCTGGCTAAGGAGGCGTGGCCACGACCGGAGACGCACCGAGGGGACCGATGCGGGCTTCGCTGCCACCGTCGAGGCGCACCGCGAACAGGCCTTCGCGACGCGCGAGATAGATCCACTCGCCGTCCACGGACCATCCCGCGAAGCGACCCTCGCGCTCGAGGAGCACGCGTCCGCTCACGTCCAGCACGAGCGCCCTGCCGTCCAGCTGGCCGGGAGTCCGGGCCTCCCGGCGGGTAACGCCGATGAGGTCCATCGAGGGGGCCCAGGTCGTGTCCGACCAGCTGAAGGCCGGGCTGAAGCCGGGATCGGATCGCAGGAGCGCGACCGGCTCACCATCAGCCGTTCGCACGACGACGAGTGCGCCACCGACACTTCGCCCGTCCGCCCCGAATTGTGCCAGCCCGACGAGCAGATGGGTGGCATGGGACGAGGGAGCGACGGTCGAGATCGCCGCGAGCAAGTCTGCTTGCACGACGTCTCGCAGGAGCGGGTGCCGCGCCAGCCGGTCGGCGTCCGTGATCCGCTTCGTCCCGGACGGTGTGAGGAGATCGACCGCCTGCCCGACCCGAGCCCACGAGCTATCGGGCATCCGAGGATGCTGACGCCCCTCGTCCAGGAGCACGAGTCCCGCACCGCTCCACAGAGCTCGGGTCTTCGCGAAGCGTCGACCGGGCGTCCACGTCGCCGTGTCATACAGCTGGGTGGCATAGCCGTCGTTCTGGTACCACGCCCAGCGCGCGAGCTGTGCGCCGTCCGGAGACCAGGTCACCGTGCCTGCGGTGCCTGGGAGCGTAGTGACCCTCCTGCCATCTCTATCGAGGATGACCGTGCTCGCATCGAGTCGGCCGTCCGCGGTCCGCGCGCTCACGGTCGCAGCGACGAGGTGACCAGTGGGCGACGGCACAGGGTCGCTCATCCATCCTTGGCTCGGAGCGCTCAGCAGCTCACGGATCTCGCCGTCCGGCCGGACCCGCCAGACCGAGCGGCCCAACGTGAGCGTGAGGTCCTCACGAGGTCCGCCGGCGGAACGCGCCGCGCTCCGCGCGGGCGTGACGAGACGCGAGGGGAACCACGCATCCGGTGCCGCCACCGCATCCAGCAGGACGGTCGTTGCGTCGATGGTCACGTCGAGCCCGGTCGACGACCGCGGGACCTTCGACAGGTCGGCGCGGACGATGCGCGACTCGGTCAAGCCGATCACCGCGCGCCCGTCCTGCGATGCCACGACGCGCCGGACGGCGCCGGTCTTCCACGGGAAGAGGACGGCCTCGTCTGCGATGACGTACAGCGCCCCTGGCACGCCCACGATGAAGCGGCCGTCGGGGAGGAAGCCCTGCAGGCGTCCCTGCTCGCGCTCCGCGCGCGTCTCGCGCCGGAGATCGTCACCGTCGATCGTCATGCTCCAGACCGACCCGGCCGCGAGCGGCCCGCTGAAGAGGGCGGGGCCGCCCCCTCGTCCGCCGAAGAAGTAGACGCGTCCGCCGGGGCCGATGCGCGGTGAGACCGCGGGCATCGCGGTCAGCGGCCGTGGCGCGCCGGTCCCGACCGCCGAGATCATCCCGATCGATGCGGCCGACGTCTCGGTGAGGAGCCGCTCGTCGTCGATCCAGCCACCCGCATACGTATCACCCGTGCTGGTCCGACGCACCCAGGTCGTCGTCGCGCCATCGAGGTCAGCGACGAAGACGTCCCCCTCGTTCGATATGCCGCCGGCCGCACGGAGCGTCGCGGCGAGGCGCCGCGAGTTCGGAGCCCACTCCATCGCGACCGGTCGCCAGCGCGCCGCCAGCAGTTCGGCCGGCACGGTGATCGTGGTCCGGCCGCGGTCCAGGCGCATGACGTGCACGTTCCCGTCGGCCGCCCACGCGACCGCGTTCCCATCCGGCGACCATCGCGTCAGGTCGACATCAGCCTTCTTCGACGCGGTCGCGATCGGGAACCGCCGCTTCCCGTCGAGGTCGCTGACCCACAGCTCAAGGTCGTCGCCGGGCGAGGGTCGCCAATATGCGAGGCGTCCCGCCGTCGAGAGCTGCGGCGGCGCGATCGCCGCCGAGGCGGTCGGCTCGCGCAAGGCACGGACGTCGCGGGTGCTCACGCTGATCGCGACCACCGAGAGGCCCACGATGGCGACCGACGCCAGCGCATGCGGGAGCATCGGCGGCAGCCGCCTCATGCCACCCTTACATCGGCCACGTCCCGTGGTTCCGGGGCGCTCGCTCCTACCGCGCTATCGCCCTGTGGACCAGCGCGACGAGGGCGTCGTGGATGCCCGGGCCGCTCGCGATGAGCATCGGGCCGTCCGCGCGTACGCCGGGCGCGTCGCTGAGCCGGCCGCCCGCTTCGGTCACGAGGAGCCGTCCCGCGGCCCAGTCCCAGGGGTTCCCGCCTGCCTCTGCGTACGCATCGATCCTGCCGGCCGCCACGAACGCGAGATCGAGCGCCGCGGAGCCCAGCCGCCGCACGTCGCGGATGTGCGGGAGCATCGACGCTTCGCGCCGCGCCTGCTCGCGCCGCTCGTTCGCGTCGTACGAGAATCCCGTCGCGACGAGCGCGAGCGAGACGTCGGTCGTCGGCGTGACCACCAACCGCCGGTCCGCGGTCGCGTCGCCGGACCGCAGCCATGCGCCCCCACCTCGGACCGCGAAGAAGAGCTCGCGCTTGACGGGATCCTGCACGACGCCGACGAGCGGCCCCTCGGCGTCGACGCACCCGATGCTCACGGACCACTGCGGGATCCGGTAGAGGTAGTTGATCGTGCCGTCGAGCGGATCGACGAGCCACCGGCGACCCGAGCGACCCGTCGCGCCACCGCCTTCCTCGGACACGATCTCGTCGTCGGGATACGCCGCGCCGATCGCCTCGACGATGAGGCGCTCCGACGCACGGTCGGCGTCGCTGACCTCGTCGGTCGTGCTGCTCTTGAACGCGCGCCCGCTGATCGGCATCTCCCAGCGCCGCACGAGCTCGTCGCCCGCGCGCCGGGCCACGTCGATCGCGGTGCGAAGGAGATCGGCCGGCGCGTCCCCGGTCGGCGGGGTCACTCTTGCGTGACGCGCCCCGGGCTGACCGGCGCGAGCGCGCCCTTCGCCTGCACGTACGCGGCGACGACGTCGACGTCGAGCTCGCCGTACATCACGTTCGTGCCCTTCGCGAAGCCGGTGTGGCCGTCGCCGCCGCCGAGGAGGTAATCGATCGTGGCGACGTGGTACACGCGCTTCGGGTCGAGCGGCTGGCCCGCGACGGTCGCGCTGAGGACGCGCGAGCTCGGGGGGTTCGCGAAGCGGTAGGACATCGTGCCGCCGGACATGAAGAGCCGGCCGGCGTTCCCTGCCATCCCCTCGAGGACCTCCTTCAGCTGATCGCCGGTGAGGTCGACGCTGACGGCGCTGTTCTGGAACGGCAGCACTTCCGCGAGCTTGAAGTACGTGATGTCGCCCTCGCCGACGGGGGCGCGCGTCCCGGCCGAGTTGTAGAAGGCGATCTCGCTCTTCCAGCCCTGCTGCTTCCCGTACTCGAGCAGCGCGTCCGCGACGACGTTGCCGAGCGGATCGTTCATGTCGCGGTCCTGCGCGAAGAAGCCCGTCGCCTTCCCGAGCACCCTCGACCCTGCCTTCTCGGCCTCGGCCTTGCGCTCCGCGACGAGCTTGGCGACCTCGGGGTGCGGCGTCGCGGCGCCTGTCGCCACCGCCAGGAGCACGTCCGCCCCTTGGACGGCGGAGACCTTCTTTGTCGCCGGGTCGATCGTGACCTCGACGCGTCCGAGGTTCTCGCCGCTCGACCCGGCCTGGAAGATCTTCGTCTTCCCCGACGACCGCGCCGTGCGGAACGCGAGGTGATCGTGGGCGCCGATGATGAGGTCGATCTCCGGGACCGCGAGCGCGAGCGCCGTGTCGCCGCCGCCGATGCGGGCCGAGCCCCCCTCGACCCCGAGGTGGCTGAGCACGACGATCACGTCGGCCTGCTTGCGCATCTCCGGCAGATAGCGCTTCACGCTCTCGATCGCGGGATCGAAGCGCAGGCCCTTCACGCTCGCCGCGCGGATGATGGTCGAGCTCGGATAGGTCAGGCCGATGACGGCGACCTTCGCGATCTTCAGGTCCTTCACGATGAAGGGCTTCACGAAGGGCGGCGGCGCGCCGGTCGCCTCCATCACCACGTTCGCGCTCAGGAAGGGGAACGTCGCTTCCTTCGCGCGGGCGGCGAGCTCGTCCTGCCCCCAATCGAAGTCGTGGTTGCCGAGGACCTGCGCGTCGTACCCGATGAGCGACATGGCTTTCACGATCGCCTTGCCGTGGTCGAGTCCCGAGATGAGCTGCCCGACCCACGCGTCACCGCCGTCGAGCACGAGCGTCCGGTCGGGAGCGCGCTCCCTGTTCTGCTGGATCATCCCGCCGATGAGCGGGAGGCCGCCCTGCTCGAACGGCTTGCCGCCGGTCACGACGGTCACGGCGTCCAGCCGGCCGTGGATGTCGTTCGTGTGGAGGATCTGGAGCCGGTCGGCGGCGAGCGGCGCCGGTCCCGTACGCGCGGCGGTCGCGGCCGCGGGCGCCGCGCTGGCCGTCGCGCCGCCGCTCGGCGGCGTCGAGGCCGTGCACCCCGTGAGGACGAGGGCGACCAGGAGCGAGGCGCGTATCAGCGTCGCCAGCTGTGGTCCCTCCTCACGGTCGCCGGTGCGCGTCAGACCGCTTGATGCGCGCGGTACTGGAGCTCGTACAGGCGATGGTAGACGCCGCGCTCCGCGAGGAGCTCGCGATGCGTGCCGATCTCCACGACGCGACCCTTGTGCAGCACGACGATCCGGTCGACGTTCTGGATCGTCGAGAGGCGGTGGGCGATCACGATCGACGTCCGCCCGCGCATGAGCTTCGCGAGGGCGTCCTGGATGAGGTGCTCGGTCTCCGTGTCGACCGACGAGGTCGCCTCGTCGAGCACGAGGAGGATCTCCGGGTTGAACGCGATCGCGCGCGCGAACGCGAGCAGCTGCTTCTGGCCGACGCTGAGCATGGAGCCACGCTCGGTGACGACGGTCTCGTAGCCGTGCGGGAGCCGGTCGATGAACTTGTCGGCGTTCACGAATCGCGCGGCGGCACGCACGCGCTCGTCCGTGATCGTCGCGTCGTTCAGCCGGATGTTCGACGCGATCGTCCCCGCGAAGATGAACGGGTCCTGCAGGACGACGCCGATGTGCCGGCGGAGGTCCTGCTGGCGGACGTCGCGGATGTCGACGCCGTCGAGGGTGATCTTCCCGCGCTGGACGTCGTAGAAGCGCGAGATGAGGCTGATGATCGACGTCTTCCCCGCCCCCGTCGCCCCGACGATCGCGACGCTCTCGCCGGCGGCGATCGTGAAGTTCACGTCCTTGAGGACCCACTCCTGGAGCGACTCTTCGCCCTCCGCGCGCAGCGCGACGTGCGCGGGCGCTCCCGGCGCCACCGCGCGCGAGTCGTCCGTCGGCATGGCCGCGTGCGCGGCGATCTGATAGGAGAAGGAGACGTGGTCGAACGTGACCTCGCCGCGCACGTGCCTCAGCTCGATGGCGTGCGGCGGGTCGGAGATCGCGCGCGGCGTGTCGAGCAGGCGGAACACGCGCTCGGATGAGGCCATCGCCGCCTGCATGATGTTGTACTTCTCGGAGAGGTCGAGGATCGGACGGAAGAACTGCTCGATGAGCTGCCAGAACGCGAGGAGCGTCCCGATCGTCAGCTGCCCCTGCAGGACGAAGTAGCCGCCCGTGAGGAAGATGAGCGCGCCGGTCGTCGCGCGCGTGAAGTTGATCGCCGGCTGGAAGGTGCTGTGCGCGCGCACGGAGCCCTCGTTCGCGCGGTAGAGGTCGACGTTGAGGTCGTCGAACCGGCGGAACGTCTCCCGCTCGCGCGTGAACAGCTGCACCACCGACATGCCCGAGAGCGTCTCGTTCAGGTAGGCGTTCACGCGCGCGAGCCGGATGCGGATCGCGCGGAAGGACTCGCGCATGATCCCGCGGAAGTACGCGGTGAGCCCGATGATCACGGGCAGCGCGAGGAACGTCACGATCGCGAGGCGGTAGTCGAGGAGGATCATCGCGAGCATCACGCCGATGAGCACGAAGACGTCGCCGAAGATCGACACGACGCCGCGGCTCACCATGTCAATGAGGGCATCGATGTCGTTCGTGATGCGCGTCATGAGCCGCCCGACCGGATTGCGATCGAAGAACGAGAGCGGCAGGAACTGCAGGTGGCGGAACAGCTCGAGACGGAGGTCGTACATCGCCTTCTGCCCGACCACGGTGGTGAGCAGGCTTTGGGCGTAGCGCAGCAAGGCATTCGCCGTGAGGACGGCGAGGTAGAGCATCCCGAACAGGCCGAGACGCGCGAGCCCCTCCGCCGGGACGATCTCGCCGGAGACGGCCGGCGTGATCGCGCTGTCGATGATGAATTTCGCGATGATCGGCGGCAGGACCTGCGTCGCCGACAGCCCGAGGAGCATCACGAGCGCGACGACGACGCCGACCATGTATGGGCGCAGGTAGCCGATGAGCCGCCGCATCAGGCGCGCGTCGTAGGCCTTCCCGAGGATCTCGTCCTCGTGGAAGAACCCTCCGCCGCCTCCCCCGCCGCCACCACCGTGCATCGCCATCAGGGCCCCTCCGACAGGCCGCCGTCACGCGGCATGCGCGGGGGGAACGACGTGGGCTCGCCCTCGCGGTCGCGCACGCGGCGCTCGTGCTCCGCCTGCTCCTCGTCGACCTCGAGCTCCTCTTCGAGGAGCTGGCGGCGGTACATCTGGGCGTACAGACCCCCGTGCTCGAGGAGCTCCAAATGCGTGCCGCGCTCGGTGACGCGCCCGTCGTCGAGGACGAGGATCTCGTCCGCGTCCTTCACCGTCGAGATGCGATGCGCGACGATGATGCTCGTGCGCTCGCGCATCACGCCGCGCAGCCGCCGGAGGATCTCCGACTCGGTGTAGGTGTCGACGGACGACAGCGCGTCGTCGAGGATGAGGATGCGCGGGTCCTTCGCGACCGCGCGCGCGATCGCCGTGCGCTGCTTCTGGCCTCCCGAGAGCGTCACGCCGCGCTCGCCGATCATGGTGTCGTACCGCGCCGGGAAGTCCTCGACGTCCTTGCTCAGCTGCGCGACGTCGGCGGCCCATTCGAGCTTGTCGTGCGCGAGCGACGCGTCGAGCCCGAAGCCGACGTTCTCGCGGAGCGGCACGGAGAAGAGGAACGTCTCCTGCGGGACGTAGCCGATCGCGCGGCGCAGGACCCCGAGCGGGTATCGCTTCACGTTGACCCGGTCGATGAGGACCTCGCCCTGCTGCACCTCGAAGAGCCGCGGCACGAGGTTGGCGAGCGTCGACTTCCCCGAGCCCGTCGGACCGACGATGGCGAGCGAGCCGCCCGCCGGGACCCGGAAGCTCACGTCGCGGAGGATGAGCGCGTTCCCGTACGCGAACGTGACGTTGCGCATCTCGACCTCGCCGCGGATCGGGGCGCTCACGGGGTCGATCGGGTCGGCGATGGCCGGCTCGGCATCGAACATCTCCTGGAGGCGGCGGAGGGACGCCCAGCCCTGCTGGAAGATGTTCGTGATCTCCCCGAACGCGATCATCGGGAAGGAGAGCAGGTACAGGTATGCGACGAACGTGATGAGCTGGCCGATCGTCATCGTCCCGTTGATGGCGTCGATGCCGCCGACGTAGAGCGTCACGAGCACGGCGATGCCGATCATGAGCGACATCGCCGGCCAGATGAGGCCGTTGTACTTCGCGAGGTCGATCGCGCGGCGCACGTACTCGGCGTTGACCGCGGCGAAGGACACGATCTCCGGCTCCTCCTGCGAATACGCCTTCACGACGCGGATCCCGGAGAAGTTCTCTTGCGCCTTCGTCGAGAGGTCGCCGAACTGCGCCTGCAGCTGCTGGAACTTCCGCTGGACACGGCGGCCGATCGCCCAGAACGTCCCCGAGGCGACCGGCATGATCAGCATGCTGAGGACGGTCAGCTTCACGCTCACCTGCAGCATCGAGAGGATCGAGAACGTGAGGACCGTGGTCGTCATGAGGCTCATGAGGATCCCGAAGCCGTACATCTGGCGCACGGCGGTGAGATCGTTCGTCAGGCGGGCCATGAGGTCGCCGATCCGCTGGTGCTGGAAATAGCCGAGGTGCATGCGCTGTAGGTGGGCGAGCAGGTCGTTGCGGATCTCGTACTCGATCAGGCGGGACGAGTCGATGATCTGATAGCGGCCGAAGCCGCGGACGATGGCCTCGAGCATGGCGACGAGCACCATCCCGCCCGCGAGGATCGCGATCGCGCCGAATGGCGCGCCGCGCGTGACGTCGTCGACGATCGCGCCGATGAAGCGTGGCGGCACGACGGCGAGCAGCGCGGCGCTCGTGACCAGCACCGCCCCGATGAGGAGCTTGAGGGGGTGGCGGGCCATGTAGGAGAAGAACGTGGAACGCGGGGAGGAGCGCACCCGCTGCAAGTCTATCGAGTCGCGGGTGTATCTCCGGTCACATTCCCGTTCGCCGGCGCACCCGCGCGGACGCGGCGGCCACCGAGCCACGCGGCGATCACAAGCACCGCCGCGCCGGCGAACACCGGCGCGACGCCCCACACGTCGGCGACGGGCCCGACGACGACGATCGGCAGCAGGCTGAAGACCGAGACGAGCACGTTCAGCACGCCGAACACGCGCCCGCGGATGTGCTCGGGCAGCTCCTCCTGGACGAGCGTCATCGACGGGACGGTGATGAACGCGTACGCCAGCCCGAAGACGAACGCGGTCACGACGATGAGGCCGATGAAGTACGGCAGGCCCGCGAGCCCGCCGCCTTCCGTGGCGCGGCCGGCGATCAGCGCGAGCGGCCGCGCGCTCGCGAGGACGACGAGCGCGACGACGATCGCGCTCAGTCCGAGCCCGACGGAGCGTCCATGGCCGAGCCGGCCGCGCGCGAAGTTCAGGACGCCGAGGCCCGCGACGACGCCGATCCCCGCGGGCGCGACGAGGAGCGCGACGGCGCGCTCCGACAGGAGGAGCACCTCGCGGACGTAGCCGGGCGCGAGCGCGCCCGCGACCGCGATGAGCGTGTAGGTCACGGCGATGTAGACGAGCGACCACGCGATGCGCGGCTGGCCGCCGAGGAACCTCAGCGCCTCGCCGATGTCGCGGCGTCCGCGCTGCACCGCTTCGCCCGCGACGTCGACGCCGATGTGCTGTTTCGCGGGCTCCGAGGGCGGCAGCGTCGTGCAGAGCACCGCGGCGAGCCCGAACATGACGACGATCGACGCGAACAGCGCCGGGAATCCCGCGAACGCGACAAGGACGGGCGCGAGGATGATGAAGCCGAGCAGGAACGCGCCGTTGAACGTGAACGTGAAGAGCGAGTTCGCGATGAGCAGGTCGCGCTTGCGGACGATATGGGGGATCGTCGCTGCCTCCGCCGGCACGAAGAAGACGGTCACGGACGCGACGAGGAAGTTCACGACGTACGCGGTGGCGAGGTGCTCGCCGAGGACGAGGATCACCAACACCGCCGCGGCACGCAGCCCGTTGGTCGCGATGAGGACCAGCCGACGATCGCTCCGGTCGACGAACACCCCGGCGAAGATCCCGAACACGACCGCCGGGATGACGGCGAACAGGATGAGGAACGACGACGAGGTGTTGGATCGCGTGATCTCGGCGACGAGGACGATGAGCGCGGACGTGAGCGCGTTCGCCGCGGTCATGGAGAGGATCTGCGCCGACCACAGCGCGAGGAACGGACGGTTGCGGAGGAGCCCGTGCTCCGCTGCGGTCTGGATCTCCATCCGCGCCTAGTCGGTCGGTGCCAGCGGCCGCTCCACGAACCGCTTGATGTCGCGCTCGACGGCGCTCCGTCCGACGAGCACCCGCCGGCCGCACGTCATGCAGCGCAACCCGATGTCGGCGCCGAGCCGGACGATGCGCCACGTGTCGCCGCCGCAGGGGTGCTGCTTACGAAGGGCGACGACGTCGTCCATGTAGAGCGGTATGGGGGGTTTGGCCACCGGAGCGCGAGTCTAGGTGGACGGGACCGCCGGCAGGTCGAGGGTGGTCTCGCGGCCGACGGTGAACCGCGTGCGCTGGTAGATGAGCTCGAACTGCCCGACGATGCCGCCGGTGCGCGTCATCGCGACGTAGAGGACCTCCGGATCCCCGATCGCGTGGACGATCCACGGTCCTCGCACCTCACGACCGTCGACGACGAGCGTCCCCGAGGATCCGGGACCGAACCACGTGCGCGGACCGACCCGCGCGTCGTTCACCGCGATCGCCTCGGCGCCCGCGTTGCGAAGCTCGTTCACGAGATCCGAGAGCGCGCGCTCGTCGAACTGCCCTTCGACGCGCACGCCGATGCCCGGACCGGTCACGCGGCTGCGCGCCGAGAACACGCGGAGCTGCGCGAGCGATCGCTCGGCCTCATCGAGCGATCCGCGGCCGCCCGCGACGGATCCCTGCGCGCGCTCGAGCCGCAGACGGAGATCGAAGATCTCGTCGCGGAGGATCCGGTTGCGATCGTTGAGGCTCGCGATGAGCGTCGCGAGCGATTCGGGCGTCTCCTGCTGCAGCGTGCGCGAGTACGCCTCACGTGATCGGAACTGCGTGACGACGAGGACGCCGAGGAAGAGCGCCATCGCCGTGACCGCGAGCACGCCCGCGCGTGATCTCATTCGGCCTTCGCCGATCGCGCGGCGAGCGGACCGGTGT